>Ga0180441_100901_pt1 | contig 19302 bp, 14 predicted proteins | sample ChrtobMetaP5_8mM_FD_120633 | JGI IMG/M metagenome (GOLD analysis project Ga0180441, IMG submission 120633) | Chrysochromulina tobin associated microbial communities from unialgal haptophyte culture, Seattle, Washington, USA - P5_8mM MetaG | ecosystem: Host-associated > Algae > Haptophytes >...
GCAGAAGATCATCATGTTTGCGGCGGGCGGCGTCAAGGACACGCATGATCAGGTCTACCGCAAAAAGTTCGTGCCTGCGGAGGCGGCGAAGCAGTTGGCCTCGAGCAAGTACGCGGGCTCGGTCGCTTGAGCCGCCGGAGCTTGAGCCGCTCTCGCATTCGCCATCCTCTCCCCACAGCCCATGAGTCGGTACTCCCCCCCCCCCCGAAGGCGTCGCGCACATGAAGGCATGTCGCATGTGCCGTCTGGTCGCTGTGCGGTCGAAGTAAACCTAACTTTTTTAGACCCGACAACAAGTTTTAGTGTTCGTGGTATGTCTATTACTAGTTCTGGTGGAAACACCGTGAAAAATTGGGTTGGACACCGTGTGGCGAACCCGGCCCGCCGCTTGGAAGTGTCAGTCGAAGTGTGGTCCCACCGGCGGCGGGCGGGGTGCGTCGTCGCCGTCGGTGTCCGTCCCCGCGTTCCAGCCCGGCCGGACGGTACAAGCACTACGCATCCTGCGCGCCGCAATTGAAATGTCGAACACTCGCGCGCGTCATCGGCTCGTACGGAAGCGCGCGTTAACGGTGTTCCCGACGCTCATCCAAATGGTGGCGCACGCAGCGATGGACAGTGCAAGAGACAGCGCACTCGTCGGCCCACCTCGGCTGCCACCTGAAGCCTGACGCGCTTGACGGGCAGCGCTCTGAGCGTCCCGCTGCCGCTGCCGCGCCATGTTGTGCACAAATGTCGCCCTTACGCGTTCGTCCGCGTGATGCTTCTGCTCTGTCCCGCCGTGCATGCCGTAGTGATGATACTCCCAGTCGCGCACATTGTAGCGTGATCCATCGACTTTCTGCCCGTATGCCGCTCGCGGCGAGGTGCTGCCTCGCATGCGCGCTGCGCTGGCACTGCTGCTGCTGCTGCTGCTAGCCCCTCCTCGTACGCTTTCCGTCTCTGACGCGCGTCTTGAGCTCGCGAGCAGTGCCTGAGTGTATGCAGAGGTGATCGCCTTGAAGCGCTCTTCCGAAGTGGGATCATCCGGATTCACGTCAGGGTGATGAATCTTGGCGAGTTTGCGGTAGGCCAGCTTGACTTCGTCCACGGAGGCACGCTCGGTTAGCCCGAGCGTGGCGAAGGGCATGCTGCGAACTTTGCTTGGACTCCCACCTTGCGAAAATCTCCAGGACTCGGGTTTCGAAGCTCATTTCACCTCAAATCGATTCCTCGACACGCCCGCTCGCGACGACGCGTTCGCATTAGGCCATCACGCCTCTCTTTCGCCTTTCTGTCGCGAACGCTCACGCTCACGCTTCGCGCCGCATCACCGTGCGCACGACGGCGAGCGCCCCATGGCGGCGGCTCGTGCAGCCAATAGCGGCGGCGGCGGCGGCGCCAAATTCTCTTTGCTCAACCGCGGCAGCTCGAAGCAGGATGGAGTTGCCACTGGCATCTTCGCTGATGAGGGCCGTGAGCGAGGCAGCGGCGGCAGCAGGAACCCGCAGCTGACGGTGCTGCCGCACGCGTCAGACATCAAGTGGATCGACCAGTTTCCATACTACCCCGCGTATCGCTACCACTCCTACCGCTCGTACTGCGGCGCATGCTCTAGCATCCTCTTCCTCACCATCCTGCTGCTGCGATTTTCGACGTCGATCATGGACTTTGTGAATCGGCCGCCGATCGTGACCGAGGCACGCGAACAGTTCGAGCGCGACTCGACGATAACGTACCGGCTCCCGCGGGTCGGCGTGCAGTTCCGCCAGAACGGCTGGCGCCCATTCAACGACCCGCGCTACCTGTCCATCATCTTTGAGCAGGGAGTCATCGCCATGTCCGGCAACGTCAGCTATGTCGACTTGGGCACGCACGAGTGCGCGTTCGTGGATCGTGACGGCCGGCTGATCGCCGACGGGGCTATGTGCCCGCTCGCCTCGGGAGACGCCGCGGGCTACTTGCAAGGCGACTTCCACGACGTCACATTTGCCTTCGTGCGTGCGCGGCTGGCTCGATGCGACAACGGCACCGACGTCGAGGGTAAGCCACTGCCGGGCATGTGCATGATGCCTAGCGAGATAGACCGGCTTGTGTACGACGGCGTGCTCTACATGTTCGAGCAGGAGACGGACATGCGCGTCGACGAGTCCTCGCCCTTTTTGCGTATCCGACAATGGCGGCGCGAGTTCATCAGCAGAGTACACTTGTCGACCGACGTGTACTTCACTGTGCGTAAGGTGACGGTCGAGCCGAAGTACATCTTCGACGCGTACCTGCCAGGTTTCAAAGCCGGCGACTCGTTCACGCTGCTCCACTCGACCCAGGAGACGTACACTGACTTCGAAGAGGAAGCTGCCCAGTATGCGGCCTTCTACTTCCGTCTCGCACCCGAACTCATCCGGCAGAGCCGCTCGTACACCTCCCTCTTTGACCTCTTCGAGACGTGGGGCGCAATCGTCGCGTTCCTGTACCTGGTCTTCGGGCTCACCGCACGCTCCTTCAACGCATTCCACTTCAATCGGCAGGTGCGTGGCCTCGACCTGCGCAAGCTGGACAAGGGCCAATTCACGCCGTTTGGGCGGCTGATCGATAAGAGTTTCCAGATGCCCCGCGAGTTCCAGAGCATGACCGCGGACTAGCTCCGGCCGTCGGTACTCGCTTGCCACCGCCGGTACGTGAGCCTGCGCGCGGCACATCCCCGCACCCCGCCCAGCACTCGACCCTCTCCTGCCCACGCCGCCCCAGCCGCACGTCACGATGCCGCCCGCCGTGCTTCCACCGCGGCGAGCGGAGTTTTACAACCCGTGCCACACTTTTCCTGGTGGTGAAGATATCTCGGGGCGAGGGCCGCAAGGTCCATGAGCGCCTCGGCGACATAATATCCTCCGCACAATCGCCCGCGCCCTCGCCAGCTAGCTGCCCAGCACCCTCTCGCTCCTCCCCTTACAATGTTTGACTGACGGTGGTCGGTGCGCGTGTCTCCCTCGTGCCTCCGTCGACCCTCCCAGGACCAGCGCGTGCCCCCACAGTTGTGGAAAAGCGGCGCGGCTCGTTCTCGCCTAATCGTCAGCGCACATCATGTATATTACCGTCTATAGCCACAGTCGTGTTCGCATATAGTAGTATGTTTCGGAGGACCCGAGTCAACGAGTTCCGCGCGCTCTCGACACCCGCTCCGGCAAAGCGCTAAGCGGCAATGGCAATGTGTGGGCAATCGCGAATCGGCAAAGCCCCGGACGAGGGGGCGGGCCTTTACCCTTTAAAAATTCGTTCCGGCTAAGTTCCGGCTTGCGCTTGGGCTTCCGCGGCAGGCCGCGGCGGGCACGTCGCACAAGAGTTCCCGTCCGAACAATCAGGCGTCATTCCGAGAGTAGCGGCCGATATTAAAGCATCGTGCCACTTTGTGCTATGCGTCACGAAGTGGCCGAAACAGGGGTCCAGTAGACAGATGACGTGGTGTGACCTGACTCAACTAAAGACTCAGACGAACCCCATCAAATCGAAACATCCCTGCGAAACATCTGTGGAGGCCCACGCCCCTGCCTCTTCAGCACCTGATCCTCGCGTGCCCAAGCATCCATAGACTCCGTATGGAGTAGGCGATCGAGCGGGATCCACAGCAATTTCACAGCTGTTTCCATTCACGCGCGCGACGGTCTTTCTTTTCGATGTGGTGTCGGAACCAACGGGACGAGGGAATAGTGAGTGGCCGCCACTGCGCTCTCGCTGACGTGCGAGGGCCATCCGGAACTTGGGCCTTTGACGGGTGCGTACATATCGACCTTAGCATGCCCAACACGCATTGGGCAGATCCATTCAACAAGCCACCAGGCCTCCGAAGCGTCGATGTGGTCAAGCTGGCTCCACTGCTTGCGAACACAAATGTGACGCATCTGCGCCTTGCAGGCCTGGCGGGCATCCATCACACCCACGAGCAGCCAGGATTCGAAGCGACTGGCATGATTGCGCTCGCCGCGGTGCTTTCAGCCCGCCTCGAAGTCCTGGAGATCCCAGGCAATGCCATCGGCGACAAGGGAGTGACGGCGCTCGCCGAGGCACTGCTGGCGAGGCCGCCCGGTGTGCCACCACTGTGCCTCAACCTTGAGGTCAACTCAATCGGCGACACGGGAGCGATTGCACTCGCTAGGGCCATACGGGTGGGCAAGCTGCAGCAACTCAATTTGAACCATAATTGGGTGGGCGCCGAAGGTGGTGAGGCGCTCGCAAGTGCGCTCGCGGTTGGGCGCTCTCAGGGCGGCCCGGGCTCTGCGTTGCGCGTGCTCTCATTGGCTGGCAACAACGTGGCGGAGCGTGGCGCGGCAGCCTTTGCAGCAGCTCTCCAGTCCAGCAGCGAGCTCCGCACGCTCAACCTGTATTCCAATCATATCGGCACTGAGGGAGCCTTGGCGCTGGCGCCAGTGTTGGCGGGCACGTCGCTGGCCGAACTGGACCTGTCCTATAATTACATCGACGCGAATGGCGAGGATGCGGCCGCGAGGGCGCTGGTGGCGGCCTTGCGCGGGGGCACCAGCCTCAGAAAGCTTGACCTGCGCTGGAACCACTTCCATGATTGCCGATGCGGCGCGCCGATGCGATTACGCCGCGCCGCCGTCCGCCAGTCGGGCCTCGAGTTGCTGCTCGAGCGACGCAGCGAAGCGGAGGAAGCTGAATGACGCTCACGCGGTGAGTGCAACGGCTCAAGGCTCCTCGTTGCAGAGCCCACACCGACGACCCTTCTGTGAACGGTTTTCACAAAACCGGTGCACCGCCGCGCGCAGGTCGCTTTTGCAAAGCTTGAGTTGCGAGCGGCAAAGGGGATGACGTCATCACCTCCTAGGTGCTGACGTCATCGGGAATTCCGGGGAGCGAGGTGTGGGAGAACCATACTAAGACCGGTAACCCGCGGCGGTGAGGCTCCCGGACGAGATTCCGGCGGAACCGGATCCTCTCCCCCGGGTGAGTTAAGAGTGAAGGCATTCCTGTTTTTTCTAAGCGCTACTTCGCCTCTCAGACCGGTGTTATAGGATACAGCATGCAGCGCAGATACACTACTACACGTACGTAATCCTACGTAATCCGGTCCAGCAGGAGGCTCACGTGTCCTCCGGCTCCGCTCGCGGAGCGTCTTTGTTCTTCCCGCGCTAGGGTTAAGTTACACGTCCGCACAGCGTGCGCGTATATGTTTTGGCCGTCGGTTGTTGGGTCGTCACGTCACATGTTCGCCGCGTCGCCCGCTGGTTGTCTGAGATCATGCCCACAGATCGTCCTCGTCGACGACACCGAGGGAGTTGCCGCGCCACTGCAGACCGAGCCCTCTGACAGTGCCCTCCAGCCGAGCGTACGTGTCCATACTGCGCTCGGCGGCGTTGCCACCAGCCGTGCCCTGGGCCAACTCATCAGCCAGCTGGGCCTCCTCCTCTGCAACCAGGCTCGCCATCGCCCTTGGCATCCAAACCTGCGGGTGCTTGGTCGGCAGCGGGGCGACCATCGCCTTTTCCGCCATTCCCATCGCAGCCAATCGAACGAGCTCGCGCCGCTCGGCCTCCTCCTCGCGCTTGGCCTCGAGAGCGCGCTCGGCCTGCGCCCAGCTCGGCTCGCGCGGTCGCGCCGCGCGGAAGGACGGCATGCCAGTCGGCCGAACCTTCCGTTCCGTGGCCGGCCGACTTGCGCGGAACGACGGTGATGCGCTGTCAGTGACGCTCGCTGTGCGATCGCTCATGACGCTCGGCGTATCCTCGAGGATAGTACCCTCGGCGCCCTTTGGCGCCGTCGCCTTCGTCTCCGTGCCTAGGCTCGCCGTACCGATCGTCCCCTTCAGAAAGCGCTCCAGCCCGCTCACGGCTGACACGCGCGCCTTCTTTTTCTTTCCAGGGCTTTTGAGCCCCTCGAGCGCCTTATCGTAAAAGAGCGGATAGCCGTTGGCGGCGAGAGTTGGGCGCACGTAGTGCTCTTCGCCACTAATGGCCTTGGCAAGCGGTTTCGGCTGCACTACCTCAGGAGCCCGCGCAATTTCCTTTGCGGCCTTTTTCTCAGCCTTTGGTGACTTGGGCGACTTGGGCTTCTTCTTCGCCAGTTTCTTGGCATCAGCGGCAGCCTTGGCGGCCGCCTGCTCCGCTGCAGCTATCTCTGCCGCGAGTGCCGCCGCCGCCGCCGCCGCCGCCGCCGCCGCCGCCGCCGCCAGCCTCTCGGCCTCTTCACGCTCAGCTGCCTCTCGCGCCTCACGCTCAGCAAGAGACTCTATCGGCCGCTCGCGCAGCTTCTTGTCAAGTTCTTTGTAGGGCACGACACCCGAACCGTCATTATCGAGCCACTTGAACACGAACTCGCACTCCGCCTTGGTAGCGTCCAAGAAGCCAATCGCGCGCACACCATCAGTGAACTCCTTGAGTGTGAGTTCGCCGTCCTGGTTGTCGTCAAGGCCACGGAAGTGCTGGATCACCGTCTTGCCGCCATTAAAGCGAAAGTAATCGCGAAGCGTCGTAGGTGTCAGCACACCCAAGTTCTTCTTGGGATATTGCTTGGGCGGCATGAAGGAGCGAGTGGACGGAGCTTCTTGGATTCTGCTCTCCCAGCGAGCGGAGGCCGTTTCGCGCGAGCAAAAATGGGCGACGTTTTTCCCATTTTGGCATTTTGGGATTTTCGGACACGCTCAAGTTAAGCATTCGACGAAATATCTATAGAAAGCTGCTGAGCGCTGCTGAGCGCCGCTGATCACTGCTTAGCGCTGCTTCGCCTCCTGCCCCAGCCTCGCGATCCCAGAGCGCCGCTGAACGCCGCTGATCGCTGCTTAGCGCTGCTTCGCCTCCTGCGCCTCGCGATCCCAATGGATAGGGAAGACAAGCGCGACAGTGGCGAGCTGGATGAGGGAAAAGACAACATACGGAAGCTCGGGGTAGGAGAACTCGGTGCCGTAGGTGTAGAGTTGTCCAAACAACCCAATGCCGACTACTCGCATGACCGCGCAGAGACTTTGCATGGCGCTTGTCAGTGCTCCGGTTGAGATCCCTCGGAGGCTGCCAAGTTGTAGGATGCGAGCTATCACCGCGACGGAGCAGGAGTTGGAGATGGAGACCCAAAAGAGCGCAGAGCTAGCGACCACGTTGGATGTTGAAGTGAAGGCAAGCAAGGAGGCCGCCGCACAAGCTGTCCCAAAGATCGTGAACATCTTGGGCCCGAGAATGCGCACAAAGTTGCCAGTGACGAGGCCGGAGAGCGTGGCCACGACCCCGTAGACCGATCCATACAGGGCGATCTCCTGCTGACCCCAGTTTCGTTTCTCCTTGGCCAGAAGTGGCCAGATCCCGCCCTCATTGTGCACGGCCTGGAGCCCAAGCACGGCCGACAGGAGCCAAATGACCCTTCCCGCTCGGAAGAGCTGTAGACAGGCGGCGGGACTATTGGAAGGATTCAAGATCCTAAAGGGGATTCGCTTGACAGGGGCGAGAGTTTCGATCGTGCCAAAAGAGGCCACAAGAGCTAGAAGGCTAGCGCCCAACGTAACGGCGGTTACCGTGTACCAGCCTTCGAGGTAGCCACCGATTAGAAATCCGAGTGAATCTGCGGCGCCCATGGCGGCTTGCAGCTTGCCCTCATACGAGGCGACCTCGATTTCGTCATCGGCAAAGCAATCTGCAATGTAGATGGAGACCATCGTCGCGTACCACCCAGTCACAGCGGTAATCAGCAGACGCCACATGCAGAGCGTCCAGACTGAAGGGACCATGAAGGCCAGCAGCGAGAGCGCCACGCACAATGCTGGTATCCCGATGATGAGTTTCCGGCGTCCGACATCTTCGGAGAGGCCGGCGATCATGGGCAGCGTGAGGAACTCAAACAGCGCCCCCACGAACCCGATGCTGGCTATGTACGCTGCGGTCGAGGTGTCGTCCTGCCCTAGTACTGCAAACATTGTAGACAGATTCGGCACGGCGACGGCTGTCGAGATGTCGAGCATGAAGAGAGTGAAAAACACCAATGCAAGCGAGATGATATCTGTTCTATTTAATGCACCCGAAGAAGCGGTTGCAACGGTATCGTCTAGTCGCTCCGCGCTCAAGCGTGCGGCTCTACTGCGAATGGTACTTCCAGAATGGCAGAAGGTAGCAATCGCAGTCGCCATGTGCCTCTTAAATGGCGCGACTTCGACGACGCGCATTGCGGAATGATTCTTGGATTCAAAAATTCCGATAATTATGTGACGAGATCGTACTTTACCGGTAAAAAAGACACAGGGGGATTCGGGACACAAGTACGATGTGTGACGCCGCCATCGTTTGTGAGACGCCCGTTCGATGCACTTTCGTTTATTTGTAAGTTCGATGACTTTCGGCGCCCCGCTCGCTGGCCTAGAGGTCAGAAAGCGCGCGCGCGCGCGCAACTTGACACACACACAACCGTGAAAACATCTCCTGTGTTAGAAGTCACACATACACACATTCACATTCACACCTGTGAGACAAATAGGCACACAACTCCACTCCACAAGACAGAGTCCTCGGCCGATCCCTCGGCCCGCGAGCGATGGTCCGGGCATCTTGGAAACCAGAGGAGCCCTTCGACTACCTTTGGCGACACTACAATACCAGCACACTCGGCCCGTGGACCGCCAACGACTATGCGACGGCCATCGCGCGGCTGCCCGCGGCGGGCGCGGGCGTGCGGGCGGGGCTCATCTACATGCAGGTCAACCTGTGGTCTCCGTGGACGGAGCTGCTCGCTCAAGTCGCGCACGCTAACCGCGCCGGTGTAACCGTCTACTTCGTGGGTCCGCGGTTGCCCTTTGATCTGAGCGCCACGTGCCCGGGTTGCGGCTGGCTTCCGCTCGACGAGGAAGGCATTCATCGGCAGCTCGCACCGCTGGGCGTGCGGCTGACGGCCGGGCGGCGCGTAGGACCGCGGAAGCTGTGCGACCTAAAACCACTTTGGCCCGCGATGCTTCCCGAGCTGAGTGCGCGCCACGAGTGGATTGGCTACGCGGACAGCGATATCATCTTTGGCGACCTCGCGGCCGAGGTGGCGCGCCTGCAGCCAGCTGACGAGCTGCTCACGCCCGCGGCTTTTTATCCGCAGCCGCTCTCCAATGGCAACTTTTTGCTCATGCGTTCGGTGCCCAAGATGCTGCGTGCGTACGAGCGTTCCGCTGACCTCGCCAAGATGCTCGCTGCATTTAGGTACCAAGGCTTTGACGAGTGGGGCCTCGCACGACGTGGTTCGATGATGAGCGTCTTCCAGCAAATGCTCTTCGCGGGCGAGCTCGTCGCGCGGCCGACGAGCCGGCTTCTCATCCAAGATGCCATCATAGTGAGCGGCGCCACCTTCCCGATGATCGACTCGTTTGGCGCAAATGTGACTATCGAGTGGACCGCCGGCCGGCTCGTCGCGCAGCGCGACGGAGTGTGCGTGTGCCCAGACGACGCCATACCACAATTTGGACTCACAGTGTGCGATGAATGCCTCGCCAAGCGCGGCAGCGTGCGCACGGACGTCATGCTTCACCGCCGCCTCGAGATTCTTGGGTTCCACTTCCAGGAGTGGAAGAAGCGCTGGCGCAAGCGTGAATACCTCAAACTGCGGCAGGTTGCCTTGGGACTTGGCAGCAGCAGCCGAGGCGTACCGGTGTCTCAGCGCAACCGTACGCTGGTGGCCTTGCCGCTCGCAGCTTTGCCGTCGTGCAGCGCCGAGCGCATTGCAGCGATGGGCTTTCACGTGGTCGCGCGTGGCTTTCGATGCGGACCAGTCCAATTGCGGCGGCCGCCGCCACCATCGCCGCTATCGACCCATACGAGCAAGAGGAGTGCCCGCTTTCCTCCGGATTGGCCCGAGGGCGCCGACTGTGCATCGAGGTTGTCTCCGCAGCTTTGGGGCTGCCGGGAGCCACAAAGCGGCAGGAGGGGCAGGAGGGGAGGGGCAGGAGGCCAGTTGCTGGAGGAGATGTCCCGGGATGCCGCCGCTGACGCGACCGTTGACGCGTGAGGCGTGACAACCGGGCCCCCTGACACGCCGAGGTGAGCCGTCGTGCGTCGAACCAACTCGGCGGCGCCTGCTATCGGGGTAGTACACCCCACCAGGCCAGAGCCACAGCCAAGCACGCGCTCGGTCGCAGCAGTCGGAGGCGGGTATGCGGACGATACAACACTTTCGATCGACGAAACGTAATAACGTTCCGCGACCGGCTGTTCGAACACGTCTCGCGAGAGTTCGATGCTTGCAAGCTTGGCGCTAATATCTAATTTTTTGTCGTTTTGACAGCGTAACGGTATCCGGAGACCGCGCACGCGAACGGACCGTGACGCGTGAGGGGTCGCCGCGGACCGGGGCCGTCGCGCCCCCCCCCCCCGCCCGCCCTCCGCCGTCCGGTGCACATACCCCGCGCGACGTCGGACAGATCGGGTAATACCATAACCCACCGACGGGGGCGCCGCCCGCGGGAGCTCGCCCACCGCGCAGCCCCCCTTTTTCAACATCTCATTTCACACCGGCACACACACACACGCACAGGAACCGTCTCGAAATGGGTGCAAGTAACGCCGACGCCACCATACGAGTGGTGCGCTCTTTGGGTGTGGGTTTTGGCCCCCTGGACCACGAAGGCACGTGTCTTCTCAGCCAACGCATCGTCCCCAGAGTAGGGGATTGGAACGCGTCGGTTTCACTTCACGCGCAGCTTCGCGGCCAAGCCCCTGGCGCGGCAACGCCCGGGAACTGAGGGCCTCTTCCATCGGCCCGTCTCTGGCACCGGTGCAGGTGAGCGGCGGCGGCCCCTCGAGCGGCAGCAGCAGGCTTAGACCTCGTCCTTGCCAGCAGGCTTAGCGGCACCGGATGGCGAGGCAGCCTTGAGCAGCTTGATGACGGGGGCCGAGTCCTCCTTGAGCTTCTCGAGGGCGTCCTGGCTCTCTTTGAACTTGGCCTGGAGCTCCTTGAGCAGCTCGTTGTGCGCCTCCTCCGCCGCCTTGAGCTCGGCCTTCATCTTGGTCATCTTGGACTCGCGCTCGGACGCGTCCATGTCCATGTACGTCTGCAGCTCCTTGAGCTGCGCCTCCGAGCAGTTCTCCTTGGCGTCGACCGAGCAGCCCGGGCCGAGCTCGGTCTCCGCGAACTTCTTGAGCGCCGCCAGGTCGCGGCCGCCCTTGTAGTCCTCGCCCTCCTCGTCGGGGGGGTTGAAGTACTTGATGGTGGGGTAGCCCCGCACACCGTACTTCTCGCACAGCGACTTGCCGCCCGCCGTGCAATCAACGTCCGCGATGACAACCTTATTGGAGCTCGCAAAGGTTTCCCCCAGCGAGTCCCAATCGGGCTTCATCTTCTTGCAGTGGCCTCACCAAGGCGCGAGGAACTTGACGAACGCCGCCTTGCCACTCTTGAGGACGACATCGTCAAAGTTTGCCTCAGTGAGCTCAAGGGCACCGAAAGCCGGCGCGGCGAGCGCGCACAGCAGGAAGCTGCGCATCATCGGGATCCTGCGCAGGCACAGGCCGCACGGTGATTCGAACGCGCCGCTCAGAGGCTGCCGCGCACAGAGAGCAGCGAGGGTCTGGACATGGCGCCGGCAGCCCGTGTGGCATTGGGTGGCCGATTTGCTCTGAGTTTGGAGAGCGTGTGCGGACTGAGAGCTGGGGTAATGGCCGCGGTGTGGAGACGTGCGATCGTTGTGAGCGCAGGGAGGAGGAAAGAATCGCGCAAAGCATCACCTTTCGGACGATGTGCTTTCGGGGGGCGAACCAGCGCCACGTCATGATGAACGCGATGCCCGCGGCGAAATTTGAAAGGGGATTTTATGCACGGCGCCCCCGGCGATGGCTGTCAAGTCACGTCATGTCAATTCAGTCAAGAACTCAAGTCAAGACAAGTCAAGTCAAGTGCATCGACCCTTTTTCTCCATTCTGTCCCCAAACTGAGTGAGCGAACGGAGCGCTGCTACGGGCGCACTTGGGAGCCGCAAACCCCCCAAAATTAGAAGGGCTCAGCGCGGCGAACTAGACCGCGGGGCCGAGCCAAGCCGCGCCGAGTCGGGTACCGGGTATGCTCCATTCACAAGGTCGTTACCGGTACAGTATCGCATGTGTAGAGGAATGTCGATCCTTTTCTCGATGCTCGTTCACACGGTCGCATCCTGCGCGTCGACCTCCTCACCAGCTGACCTTTGCGCTGCGGCCGTCACCTACCTGCAACATCACCGCCATCCGAAGCTAGATGCAGCCATTCCTCTCGAGCAGCACGTGGCGCTCGCGCTCGAGGCACGCGCAAGCACTGCCTGGGCTTCAGCGGTGCCTTGGCCCATCTTCTGCGAGGCAGTGCTACCGCCTGGATGCCTCGACGAGCCGCGGGATGACTGGCGGGCCGTACTGCGCCCTCGTTGCTCGGAGCTAGTGCGGGGTGCGACGTCCACAGCCGAGGCTGCGCTCACATTAAACCGAGCCATCTGGGACACATTCAACGTGAGGTACGAGCCCAACCAATCGCCAAAGGTATTGGCGCCGCTTATGGTGCTGGAGCACGGTTACGCGAGCTGCTCGGGGCTGTCGTTGCTCCTGACTGCGTGCTGTCGCTCTGTTGGGGTGCCGGCGCGCGTGGCTGGCGTTGCCGATTGGGGCGATGGCAGCGGGAATCATGTTTGGGTGGAGGTATGGACGCCTGACGGATGGCACTCAATTGGTGCAGCTGAACCATCGCCTTTGGACTCAACTTGGTTTGCCGAGCGCCTCTACAGTGCGGAGGCGCCGCGCGTGTTCGCGTCCTCCTTTGCACCCTCGGAGAGCACTTTCCCGCTCCCGTGGCAGACGTGCCCGATCCCTGCGACCGAGGTGACGCCGAGGTACCGGCGCGGCGCCCTGCGTTCTGGTGGTGATGCGGGTGGCGGGTAAACGGAGATTTTGTGGAAGGGTTCACATTCACAGTATACAGCTTTCACGAGCAATGAACGAGTCAAAGGAGAGCACACCGCACCCGCCGGATGCCGGCGGCCTCACCTGAGTCACGCTTCCTTCGAAATTCGCTGCCTCCACCGACTCCGCTTCCGGACCCGATCTTTTCGGCATCGGAGCCCGGAGAGGCTGACAGCACCAGCGGCGGATACAATTGGTCACTGTCATCCAAGTACCAAAGCCGCAAGGTCAATCCTCCACGGGTGGCTTTTGCGACTCCCGAGACCAACGCAGAACGAAGCTTCGCAGCCAACCAGCTCGTGCAGCCGAACATGTCGTCGCCGCGCATGTCGTCGCCGCACATGACGTCGCAGCGCATGTCGCCGAACATTTCGTCACCACGTATCGTCGCCAACCTCACCGACGTGAACGCCAAGCTTTCCACCACAATTGGCGAGGGGCTTTGCTCCGCGGTCGCCGGCAAAGGCGCATGCTTCATTGTGTACGGCACCGACACCGAGGGCCGCCCGGTTTTGTCAGTGGGCTACCTGGCCTCGGTACTCGTCGTCTCGCTCATCGGACCGGCGCAGGTGGATAGCCAGCGCTTTGAGTCCCTCACTGACGGCAGTGTGCGCGTTTGGTATACGGCCAAGGTGAGCGGCCGTTACTCACTGCGTGTGGGCGTGCGGAGCCCGCGTAGTACGGTCGTCGAGGCGCTCCCGGGCTCGCCGTTCACCGTCGAGGTCGCCGCACGTCGCGAGTCGTTACGCGGCGAGCGGCGTCGAAGCGGCGCCGGCGTCGGCGCCTCTGAGCTCGAAGATGCTCCTATAGCCACATCTACCACTGGGCACGGCGACGGCATCCCGCACGACCCGCGGCCGCTTCTTCGCTCGTTGCGTTCGACGGTGGGCTCGTCGTCGGCAGTGCGCTCGAGCGACGTGCGGCTACGCGCGCCGCGGGGGCATCTGGCTCACGCCGTCGCGGGCGAACGGGCCCGCATTGAGTTGATCGCGCCGACGCTTGGCGGGGGCCGTGTGGAGCTTCCTGGTCGCATGAACTGCGTGCTCCACCTGCAGTCGCCGTGGTGCGAGGCCGACCACGTACCGACCCAAGTGGCCCACACCTCCACCGAGGCCGACGTGGCCAGTGCCAATCCCGCCGCTCCTATCCAGCAGCAGCAGCAACAGAAGCAGCAACAGAAGCAGCAGCAGAAGCAGCAGCGTGTCATATTTGACGACGACACGCCCGCGCCGCTCTCGCGCGAGCGCTACTTCCGTGGCCGGATTGCCTTCGCGCCGAGCAGCGCGCAGCCAGGCTACTCGTCCGAGTCGCCCGACGTGCGCAACGCGCAGTTCGGCGCGCCGCCCGACACGCGGCCCGTCTTCGCAAACGTTGCCGAAGAGCAGTCGAGCATCGACCTGAGGTTCGGCGGCGCAGTCGAGGCTGGGGGCGCAGGCGCAGGCACGCTGCTGTACGCGACCTTCTGCGTCCCGCGCGCGGGCACCTACCTCGCCCACATCACTCTGGACCAGCAGCACGTGGTTGGCTCCCCTCTGGTGCTGCGAGTCGCTCCGTGCGCTGCATGCGCTCACCGCTCCGAGGTCCGCGGGGCAGCGCAGACGCAGGCGCTTGCCGGCCGGCATGAGATCTGCACCGTGTGGCTGCGCGACGCCTTCGGCAATGCACGGCGTGCCATGGACGCTCCGGCGGCGGGGCCGCTCACCGCGACTCTCGAGCTGCTCAGCGCGCCCGAGACGACGCCTGAAACGCCGGGCCAATTTGCAGACGAGTACTACGGCGCGCACGACGGGGATGGCTGGGCGGCGCATGCCGACAGCTGGACGGGCGGCGGCCTCGGCAGGGGCGGCAGCAACACGTGCAGCAGCGCCCGCCTCCGGGTCGGTTCTGGGCAGCGGGCTGGCTCCACCTTGGCGGCGGCCGCGAGCGCTGCGGTGACTCTCAAACCCGATGGCTCGTTCGCCGTGGGGTACACGATCCGACGGGCAGGCATCTGGGCTCTCTCGCTCATGCTCGGCGACGAACCGATCGGGCGCTCGCCGTACGCGGTGAGTTGCTGGCCGGCCGCCCTGCACCCGCCTACATGCGACGTGGCCGGCCAGCTGCACGAGGCCGTCGCGGGCGTTCCTAATTTGGTCGAGGTGCGCGCACGCGACCGGTTTGGCAACCGGCTGCGCTCGGGCGGCGCGGGCCTGCTCCTCACTGCCCTCCTGATGGACGTCGAGGACGCGCCGCCTACTCATGGCGTCGCCTCGGGCTCCTTCGTTGACCACGAAGACGGCAGGTACTCTGGCAGCATCGTGGTCTATCACGCGGGACAGCATGCCCTCTCGATCACGAGTGCAGACGGTGCACCGCTCTACGGGAGCCCGTTCCTACTGACGGTGTCTCCCGCGCCGCCGCAGGTCGAGCGGTGTGTACTTCTGCAGTCCGGCGCCCGCGGCTTGTTGCTGAGGTCGCCCGAGACGACGCCCAACGGTGCGCGGGCGAGCAGTGCAATGGAGACGCCCGTGACGACGCCTCCCCTTCAGCCCACAGCCGCCTCCGCCGCCGCTTGGACGAGTGCTTCGGCCAGCAGCGCCGCCTGGGCCGCCGCTGCGTTGGCGGATGGCTCGGCCGTCAGCCCACACAGCCCACACAGCCCACACGCGTCGTCGCGGGCGAGGGACCGCCGGCGCTTACATGAAGAGGAGTCGCGCCGCCTGCCCTCTGCCGTGCCGGCAGAGCCCTCGATTGCGCTGCGCGCGGGGGAAGAGACGACTCTCGGTTTGCGTGTCGCCGATGCCTTTGGGAACTCGACGGTGTTTGAGCCTTCACAGCTCGAGGTGAGCATCGAGAGTGTGAATGGGGACAGTCCGGGCCCGCTCCTCGCTCCGGATGCAGAGTACTCGGTGCGAGCGCTCACAGAGGATGGCGCAGCTCGCGAGGGCGCCGCCGCAACGACGCGCGAGGGCGGCACTGGCACTGGCACCGAGTCGACTCGTCGCTCATCGACGCTCAGCTCAGCGCGCCACGTCTCCGCCTCGAAGGCCGCCGCCACCTCGCCCTCCAAGGCGTGGACCCCCCTACGGGCCTCATCGGCCGCCCCCTCCCACCCCGGCGGCGCGGCCAGTGGTGGTGCGGCGGGTGGCGGCGTACTGATCGTGCGCCTCTTTCGCGCGGGCGACCATCTCGTACGTGCCCGCCTCGGCGCCCTCGAGCTGCCAGGCTCGCCCGTGCGGCTCCGCGTCGAGCCCGCCAAGGTGAGTGCGAAGCACTGCTACATCGCACACGACGCAGCTTCCGCGTTGCGCGCGGGCCACACGCCCCTGGACCCAAATTTCGGGCTGAGTGGAGTGCTGCGCGTGTCGGCGCTCACGCTACTCACGGCCGACAAGTATGCCAATCCGGTGCGCCACGGCGGTGCGGGCGTCACCGCCAAGCTCAGCGGGCCGGGCGCGTGCTCCACCACCGTAGAGGACCATCTCGATGGGAGCTACACGATCTCGTGGTCTGCGGTGCTCTCCGGCGTCTACCGCGTCAGTGTTCTCGTCGATGGCGCGCATTGTGCAGGCTCGCCGTTTGCGGTTCAGGTGGACCCAGCGGCGCCTGGCAGTCCCACGATGCCGCCGCCCGGAGCGCCGTCCACGCAGTCGGTCGCCTGGTCACCACGCTCGACGGCCGCGGCACGCTCCAACCACCACCTTGAAGCGTCGACCCCGGCGGACGAGGAACGTCCGACCCCTGTCGGCCGACCGCTGACCGTCACATCCTTTGCGTCCACCGCGCTCTCGACACCTGCTCCAGCTCCCTCGCCCAGGGGCAGCGCCCGGCCGTGGCGATGATCATGGCGACGAGTCCGATGTCCCGCGATGCAAGTTTCCGAGGACAATTTCAAAATAACGCAGCGGTCAGCGCGGTTCTAAGGGTGGCTCTGGCTGGCGCCTATTGAATATTTGACTTCTTCAGACCGAGACGTCTGATGTATATCCTTTCACCACATTTCTATGGTATGAATTTCTAAAGTTTAGCTCGCGCGACTTCGCCGGCGCCACGGCGCACGTTCCTTGTTCGCGCGGGCCGGCCCGCACGCGCGGCGCGCCGCGGTGCGTTCGGCCCCGCGCGCCCCCGCGCTAAGGCCTAAGCCCCCCGGCGCGCCCGTCGAGCATGATTCAATCGTGAATCGATCGGATCCACCGACGCGACGGGCGGGGTGGACGGCATGGCGAGCATATGGTTAAGGCGGGCAGCTTGTGTGGCGTGGGCACGGCGCACCTGCCGCACCGACGGGATGGTCAGCACACAACGGCCTACACGCTTGACATTTGCAGTAGGTGCAGTGTGAGTTGTCAGTGCACCACCCTTCGCACCGCTCCTCATAGGCGTCGTCCTCGTGATTCGAGTGGCATACAGGCACTGGCCCGATTGGCGGCGGTGTGGGCGGGTCGGGCGGCATTGGCGGCACGTGGCCCACTGAAAAGCCCTGCCGAAGCAGCTCCAGCGTGCTCGTGTCCCCATCATACACGCTGTACCAGCCCTGCGACTCATGGGGCGGGTCGCCGATGAAGTCATCGCCCACGCGCCAGTACGCTCCTGGAACGCGCTGCCGCCCGCTGCCGCCCCATCCCCACGGCATCACCCCAGCAACGCCATGCGCCTCTGCCGCACGGAGCATGGCCGCGTAGTAAGCATTGCGACGGGTTGTGTGGCCTGGCTCAGCGTCGGCGCGCTGCGCGTCGCGCGCAAGCCCAAACTCCTCCAGCACCAACGGCTTGCCGAGCGCACGCACGCGCTGCACCTGGTCGTCAAGGTACTCGAGCGAGTGAGCCACCGCGCTCGCTAGGCGTGCACCGCTTGACGCGTCGCCCCATCCCCAGTTCTCGGGCCAGATATGGATGGTGACAGCGTCAACGTCGTCGACCTTGTGAATGGCCTCAAAGTCGACGTTGATGTACTCACCAAACGGCGTCGTGCCTTCGGAGCCCACCATGACGAGCTGCCGTGGCGCGTGCCGCTTTACAAGTGCGGCGGTGCTGCGCACCCACTGGATGAGTGCCAGCCGTGCAGCGAGCCGTCCGCTCTCGTCGCTCACGGCGCGCGGCTCGTTGCAGAGCTCCCATCCGAGAATCGTCGGATCTTCCGCATACGCCATGCCCGAGTAGGTGTTGCGCCGCTGCAGCATCCAGCGCACCGCAGCGTCCGCGAGCGCGACGGCAGCGGGCGTGGAGTAAAAGGCGCTCGCCCACTTCTGATAACGATCCCAATCGGCGTTTGTCGCGTGCGGCCGGGACTGCTCGGGCACCGGGTCCCAGTACTGTGTCAAGTGGCTGCTGGGGTACGGGATGTCGCGCCAGCTGCCGCCTCGCGCCCAGACCAGGTACATGGCCATGCCCCCGCTCCATGTCCACTGGTTGTTCAGGACGAGTACGGCGCGCATGTTGCGCGCCCGGAGCTCGTGCAGCACGAGGTCGAGGCCTTCGGCTAGCTTGGGATCAAATACACCCGGAGAGGGTTGCAGCGCCGGCGAAGCTTGCAGCGGCGCGTCAGCCGCGCCCTCGCTCAGAGCAGTGATGCGCAACACCGTAATGCCGTGCGCGCGCAGCACGTCCAGCTCCCTCTGCAGTCGCGCCGGCGAGGCGGCCGCGACCCACGCAGCTTGCCACATGTTGATGCCGACGAAGCGGAAGGGCGCGCCGTCGACTGTGAAGCCCGATTGCGTGGTTCGCACGTAGCCGAATGGTGACGGCGGAGACGCATGTGGAGGTGGCGGCGGAGGCGCATGCACGTGCGGAGTTGGCCTAGCAGACAGCGGCGAGAGCTGTGGCGAGGGCCGTGGCGGAGGCGATGCCAACCTCGGCAAGGGCCGTGGCTCGAGTGACGCGACGGCGTCGTTTGCGATGCCGTGTTGCGGTGAATTGACTGCTTGCTCGGACGCTACGAACGAGTTGTCAACGGAGACGATGACATCACTGCCGATAACAATAAAGATAGCCGCGTCTGACAAGTGAGCAAGCAGGAGCAGCAAGAGCATGCTGGAGAGGATGAGCACGGCTCCGCAGCAGACCAGACGGACTGCAAGCGCAGACCAGAGGGACTGTGAGCGGCGCGCAGCACGGCTCCCGTCGATGAGAATAGGCTCATCCTCGTGATCACGCTCCACCATCCGCGTCGCTCGCTCGCTCGCTCGCGCCATTCCCCAGGGACGAAACCCTATCGTCAGGTCTTCGGCTGGCTCAGGGTGTGCAAAAGAATCGTGTCAGAGTCAGGTACATGTACATGCCGAGCCCCCCCCCCCCCCCCCCCCCCCCCCCCCCCCTCCTCCAAAACCTGCCTGCCCCGATCTCGAAGACGTGCGGGGGGTTCAAAAAAAGGGAGAGAGAAATTTCGCTCAGAAAGACGCGGTTTTTCCAAAAGAGGGGAGGGGGGGGGGGGGGGGGGGGGGGGCTCGGCATGTACATGTACCTGA
>Ga0180441_100979_pt1 | contig 18435 bp, 9 predicted proteins | sample ChrtobMetaP5_8mM_FD_120633 | JGI IMG/M metagenome (GOLD analysis project Ga0180441, IMG submission 120633) | Chrysochromulina tobin associated microbial communities from unialgal haptophyte culture, Seattle, Washington, USA - P5_8mM MetaG | ecosystem: Host-associated > Algae > Haptophytes >...
CTCGTTGTCGCTCGCGGCCTCCGCCCTCGACGACCTGTCGCCGCTCAACACGGCGCTCAACGAGATCCTTAAGTGAGAGACGTGTACGTGCGTGCGCTCAGGACGGCGCTTTCCGAGCTGGGGCGACTCTACGAGGGATCTGGAGGCTCTCAGGGGGGTCTGGTGACGCTCAGGACGGCGCTCAACGGCGCCTCCCGCACGAGCCTTGCCAAAGTACTTTGGCAGTGTCGCTCACTGGACGAGATATGGTGAGATGGTCGTTCACTGGACGAGATGTGGTGAGATGGTCGTTCACTGGACGAGATGTGATGAGATGGTCGCTCGCTGGACGAGATATGGTGAGATGGTCGTTCACTGGACGAGATGTGGTGTGTCACTCCCGCCTCCCCCGATCCCGTGCGCATGTTGATTCCCAATTCCGTTGAGAACATCTTCATGCTGTGGTGCCGCATACCCGCGTACTCCGGCACCTGTGCAAACTGCAGAGCGCCGTCCTGAGCACCAGACGATCGGATGGTGAGGTACATGTTATCGTATTGCGGCGGACTGAGTGGTGGCGGGATTGGCGGCAGAGATGATGGAGGAGTGGGGTGGGTGTCGTGACTGTTGTAAGGGTGGCGGAGGTGAGGGCGAAGGGTTTGGTGGAGGTGCTCAGGCGAGTTGTGAGGGTGGCGAGCCCGGAGGCGGCGCCGACTGGAGCGGCCAGCGGCGAGGGTGGCGGCGGTGAGTGAAGCGGGTTAAGGCGGAGGTGGAGAGAGGGGGTTGGTGACTGAGGCGGTGGGGAGGGCGGCGGCGAGGGCGGCGGCGAGGGCGGCGGCAGGGACGGTTGTGTAGACGGTCCGATCTGAGGCAGAGGTGAGGCGCGGCGGAGGTGAGGGTTGTGGCGGGGCTGCGGCGGGGGCTGCCGTGCGGTGCGGTGATGTGCATGTGGTGCGAAAGTGCTGCAGACGATCCAGGGGGATATTCCCCCAGGGCGTGCTGTGTGTCTAAAGAGAGAGGACCCGGGCGAAACCTGTGAAGATGATACACTTCTTACTAGTTGTAGTATACCGGTCATTTTTATCCGTGTCCATTCGTCGGTCTCTCTCGGGTGTGTGCTGGGTGTAGGTTGCCGTTCCCGCCGGCCGGCCAATTGCGGCCGGCCGGCGGCGCGCATCACTCAGCAGACACGAGTCAACACGAGTCAGCACATGTTACCTCCGCCGGCCGAGGGTCTTCTAACCACTAAGCACTAACGCCGGCGTACGGTACGTGTGTTCGAAACTTCGAATGTCGATACGCGCTATTCCGCTATACTATTGCCGTTTGCCGATCACAATCCCGCCCCCAGCTACCCCAGCAGTAACCAGTATCGGCCAGCGACAGCGGCCGGGCATGATCCATCCCTGTGCGCTGTCGGCTGGGAGAGATTACGGTCGTACTCAGTACCATCACATTGAGCGTTGATCTGGGGGCGCGGGGGCAGCGGTGTTGCGGTGAGCGGAGCCGTCCTTTGGAGACGGAGTTGTGGTCTGGGGTGAGCGCGGAGGAGGCCCGAGCTGAGCTCTAGCAGCGTAGCAGGAGACGTGAGTGCGGGGGACCGCGACGAAACTGACTGACTGACTGGAGACGTGGGCTGCGTGGGCCAAACTTGACTGTGGTCTCGTCTCAAACGGCCACGTCGATCGACGGAAAAACGGGCTTCATGGGGGTACAGAACGATGTCGGTACCGCGAACCCATGTCTCGCTCGCTGATTTTTCTTGCATTCGCCGCTGTTCTTGCTAGCGCGAAAGCGCTGCCGCTTTCGACGGCGCCGATCGTTGAAGCCGCCGGCAATTCTGCTGAGGCGTCTGCTCGTTACCTGCAAGAGGAGGAGAAGTCCAAGTTCAGCATTATGTCTCTCTTCAAGTCACGAAAAGGCGAAAAAGAGAAGTCGGCGAAAGAGAAGTCTGCGAAAGAGAAGTATCGCAAGCCACCCGGGGCCTCCTCCTTCGAGCCGCCTTCGACCGACTACGCGAGCATGCGCGCGAGCGTGGGCAGCCTCGGAGGGGACAATGTCATGTCGGCCAAGTTCGCCAAGAACTTCAAGCAAATGGTGGGGTGGTGGTGCCAAAAGGAGGAAAATAAGTCCAAGAATCTTTGCAAGCTGCACGCTGTGGGTACGTCGTCGATGGAGGAGCTCCAGAAGCAGGCCTCTCTCAGTGAAAGCAAGGAGGCCGCCAACTCGTACTGCAGTGACCCGACGTATCGTGCCAGGATCGTGTGCGTGCAACCACGGGCCCAAGGCGCTGCCGGTGGCAAGCCACCCAAGCCACCGAAGAAGTTCCCGATCCTGGATAGAGTTTCCGACGTCAACGACCTCGAGGCGTTGGTCGAGACTACCAAGACTCCCGTGTCAAAAAGTGCCAAGGCCGCAGCAAAGGCCAAGGCAGTCGCCAAACTGCGCGCGCAACAAGAACGGCAGCCCAAAGATGAAAGCTAATGCTGCGTGTGAGTGTTAGTGGTGAGTGGTGTATCAGACGAAATTCCCGCCGCGGCAGACACGAGACAGACACGCGGATCGAGTGCGCCGCACCGACACATCTGCTCACCGGCTTCCTCGGAGCCACAACGGCACCTCGAGCACATTCGTAACGTCGTCGGGAAGCGCGATGATCAGGTTGTGGTCCTGTTCCGTCAGCGTGAGCTGACATCCAAGCCTCGAGCTCTCCGCCAGGAATCCGTCCATCACGCTCTCGTCGTTACGTTGCCGTGCCGTTGCACTCGCAGCGACATCCAACATGTCCTCCTCGTCCTCAGATCGTGGCGGAAATGGCCGCGGCGCGTGTTTAATGATAACGCGGCACGTGGAGCACGAGCACATGCCGCCGCAGGCGCCGCCGGGCCACACGTCGGCCAGGTCGGCTGCCTCGAGCGCTTGCATCAGCGTACTATTGACGGGCGCCTTGATCTGGAGCACAGTACCCTCGGGCAGATGTACCGTGACGCCGACAATCGCGGTGCTGAGGTCAATATCTGTGGAGGACAGCGTCTTGCGTGACGGGTCCCACGAAGCGGACGGTGCGGGGCTCAACGCGCGGCGGAGCCGCGAAAGCGGAATGAGACGATTCAACGATGGTTGTCGCCATCGAAAAATCATCTTCGCGAACTTCGGAAGGCAGCATGTTCGTGCAAGCGCTCGTTTCAGTGGGGGAGGCCTAATGGCCAGTTCAATTAACGGACCACAGAGCCTTTCACATTCACTTCACGTTCTTTTTCTCGAGGACGCGTCGCACTTTACTACATCGCGTGCCGCATCCGGTCTCGCCTTGCGGAACAGCTAGCTCGTCCGTCGCGGCATCCTCTCGTCGTCCAGTGCAGCCGAATGCAGGTCGGCACGAAGAGGCCGCGACCTGAGGTGCAAGACGAGCTCGCGAAAATTGTCACTGCCATTACCTCGCAGATGAGCCGCGGTGTCGTGGATGGACATTTGGTCTTGCTCTCGCAACGGGCCGTCACCCTTTACTCGCAGATCCTGAGCGAATTATCTCCCACGACGGCCGAATTTAAGGCGGTTAGCGGGGAACTGATCAAGGCGCAGCGGCTTCAGCAGCATCTCGCTCATGCGCTGCAAGTGCAAGTGCACACGGCTCAGAGCATCGTATCAGAACGAGGCGAACTGGACCGTAGACAAGCCTCCGCTCCTTCATTCGCCAACTCTGCACGTGCGGCTTCCGTGAGTGAGCAGCAGCGACTGGAGGAGGAGGATGGCGTTGTCCCGGACAAGGATGGCGCCGACTTGTTGGAGCAGGAAGCCGTCGCCGCCGTGCAGGGGAATGAGAAGAAGGAGCACGTCTTCGCACACTACGTGCCTCGCAAGATTTCCCTCGGGCGGCACCACAAGGACGCGATCGTCGAGTCGTCCGCGATGGCCGCCGTCGATCCGCCCGACGTGCACTACACCCCCGAGCTGCCGGCGTCGCTGCTCAGGGGCGTGCGCGGCCACGCTGATGCTGCCCGAGGTTGGGATCGACACGAAGAGGGTGCCCTCTCCTCGGCGCAGCTGGAGACAGTGGTGTACGCTGGGCAGCGGCACGCGAGCTTCAACGGGGACGGCACGCGCTGTGGCTTCTTCCTCGGCGACGGCACGGGCGTTGGAAAGGGCCGGCAGATTGCGGCCGTCATCCTCGACAATCTCGGCCACGGACGCCATCGTCACATCTGGTGCTCCGTGTCGACGACCTTGCTCCATGACGCGCGGCGCGACTTCGACGACCTGGGCCGCTCGAAGGTGCCGTTGCAAGCGCTCCACAAGCTGACCTACGGTGAGCCGCCGCCAGATGATGGCGTCATGTTCTGCACTTACCAGTCCCTGATCGCCAAGAACAAGGACGGCGAGTCTCGACTCGATCAGCTCGTCGCTTGGGCCGCCGCAGGGACCGGAGTGGACGATCCCAACGACGGACGCCTCTTTGACGGCGTGCTGGTCTTTGACGAAGCGCACCGGGCCAAAAACCTGCAGCCGTCGTCGGATGGTCGTGGTAAAGGGTCGAAGACAGCCGACGCCGTGCTCGAGCTGCAACGTCGGCTGCCGCACGCTCGAGTGCTCTATGTCTCCGCCACCGCCGCGGCGGATGTGAAGGATCTCGGCTACATGTCGCGACTCGGCCTGTGGGGCGCGAACACGCCCTTTCGCGACTTCGAGGCGTTTGCGGGTGCGATTGGGCGCGCTGGAGTGGGCGCCATGGAGCTGGTCGCGATGGACATGAAAGCCCGCGGCTTGTTCGTGGCACGCATGCTCTCCTTCTCGGGGTGCTCGTTTGAGAAGCGCACGTGTGCGCTCTCGCTTGCCGAGAGAGCGCTGTACGATCAGGCGACGCGATGGTGGGAGGAGCTGCTCAAGGGCTTCGAAGTCTGCATACAGCTCACGGGCTGCGAGAGCTCGGGCAAATCCTTTTGGGGGGCGCACCAAGCGTTCTTTAAGCAGCTGCTGAACTCATTGAAGTGCCGCTTCGCCATCGAGGAGGTGAGTGTCGTCCATTGCCTCCTGATTGCCTCTTCTGATTGCCTCTGATTGCCTCGATGGACTACGTCGAGTGCCCCGTGCTCCAACTGCTGCAGGCCGAGGCCGCGCTGGCGAGGGGGGAGTGTGTCGTGATCGGCTTGCTCTCAACGGGCGAGGCCAAGGCTAACGAAGCCATCGAGCGCGAGGTGAAGGCGGGGCGCGAGATCGAGACGGAGGTCAGCACGCCGCACGAGATTGCTCGAGATCTGCTCGAGCGGCACCTGCCAGTTGTGAAGGGATTCGAGCGAATCTCACAGGCGGAGGAGATCCGGGACGCCCTGATGCGCAGCTTGGAGGAGATCAAGATGCCCGGCAACGCTCTCGATCTGCTCGTCTCGCACTTTGGCGTGGACGATGTCGCCGAGCTGACGGGACGCAAGACGCGCATCGTCACGACACGCGATGGGCGGACGGAGGTCCAGTCACGTGCGCCGCGCGGCGTGACGCATGAGCAACTCAACCTGCAGGAGAAGACCGCATTCCTCGAGGGCAAGCGAAGGGTGGCCATCATCTCGGAGGCAGCCTCCTGCGGCATCTCGTTGCATGCGGACGCTCGGTTCGCCAACACGAAACGCCGGCTTCACATCACTCTCGAGCTGGCCTGGTCAGCAGAGAAGATGCTGCAGCAATTCGGGCGTACGCACCGCTCCAACCAGGTGTGCGCGCCGCATTACGTGCTCCTTGTGACCGACGTGGGCGGCGAGCAACGGTTCGCTTCGTCGGTCGCTCGCAAGCTCGAGACCCTTGGGGCAATGACGAGGGGCGACCGACGCGGCGGCCATGGAGCGGCCGCAGACCTCGTCTCGCACAACCTGGATACGTCCCACGGGCACGCCGCGCTAGCGCTCATGCTCGACGCGGTGTCGGAGCACTCCGAGCGGGACCAGCTGTGGGAACGCGCGCTGCGCCTTCTCAAGTGCCATCGCGACGGCGTGCCTACGCTCCTCGGACTGTGCGTCGTCGCCGTCTCGCAAGAGTACGTGAGCGCCGCCGTGGGCGCCACGGATGGGGCGTCGCAGCAGGCAGGGAGCGGCGCCACCAAGGCCGCATTGGACAAGGCGACGAATGCGAGGGCCAGGGCAGCAAAGATCGAGGCCGGCATCCTCCAGCGCCTGCCTCAAGGCCTGATAGTCTACATCCAGAAGCTGCATGAGTGGGCGCGACCCCGCATCCAAGCCCAGTCCGCAGCGAGCCGCCAACGCCCGACGGAGCGCTCCACGTACGGGGCATGCCCCAAGACCCCGCATGCGCACGGGCTCTCGTGGGTCGAGGCCGGCGACGCCCTGCGTCGCATGAAGCTGCTTCCAGTCACAGACGCCGATAGGCACAACATCAACAAGTTTCTGAATCGGCTCCTCGGGCTTCCCGTGGCGACGCAGAACTCTCTCTTCTCCTTTTTTAGTGCCATCTTCCGTTGGGTGGTCGTTTCGGCCTTGGCGCAAGGACACGCGGACACGAGCGTCGCGGTCATCGAAGGCGAGTCGGTGAATATCTCGGGCGAGCCGGAGATTATCTTCCGAGATCCGACCTCCTCCGCCACCTCCCTGATCCATGCGATGCATGTCGACACGGGGCTTTCGTGGACGTCGGCGTGCGAGCACCTTCACAGCGCGCTGACGAACCCGCTGACGAAACCGACGCAGCTTGGAGGCACCACCGGCTTTTGGCGCCAGGCGCGCTCGAATCGCATTGTGCTCGCGGTCGAGTTGCCCGCCACGCATACCGATCGGCGGCATCGCGTCCATCGCGTGCTGCGTCCGACGCTCCACACGAGCGCAAAAGCCCAGTACGTGCCAGCCGCGAAGCTTCGTCAAAGCTACGTGTGCGTGCGCGACGCGACCGAAGCCGAGCACGCGTGGACGGAGGTGTACCAGCAAGAGGAAGCTTTGCGCCGTCAGGAGCTCTGGCTGCTCTGCGGTGCCATCCTCCCGATCTGGACTCCGCTGGTCGCCGCCCTACAGCGCGAGTCGCGCGGCAGGGAGCTCGCGTTCTCGGTCAAGAAGTGCACGGTGGGCGAGGTACCCCTGATAGGCGTGGCTCTGACCAAGGAGAATGTGGTGGCCTTGCGTGAGTACCTTGCGTCGCAAGAGGGAGGCCGTGCGGAGGATATTGCGCAGGCGGCAAAGAGCCGCGCGGAGGAGCGTCGTCGCTCCAACGCCAGGCCACGAGCCGAAGCACGCCCGCGGCTCGATGACCCCGAGGCTGCGGCTCCGGAGGTGGAGGAGGAGAGCAGCGAAGACGAAGAAGAGGAGGAGACGGCGCTCACCTTTGGGAGCGCTGCGCCTGCTGAGGCAGGCGACGGCACCGCTCCTGAGGATCTGCTGAGCATGTTGATTTGAAACCACAGGATCACAAATTCCGTACTGTTGTGGCTCGCGAAAGGCGGGGGGGGTGTGGGGCACAGTCGCACTGTCGCTGTCGCTGTACGCTGACGCAGGCGGACTCTATCGGTATTCGATTCTGATGTCTGGTATGGTGAGGTACAGTAGAGTGGTCGTGTGAGAAGCGGTGCTTGCAATAAATGTCAACGATAGACTTGCACAGGCACGCTTGGGCCATCTCGTTCACTTCACGCGCTTCTCTCGACGGACCACGTCCACACAGAGACTCACCTCCTTCCCTTCACCGGTTCCACAGGATCGTTCGGCTCCGGCCCACACGTGCCGCCCGGCTGCTTCTTGCAAAACCTGTGGTACCAGCCCGGCTGCTTGGGCTCCTTCCACGCGGGCGCCGCGATCGGCGCGACGATGCCCGAGACCCATGTCAACCGCTCGGGCGGGTCGCCGGGCCACACCTTGTCGGACACGGCCCACGGCCAATCGCTCCGCTGCGCCTCGCGAAACGCCCGAGGGAGAGTGGGCCCGGCAGCGACCGGGCCCGTGATGTTGCTCTCATGTTTGAGCCAGCACTCGCCCTTTCGGTGCTTGTGGATGTCGTACGAGAAGCAGCGGTCCTCGCTTCCTGGCGTGCTCGAACCCGCGCAGTAGACCCACGCGTTGCAGCGACCTCGGCCGCGGCCGCATTGCTTGCCGGGAGCGTATTCGGCCGGCGGCCGCGCCTTTGTGCCGCAGGCCTGCTGGTGCGCCGCGCACAAGGCACAGCACTCGGCGGCCGAGCCAACAATATTGTTCATACCCCAGACATATGCCGCGTCGCCGGACAGGTCACGGCCATCGCGAGCATGGCACGAGAGGCCGGCAGGCAGCGCCGCCGCCGCGTCCGTCCTGGTCGCAAACGAGGCGCCGGCGCAGCCGAGTGTGGCTAGCCACGCGATGATCACAAAAGGCCTTTGTTGTCGGAGTGGATGCGGTGCGGGGAGCATCCTTAGGGCATGCAGTGCGTGCACGCAGTGTGAACGTTAACTCGAAGAAATGTGTCAGCTGTGAACGGGATATTAGAATGGAATTGGAGACTTTTCCCCGGACACGGAAGGATACATGTGGCTCGTGCACACACGACATCTCTAGCGCGAAATCGCGACGCCGATCCGCGGCCTCGACTCATCAGTGCAGAGTGGCGCTCGGCAGCTTGGTCGGCTGATGCATGGACCAGCCGAGCTGCTGGCACCCCAAGTCGAGCTGCGCGACTGCTCATCGCAGCTCGTTGGGGTCGGCAGCGCCGTCAGCCTTAACACGCTTAAACAGGGATGCCTTTTTCTTGGCACGCCGACGCGCCTTGAGCTCGTCCGTGCCGAGAGGCTTTCCCGCGCCCTCGAGCTTGATAAGCTCGAGCTTGAAGACAAGCGCGTCGCCCGGGGCGATGTCGCCACCCGCGCCCGCATCGCCGTACGCAAGTTCGGACGGTATGTAGAGCAGCCACGTGTCTCCTGCGACCATCAGCTGCATGGCCTCCGTCCACCCTTTGATCACTTGGTTGGGAGCAAAGGAGGTCGGCGCGCCGCGCGCATACGAAGAGTCGAAAATTTTCCCCGCAGGATACTGCTGTGCGGTGCGGCCCTCATAGTGGCAGGCGCAGGTCGTGCCCGGCAAGGGATGCTCGGTGCCGCTGCCGTTCGTGATCACCTTGTACTGCAGCCCCGAAGGGAGCGTCACCACACCGTCCTTGGCCTTGTTCGCGTTGAGAAAGGCATTTCCCGCGGCGTTGGTGGCAGCGGCGAAGGGCAGGACCGCGGCGATGAGTGAAGCGCCGCGCATTCCCGAAAAATGGCCGGCCTTTTTTCCGAACGAAGGAACCTCGATTCCGCACATCATGTGGGGGACGGTGTGGAGATTCGAGGAGCTTCCCGTCCGGCGCCGAAACCGCTCGCGACAGCGGCGACGAGCGCCCCAAAATTACGAAATGTTCCTCCGGCCGCCGGTCGGGAAGGCGGCTACCACCGCCGCCGCCACCGCCACCCTGGAGCTCCAGCTCAAGGAGAAGGCGCGGCGTTCGGCGGCGCGGCGCTCCATGAACGAGCAGCTCTCTGTGCATGCGGCCCTTCAGTCACACATGCCGCTCACGAGCGGCTCAATCGCCGCAATGAATGCCTCCCTGACAGGGGCGACGGAGCCCGAGGAGGAGCCGGCGCCTCCCACGCCACCCGCTCTGCCCGCTCTGCCCGCTCTGCCCGCTCTGCCCGCTCTGCCCGCTCTGCCCGCTCTGCCCGCTACCGAGAGTACATACGACCCCTTTGCGGCGCCGACCACTGTCGCCGAGCTGATGGGCGTCATGGCCTCCATGCTGTCCGGCCTACAGATGCCGCCGCTGTGCGAGGAGCTGCTGCGCTCTGCCGTTGAGGCAGAGGAGGCGGACGCGCTGAGGCGCGCGGCGGCGGTGCGCGTGCAGGCGTGCACACGCGGCCACGTGCAGCGCCAGCGCGAAGCAGCGCTCCGCCTGCGGCAGCAGCAGCAGCGGACGGCGGCGGCGGTGCATGTGCAGGCAGCCGTCCGGGCGCACCGGGCGCGCGTGTGGGCAAGCTCGGAGCGCGAGCGCCGTATCGTCGAATTGGAGCAGGAGCGGCTGCAAATCGCCGCTGCACGCGAGCAGCAAGCCAAGGAGCAGCGCCTTCGCGCAGAGGAGGAGGGGCGAAAGGCTCGTGATCTCAGGCTTCGCGAGCTCGAGGAGATCAGGCAAAGGAACCAAGAGCAGCAACGTCTTGAGCGTCTCGAGTGGCAGCGAAAGCAGCACACGGCGGCGATGCGCATGCAGAGCGGCTGGCGAGGCTACGTGGCGCGCACTGAGCTTCTCAGGTGGCGCTGGGAGCGCGCGGCGGTGCGAGTGCAGTCGGTGTGGCGCGGCAGCGCTGGGCGCAAGTGGTGTCGCGAGGAGTGCTCTCTCGTGCGCCAGCACAGCGCGGCTGTGGTCCTCCAAGCTGCCTTCCGTTGCCACCGTGCGCGCGGCTGGCTCCGTGGCTTCCTGTGGCAGAAGCGCACCACGCGTGCGGCGACACTCTTCCAAGCTGCGTACCTCGGTTTTCTGGCGCGTCGGGCGTCAGCGCTGCGCGCGCAAAGGCAGCAGGTGGCGTTGGTAGGCGCTCAAGTGGCGGCGGTCGCGCTGCAGGCGGCAGCGCGTGGCTTGCTCGCGCGGCGAGATCATCGCCTGCGGCGCACGCGGGCAGCTGAGCTCGCAGCAGCCGCCGCCGCCGCTGCGGCGGCCGCGACGGCGGCGGCCGAGAGGCGGGGTGCCGAGATACTATCTCGCGAGCTCTGTCGCGTAGAGCAGCAGCGGGCTGCCGAGTGGGCGGCGCGCGAGCAGACGATTGCCGAGGCGCTTGCGAAGGCCCATGCGGAGGCGGAGGCGGCGTCGGCGCGAGCGGGGGCGGAGGCGGAGGCGAGGGCGAGGGCGGAGCTGAGAGCGCACGCAGAGGCGGAGGCGAGGGCGCAGGTGGAGGCGAGGACCAAGGCGGAGGCGCAGCTCGTCGCCGAGGTGAGGGCGAGAGAAGCCACGTTGGCCACGGAGGCGCAGGCTGCTCGTAACCACAGCCTGCTGGCGGCGGAGTCACGGCTGCTCACGGAGCTCAAGGCGGGAGAAGCCTCGCGAGTGGCAATGGATGCGCGGGCCCAATCGTGGGGCACGTTGAGGACGAGCGCCCGTGACGGCGCCTCGACGGAGGAGGTCGAGACGGAGGAGGACGAGGAGGACGAGGAGGCCGACAGGATCGCCGCCGAAAAGGCAGAGCGCCTGATCTTTGAAGTCGAGCGCTTTGCTGAAGAGAGGCTCGGGGTGGAGCGCCGTCACGAGCATCTCAGTGAGCAGGAGGCGGCGGCCGAGGCTGCAGCGGCCGAAGCAGCCTATCTGGAGCAGGCTGCATCGGCCGAAGCAGCCTTTCTGGAGCAGGCTGCATCGGCCGAAGCAGCCTTTCTGGAGCAGGCTGCAGCGGCCGAAGCAGCCTTTCTGGAGCAGGAGAAGGAGGAGGAGGAGGAGGAGGAGGAGGAGGCAGCTAGGATCGCTGCCGAGAAGGCGGATCACGTCATCTTTGAGGTCGAGCGCATGGCGGCGGGGAGGGCCTACGTGGAGCGGCTTGCGGCAGAGGAGGCTGTGGCAGTGCGGCTCGAGGAGGAGCGGCTAGCTGCCGAGGCGGCCGACGAGCGACTCGCTCGCAAGCATGAGGCCTTCGCCTGCTGGGTGGCTGCATCCCAGGCAGCCGCGGCCAGATTGAGACGATTGGAGCGCCTTGCGGCTGAGGAGGCGGCCGCTGAGAAGGAGGCTGCCGAGGCGGCCGACGACGAGCTGCTTCGTCGTCTGCAGGCGCTGCGCAGCGAGGATGCACCCGGCAGCGCCATCGACGATGAGGCGGCGGGGGTGGAGGAGGAGGACGAGGAGGTGGAGGCGAAGGACGAGGTGGAGGCGGAGGACGAGGTGGAGGAGGAGGACGAGGCGGAGGAGGAGGAGGCTCACGAGGGCGACGAGGGCGACGGGGGCGACGAGGGCGACGAGGGCGACGAGGGCGACGAGGAGGAGCAATACGCGTTTGAGTGGCAGGCGGCGAGGTTGGTTGAGGAGGCACAGCGCATTCACGTGAAGGCAGAGCTCCGTGCTGCCAAGGAGGCTGAGGCCGCGATGGCCGAGCGGCTGGCCGCCTTTGCTGCGCTAGAGCGAGCGTCGGCGAGCGCCGCTGCCACAGCCGAAGGGGTGCTCGCTTCCTCGTTGAGCCCACAACCAAGCCCCTCCAAGCCACGATCGAGCTCGGCTCTTTTCTCGGATAACCGTTGGGCCGAAGATGGTGACGAGATGAGGATGGAGACCAACCGTTGGGCCGAAGATGGTGACGAGATGAGGATGGGGCGGCAGAGCGCCGGCAGCTCGGAGGAGCTCGATGAAGGCTCCGCGGAGATTGCGATCTCGGAGGAGCTCGATGAAGGCTCGGAGGGCTCTGTGGAGATCGACGAGGCTGCCACAGAGGGCGATGCGGACGAGGCTGCCACAGAGGGCGATGTGGACGAGGCTGCCACAGAGGGCGATGCGGACGAGGCTGCCACAGAGGGCGATGTGGACGAGGCTGCCACAGAGGGCGATGCGGACGAGGCGACAGCGCTCGATACAGCGCTGACGGACACGCCGCCTCCTCCTCCCCCGCTCGCTCCTCCTTTGGAGCCGCCGCCCGAGGTGCCACTGGCCGTCTGGCGGCGCGGCGCGGCTGCCGCGTCGGGCGAGGCGCTCACGCCGCCGACGGCCGAGGACGGTGTGGCGTACGCGATGTGGCTCGGCCTCGCGGGGCCTGGAGCGCCCGGTACGGCGCCTATGGGCGCCGAGGAAGGCGCGGTGCTTCGTGTCCTCCTCGACTGCCTCGCGCGGCCGCTGCCGCCGGGATGGAGAGCCCTCCTCACTGACCAGGCGGAGCAAGCCATCCGCCTCGCAGTCTCCGAGGGCGGGGGCTTCGTTGCGGGCACCTTCTCCGACGCCCCTGCCGATCCCGATGGCATGCTTCCGGTATCTCCCGGTATCTCCGATGGCATGCTCCCAGTATCTCCGACGCGACTCGCGGTGTACTTTGTGAGCGCGGAAGGTCAGGCCACCTGGGACAACCCGCTCGACGACGTCTGCCGGCGCGAGTGCCTTCGAGCGGGCCTCGAACTGCGCCCCCAGCCACCGATGAATCTTCAAGCAGCCTTCGATGCAGTGGGCGACGAGGAGGGCGAGGAGGGCGAGGCGGCGGAGGCGGCTGCAGTCGAGGTCATGGGGCCGTCATCGTCGGCAGCGGCAGTGGCGCCCTCGTCAGCCCATGTTTCGTCAGCCCAAGTTTCGTCAGCCCATGTTTCGTCAGCCCATGTTTCGTCAGCCCATGTTTCGTCAGTGGCGCCCTCGTCAGCCCTTGCTGCGTTGCCGCCTCCCGCGCCGCTGGAGCACCATGTGGCCGAGGCATTCAGCCTGATCGAAGCCAATGGCGACGGCGTTCTCTCGCGTGCCGAGGTGATCAAGGCGTGCCGCGCGAGCGAGAGGGTACGCACCCTGCTCGGCCTGCCGATGACGATCCGCCAAGAGGACGGCACGCGAGACGCCTTCGAGGCGGTCTTCCAGCGACTCGATGTCGACGACTCGAAGTCCATCTCCCTCGACGAGTTCCGTCAATTCTTTGAGCACGCTGAGCCGCGCGGGTTGGTGTCGTCACCGCCCTCGACCTCGCACTCCTCGCAGCAGCGAGAGCTGGAGCATCTGGATCAGGAGGTGGATCTGGAGGTGGAGTTGGAGCTTGAGCTGCGGCTGCTCGAGCTGCGGAATCCGGAGTCGTCACAGCAGCTGGCTGAAGCCGAGGCGGCCGAGGTGGCCGAGGCGGCCGAGGCGTTCGCGGCGGTCGAGGCGGTCGAGGCGGTCGAGGCGGCCGCGGAGGTCGAGGCTCAGGCGGCGGCGGCGGCGGCGGCGGCGGAGGTTGAGGCTCAGGCGGCCGCGGAGGCTGAGGCTCAGGTGGCCGCGGAGGCGGCGGCCGAGGCGGCGGCTCAGGAGGCCGCGGAGGAGGCGGCCATGGCCGAAGAGGCGGCAGCCTGGGCGGCTGAGCAGGTGGCGGCCGAGGCGGCGGCCGAAGCGTTGGCCGAGGCGGCGGCCAGGGCGGCGGAGGAGGCGGAGGCGGAAGAGGCGGCCAGGGCGGCGGAGGAGGCGGCGGCCAGGGCGGCGGAGCAGGAGGCGGCTAGGGCGGCGGAGGCGGCCAGGGCGGCGGAGGAGGAGGCGGCCAGGGCGGCGGAGCAGGAGGAGGCGGCCATGGCCGAGGCGGCGGCAGCTTGGGCGGCTGAGCAGGTGGCGGCCGAGGCGGTGGCCGAAGCGTTGGCCGAGGCGGCGGCCAGGGCGGCGGAGGAGGAGGCGGCCAGGGTGGAGGAGGCGGCCAGGGCGGCGGAGGAGGCGGCGGCCAGGGCGGCGGAGCAGGAGGCGGCTAGGGCGGCGGAGGCGGCCAGGGCGGCGGAGGAGGCGGCGGCCAGGGCGGCGGAGGCGGCGGCCAGGGCGGTGGTGGAGGAGGAAGCGGCCCTGGCCTCAGCTCACCTTCGTGTTGCGCTGCTGACGTGGCGTGGGTACACACGGCAGCAGCGCGCCATCCTCGTCACCGGGCGCATCGTCTTCAAGCGCTACCGGCGCGGCCAGCTCGTGCTCGCTTTAATGGCGCTGCGCCGGGCCACAGACGCCGCCCGGCGCAACGCGCAGCGCTCCGAGTTGGCGGCTCGGCACGCGTATCTGCTCGCTTGGCGCACGTTCCGCGCTCATGTGCCAAGGCCGATCGCCGACGGGCACGCCCACTTCCGACGGGGGGCGCTGCGGCGCTTGCGACGGCGCTTTGGGCCGACGAGCATGGTGGCGGCCGCTTCCATTGCGTTGCTGCGCGATCGGGCGGTGAGGCATCGGCTGGGCGTCGCCCTTGTCAAGCTCTCCCGACGCGGTCGGCAGCAGGCGCAGCAGCAGGCGCAGCAGCAGGCGCAGCAGCAGGCCTCGATGGACGCGGCGCACCAGCGGCGACGCTCATCGGCGATTCGTCAGTGGGTGCTCCGCGCCCGCGACGCCGCCGCCGCGCGCGCCGAGCGGGACGCTCACGTGGCGCTCGTCAACTGCCGGCAGGCGTGGCGGCGCTGGGTGCGCGCAGCGGCAGCAAGGCGCGCGCAGTCGGACCTTTGCATTCGCGCGGCGCTACACGGCGCGTGGCGCTCCCGCGTGACGACGTGGGAGCACTGGCAGCACCGGTGCATTCAGTGGGCCACGGGCCGCATTGCCGATGAGGAGCGACTGGAGCGCGCCAGCCTGTGGCATGCGGCCCCCTTTTTCACGGCGTGGCGTGCGGCAGCGACGTGGCTGGCCCACGAGCACGCGCTGCAGACGTCGCAGCTGACCCACGCCCTCCGAGCTTGGCGCGAGATGCAGCACCGAACCGAGGAGGTGGCGAGGCTGTGGGATCTTGAGAGGCTCCACAGCCGCCGATGGGGCGCTTGGTTCTGGCGTGCCCTGTGCGCCTGGCACGAGCTCGCGAAGGCCGACTCTCGCCAGCAGCTGCTCGCATCGCTCTTCGAGCCGCGCCTCAGCCAGCGGCGCGCGCTGCGCCGACTCTTCTTTCACGCACGGCCGCCGCTTCCGAAGCGCTCGCCTCTTCACACCACCGTGCAGTCGAAGGCGGTGTGGGTCCCCAATGGCGCGGGCTATGCCTCCGAGCCAACCAACCGCGTCGGCCTCTCACACCATGCGCCGATAGGGATCCACCTGCTCGGTACGGCGGCGCACTCGCCGTTGGCATCGATCAGTGGAAAGGAGCTGCTGATGATCGAAGGGATACGGAAGCGAGCTGCTGCCGCGGTGGCGCGGACAACCGCGGCAGCAGCGTCCTCCACGGGTGCCACCGACCACGACCGCGCCTCGGAGCGGCATGCACGCGCCTCTGTGCGCACCTCAGACCACGCATGGGCCACCGACCACGTGGAGCCGACGGGTGGGGGCATGCTCTTCGAGCGCTTCCGTGCCACGCCGCCCCACGGCCGCGCTGCGCCGAGCGCCGCGGCCGTGAGCGTCGTACCGGGCGCTGCTGACCCGGCGGCCGCGGCCGCGGCGGCGGTCGTCGTCGGCTGGCTGCCAAGGCGTGGTACCGCCCGGTACCGTGGCGGCTCGCTGGCGAGCGCGTACTCGGGCTCGCTCTCTCCTGAGCCAACGGCGGCCGCCCTGTCCAAACGGGCGCAGCATGAGCGCCAGTGGCACGAGAGCACCTCGGAGCGGGCCGCGACGCGCACGGAGCGCATCCATCATCGCTCATGGAACCCATACGCGTCGTCGCCTAAGGGAGGGACGACGCCGCTCGCGCGCCCGCTTCGAGAACAGGCGCCGGTCACGGTGCTCACGAAGACGCCGACGACCACCACCTCGTGCACGACGGCGGCGACACCGCCGTCGCGGGCGAGCACGCCCCAGAACAAGCCTGCGGCTTCCCCGACGCCGCGGCCAAGAGCGACCCCCCTCAGGATTTGACCCGCGTTCAGTTCTGACAGCGCGAGCCGAGTTGCACGCGAGATGTAGCGGGGTGTAGTCTGTAGACTGTCGTCTGTGACGTGAACTGTCGCGTAGAAGTAACAGCTAGAAAAGTTGTCTTTTGTCTCACCGGACCGTACTTAACGAGGCGGCGTAGAAGTAACAGCTAATACTCGAGTAAAAACCGTCACAGCTAATACTGATCCTTAGTCTCATGCACAGTGACCGACCCGCCGCGCCTGCAAGGTATACGCTCACTCGGTGACGAGCGAGGCCAGCTCTGCTTCGAGAGCGCTCTTTTGCTGGATTTTTGCTCTCTGATTGGCCTGGAGCACAGCACCCTCTTCAGCCTCGCGCCGCTCGAGATCTGCGATCTCACGTAGCTTCTTGCGCAGCGTAAGGAGCCGTCGCGGTTGGTCGGCAGCAACGGGCGAAGCTAGAGCTGGTGCCACCGGAGCTGGACTTGCGGGCTCGAGCTCGCTGCGCTTGGATACGGTGATCTCCTTGGGCGATGGGACGGGCTGATTGATGCGGGTGCTGTCGACCGAACCGAGGGCGCGCTTCTGCAAGTCGGTCAGGGTCGCTCCGGCGGCAACCTTGCGGGCGAGAAACTTTGCGAGCACAGCGTCGGCATCGCTCTTGACCAGCTTCTCGGGGTGCGCGAACTCACGCTTTGGAAGCGGCGGCGGCGCGCGCTTGGCGTCGGCCGCGAAACGTTGCCGGCGACGCTCCCTCTGTAGGGCGTCGGCCATCGATAAGTTTTCAAAAAACAGTCCAGGCCGAGTGGCTGCTTTCGGACAATACGGTACTTCAGAGTCAGTTTCGTCAGCGGGCCCCCGCGCGCGCGCCACACGGACGCGACATTTCAAATCACACCCTGGGGGGGAGTTGGAGGAAGGATGAAACCGCCGACTTTGCCGTTCGTTCGCAAAGTGCCGTGTACATGTTAGGGAAAAGGTGCACGCGCCGCGCAGACCAGCACACAAGACACAAGTCACACAATCGTGCTCGGAGGATGGTGGAGGTTCTGTTCAGAGCCTGCCGTGCGCGTAGGTGCCATACTATAAGTAACTCGTCACTATATGAAGTGACTGATTCGGTTGCGACCCACGCCAATTTATATCCCCGTTGTCTCGGCCCTTTTCTCAACACCTTTCTCGGCCCCTTTGAGTGCTTTCTTTACATGTAAAGTACAGCCTTGCCCTCTTGCTTGCCCTTCGCCGTTCTTTCTCCGAATCACTAGTATGGACTATCTGGCACGTTGAGCAGCTATACACAGACCCAGCGCTCATGCTAGACGCGTCTACGCGTGTAGCAGCGGCAGCAGGAAGCGGCCTCATGGTTGCATTTGTTAACACTTGAATTGTCGTCGTCGACAGTTCTTATGGGACAGTGGTCTCATACTTGGTCTTGCGAGGAAGTTGACTTTGGCATTGTGTGACAGATATGAGTGCGCCGAGCGCCGAGATTCGAGAGCCTCGTTGTACTTGGCGTTGTCGCAACCGAGCCAGAGCCCTTGCGAGTGTGACGCTTGAAGGAGATGAGTGTGTCACAGGGACTCAGGGTTCCGATTGCTCTTGAGTCGGAGACTGCTGTGCAATCACCCTTGCGAGTGTGGCGCTTAACGCAGATGAGTGTGTCAGGGTTCCGATCATCGCCGAGCTGTGCACGCGTCGAGCTTGGCGAGCTTGGCGAGCTTGGCGTTGCCGCAACCGAGCCTGTGTCACTGGGTTCCGATGATCGCCGAGCTGTGCACGCATCGCTTCGAGAACCTCGTTGTACTTGGCGTTGTCGAAACCGAGACAGCAGAGGCCTTTTGCGAGTATGACGCTTGAAGGAAATGAGTGTGACAGGGTTCCGATCGCTCTTGCGTCGGAGGCGGCTGTGCACTCGCCCCTGCGAGTGTGGCGCTCAACGGAGATTAGTGTGTCAAGGTTCCGATCATCGCGAGCTGTGCACGCATCGCCTCGTCGAGCTTGGCGAGCTTGGCGCTGTGGCAACCGAGCCACAGCATCGCACTCTTGCGAGTGTGTGGCTTGACGGAGA
>Ga0180441_100997_pt1 | contig 18254 bp, 17 predicted proteins | sample ChrtobMetaP5_8mM_FD_120633 | JGI IMG/M metagenome (GOLD analysis project Ga0180441, IMG submission 120633) | Chrysochromulina tobin associated microbial communities from unialgal haptophyte culture, Seattle, Washington, USA - P5_8mM MetaG | ecosystem: Host-associated > Algae > Haptophytes >...
CGACCACGTGCCAGTGCGCCGCGAGCCTCGCCTCAGCGCGTCTCCACCTCTTTAGGAAATAGGTGATCCAGACGAGGATAAACATGGAGTACATGGGCGTGAACATGTTGTCGGTGGAGCCGTCGTACCAAACTTCGGACACGATGAAGAGCACCACACCCATCGCACCAGGGTACCGGATCGCGTTCGCGAGCTCCTCTGTGAAGGCATAGTAGAAGGCGATTCGCTCGCCGAAGTAATCACGGACTCGGTCGAGCGGCTGGTTGACAGTGAACTCGAGCGGCGGCGAAACCCAGATGCGCATGAGCTCCGTACGCCTGCCCTCGATCTCGTGAACGGGTACGACTGCTGTGAACACCTTGGTCGCGAGCAGGTCGTCCAGGTTGAGGCCGCAGCCACCCTCGTGTTGCGGCAGTTCGAGCAGCGACTGCAGCAGCCGGATGCGCTCGAGCGAGCTGAAGAAGCACGTCGGGCTTTCCGGTTCGAAGCGCTCCTTTTCAGCGGCCTTGAAGTCCGTGTAGTAGCCCTCGCGGCCCTGCCTGTCGGCCTTAAGCCCCTTCTCCATCGTCAGGTGCTCAGCCATCTTCTCAAGGAGCGCGTCGGGAGCGGACAGCTTGAGAAGCACCTCATCTCGATCACGAGAGAGATCAGCAACGGCCTCGATACCGATCGAGCGCGCGCGTGCAGCGACAACGTCGCGTTGCCGCTTTGGGCCGCCCGGCAGCCCTTGGAAGGACGGTCGCTTCTGCTTGAGTTCGGCTGTGGCCTTCTCAATGGCGTCACTGTCCGCCTGCTCCACCGCGTCACTGTTCGCATCAGCCGCCGGAAAGATGAGGACGAGGTCGAAATACGCCTGTCCGGTAATCGGGGGCGCCGTTGGTCGAAACTCGTCGAGGCGAGCAAAGGCGCCATGCACCGAACTCATCGACAGTCCACAATGGCATGGTTTGGAAAGAGCTTTGAAAAGGTCAAGTTTCGTTGTATGCATGCAGCTTATAGAAATTTGCACCCCCTACCCTCCAGAAGGCCAAGGCTGCTGCGGCCATGTTGAAGAATGAGCTTACAAGAACTGCCAAAAGAAGAGAGAAGCGCCTTTAGAGAGATTTGTAAATTGGCTTGAGCTTCAGAGAGATTTGTAACTGACCAAGCTGTACCTAATTGACCAAGCCTGGCAGTTGCGCGTTGAGGTGGCCGGGCGCAGGCGGCAACGCAGAAGTCACCGGGAAGGCATATAGGCAAGTAAAGAAAGTCGACTCCACTCTCCGGAATCCGAGGTATCGTCCGACTACGAAGCCCCAGTAGGGAGTACGGTAGCCGACTGCCCGTTACGGCGTTACGCTGAGTGCGGTGCGTTTCGCTTTTGTACTTTTCTCTCTGACGACCTCTAAAAGCTCTGTGGTGAGGTTGCAGGTTCTCGCCCCCCGCCCTATTTCTAGTACCGGAGCGGTACAGTGAGCCGAGCGGAACGACTGTCATACACATGACGGAACGTGGGAACGTGGGTACACTGTGAGCCGTGGGAACGACTGCTGTCATCAGTCGCACGCGTTCCCACGTTTCAGTCAGCATGTCAGTCAGTCTACAGTCAGTCAGCATCAGTTTCGTCGCGGTCCACCCGCGCTCACCACACCACCGTCGCAAGGGAGCGACGGCTCCGCTCCCCTCACACGCGTTCACAGATCACACACGAAAGCAATTGTATGTAGCTCCTCCACTGGGCCTTATTCTCATAAGCTATGGTTAAGGTTATCCGCTGCCTCGTTCCAATAAGCTCTGAAAGAGCTCTTCCGCGAAACCGCCACACCTCTCTTTGGCTACGCCGGGCAGCCACGCCCCCCCAGCTCTGGCGCTCCCCTGCTGTGACTTAACGGCTTGATGTGGGATCTTGAGCGACGGGAGCGAGGGCGTGGGCAACTCGCACGCGGAAACCATCGCATCGTCGGGCGTGCGGGACGTGCGGGGCTTGCATCCGTCGTGAGCCATACGGAAGCCTATGCCGAGGACGGCGGCAAACAGCGCGACGGCTGACAGCCAGTGCCACCAGGTGTTTGAACTGGGTCCGATGGCGGCAACGGCTGATAGCCAGTGCCACCAAGTGTTTAAACTGGGTCCGATGGCGGCAGCGGCGTTGGGAGCGATGCTGCCTGCTGCAGCGGTAGCTGCACCGGTGCCGGTGGCGCCGAGCGCGGATGGCATCGTCAGCAGCGAAACAAGCGCGGGCTCCTGTGGCATCTGCTTGCTGCTACGGCGGCCACCGAGATGCGCCTCCATAAAAGCCCAGTGCGCGGCGGGCACCCAAGTGGGTAGCGAGTGACCGCCAGGATGGAGACACGCGACGACACTAGCCCCGCTCGCACAGCCGGTGCGCCAGTACTCGCAATCGGCGCCGTTGACGCGCGCGATCTCACACGCCTGGTCGCCGTCCGCGCAGCCCGTGCGTGGTGTGGCACTCGACGCGTTCGCGCTCGCGCCGTCGCAACCGTTGGCGAGCGCCCATCGGGAACTCACGGCGCGGGCGCTTGTGAAGAGCCATCCGCCCTGGGACAATGGGCGATAGCTCGTGTCGAGGGTAGCATCGGGGTCGCCTGGGTGGCCGGGCGCATACAGGTTAGGCACCGAAGGGATCGTTGTGTCCTCCCGCCCCCAGGTGCCGAAGAAAGGTACGGGTGCGCGTGCTGGCCCGTCATTGAAGCCCCAGTGCGGTGACCCGACGACAGGCATGAAGCCCGCGAAGGCATTTGCCAAATCGGAGCGCGCGAGTTCATACAGGAACATGCCGCCATTCGAGACGCCCGACGCGAACACGCTCGACGTGTCGAAGCAGAGCGCACGGCTGAGCTCATCGAGCAGCATCCGCACCTGCGCGACACTGTCCTCGCACGTCGTCCACCAACAAGAGTCGGCGCAGCTCCCGCACGAGCGGTAGCACATGCCGGCGAACGCATTGGTTGGATCGTAGCACGTGCGGCCATTCGGCCCTGGAGAGGCAACGGTGCCGACGCCATTCCACGAGGTGAGTGCAGTGCCATTGTCGTCGAAGCCAAGCGGCGATGCGACGATGTAGCCATTGACAAGGCCGTGTGCGTGGAACACGTCGGACGCGTTCATGGCGCCACCATGTCCGTGAAAGGCGAGAAGCAGTGGTGGTGGACGGCTCGCCGGCGCTCCGTACGATGTGGGCAGCGACAGCCGAAAGGGCCGACGCTGTGATGGGACCTCGAGGTCCGCGACGCCGCCTGAGACGAGGATCGGCCAGCCGGATGGAAGCATATGCGCGCGGCTCGCGCATCCGAATGAGGGCGTGCCGTGCTTTGACACAGCTGTCGGGCGCGTCGTCATTTGGGCTTGCCAAGACTATTGTAGGCGACTCCGTGGACGATGTCTTTCCTTTCAACGCGTGCTCGGCCGGCCCCTGCACGGTCACGAGCTGTCAGTCCACAGTCAGCATTCCTAATTTAGAAATGGCATCCGCGTCAACATGTCTGCTATTCTCCGTACTCGCCCCGGCTACCAGTGTGTCGGATTCCCTTCTCGATTACGTCGCGGACGCGCCGCGGTCGGACAAGTTATATGTATTCAGTTCAGTTACTACGTAAACAACAGACAACCTAACGGAAGCCTATCGAATGTTCAGTTACTGAACTGAACTGAACTGAACTGAACTGAAGTTATATGTACGGCCCAGCGAGTACAGCCTAACTTCCACTCTGGGGCGAAGCGCGACGTGGCACGCGCCAGCACAGTTACAAGGGTCAACCCACGATGCTGGGTAGCACAAACACTCGACACGAAGAATGGGTAGTAGCAGGTGAATTCCGCCATCCATCTGCGAACCAGCATCACCAACCATGCGCGCGCTTCATACCGTAACCCCAGCCACGTGAGTTTAGTCACTGATAGCTCGACCGCTTAGGCTAGCAGAGGTGAGCCGCGGCGGCTGACCTGTGTGCGGTAGCGGCTTGAAAATCAATGCGTCAACCATCACGCCGTCGTGCACTTCGATGCTCATCTTGTAGTTCATGCCGGCGACCACTTGCTGAGTGAATGAGTGGCAAACAAACTTCGTGAAGGGCTCACCGCCGACTGCGGCTTGAATGTCTCCTTTCACGGCGGTTGCCACTTGGATTACCTCGTCTGGCACGTTCTCAGTGGGTGCCGAGTGGCCGCCGCATACATGTACCGCGGCTTCGTGGAGCATCACTCACGCGAAGGCGCTCGGCGCTCGCTAATAATCACCTCTTCGACTGGACCCCGCATTGACGGAACAGATGGGAATAGCTTGTGCGTGTTTTTGATAATCTAACTTATTTCACAGTGTTGGAGAAACATTCACAATGTCTGTGTGTGCTCGGTCGGGGACGATCCGCGACGGGGGTAAGCGAGGCAGCGCATGGACTCTGACAGCTGCCGCCCTCGGTTGTACACGTACCAGCTGCCAGGATCGTACCGGGACTCTCCACATGGTCTTGGGAAGGCGATCCACATCCGAAACCGCGTAAACGCCCCGCTGTGGGACACAGACCAGTACAGCCTGGGCTCGCTGCTATACGAACGCGCGCTCGCATACCGCTGCCGTACACGTGATCCGTCAAACGCAGACCTGTTCTTCGTGCCAGCGTTCAAGGGCGCGCTTGGCACGATGCAAGAGTGCGCGGAGCCGGATTCGAAGGTCAAGCTGCTCCAACGGCTGAGGGTCGTGCTGCTCAATGCGAGTAGTGCCGGCGCCGAGCGGCATGGCCCGCGCGATGGCGCCAACGGCCCGCCCACCACGCTCGAGGCGCGTGGAGGCGCCGACCACATTATCCTCAACCCGCGGAGCGGCATGACCTGGGAGCGCTACCCGTTCTGCGAGCTCCAGATGGGGTCTGCACGTTTGGGCGCGGCGCTGTGGCTCTCGATGGAGTCGCATCCGCACAACGGCTCGTGGGTATACCCCGAGGGCTACTGCGGCAAGGTGTGCGTGAAGGCGTACTACCCGCAGCTCGTCTCGGAGAGCTTCTATTGGAGCGTGCCGTGGACGTCGGTGGTGCATCTCGACTCGACCTCCAGCAGTACCCCGCCGTGGACCTCGCAGCACGTTCGCAGCACGCTGGTGGCGGCGCACTTTAACGTGGTACACAAGCCCGTGCTGGCCAAGCCCACGCTGCAGCTGCGCCAGGCCCTTCTGCAGCAGTGTAGCGCACAGCCGACAAAGTGCCGCTCAGTGCCGCCTGTCATGTACAAGGGTTCGGGCTGCTCGGGCCCCACTTGTCTCTCCTCAGAGCGCACTGCCGTGCTCTACTGGGACTCGACGTTTTGCTTGCAGCCGGGCGGCGACACGATCACACGCAAGGGGATCGTTGATGCGCTCCTCCTCGGATGCATCCCGGTGCTCTTCCACATCGGCCAGCCCGCACAGTGGGCGTGGCATTGGGGCACGTGGGTACAGGACGCGACGGTTACGTTCAACCAGTCGGCTGTGCGCCATGGCGAGCTCGATGTCATCTCAACCCTGAGTGCCATCCCCGCCGCGCGGGTCGCAGCGATGCAGGCTAGCGTGCGGCAGCATGCCCACCGCGTGCACTACGCCGCGGTGGACACCTCACGGCTCCAATCGGGGCTGCGTGGCTTGTCTATGCCCGATGCCTTTGATGTGATACTCGAGGGTGCGTGGCGTGTAGCACGCGATGCCAAGCTGCAGAGCATGGGACGGCACGTGATGCGTACCAATAAGGGCATCGGCGAGATGCGCATACGCCGGTTGAGGCTCGCAATGGCCTCTGCGTCCGAGCGTGCCTCCGAGCACGCGACTGGTGTAGAGATCGACGGTGCCACAGTCATCGGACGTCCCTCTCCGGCCAGGAGCGTCGCGGCAGGAGCGTCGGTAGGAGGAGCGTCTGGAGCGCCGGATAGAGACCCCAACTTAGGGAGTGAAGGGAGGGCGGATCGTTTTTCGTGACCGTATCGTGTGACCGCACACTGTCGAGACTGTGTCACCCAGACACGCCGAACACCGTGGTGGCTGGTGCACACTCGAGTTGTATACACGCCGCGTCTTCTTATTACATTATATTAACTGATATATTAACGAGCCCAGCACACACCCGCCACAATGATCTACCGGTGTGTGTCCCGGCTCCCCCCGGTGGTAAAAAGACACCGGGGGGAGCCGGGACACACACGTTTACCGGTACCTACCCCGCTGCGCCCCCCTGATGACGAAAGCAATCCGGTAACGGCGTCGCACCCCCGACTCTGCTCCCGCTCGCGGTCTCGGCGACGCGGTCGCCACGTCCCTCCGACCGCAGCCGACCCCTTGTAGCACAGCAATCAGGCTCTCATACTGGATATGTCCTCACATACTCCGATCGCGGCAGAGACGGCCGTTGAGGAGGATCCACCATTGTGCGAACTTCCCATCGTGCCCGATGTCGGCCTCAACATCCATGCGCCTTCATGGCAGGATGGAATCCGCTCCCCGATCGCCGACGAACCGTCGCAACAGATTCGAGATCTTGAACTGAAAGCGAAGCCAGGCATTCCATGCGAGGTCAAGGGCCCGCCGCACGTCATCAAGTTCCTTGAAGCCGAGACTGGCGTGTCCGAGTTCATAGGGTACCTCAGCCCGCCGAACAAGATCACGATCAGGGGTAAGAGGGCTAAAGTCGCGGGCATCCCGTCGAATGCGTCGTACTACGCCTTCTCATATCCGCTCGAGTGCCTCTCGGGCCAGTATCAACGGCTCGTCAGCGCCGACAAACCGCCAGAGCCATGGCTCTGCTTCTTACTCATCGGAGGCTATCTGTACTACGATGTCGATCGCAGGCTCATTCAAGCGAATGCCTTTGTGCTGCAGCCGACCGAGCGCAAGCTGACGCTGGCCGGGCCGTTCCGTCCCTCACCGATGGCGGTGGAGGCGCTACGCTCAGCCGATCGTCTTCGCGAGCTTACCCTCGCGCCGCTGCGCGAGCAGGGCTTTGAGCGTTGGGGTTGGGTCAATCCGGCGGAGCGGCCGGGCGGCCACGCGCTGCTCGCCGACGGCGGCGAGCTTCCCAACAATGGCGCCTTCCTCTTCGAGGCCGCGGGTGGAGAGTTCGCCCTCTACTCGCTCATCAACAAAGCACTGTTCGGGGTCGCGGACGAGACGGCCGCGACCACGACGACGCTCCTGAGCCTGCCCGCACGCCCCTCGCATGCCTTCGCGGCGGCTGGCGCAGAAGCTCCCAACCTTCTTTTGGATCGATGGCGAGCGAAGATGGGCGCCAAAGCGGTTGGGCACGGGCGCAGCGCGCAGCAGCGCCGTCGCGATGCCGAGGAAAGTCAGTCCAAATTAGGGTCGAAGGGACTCGAAGCGCCACAGGACTCGCCCGAGGAGCTCGCCGCATGGGTAGGTTGATTGCTCCCAATTAGAGTGGACTGCTCCCAATTAGGGTTGATTGCTCCCAATTAGGGTTGATTGCTCCCAATTAGAGTGGACTGCTCCCAATTAGGGTTGATTGCTCCCAATTAGAGTGGACTGCTCCCGAATCAAGGTTGATTGCGCCCAAATTAGCTGACTGCATGGGTGGGTTGATGGTCCTTGCTTGTACTGAGTGCCTCCGAGTGCCACCGAGTGCCTCTGATTGCCTCCGAGCGCCTCCGAGTGCGCCTCTGAGTGCCCCTTCTGATCGCCGCCGATTTCATTGCATGCAGGTTGGCTTCCTGCCCGCTCTGGTGCAGCAGCAGCTCGCGCGCAGTGCACACCTCGACCTGGCTGCTGGCGAGCTTCCACCTCCATTCGAGCTTCAAGCGGCGGCGATCTTTGCCGACGCGTCGGGGTTCACGAGCCTGACCGAGCGCCTCTCGAGGCTGCCGGACGGCGCCGAGCGCATGTGCGCCATCATGAACGCCTTCCTCGGGGAGGCCATCCGCATCGTGCACGAATACGGCGGACAGGTGATCAAGTTTGCAGGCGACGCGCTCTCAGCCATCTTCGTATGCGGCGACGGGGGCGACGAGGACGGCGCCGAGGGCGGCGGCGAGCGGCGTACTATGAACGCTGCAGTCGAGAGTGCCGCGCGCTGCTGCTTCACGCTTCACGAGCGATTGCACGGCTTCAAGGCCTGGTCAGTGGATCAGCCCGGATGGCGTCGGATGGCGTCGGATGGCCTCTGATGGCCTCTGATGGCGTCTGATTGCATTTGATGGCGTCTGATGGTGTCTGATTGCATTTGATTGCCTCCTTTATCAGGTCCGCGGATCAGCCCGGATGGAGCGAGTTTGGCGATGAGAAGCCAATCACCCTCAGCCTTCACATCGGCGTCGGGTGCGGCGCGATGACGTTGATGCACCTGGGCGGCCACCATTCACGCCTCGAGTACGTGGTGGCGGGGAAGGCGATCTCGGAAGCCGCGAGCGCCGAACCGCACGCCGTCTCCGGCGAGACGGTCGTCTCGGCCGCCGTCTGGGCGCACTTGAACGCGAGTCAGGTTTGCGGCGCGTCGCCGGTCGGCGCGGCGCCGGTGGGTCAGCCATCCACGCCCCTGTGGGCGCCCCTGTGGAAGTTAGCGCCGGGTCCGCCGTCGAAGCGCCCATCGGATTTGGGTGCCGACGCACCCGGGAGCCAACGGCAGCAGCAAAGGTTCTCGCTGCTCAAGTCCGTGGGGATGAGTGCAACCCACTCGCGGCTGCTCCGGGCCTATGTGCCCCGAGCGGTGACTCTTCGACTCGCGCAGGGGGTCGTCAACATCATGCGCACGCTGCCGGGGGCGGCCGAGGCCGGCGCGGCTGCGGTGGGCGACGCGAGCTTGTCGGAGCTTCGTCAGGCGTCGGTTCTTTTCATCAACCTCAAGGGCCTACAGCTCGCGAGCGTGTGCGATGGCTCGCATAAGGGGCGGGCAGCGCTCGAGGCGGCACAGGCGACCATGCTGTGCGTTCAGGAGGAGGTTTGCCGATTGAGGGCTTCTGATGGCCTTTGATGACCTATGATGGCCTTTGATGCCCTTTGATGGCCTTTGATGGCCTTTGATGGCCGTCTGAGTTCATACGCGCCTGATGGCTTCACTCATCAGGTGCATTACATGGAGGGCGAGGTCAACAAGATGCTCGTCGATGATAAGGGGACGATCCTCCTCTGTGCATTTGGCTTGCCCCCTCGTTCACACCCTGACGACGCGCTGCGTGCGGTGCGCACCGCGCTCCTCCTCGCCGATCTCCTCGGTGGAGATGTGGCCTCAGAGAAGGATGGGATTCCTCTCGCGAGTTCAGAGGGCGCCTCAGCCGTGGGGGCGGAGGGGGCCGCACCGCCGCCGCCGCCGCCCAAGTCTGTCGAGCTGCTCAATCGCATCGTGACGGCGCTGTCCGATAAGCCACCCTTCGACACGCTCGACGAGACACAGAAGCAAAGTCTCGCCGACGCGATGGTGCCACTGGAGGCCAAGGCGCAAGATCAGCTGCTCAACGAAGGCGACGAGGGGCAGCACTGCTACCTGCTCGACCGTGGCGAGGTGAGCGTCAAAGTCAAGGGCGTCGAGACAGATCGGATCAGGGCCTCAGACCAGGTCCTGCCGACGATCTTTGGCGAGATGACAGCTCTTGGCGAGATCTTTGGCGAGATCTTTGGCGAGATTGCCCTCACGTACGACGTGCCACGCACTGCCACGATAGAGGTGGTGAGCGACACCGCGTCACTCTTCAGGCTCGACCGGCTCGCTTTTCGGCGCGCGTTGCAGCCGGATGACATTTGGCGCCGCCCGGTCGCATGCATTGGCATCGGCACGGGTAGGATCTTCTGTGGAACGGTTGGCACCCTTGAGCGGCGCGAGTTCACCACAATGGGCGACGCTGTCAACGTGGCGGCGCGATGCATGCAGCTTGCGAGTGCGCTCAACGCCCCGAGTCGCGTCATCTGTGATGAGCCGACGATGTCGCACACCCGCGCCAACATCCATTACAACCCTCTCCCCCCTATCAAGCTCAAAGGAAAGGCAGCCCAAATGGCCCTTTATTCACCGGACGCGGAGCTGGAGGACCATTTGAATGCGGGCTCGAACGCCCAGTTCCTCATCTCGCGCATGGGACGCGACGCCGAGGTCAATCAGCTTCGAGGCCTTCTGAGCAACCTTCTCGTCTACCACGGCGGCAGTGGCCATCTGATGCTCATCGGAGCGAAGGGCTCCGGCAAGAGCGCGCTCGTCGCGGCGCTTGCCGAGTTTGGCGCGAAAGCGTCGTTACATGTCATTCGAACGGAGATCCGTGACCACGCCGCCCAGCTGCGCGCCCAGCGTCGTACCGAGCGCATCACCGCCACGATGACCAAGTTTGCGGCCCATGGCGAACCCATCCTGCGGGCCGCGACTGAGCGCCACCGTGAGCGCCAGCTGTCCGTGCTGGGCAGAGCCCACACCGGGACGACGCTCCTCCCTCCGTTGCCTAATATGGACCACGAGGCTGTGCCGGAGCCCACGCGTTCAAAGACCATGCCGTCTGACATGCGCCACTCCACCGAGCCTCTGGCTCACCCTCCACCGAGCAAGGACGTGAGCGCGCCCGGCTCTGAGCGTGAGCCTGCGGCACAGAGCCTGGCCACGAGCGTGGGTGTGGCGTTGAAGGCGATTCACTTTGGGATGGCTGTGGCAGAGCCACTACGAGCCAGATCCGGCTCGGAGCAGACGGTTCGTCAAATGATGCCCGAGCTCGCCGAGCTCTTCACCCAACTCGTCGCCCTCGGTGCCTCTTCTCTCGGACTGAGCACCGCCGAGTTTGTACGCGACGCACTGCTCGAGAGCGCACCGCTCGAGCCGACCGAGCCGAGCCTACGCGTCCTGCTGAGTGAGTTAATCTCCGAACCGATCCACGTGCCCATCTCTCGAGTGGATCGGGTCGGCTCCAATCCCGATCCATCTCGATCAATCTCGAGTGCATCTCGAGTGCATCTCGGCTCCAATCCCGATCCATCTCGATCCATCTCGATCAATCTCGAGTGGAGCTCCAACCCCGATCAATTCGCATTGTCTTTGCTGCCTGATTTGGAGAGCGAGGCGCCTCGAGTGCATCTCGATCCTAAAGGCCAATGCGAGGCGGTGCTGGCGGCCGTGCTCTCGCTGATGCGGAAGCTCACCCTCGCACGCTCCACGCCTCGCGCCGCCAGCTACACGTCGCACCGGCTGCTGCTGATCCTCCGCCTGGACGTTGACGGAGAGACGGGCTCGCCAATCTGGACGTGGAGATTGGCCCAACGGATCTCAACCTCGATCACCTCCGAGGGCTTACCCGTGATCCTCTGCATCGTGACCACCCCCACCTCGGCATTGCCCGGAGGCGGCGCCGACACGGAGGACGAGCAGCTGCAGGCGGAGGGGGCCACCATGGAGCAGGCCACCATCCTCTCGGCCATCAAGTCAGCGGCCGTCCAATCCGACACGTTCCTCAAGCTGGAACCGTTGACGAAGGTCGCGCAGCAAGCGTACGTGCTGCAGGTGCTTCGCGCCAAGTACTCGTACTCGGGCACCCTCGACGGCATCCCCAGCGGTCTGCTTGACTTCGTCTTCGCGCGCTCGGGTGGCAAACCCGTCTTCATCGAGACGGTGCGCCTGAGTGCCACTGAGTGCCACTGATTGCCATTGCTTGCGCCCGTCATCGAGAAGGTGCGCTTGCCACCCATCGCCACCGATCGCCCTGAGCTTGTCATCAAGTGCCTCTCCGATGGCCTCACAGCTCCTCTTTCTCACGTCTCGCCGATGAGCCGTCGTCGTTCGAGCAGATGGCCGCGTTGCTCGATGAGCAGGGGCTGCATGCATGTGCTCACCACGGCGCCCTCCCTTCGCCACAGATGCTCGCGTTGCTCGATGAGCAGGGGCTGCTCAGCTTCACGTTTGATGAGGAAGGCCTGCTGGACGCGGGCGCCGAGATCGTGCGCGAGGTGCCTGACGAGCTCCAGGCTCTGCTCTTGATTGGCTCTTGATTGCCTCTTGATTGCCTCTCGATTGATTGCCTCTTGATGGATCCCAAGTGCCCCCGATGATTGCAGGTGCCCGAGGAGACGCTCCAGGCTCTGCCCACGCCGCACAACATCTGCTCCGAGTTCCTGCAGCTCTTTGAGGGACTCGACGCTGCCCTTCAAGCGGCGCTGCGCCTCGCCGCACCCATGGAGGCCTTCTCCGAGGCGATGCTCATCCACGTGGGGCTGCCATATAAAATCGTCGGCCGGCTCGTGCACCTGCTCAATGTGGCCGTTGACGAGGGCATCCTCGAGGCGTACTCCCGCGCGATTCCACAAGGGGTGCTCTCCGCAGACCCCACAGCGGCCATTGCGTGGGGGTGGCGCATGGAGTTTGTGCAGCAGCAGGTGCTGAAGGTGATGCTCGCGTCCTTGCATGCAAGTGCTCACTACGGCGCCATCCCCCACAGGTGATGCTCACCACGACGCCCGCTCCTCTCCCCACAGGTGATGCTCGCGTCCGAGGTGCTCCGGATACGGCGTCAGATCGCCGAGCTACGTCGCTTCCACGGAGACCGACGTCGTGCGCAGGGCAGCTTTTCGGCTCGGGGTGACGGGAGGGATCGTCGGTATTCGAGTCGACCGTCCCTCTCGGATGCGCACCGTAGACAGCGTCGGCAGAGCACGTCCTCCGAGTTGGACCAGATCGACCTAATGGTGCCGTCGACGACGGAGACGGCCGTCCAATGCGACCTCGCCGTGCAGGACCAGGAGAAGGCGACGTGCTGCACCATCGTTTGAGTTATCCCCAATGTGTATCCGTTGAGCCCTTTTCAAGCTTGCTCGCACTGGACACAAGTTTGTATTGCGTAATACACAAAATGATGCCTCAATATATACGCTGCGTATGGCGTTACGTACATCTCCAGACATTCTTGGGCACCGACGAAATCTTTGTCATGTGCCGTATAAACGAAAGCAGACAGGTCGCCCGCATTCGCCACGATCTAGAATGCTACTCACAGCGTGAATTCTACGTCTCCTGTCTTCCTCGGACCTCGCCCTAGCGGCTGCATCCCGCCATGATCCTTGAGATGCTCCTTTCAGTTACTCATTGACTTGACAAACTCGGTCATGATCACAAACAGCAGCGAGACCGATTCGATGATGGCATTGCCGCAGCAGTTGGCGCAAAACGCGCTCGCGAACAGCATGGGTAGCCCCTTATTTGCGAGGATGAGTGACGGCTCCAGCAATACAAACCGCTGGAAGCAGGAGAGGAGCCACGAAATGATCAGCTCGACCGGATTGCCCGCTTGTTTGATCAGCGGGATCGTGCGCACGACCGCAAGTCCATCATTGCTGCCGACGCTGCTGTTGTTGTCGCCGCCGCCATCATCACCCACCCAATCCTGCGGCTCGAACAGCTGACAGCCGTACAAGACAAAGGTGAAGCACATGATCGCAAACAGCATGAGCGACAGGGTCCAGCCGAGTAGGATCTTTCTCACTGAAGCCCAGTCCTTGTTCTTCCACGTGAATGTGAGCGAGGCCTTGAGGAGCCCATCGTCGAGGCTTGCATAAGAGAAGACCCTTCCAGCCAGGCTCGCCTGTCTCGCAATCCGCTGTGGAGGGCTTTGAACGACTGTGGAGCTGGACGACTGTGGAGCTGGAGCAACAACGGAGCTTGAGCGATTCCAGTGGCGCTTCAAGACGCACTTCCAGACGAGCCAATATGGCCAGCATAAGATCAGCCACAGCAGGTTCTTGCTCACGTTGACGAGGATGATCGGGTCAAAGACCCAACCGAAGATGAGGCCCACCGGAATGCAGATGACGGCCGTCAAGGTGGCCGATATGATGATAGCCACCGGGTTGATGACGACGGCAGGCCCCGCCTCCTCCTGGGGGAGCCCGGTGACGTTGTCGACGGCCAGCGGTGTTGGCTGCGAGTAGAGGAGGCATAGCATGACCAGCTCGAAGGCGAAGCCGTTGAACAACAGCATCATCGTCTGGGCGCGCGTGAAGCCCGCTAGGCCCCGAGTGAGGATGCCAGCGCAGAGCGAATGCTTGGCAGTGCACCCGAGGCACACACGCTTCCAAAGCGAGTCGACGTCCTTGTGCCAGCGCTTGGTGAGCTTCAATGCGTTCGTCTTGGCTTGAGCTTGCTTCCAACGCTGCAGGGGAGTACTGGTGGCACCTCTACGAAAGGCAGTGCCGGCGTTGGTGGAGGCGGGCGAGGGGACGCCGATTGCGCCGGCGCCGACTGATGGCCCCGCGGTTCTCTTTGGTGCAAAGGCGAGGGTTGCCAGGGCGTAGGCGTTCGATTGGGCGGCCACAGCGTCAGAGATGGATATTTCCTTTGTCGATCCATCTGAAGGGGCCTTGACCTGCAGATGGGCCTGGGGAGGGTTGGTGGCAGCGTGGCCAGTGGACTTGGCGCCGCCGCCAAAGGCAACAAGGACGGAGGCGGTCGCCGCCGAAGGGGCGGCTGCCGTGTCTGCGGCGGAGGCGGTTCGGGGCCTGGGGTACGGGACCACCGGCTCGAATCGCACAGCTTCCGTCAAGATCTCGGTCGGGTGCGGCATACGCGCCGCGATAAAGCCACGCGACGAGACAAACTCTTTGCGAGTGCGACTGCTTGTGTCGGCACCAACGTCGGCACCAACGGATGTCCCCGTGGAACTCTTTGGTGCAAAGGCGCAAGCGGCCGCACTCGATGGGGTGGCCACAGGGTCAGAGATGGATGTCTTCTCGATGATCTTATAGCCCACTCCAACCTTGATCCCCAGTTTGTCAAGGTCTGTAGAGGAACGCGTGTTGACATCGTCCACGGAGCAAATATCGTTGTCGCCAAGGATCGTGCATGTTTCTGGGTTGACGCCGGCGAGGAGATCGTGTAGCTCAGGCTCCATGGAGTCGTCAAACGAAGGCTCGGGCGAGAAGTCGCGTTCTTCCGAGGAGCTCCGCTCCGACACGGGTTCTGCTCCGACACTGGCTTTGAGCGGTTCCAGAATGACGGATCGGGCGCGAGCAGGCAAAGTAGGAGCAGCCATGATCGCGCTGGTGGGCGACGCGGCGGTCGTTCGAGGGTGGCATGTGGATAGCGGTTCCAGGATGACGGATCGGGCGCGAGCAGGCACAGTAGGAGCAGCCATGATCGCGCTGGTGGGCGACGCGGCGCTCATTCGAGGGTGGCGTGTGGAGACCATGCCGGTGCCCAGCGCATGCCAGGCCATCACGGCATCGGCAGGCCGGGTCAACGCGACGTCGCGCGTGGGATTTGGGGGCTCAGCCTCGGCGTTCTCGATGCTTCGCAGCAGGTCATACAGTACGACGTCACACGGCACGGTTTGAGGTCTGGGGTACAGGACCACCGGCTCGAATCGCACAGCCTCCGTCCGGAGCTTGATCGGGCGTGGCAAACGCGACGAGACGAAGCCACACGACGAGACGAACTGGGTTTCTTCGGAGCTGGACACAGCAGACATCGATTGCAATGAGCGCAGGCGGCTCGTTGGCTCGGCCGCAGATGAGTCGCAGCGGGGGTCGGCATCAAGATGCCATGCCGTCTCGTCTGCTGGTGGCGGCATGGCCAGCTTGTCCGCGGGTGGCGATGGCGGTGGCGAGGCGTTTGTTGCGGACGCAGGCAGAGCGAAAGGAGTCTGTGGTGGCATCGCCCGGAGATAGCCGACGATTTTCATCTGCGGCAAGAGCGATCGAACGGACCTGGGCTGCTGCTGCTGCCTCTTGCCTGCGACAGCGAGCATCATCGTGCGCATATCCTTCGCCCGTCGGCGCATCGGACTCAAGATGAGCCGTTGTTCCTGCTGCTTCTTGCCCGCGAGGAGGAGGAGCGTGTTGTACGTCTCGCGTCGGTCGTTGCGCACCCCATAGGCGAGCATCGCGGTGAGCATGGCCACCAGACCGATTAGACAGTACCAGATGGGACGCACCGTGCGCCACGACCTCGCTGGGTCCAGCGCGCACTCAAAGGCGCTCGATTCTAGGGAGACAAACGCGACTGCCCCCAAGGCGACCTCACGCAGCTCTTCGACCGTCGTCGGGAACTCGAAGGCGATGAACTCGGTGAGGTGCGTGCACGAGCAGCCCACGGAGCCGTCGGCGCCCATCGTTGTGGCACAGCCATTGGTCGACCAGCTGTCCTCGGTCTCATTCCAGAAGCGGCACTCGACGGTCGTCGCGCACGCCCTCGCCGCGTCCGACAACGAGTCGGGCCTTCCCACACAAGGCAGTCGGCCGGCGGCCGCGGCAGGTGACTGGTATGCGAGGCTGATGATGATCGGCGTGGCTGCGTCCTTCACAACAAGCTCCGTGCCCTGCTGGCTGATCTTGATGGAGATGGTAGGGCCGGCCGCCGTGCCGTTGCCCGCAGGATGTCCTGGGGACATGCTTTCGCTCGTGAGCCGTCGGCGGCGGCGCTGCCGACGGCGCTCAGCGGCGCCGCTTCCGCCCAGCCCGCCGTGCAAGTTGACCCGCGAGGTGTGGAGGACGGCCGCGACTGGAACAGACTGGTCGAGCCCAGGAATGACATTGATCAGGTCGGTGGGCACCGAAACGGCAGCCGCGACGCCCGTGCCCGAGTCGCATGAGATTGGCTCCGCGGCAAGCGCGCTGGCGGAGCGCACGTTGATGGTCATGTTGAGGTTGGGTGAGGACAGCACCACGGGTTCGGCGATGCCGCTGCTGGGAACGGCCGTCGTCGCGAGGGCGGCCGCGGTGGCGGCGCGCGCCATCTGTTCGACGGCGGCGCTGATTTGCTCGCTGGCGCTTGCCGAGGAGGGGGAGCCATCGGAGGCAGACATCAACCCAAAAAGCGCGGAGAGACCACTCGTGACGGCCTGGGCGGCGACGGTGTCGAGCTGCTGCACGGTCGCAAGTACCGCCGCCAACTCGGTGGCTGCCGTCGCCGTGGCCGCAGCCAGGTCCTCGGCGGTGGCCTCGTCACTGACATCGTCACCGCCCAGGGGCAAAGCTCCAATTCCGACGGTGATGAAGGCAAGCACCTCCATCAGAGGCCGCAAGGGGGGTGGCGGCAGCAAGGGAGGAGGTGGGGGCGTGACCGGAGGCGGAGGCGGAGGCGGCGATGAGGGCGGTGGCGGCGGACACTGCGGACCGCCCAGCGGTGCTTTGGGAGGCAGCCGGGGCGTCGGCGACGATGGCGGCGGCGGCGATGGTGGCGGGAGCATTGGTGGTGGCTTCTTCGGAGGCGATGGCGGTAGCGGTGGCCGCGTCGGGGGCGGCTTCGACGGAGGTGGAACTGCGCCGCCCGGATGCAGAGGCGGCGGGCAGCCAGGCGGGGGTGGCGAGGGCGGCGGCAAGGACGGCGCTGGCGGCCGAGGCGGCGGAGGCTGCATCGGCGGGGGCGGCTTCGGATTCGGTGGCGGGGGGGGTGGTGGCAAATGGGGCGACGGTGGCAGTGGGGGGGATGGGGGCGGCGGAGAGGGCGGAGGCGGGCTGGGAGGTGGAGGGCTGTATCCGCCGACGGGCATGGGGGTGAGCGGCGGCGGTGGTGATTGCGGCGGAGGCATTGGCGGAAAGCGTGGTGGAGGGGGGCTTGGGGGCGGTGGGCGAGGGCTGGGCGGTGGACACGGAGGTGGCGGTGACGGTGGCGGCGGCGAGGGCGGCGGCGGCGAGGGCGGCGGCGAGGGTGGCGGCGGCGGCGAGGGCGGCGGCGAGGTTGGCGGCGGCGGCGACGGCGGCGGCGAGGTTGGCGGCGGCGGCGACGGCGGCGGTGGTGAGGGAGGTGGCGGCGAGGGTGGCGGTGAGGGGGTTGGCCGCGAGGGGGGCGGTGAGGGTGGTAGCGGTGAAGGTGGTGGTGATGGTGGCGGTGGCAAGGGTGGTGGGCTTGGCGGTGGCGGCGACGGTGGCGGGCTCGGAGGCGGCGGCGATGGCTGAGGTGATGGAGGCGGTGGTGAGGGTGGCGGCGAAGGCGGTGGGGGCGAAGGAGGAGGCGAGGGCGGTGGGGGTGACGGAGGTGGTGACGGCGGCGGTGGCGATGGGGGTGGCGATGGTGGTGGTGGTGAAGGCGGTGGCGAAGGCGGCGGTGGCGAGGGTGGTGGGCTTGGGGGTGGCGGCGAGGGTGGCGAAATCGGTGGAGGTGGTGAAGGTGGCGGCGAGGGAGGCGGTGGGCTCGGAGGCGGCGACGGCGGCGGCGGCAAAGGCGGTGGTGACGGTGGAGGGGGCGAAGGGGGTGGGGGGCTAGGTGGGGGAGGCGAGGGCGGCGGTGGGGATGGCGGCGGCGGCGATGGCGCGGGAGGAGCAGGGGGTGGCGGGGGCGGCGGCGATGGGGGCGGCGAGGGCGGCGGCGGGGGGGGCGGCGGCGGCGGCGGCGGCG
>Ga0180441_101006_pt1 | contig 18060 bp, 8 predicted proteins | sample ChrtobMetaP5_8mM_FD_120633 | JGI IMG/M metagenome (GOLD analysis project Ga0180441, IMG submission 120633) | Chrysochromulina tobin associated microbial communities from unialgal haptophyte culture, Seattle, Washington, USA - P5_8mM MetaG | ecosystem: Host-associated > Algae > Haptophytes >...
GGGCGAGCGAGCCGCCCCTCGCGGAGACGTACGAGGACTCGGGCTGGTGCTACGTCGAGGCCGCCATCAGCGCCGCCATCAAGCCCGGCTTCCTGCGCCTCGACCTCGCCAAGCGTACCGAGCGGGCGATGGCGTGCGCCTACGGGCCCGGGGAGCTGTGGGATGAAGCCGACGACATGCTCGCGCGCGTGTGCGCGCGGCGTCGGCCGCCGCCGCCGTCGCCGGAGACGGTCCGGCGCCTGCTGCAGACGGAGAAGCGCTTCACCAACTCGTCCGACGTGAGCAAGGTCGCGGACCTGTACGCGACCTTCTTCGGCAAGGTCACCAACGTCGGCGAGCTCAATTTCGAAAGGCTCGAGTGGGGCGACGCCGACGTCGTCGAGCTGTGCGAGGTGCTGCCCCGCTTTGCAGCCTTGAGGACGCTCGACCTCTCCGAAAACAAGATCGGTCCGGAAGGCGCATCCGCACTCTGCGAGGCGCTGAAGGTCAACGCGGTGGTGACCACCCTCTACCTCGGAGGTAACAGAATCGGGGATGAGGGTGCCAAGGCGATCGCGGAGTCGCTGAAGGTCAACGCGGTGGTGACCACCCTGCACCTGGGCGTGAACCAGATCGGTGCGGAGGGTGCCATCGCGATCGCGGAGGCACTGAAGGTCAACGCGGTCCTGACCAAGCTGGACTTGCACGACAACAGAATCAGACCAGAGGGTGCCAAGGCGATCGCGGAGGCGCTGAAGGTCAACGCGGTGGTGACCACCCTCTTCCTCAACAGCAACAACATCAAGGATGAGGGTGCCAAGGCGATCGCGGAGGCGCTGAAGGTCAACGCGGTGGTGACCACCCTCTACCTCGGAGGTAACAGAATCGGGGATGAGGGTGCCAAGGCGATCGCGGAGGCGCTGAAGGTCAACGCGGCGGTGGTGACCAAGCTCTGGCTCAGCAGCAACAAGATCGGGGATGAGGGTGCCAGGGCGATCGCAGAGGCGCTGAAGGTCAATGCGGTCCTGACCAAGCTCGACCTCAAGTACAACGACATGGGAGAAGCAGAGAAACAAGCAGTGCGAGATGCAGTGAAGGACCGGAGTGGATTTGAGTTGGAGCTGTAGATTGTGCGAGCACTGTGAACATGTGTGGATCGCTTCTGTGCCTGTGGGTTCTGTGAAGTTATTTCCTAATTTGGAAGCTGCCGGAATAGGCGTTTTCAATAGGGTGGTGACCACCCTCTACCTCCAAGTCAACAAAATCGGTCCAGAGGGAGCCATCGCGATCGCGGAGGCGCTGAAGGTCAACGCGGTGCTGAAAAATTTACGCAAAGCGAGCGCGCGCTTCCACAGTGCACAGAGAGAAGTTCGCGAAGCCTGCCCTGCGTGTATAGATGTGCTCGAGAAAAATGCTCGAGCTCGTCGTTGCCTCTGTCTTCCAGACACCCGCAGCTCACACAAAAACGACGGCGCCAAGAGCGCCCTCCGAGTCACCTTCCGAGCCGTAGCCAAGCCCAGACTCGCAATCTAGCTGTGACGGCTGGCGCCCTAAGCCATGGCACGACGGCCGCCCATGGGTGCCGGCTCACCGCCTGCGCGCGTACCAGCCCGGTCAATCTGGCCAAGATGGCGCGCAAGTGCGCACAACAGCGCTGGTGGCTGGCTGCAAACGCGCATCGCCTAGCAGGTGCGTGCTACGCTCGGTGACGCACCTATGGACTGGCTTTGTCACGCACGTCGACGTGTGCTACAAGGACGCCTTTTCACGTGCTCGAGGCCAGTCGGCGCCGCGTCCCGCTCGCCGAGACCTGCGCGAAAGAAAAAGCCCGCGCTGCAGCCGCGCAAGCAACGTAGTAAGCAACGCAGAGATATCGATCTTTCAGACACGAAAAACGCCACGACCCACGTCAACTGCGCTGAACTGCCGTGCTATTTACCTACTATTTAAACGTCCGGAAACGTTACCAATGTCCAATCCGCAATCGCGCGCGGCGGACTCGCGCGAGACACATCTGGCGACTAGAAACATGAGAGTACTGTATACCTGACGAGACTGGGGCCGCAGCTCGTGCTAACGAGCGATGTGCAGGCGCGCACTCCGCGACGAAACCGCGCGCGCCGGAACGCTCCGTACTAGGCCTCAGCCCGGCTCTACCCCTTATCATCTTAGACGCCCGACACGGCGGAGCTTGCACGTGACTCAAGGTTCATTGCGAGCGAGTGTCAACGTGCCGCTCTTCGCGCGACATGTCTTCGGGATGTGAGGTGCCTTCGCCGTCGCCGTCGGCGACAACGATTTGCAGCGTCGTCTCGAGCTCCACAGACTCGTCCTCGGCGCCGCGCCGTACTGAGCGCCATTCCACAGACTCGCCATCGGCGCCGCGCCGTACTGAGCGCCATTCCACAGACTCGTCCTCGGCGCCGCCACGGCCCTTGACGGCGCTGCCGCCGAAGGGGTTCACTCGGCTGTGCCCGTTGCCCAGACTATGGATGACGCCGCCGCCGGCGGTGGATGCTGCGCCCCGATCGGCCACCAAGGCCAACTCGTCCTCGTCGTCCTCGTCGTCGTCCTCGTCCTCGTCGTCGTCCCAGCTCTCGTCGTCGAGACTTGGCGCGGGAAGGGGGGCGCCGCCGCCGCCGCCGCCGCCGCCTCTGACAAGGAAGGAGGCGAAGAGGAAGTTGGAGCTGCCGTCGCTCTCGTCGAACGCGTCGTCGATGCCTTTGGTGCCCAACATGGCGCCCACCGCGAAGTCTTCACCGATCCCGATCTCGTCAAGCGCCTTGTCGAGCGCTTGCATGCTGCCGGCCTTGATCGATTGGCGGCCGCTGCTGGGCGCACGCATGAGCGACGGTGCGGCGGCCTGCCCGAGCGAGCGCAGCGAGTGCCCGAGCTGCGCCCATGAGGTGGAACGCTGCCGGCTCGGTGGAGGAACCGTCGGGTCAGGGCACGCGCTCGAGAGCTGGCGCTCAGGACGGCGCTCCGACGCGTCGGGTCGATATGTGGAATGGCGCTCAGGACGGCGCTCCGACGCGTCGGGCCGATCTGTGGAATGGCGCTCAGGACGGCGCTCCGACGCGTCGGGCCGATCTGTGGAGCCGACGGCCGGGTGGACCCGCATCCCCACAGACGTGGCCGAGTCGCCCGAGGCGGCGCTCGCGCCGTACTGAGCGCATCGGTCCCATCTGTGGCTCGAGGCGCCGAGATGAGCGCCGAGATCGCCGAGATGAGCGCCGAGATGAGCGCCGGCCGGCGGCGTCGTGGGCGGCGTCGTCGTGGGCGGTGGTGGCACGGTGCGTGGTCGGTAGCCTCGAGGCAGCGCGCTGACGAAACCCTGGGGCGCCTCCCGACCTGGCGGCAGGCTCGCTGCAACGGCCGAAAGGTTGGGAAGGTCCGAGTGGTGCCCCACTGACCTCGACTGATGCAAGGCCTCCTCGTCGGCAGTCGGATAAGAAGGCGCCGTGTTGAGCTCGGTCGGATCCGAAGGCGCCGTGTTGAGCGCGGTCGGATAGAAAGGCGCCGTGTTGAGCTCGGTCGGATAGGAAGGCGCCGTGTTAGGCGCCGGGTTGACAGCCACAGGCGCAGCTGCGGCGACAGCAGCAGCGGCGGCAGCTGCGGCGACGTCTGCTGAGGGGGGAAGCAAGGGGCTGGGGGAAAGGCACCTCGAGGGGGAAAGGCACCTCGGATAATAAGGCGCCGTGTTGAGCTCGGAAAGGCACCCCGAGGGGGAAAGGCACCTTGCGCTCTTCGGCGGGTATCCCTTGGGCAGCGAGGGGCGCGTCGGCCGTTGTGGGGAGGCGGCGCCCGAGGCGTCGGGCGCCGTGCCGAGCACCGACGGCAGTGGGGAAGCGACGCCCGAGGCGACGCCCGAGGTGACGAGCGCCTCCACCGCTTTGGTCGCTGCCGTGGCTGCTGTGATGGAGGAGCGCGCTCGGGACAGCGCCCCCGCCCCTTCGGGCGAGGCGGCCTGCGACGTCGCTTGTGAGAACCCGCCGGCTTCGGAGCCCTCCATGATGCCCGACAGCTTACCCTCGGGGATGGGGGAAGCAAGGGGGGTGGGGGAAGCCAGGGGGGGTGGGGAAGCTAGGGGGGTGGGGGTGGCGGGCGCCGAGGGGGTGTCGGGCGCCGCTGGCGGCGGCGGCGAGAACGGCGGCGGCGGCGGTTGCGGCGGTTGCGGCGGCGGCGGTTGCGGCGGCGGCGGTTGCGGCGGCGGCGGTTGCTGCGGCGGCGGTTGCGGCGGCGGCCCCTCGATGAGTTTCGTCATCGCGTCCGAGGCGCGTCCGGTGAGGAAGTAGAGGGGCATGTTGCCCTTCCCCTTGACTGGCTGCTCTCCGCGGTAGCGCGCCTCGTACGTCCCGTGGACGAGCGCGAGCGTGGCGGGTGACACATTGATGCAGCCCGGCGCCGAGTAGGAGCACATGCGGGCGGCGGTGTTGACCGCGTCGCCGCAGAGGTCGTATTGGAAGCGCTTGTGGCCGATGATGCCCGCGATGGCACTTCCGCTGTTGATGCCCACCTGGCACTGGAGCACCACGCCCAGGTCGATCATGAGCTGCTCCGAGTTGATCACGTCCATCACATGCACCATTGAGAACGCGAGCGCCGTGATGGCGAGCGCGCGCTCCCGAGCGCCCACGAGCACCTCGGGATCGGGCAGACCCGCGCCGACCATGTAGTACTCATTGACCGTCTTGCGGATCTTTTGCACTTTGAACGTATCGGCGAGTTGGTCGTACCTGATGAAGGAGGCAATCGGACGCCATCAGAGGCCATCAGGCGCCATCAGGCGCCATCAGGCGCCATCAGGCGCCATCGGGCGCAATCAGACGCCGACCCGGCGAGTTGGTCGTACCTGATGAAGGAGGCAATCAGACGCCATCAGGCGCAATCGGACGCAATCAGACGCCGACCCGGCGAGTTGGCCGTACCGGTCGAAGACGAGCTGAAGCGCCGAGACGACGCGCTCGGGCTCGATCTCCCCCTGCGAGGCGAGATTGGAGGCGAGATTAGGCCGAGATTGCAGGCGAGATTGGGCCGAGATTGGAGGCGAGAGGCGCACCGCCTCGCCCCGCTGGATCAGCTCGGTGAGCCCGATGATCTTGGCGAAGAGGAAGGTACAATCGTCAAACCGCTCGGCGAAGATGCGCTTGCCGCCCTCCGAGAGGCTCTGGCCGCGCGCCTGCAGCTTCATGAGCACTGGCGCGGGGAAGATGTTGGCGAGCAGGTCGGCGCACCCACTGACTTCCCTCTGGATGACTTGCATCCGGTCCTCTTGGGTCACGAGCAGCTTGGCATGCGTGCGCGTCACGCGCCGGCGCCGCCGGTTGTGCGTCGTACCGAGCACATGCGCCGACACGAAGTAGATGACGATGTCAAACATGTCCTGCGTCGTCATGCCGATCTCATAGTCCGGGCCGTCGAGGTCGTACCCGGGGCGGAAGGCCTGGTTGGCGCCTGGGAAGTCAAGCATGATCCACGCAGTCACGCAGTAGATGACCGAGAAGAAGACTTGCAGGCAGCCAAGCATTGCAGTGGGGAGCGAGAGCATTGTGTAGCCGCTCCACAGCTGGAAGAGCGCGATCGTGAGCATGTAGTTCGACTGCGGCGAGCGCTCAGGTGCCGCGAAGACCATGAAGACCGTGCACACCCAGGGCCCGAGCAGGAGCAGCAGATTGATGAACGGCAGCATGGTGCCCTTAAGGTGGTGACCAACAAAGGCGAGCGCGAACGTGGGCGCGGCGGCCACGGCGGCGCCAACGAAGCGCATCACGTAAAAGGGGATCACTGCCGAGTTGGCCCACATGACCCAGTCGTAGAAGCCGAAGAGTAAGAGGACCAGCGTCATCGCGAACGCGGCGCGGCGCAGCGACGAACGCACCGACTCCGTGAACAGTACGCGCACCGCGGCCGAATTGGCGTCGGCGGCCGTCTGCATCTTGGCGGCGACACTCTCCTTGACAGCGATGGTCGAGCTCGTGTGCGAATTGGACGCCACTTGACGAAACGAGCTCGTGGTCGACCGGCCGCGCGGCGACACGAACGAACTGTCCGCTGGTGGCGGACCCGGAGGCGGAGGCGGTAGTTCGTCCTCACCCACGACGCGTATAGCGCGACCGTCAGGCGAGAACAAGGCGACGGGATGCTCACCCGGCGCATGGGCACCGCCACCGTTGGCGTAGCCGGTCGAGCCTAACACGGCGCTCGGGTGGCTAGAGGCTGGCAGCGGCGGTGGCGGCGGCGGCGGCGGCGGCGGCGACGACAAGTCGGCTGCGAGCGAGCTGCGCCCGCAGCTGCAGCCGGACGTGCGGTTGGGCGGATGACGCTGCGAGGAGCGGGCCAAGGTCGGGGTGGTCGTCGAGTGCCGCGGGCTGGCCGATCCATATATGGAAGACTTCCGGGAAGACGCGCCCTGTGCGACGCCGACGCCGAGGGAGGCGGCAGCCTTGGGCGGCGTAGCGGCCCGACCCACGAAAAAGTTCATCGAGGGGGCGCGGTCCTCGTCGTTCTCGTCGATCGCCTCCGAGCTCGAGCTCTCAGGTACCGAGGCGCTCGCCCTCGCAAGCCTCGGGGGGGGCGACCCTAGGGAGGCGCCCGAGGCAACGGCCGGCGCCAGGCTGCGTCGGGAGACCCAGCTGGCTAGCTGGTCGCTTTGCATGGGCAGCTTGGGCTGACGCTTCTTAGCGCCGCTCGACCGTCGGCCCTTGCTGCCCCACGAGCTCTTGCGCCGCCGGACGACGAGCTCGTCGAGCAGTGGAGCCAAGGCGTCGTGCATCCTCACGATCTCGGACGATCTCGGAGGCTTCACGATCTCGGCCTTGATGAGATAGGTGCTCCGGATCCCAAGCCGTCTCTCAACCTCCCCTAGCGCGTCCTCGCTCAGGTGCGGCTCGGTCTCGAAGCGCGCGCGGATCAGCGCGTGGGTCGCGTCCGACACGTGCACGCGGAACTTTTCGCCCTGCTCCTCCATCTTGACGGAACCCTGGACCGCGGCGCCCCACATATCGAAGTGGAAACGAACGGTGCCGATGATGCCGCCGGTGCACCTGCCCGTGTGCACACCGATGCGCACGGCCACGACGATGTCCTTCTCCTTGGCAATCTCGGCCACTACCTGCTGCATCTGCAGCCCCATGCGCACGATGCGCTCCGCGTCGTCGGGTCGCGGCGCCGAGAGTGCGCCCGTGCACACGATGTACGCGTCGCCGATGGTCTTGACCTTGTCGACCTGATTCTGCTCCCCGAGCGTGTCGAAGCGCTCAAAGATGTCCGAGAGGATGCCGAGCACTACCTCGGCTGTGAACTTGGCCGAGAGCGGCGTGAAGCCGACCATGTCTGCCTGGAGCACCGTGCACTGCTCGTAGACCCGGACGAAGCCCGTGTCGCCCTTAGCGATCGCCTGGACGACGGGCGCGGGCAGCGTGTTCTCGATGTACCGATGGAAGCGCTGCCGGATCACCCGATGCAGCTGTACGGCCTCCTGCAGCAGGCGCAGATGCCAGAAGTTGAGGCGCATCTGGCGTGTCTGCTCGATGGCCACAAAGGTGCCGAAGAGGTTGAACAGCGCGATGCGCATCAGCTGCGCTCCAAGCTGGCGCCAGTGCGCCTCGTACGCCGGGTAGTCGGGGTGGCTACCTGCCGCGTCGCCCGGCCACATGATCAGGTGCGAGATCAGACTCACGAGCAGCGTGCCCCAGCACATCCACGCCGCGATGTCGAAGGGGATGCCCGGGATGGCGCTCGTGTAGATGATCATGATCACCATGAGCGGCTGCAGCGGCTGGCCGGGAACTGGGCCCTGCAGGCAGTCGTTGATGTCGTCGTACGCCTCCTCGTACCAGAGCGCAAAGTAAAAGGAGAGTAAGCACACGTACCTGATGAGGGATGCACGCAGCGCTCATCAGAGCTCATCAGATGCCATCAGTGATCATCAGAGGCAATCAGTGCTCCTGTGCGGCACACTTACGAGAAGACGACCATCGCACAGAGCGTGAGCTTGCGCGGAGCGCACTGGAGGAAGCCGATCACGCAGAGCGTGGCCACGATGCACCCACCGCGGCAAAGCAGGGCCCAGGTGAGGCGCGACTCCTGCGCGTTGAGCGAGTAGTAGTCGGCCGGCCCGACCTCTGCGGCCCAGAACCGTTCACCACGCTCGTGGCAGCTGCTGTTGGTCGGCGCTGTGACGCTGGCCATCTTGCGCACGGAGTAGTAGAAGAAGGCGAGCACCAGGTAGAGGACGAGGATGCCCAGGATCCGGATCATGTACTTCTTCTGTTGTGTGAAGGTCTTGTCCGCAAACTGCTCCTCGATGTCTGCGTCATCGAAAGACATGTCAAACCACCGTTGGCGGAACTTTTCGTGCTGCTGCTCGAAGCGGTTGTGAAGCAGCTGCATGTACTCCTCGACCTGGTCCTGAAGCTGCTGCACCGAGTCTGGGTTGACATGATCGCCTGCATCTGCTGACAGCTTAGACTCCAGCTTGGGCGTCGTCTTCGATTGTACCAGCTCGCCCTCCTCGAGCACCGCCTTGACCTGGTCAAGGGCTGTCACCACAGGGCTTTCCACGGCCGTGTTGGCGCGCTGACGGAACGTCGCGTGCCGCGCGCGGCCAGCGTCGGTGGTGGGCGAGCTCTGGGAAGCCATCCGGGCGTTTGCGAGAGAGTTGACGACACTTCGCGCGTGCAAAATCAAGCGGGGTTCAGAGCTTGGATTGTAATGATCGGACATCTGCCAATTTTTCGCGTCATTTCGAGCACTCTCTTGGTCATACAATCAAACATCTTCTCTCTTGCCTCTCCATTGTGGCCGTCCGCGTGCCATAGCCATCTCCGAACGCTTGGATGAGCCAAGCCGTGAAGCGCGTCTTCTCCTTTGGCCGACGGTCGAAGCCACCGACGGTGACAGGCTCCGGCACCGCTCCGACTGACGAGCCGTCCACCGCGCCGCCGCCATCTGGCCCGAGCGCCGACACAGCAGCAACGACTCCAGCAGGAGCAGCAGCAGCAGCAGCAGCAGCAGCAGCAGTGCCCAAAAAGGGAATCTCGATCCGGCGCAACCTCTCCTTCCGGCGTGAGAAGGGGACGGGAGCGAGCAAGCTCAACGGCGACGCCGCCCCAGCGCAGGAGCCTGCTGCGGCCAACGTGGGTGGCGGCGGCGGCGAGCCGGCTGCCAGTGTGGCTGCAACGCCCAGCCGCCAGCCGCTTGCCTCGGTGCGGCAGAACTCGCCCGGGATTGGAGGTATCCGGCGGACCTTCTCATGGCAGCGCGGTCACAGGCAGGCGCAGCGCGCCGCCGCCAAGGAGGCCGCCGTATCGGCGGCGAAGACGCTGCTCGCTTCCGCGCCCGTGCTGGCCCCCTTGCTCTCCGCGGCGCTGCCCCGGCTAGAGCGCACGCGGCTGGCGATGACAGATAAGGCGATGCTCGCGGCGCTTCGCGCCGCGGCGGCACGCCCGCCACCCGGCCCGAGGCCAGTGCACGCCGCGGGCAGCCACGAGGGAGGCGAGGGCGGCAGGGGCAAGGAGAACCAGGACACGTATTTCGTGGCGCATCCTTCAGCCGAGCTCGCCGTATATGCAGTCCTCGACGGGCACGGCAAGCGCTTCGGGCAGCTGGCGGCGCGTGTGGCGGCTTCGACGATCCGGGCGATGCTCTGCCACCACCACAGGTGGGTCGTCGACCAGCCAGAGGCCGCGCTGCGTGCCGCCTTTGCAGAAGCACACGACGCGATCCGTGTGGCGATGCTGCGAGCCGACCCGAAGTTGCGCCAGGTCAACGGGCGCGCGGGCCCGTTCCTGCTGCAGTGGGTGGAGGAGCAGGATGGCGAGCCGTCCAAGTGGGATGCAGTCGACGGCGGCACCACCACCTCGGTCGTGCTGATCCTGCGCAACGAGGCGGCGATCATCGCGACAGTCGGGGACTCGAGCGTGCTGATGCTCGGGCGCCGAAGCGACGACGGGGCGCCCGCGACGATGTTGTTACTCGAGGAGCACTCACCCACGTCGCTCAAGGAGTACGAGCGCCTCCGGAGTACGAGTACGTCCAAGGTGCGCTTCGTGTACGACTGCCCCGACTTTGAAGAATTTGAGATTTTCGAGCTGGACACGGCGACCGGGGGGGCACGCCTTTCGACGGACGGCCTGGCCAATGCAGACGCGCACGAGTGCATGACCAAGAATGTGCGCAACGACCGGTTCACGCTGCTCGCGATCCCAGAGGAGGCCCTCGAGCTTGGTGCGCTGCCCAGCATGCCGCCGCCCGCCGGGCTCGCCCAGAAGACTCTAGTCGATGAACAGGCGATCACCATGACGCGCTCACTGGGAGACTTTTACGCGCATCACCATGGTGTCACGTCCGAGCCGGAGCTGCGCACGATCTCGCTGCGAGCGCTCGGCGACGCCGCCGCGCCCTATTCGCACATCTACCTCGGCTCCGATGGCGTTTGGGACCTGTGGGGCTTCGATGAGTTTGCCAATCGACTCTTGCCCCCGACGGCGTCTCCGCAACTGGATGCGACGGCGATGGGTGCTCGACACGATGCCGTGCTCGAGGAGACGCGCGCGATTGGGTTGAAGTGGTACGGCGAGCGAGCCGACAACCTGACGGGGGTATGGGTGGAGCTGCCACTGCCATCGCCGGTAGCCGATCCGCTGCCAGCCGCGTCAAGAGAGCCGCCGCCGCCCTTGTCGCCGCAGACTGCGCCTGCGAGGGTGTCGCCCGTGCCTGCGAAGGCGTCGCCCACGCCTGCCAAGGCGTCGCCCGCGCCTGCGAAGGCGTCGCCCGCGCTTGCGCCTGCCACGACCACCAGCAGTCTACCGCCGCCGCCGCCGCCGCCGGAAGCACCCGCCTCACCCAGAGAGGCGGCGCCGACCGGTGGCGCGTCGCGTGCAAATGCCGAAGCGGCACCGCCGGCCGGCGTGCAGAGCGCGTTTGCAGCCATGGCGGTGGCGGTCACTCAGCCGACCGAAACGGCCATCCCCAAACGCACCATCCGCTGCAGCAATGGTGCCGTCACGGCCGCGCCGCCGGCAGTGTCCGACAGCACGGTGGAGATTGGCAGCGTCAGCGGCGGGGTCAAGGCGTACGCGCTGCAGCTCAATCGGCTGAACAAAACAAACTGAGGCGGGATGGCGCGATGTGCTCATCTCGCACACGCAACGCGCGTGTGCGCATCTGGGCGAGAATGATCCCTCTTTGTGATGTGGACCAGTGACGTGTAGAGCACCCCGCGTACGCTGCATCCTGGAGCTCTCTTGAGACGTGTGTGCCAGCTGCAGGTCAGCGCCGGACCGTCACAGACCAGTGACCGGCCCGCAGTCGGCTGACAGTCGGCGTGAGGTTATGTTTGGCAGATGAAGAGGCATGATGGTGTATGCGTCCTATTCGATTCAAGGTGTCCGTCGTGCCGTGCGCGCGCGCGCGCGGCGCGCGGTGTCCCTGCACACAGCACGTCGACAACAAAGTTAACTTAACAGGACACGAAAAAATAGAAATTGACGACACATGTTTTGAAGTCACATCTCCGAGAGACGAGATCGCTCCAGATTTGTACACATTCACGTCCGCGCACATACCATGGTAGGTCGGGCATTGCCTGAACCCCGATTGTCGCGTCTGTCGTGTTAACGTATCGGATCCCTGATGGCGCTCTTGCTGCAATACCTCGCACTGCAGCCGTCGGTACTGCGGCGCGGACTACAGCCAGCACTACCATGGCGCACATCAGCGCCTCTCGCCATGGCCGGCTTTGGCGCACCGCCACCGCCTCCCCAAACGCTCGAGGACGTTGTCAAGGGCTTCGGCCACCGGCTCCCAAAGGATTTTGGTGAGCCTTGCATGTGCGGTTCTGGTGCTTCCTATGCCGACTGCTGCCGCCCATATCACACGGGTAAGAAGCTTCCAGAGACACCGGTGCGTGCGCTCCAAACGCGCTATGCGGCCTTCGCCTACCGGCTGCCAATCTACATCATGGAGACCACGGACACGAGCAACAGCGACTACATGAAGGACAAGATCAAGTGGGCCAAAAAGTTGTCGAAGACGTCCATGTTCGATCAATTTGATTTCTCAGCATCTTCGCTCGGCATTGGCGAAGTGGAGCCAGGAGACAACGAGGAGACGGTGCACATGGAGAACTCATTTACACTTCAGGCGAAGTCGAGCGGCGCGGCGCCCGTGACTACCTACGAGCGCACGACGTTTGTGAGACGGAAAGGCGCTTGGTACTTTCAGCGCGGTGCCGTCACCTCAGATGCTGTGGGTCTCCGCAAACGCGAGGCAATGCATAGCGAACGGGATGTAGCCAAGCTTCAGAAGGATGTCGATTTCGCGCAGGCGATCGTCGGTAAGGTGAAGACGAAGAATCAGGTTGCAGAATAAACGCGCATGTGGGGACTTCGAGGTCGGACCGGAAAGAATTTCCCGTTTGCAGTTCGTTTGCAGCGTATACGATATCCAAATAAGCTGTTCCGGCGATCCGGGAATCCCCCAAAAATTCCAAATCCCGTAACCATGATCCGAACCAAGCCAACGCAACCGTGAACCTCGACGCGGATACCCCGCGGGGGGCCGGACCGTCTTGGACGGCGAACGGTCGATTCCTTTCGTCGATTCACGATTGAGTCCGCGGGACCGCGCGGTCTCTTAATCTCTAAAAAACCTAACGAACGGCTATGCCCTATGCGGCGTATCTCGTGGGCTATCCGTGGTAGAACTCTCTGTCGTGTCCGCGGATCATGTGCGATGCCGCCGCGAACGGGACAGTCTAGAATCAGCTATAGCCTAGTAATACCGGACAGTCTACACCAGATAGCCGTATTTATACAAATCGGCTATACCGGTACTCGTGCTGTGACACAGTGTCCGCCACCCGATCCTGTGCGCTGCGGACGCGTGCCAGACCGGCCAGTGAGTTCAGTCTATCACCGCTGTCGTCGAAGTCGTGTCGACGACTCACGCGACGTCCCTCAGTCACGTGTGCGGTGTCGCCGGTCCGCGCGCAAGGGGCTCCAAGCCCCTTGGTCCGCGGCGTGTGTCTGTGTGGCGGCAGGGGCGGGGCGGCAGGCGGAGCGGGAGGGGAGGTGAAGGCAATTCGGCTCGGCGTCACCACCGCGCCATTTGGTCCCACCAGTCCCGAGGAATGCGGCAGATCTTTGCTTTGGAGCTCGTACTGCTCCCCTTTTCCTTGGTATTGGCCAGTACGCACAAAAATTCCGTCTGCTTGCGCGTGACTTCCTCCACGTACGTTGTCTGCAAGATCTCAGCCTGCTTCTTGAAATTTTCCAAAGCCTCCGTCAGCCGCTTCTCCGTGTCTGAGAATTCCAATCCCACTCGAAGAAGCGTATTCACAGCAGCCATCGCGCTTATGACGGGGCCCACATTGTCTCCCGAGTCACGGCGGGTGGCCAAAAAAAGCTGCCAAATCGTCTCAAACTCTTCGAGTTGTAGAACGCCATCGCCATTCTCATCGACCATGTCGATTACACTCTGCAAGAGGGTCTTCGCGGCGTTGGCTTCATCCGTGATGAGGATAGCCATGAGCTCGTCAGCGGAGATTTTATTGTTTCCATCCTTATCTATCAGACGGAATGCCTCCTTGTACGACATGCTGAGCGATAAGCCCGTTTCTTTCGAGAGGACCACCTGGCTCGAGAAGCTTCGCATGGCGGTGGCAGCGGCGGTTGCAGCACGAGAATCGAGGCCTGCTCGGCTCAGCAGCGTGTCGAACCCGTTGTCTAGAACCGCTAGCACGGTGTTGGGGTTTCCAGGGATCAAGATCTCCGAAGCATATTTCAAGGCCATCTGCGAGGCGAAGTGGATCGCACGGCACGTCAGCACATGCACCATGCACCATGCACCATGCACCATGCACCATGCACCATGCACCATGCACTGAATGTGCATGTTGCAGAAGAGGAGACCGGATCAGAGTTCGATCTCCGTGGCGCCGTACCGTATATTTAATGAACTTTGCCTTGGTCACCATTCCGCCCTGGCCAGCGAGCGCTTCGGCCAGGGACTCGGGTGTGATTGCGTTGCCACTGCCCTTAGGCAATCGACCTTGAGCAACCTTAGTATGCTTAGAGCGATTAATCTTCTGATTCAAGAGCATGCCCAAGTCCTCGACGATCGTACGCCGCGCTTCGAGCTCCTTAAGTTGCTGCGTGGTGGACTCAACCTCTTGAGCAACCTTCAAACAGTCTTTCAACATTGCGAGCTCCACATCGTACACAGCAACCTTGAGCCTTGACAGCTTCTCTTTCAGCGCCTCGTCGCGGCAGTCCTCATGGAGCCTAGCCACGGCCGGTTGCAACTCGTTTATAGTAATGCTGCCGCCGCGGTCCTCGTCGAAGGAGTCAAAGAGCGCTGACATTTCCTTGAGAGTAGCTTCGAGCTTCAATGTGCGCTGGAGCGCTTGCATGAACTCCTCCTTCGTGAGATTGCCATCTCCGTTGGCGTCCCACAATCGCATGAGCGCAGCCGTCGAAATGTTGCGCTTCGCGATGGCGTGACCGAGCTTGAGCTTGAGCGTCGAGTCCTTGCTCGCCTTCAGCTTTTCGGCCGTGTCCTCCATCGCAGCACGCTTCACACGTTGTTCCTTCTCCAGAGTCGCCAGCTCGGTGGCGGTCTTGATGGCCTGCAGTTGCGCTTTATCTAGAGCACGCTGCACGGCATCTGCGATCGTGGCAGCGTCTGCCTGGAATTGTGCCTCGGCAGCGGCCGCCTGCTTCGCTGCAGCCTCTTCCCTTGCCTTTGCGTTCTTCTCGTCATCTTCTTTCTTGGTCTCTCCACTGCGCCTGTAGGCTTCCAGTCGGAGGGCACGGAAGATTCGCTGGAAGGCTTCCTCTTCGCTCGGGTCGACATTGGTCTCCTTTTTCCGTGGCGGGGGCGGGGTGATCTTTGTCTCCCAGGGATAATCGATGGGTCGGGACCTCGACGATTTGGGTGGTGGGCTTTGTTTGTGAGCGAGGAGCTGGAGAATAGCCTGATTTTGATGGAGGTTGCGTGGGCCTGGCATGGCGGCCTTTGTCCACTTGGTACGCACCTTGGTTTGCACCTTAGGTGGGCATTCAGATCGCAAGTCCATCGATCTGCTCACGCTGTCCGCTAGCCACCAGCTGTTTTGTACTCTGGCTGAGCTGGAGCCTTCATGACGGGCGGACCTTTTCCGATGCGAAGGTGTGCCACCGACTGGACTTGGACTTCTGGCAGCTCCAAGGTTGAGCTTCGGCGGCTTGGGCATCGGTAATGAGTGTGCCCACCACGCACAAACCCAAACAACCTTGGGTGCGTGCAAGGCAGGCACCGGAGAGTCCTTCCTCGGAAAGACTGCGCAACGTCGTGTGTCTGCGTGCGAGGCCGCGTGGAAGCTGCGTTGGCTTTGTTCGTGCGAAACTTCATGCCGAAGATGAAAAAGGGTCCTTTTAATTGACTTTTTATGGGAAAGTTCGTTATGAAAAAGCAATAAGTAGATTAGGTACTGACCTGATATAATTAGGTACTGACCTGTTGACGGTACAATTGGAGCGCCGCGCTGCACCGGTAGACGACGCTCGCGCTGCGCCGGTAGACGACGCTGCTCGCGCCGCGACGCGGTGCGGCGCCACACTTAGCGCCACACAGGGGCCCTGGCGCGCAGCGCCTCCGAAGACGTTTCATAAGTGACGCAAGCGATAAGACCTTGATGCTCTCATGCTTGCCCTCCCGCAAGCTATAACCCAAGGCCCTCCCCAGGGGGGGGGGGCTCGTAGGGGGCTCGGAGGCACGCATTGTTGGAGGCATGGGTTGGAGGCTTGGGATGCTGGGGAGTGGGGTCAGATCTCACATTTCAGATCTCAGTTTGATGGGTGTGGAGGCTCTGGTCACGGTGGTCAGATCGTAGTCAGATCGCGGGACGCCCCGAGGCAGCCAGGCTCATCCACTCACACTTCCGAGCGTCTAGGCCTCTAGTTGGCTTGGTCTCACTGCTCGTCCGCCGACAGTTTAGCGAGATGCTCGTCTCCTACCTGGGCGTGCGGGACGGCGTGGATTTAGCCCAGCGGCCTCTTCTCCTGGCATTGACCATCGTGCGGATCCTCTACTTGTTTTCTCCATAGAAGAGACTCCTCCGTCGTCCCTCGCCCGTCCTGCGTCCTCCGGTCGAAGTGCGAACAATATACAAATGCTGCGAACCGGGAAAATAATCGTCGACGTCGCCACGCCCGACGAACGCCGGCTACCAAGCCGCGCGGCTCGCCGCGGTCCCGCGCGGGTGTTCCGGGTCGCCGCGCCGGTGCTGGTTGTGGGACATGGCCGCATGTGGAGGTCGTCGAGCGCGTACAGATGACCGGGGACGCTGTGCTATCATATGCGTGCGGAAAAATCCCGTGTGACCCGTTACCAGAGGATCAAGGATGTCGCAGACTACACGACAGTACCAAGGAACATTACTAACTCGTGAACACTTTCGACTTTCTCTCGACTCCCAATTGGTGTGCGTGCGCCGCCCGTAGTGCGTAGAGAGAGCGTGGCGGTCCGTGGCGCAACGTCAGCTGGGCGGTCCTTTCTAGCCAAAGTAGATGTACGCCACGGTCGCGGTGCAGTTCAAATTGACGAGCAGCGAGAGCACCAGCGCCACCACGATTAGCGCGATCGGGTACACGAATACCTCGCAGTGGTGGAGAAAGGGCAGTTCAGAGTATCCGAGAAACGTGAGGTAGTGGTACGCGCTGAAGGCCGCCCCGTAGAGGGCGTTGGACAGCAGCAGCGCGAGTATGCCTGGCCGCAGAAGCAGCGGCAGCATCAGGTACTGCAGTACGTGTAGCAGCAAGTAGAGCGGGAGGAAGGCGTTGCAGTGCACGTCAAAGGCATAGAGCCACTCGACCGCCTCCGGACCACGGTCATGCAAGTAGGTATTCGAGAGCCACCAGCCTACTGTCGAGAGCGCTGCGCCGAGCATGAGGAAGTCGACCGTCGCCACGTATAGGAACAGCCCGATGACCGACAGAGGCGAGCCGCGCCCGAAGGCGAGCGACCATGCAGTGGCGGCGATGAGCAGCAGGTAAAGGAGCACGACGATGAATGCTGGGTCGTCGCGCGCCCACTGGTGCTTTGTGCGCGAATGATACAGCGTCGTCCGGAACGCTGTGCGCGGGGACGTGCACAAATTTGCCATGAGCCACAGCGCATACTCAAAGTCCATGTGCTTGTAATTGTACATGCGGCTCGCGTACTCGATCAGCGGCCGCGCGCCGCGCGACGGGCCAGCCGCGTCGTCGGCGCTGGACAGCGGCAGCATCCGCACAGCTTTCTGTCACCCCAGGGAAGCGGGCGCCTCTGCCGAGATTGACAGGCGTGAACGAGTTTGTGAACAGCCCGGCCCGGAATGCCGCTTGACCCCAACGGTTAAGCGGCCGTGAACCAACGTGTGAAGAGACAGACATTTGGCGGAGCCATCAGCCCGGCCAGGGGGAAGGGGTATGCGTGCGGGGAGAGGTCTCCCTGCCGTTGGGATATTGGGCATACCATGGGGATACACATGTCTGGAGTTCTGCTGCTCGGGGATCGAGGCCCAAGGGGGCTCTCGAACCTATTCGATGCGCATCCGGTTTAGTCCCAACGGGAGATAGACGAGGGAGATTGTGTCAAGGATTGTGTGCTACTCGGCACCATAGCATCTCGTCGGCAGATTGTGTGCTACCCGGCACCTCTGCATCTCTGGGGGAGATTTGACGCGCAATGGAGCGCATGATGTCGGTCTCTCATTCGAGAGAGAAGTGTTCCCGCCCACCCACCGCGATGTAAGCTCGCCTGGTCTAGCTTTAGCAGGGACCGGGGTTTCGCGCTCACCAGGCTGCTAGTTGTGTAGCTTTGATGATCTGCAATCCAACGTTTCAACGCGCGACCAGGTTTACGGTGGTGTGATCGAGAGTCCTGATTGCTGTTGCGCCTGGTGTGAATTCCTCAAGTCAAGTCAAGTCTATACATAAACAACAGACAACCATACGGAAGCCTATCGAATGTGCTCCGGAAGCCAGCAGGGGAGGACGGGAGTCGATGGAGATGGCGGAGGGGGATCCATCTAGAGGCGACACGTCATAAATGCTGACA
>Ga0180441_101033_pt1 | contig 17727 bp, 10 predicted proteins | sample ChrtobMetaP5_8mM_FD_120633 | JGI IMG/M metagenome (GOLD analysis project Ga0180441, IMG submission 120633) | Chrysochromulina tobin associated microbial communities from unialgal haptophyte culture, Seattle, Washington, USA - P5_8mM MetaG | ecosystem: Host-associated > Algae > Haptophytes >...
CCCCGCCGCCGCCGCCCCCCCCGCCGCCGCCCTCGCCGCCGCCGCCCTCGCCGCCGCCGCCCTCAGCCCCACCAGCCCCGCCGCCCTCTCCCCCGCCGCCCTCGCTGCCGCCGCCCTCGCCCCCTCCCGCCCCTCCGACCGTGATCCTGACGCCCAGCACCATCGACCGCTCCCTGACCACGATCACCGTCAGCGGGATCTTAAGCAACGGTATCCACCTCGTCTTCCTCCCGGCCGGCGACCCGACCTGCACAAACGCGGCCTTTGCACGTGGCGCGCAGTCGGGCGGCACGATCACCAACGGCGCCATCTCGGTCCAGCTAGCCACCGCCGGTCTCTACAAGACCTGCTTCTCGACGCTAGCCACCCCCTCGCTTGATGCTCACTTTACTTATCTGACGGCCACGCAGCTGCTTGTCGTCAACGGATTTCCGCCACGTTCGCCGCCTGCACCGCCACCGCCGTCCTCGCCACCGCCGCCACGGCCCCCCTCGCCGCCGCCGCCCTCCCCCTCACCCCCGCCGCCCTCCCCCTCGCCCTCGCCACCGGCGATGAGCGTCGTCGGGTTCACCCTTGAGCTCGCCGGTGACGTCTCCTCGTTCACCCCGAGCGTGCAATCCCAGATGAAGAGCGCGACCGCGGCCCAGGCGGGCGTCGACCCATCGGCGGTGGAGCTGACCATATCGCCGGGCAGCGTCATCGTGGGTGTGAGCATCCTGACGCCCACGGCGACTGCGGCCTCGGTGCTGTCGACGATGGCCATTGCGACGAGCACCACGAGCAGCGCCACCGCCATGTTCGCGAGCGTCACCAGCATCTCGATCGCCGTGCTCACGGTCGTGACGCCACCAACAATTGCCAACGTGTCGCCGCCTCCTCCGCCGCTGTTGACCGGTGCCTTGGCAGTCGAGACGACGAGCGGCTCCATCGGGAGCATCATCGGCGTCATCGTCGGCGTCATCATTGGCGTCATCATCGCTCTTGTCCTCGCCCTGGTCTTCATGCGCCGTCGTCGCCATCTCAACGAGAAGCGCCGCAAGAACGGTGGCCTGCAAGTCCCGAATGGCCGGGAGGCCCAACATGACAGCCTCCAGGTACCAAATGTCCAGGAGGCTCAACTTGACGAGAAGGGGGCCCCAGCTCGGAAAACCAAAGCTGAGAGTGCCGATGAGATGGCGGCCCCGGAGATCAAACCCAAAGGCGCAACCAAGGCCCCAGAGACCCTGAAGCTCGAACTCGCAGCCGAAGAAGGCTTCGAGCTCCAGAACACGCCGCTCCAGAACACGCCGCTCGTGTCCTCGTTCTTGGGGATGTTTTCGCCGAAGCCAGAAGGTCAAGGTGTGCAAAATGTGTAAACAGCTTCTCCTCAGCATGTTCAAACGACTCGGCAAGGTGGCGGGGGGCGTCTTAGCCCCATCGTGACGGATGTAGGCTTGGCTGGTGCTGGGGTTGTGAGTAAGCGAGAAAGGAGGGATGTGCTGGGAGCGAGACTGGAGGGATGTGCTGGGAGCGAGACAGGAGGGATGTGCTGGCAGGGAGCGGGGGAGCTCAGAAATATGGGAGCGGCAGCCCGCGCAGAGGGGATGATGGGGCGCGCTCTGCTGCACGAGTCGGCGGGATAGGACATGACAATGGACATTGTGAGGCTGAGGGTTGAGACCGCTTGGAGCGAGCGGCTGTGTGCGAGAGGTGGCGGTTCTGTGAGCAGCACCGTGGCGGAGGTGCGCATCGCCATGTGTCCCCGATCGTTCCACGGGGCACTGCTGTGCCAGGAGTGATGCATCTGCTGGACCTCCGCCGGGAGTGATGCATCTGTGATGCATCTGCTAGACGGGCGTCTCGGGCACGGTAACCGAACTGTGCCCCGTGTGTGGGTGTGAGAGCATCCAACTCGATCTCGAAAGTCGAATCGGGTGCATGTATCCGGATAGAGAACAACATGAAGACGAGATTCTTGAGACCTTAGATTCTTGAGTCCATCCCCAGTCAGTCGCTGGCGGCGTCGACGAGCGATCCATTGGGGAGATTTCGTGCTGCCGTTCTCAGTACCTTCTGTGAACGTGAACGCTCCGGTCTCCCGCTCGCGCCCCGCGCGACACTGCCGACTCCGCGCCATGAGCGAGGGCTCCCAGAACTCGTCTGCGAGCCCGTCGAGTCCGTCGAGAGGCGCCTTCCAGCGCGCCTCCACGCAAATTGCGGTGGCCTCGGCGGTAACTTCTGCCGGGAGCCGCCGGGAGCGTCGCGCTGCGGCGCTTGCGGCCACACCAGTGTCCACATCCGCTGCGGCCGACCCCGCGGATAAGCCTTCAGAGAAGGCGCTCGCTGCGGCGCCGTCGTCGGCTGCTGCTGCTGCGGAGCAGTTGTCGTCGGCAGCTGCGGTGCCTCCGGCAGCTGCGGTGCCTCCGGCAGCTGCTGCGCCCATGTCCGCCCGCGAGGCCAGAGCCGCCGCGGCCGCCGCGGCCGCCGCGGCCGCTGCTGCCACGCCGCAAGCTGCGCCCGTGGATGCCGCGCCCGCGGCTGTCGCGCCCGCTCCCGTAGTGGTGGAGGAACCATCGCCAGTGGCCGAGCCGCTGCAGTCCAGCGGAGCGGCCATCTCCACCGAGCCACTGCCCGACATCGCGCTCTCGGTGCACACGTTGCAGGTGGAGCCGCTGCTGCTGCGCCAGGTGCAGCAGGCGCGACAGCACGTGTGGGTGTCCATCGACCCGCTCGGTCTCGCCGACGAGCTCAACCTGCGGCTCCGCTCGCGCCGGTTCCGCCTCGCCTCGACCGACCCGGTGTTCCTCGGCGTGCACGAGCTGCTGCCGATCGAGCCCGGAGAGCCGCTGTGGGAGCCCGTGTGCGAAGCGCTCCGCTCGGTCGAGGAGCAGGACTCGGACGTGTACTTTGTGCTCAAGGCCGGCCTGAACGCCGAGCACCCAGACGAGCTCGACGACACCGCCGAAGGGCCCGGGCTGCACGTGGGCGCCGCCTTGGGCGCCGCCGTGGGCGCACTTAGGGCCGCGGCGGTAGCGGACGACTCCGAGGAAGAGCTCGGTACGGCGCGCATGCGAACCTCGAGGACCTGCTCAAGCATGCAAGCGCTCACCACGGCGCCCTCTCCTCCCCACAGGTACGGCGCATGTGAACCTCGAGGACCTGCTCAAGCGCGAACACGAGCCACACCACGAGGCCCTCGCCGTCCTCGACACCAAAGGCAAGCGCATCGCCACGATGAGTGTCTCAGTCAAGAGCCTCGTCGCGCTGCGCTTCGCCAAGCAGCGCCTGGGCGGCGGCGGCGAGCGTCTCGGGATGCGGCTGGCCGTGAACCAGCTGAGCCTGGATAGCACGACGCGCACGCGCCTGGGCGACCTGCTCGCGCGCCGCTCGCTCAAAGTCGCAATCGACCTGCCAGGCGGCGTCTCGTCGTCGTCCCTAGCGACGCCCGCACTCAAATGGCCCACGGATCCCGCGCTCAAGAGCTCCAAGGGCGGCGCGGGCGCGGCTGGGGCGGCGGAGCCACTAGCCGAGCCACAGCTCGACTTTCGATACGAGGCGCACGTGGACGTTGCGCCCGGCGCCGCCTCACACATGGCGCTGCTGAGCGCGCTTCGCACTGCCGAATCCCTCGGAAGCTCCGACGAGCCCGATGTGAACGCGGAGGTGATCTTCACACTCATCGCCGTGGGCAGCGCTCGCGGCGAGCGTGATCGCGAGCTCGGCTCGGGCGTCGTGTCGCTGCTCAAGCTGCTCGCGACTGAGTCTGATCTGATCTCGCACAATCTCCCTCTCGAGGATGAGTCGACTGGTCAGCCGCTCGGCACCCTCACCATCTCCGTCCACGCGCACGAGCTCCTCAGCCTGGTCCAACGGTCCATGCAGCGCACCACCTCGGCCCTCGCGCCGCCTTCGCTCCGATCGCTCGTCGAGATGCACGTGGCCAAGCTGCGGGGCGTCCCTCCGCCCTTGCTGAGCGGCGCCTCGTCGCGGCTCGAGCCCGATGCCAAGCAAGAGGAGGCCCTTCTGACGGCAGCGGCGGCGGCGGCGGAGGGCGTGGCGGCGATGAAGCTGAAGCAAGTGCTTCCCAAGCTTGATGAGCTCGTCATCAAGCCTCTGCCCGCACTGCTCAAGGCGCATGCGCGCAAGGCCGATGAGAGTGCCCACGAGCACGCGGCGCGCGCGCGCAAGGCCGTCGAGGGGCTGACCCACGGATTGAGCGCCTTGAGTCACGGCGCGCTCGCGAGCAAGAGCGACTTCAGCCACGAGCACTGGCCTCCGCAACGCATCGAGAAGCTCTACCACGGCATGGCGCTCCTGAGCGCACGTGCCGAGGCGTCCGATCAGATTGCGAGGGCCGCGCAGCATCAGCTCGCGCTGCAAGCCGCTCTCGAGAGCGCCGGTGCGCGCCTCTCGCTCAGTCGGTACCGCTGCATGCAAGTGCTCACCACGACGCCCCATCCCCCTCCCCACAGGTGCGCGCCTCTCGCTCAGTCGGTACCGCCGGCGCCTCCGGGCTGCCAAGGCGGCCGCGGCCCCATCCGAGGCGGCGAGCGGCGGCGCTGGCGCGGCCGTTGGCGGCTCACACGCCACCGCACGCAAGCGCGAGCTCGTCGCAGTGCGCGAGGCGTTTGCGCTCAAGGAGGTGGCGAGCCAATATGAGCGACTGCTCCATGGGATGCAAGCGACGCTGCGTGAGCTCGCGACCTCCCACGTGGCCCTCGCCGCGCGTATGGACGCTTCGGAGACGTTACAGCCCGGCCGTTCACACGCCGAGGCGGCGGCATGGGTGGAGACGGCCCTTGGGGGGTACACCCATGCGCTCCTCCACTGCCGTGCCGTGTCGGCGCCGCCGCCGATCACGCCCACCGCTGCCGCCGCCGCCGCCGCCGCCGCAAGCGTGGGCGGCGTGATGACCGATGCAATGACCGACACCGACGCGGACAGGCTGGGTGATGCGTCGCCTCTGAGCCCTGCGGCGGTCCAAAAGCTGCGCGAGGCGGTGAGCGTGGCGCTGGGCGAGCGGCCGGCCCTTAGCGCCTCCACCTCTGCACGCGCCCGGGGCGGCGCGTCCCTCGCCGCGCTCGCCGCCGCCTCGCCCACGGCCGCCGCGGCCGCGGCCGTCGACCCTCGCACCGCGGCCACCCGCCGCTCGCGCAACCGCTGGGCCGCCAACGCGGCGGCCGCGGCCGCGAGCGCCGCGGGCAGCGGTGGCGACTTTTCGGGCGACGCGGCGTCCTCCGTGGCTTCCTTTGAGCGGCAGCCCAATTCGGGCGCCATGCGTGAGGAGCTCTCGGGTGCCGTCGCCGCCATCGCCCTCTCCGCCCGCAAGCTGCGCCTGCGGCCAGCGGCCGCGCTCCGTGTGTACGGCCAGGGCGTCAAGCTGCGGCTCACGGTGCTCCCTGCCTCCCTGCGCCTGCCGCCGCTCACGACGCCCGCCCAGGCTCTCAAGTCGGCCGAGCTCGAGCTCGGGTACGACGAGCGCCTCACCTTTAGCACCGCCGGCAGCGCGTACGAGCAGCTGCTCGGATTGCTGGCGGACGTGTCGCCCGTCTCCGCGTATGGGCCGGCGCCGCTGCTGCTGCAGCTCGAGGTGCTCGCGACGGCGCCATCGGGCGTGCCGCGCGCCGTCGGTGGTGCCGTCGTTCCTCTCGCCCCGATGCTCCAAGCGTCGTCCCAAGCGTCGTCCTCGAGCGCCCTTCACACCACGCGCATCGTCACACTGACCACTGCCGAGGGCACTCCCATCGGTGACGTGGCGGTGAGTGCGGCGGCGCCCGCGCTCCTCGCGTCACTCCATCGGCTGCAGGCGGCCGCACCCGCCGTCGAGCTGACCATTCACGACCTCACGATGGACCCTTCACTGCTGCTCGAGGCGGGCGCGTGGGGCGTGTGGGTGCAGACGGACCTCCTCGGCCTCGCGCCCTTTGCGCCCGAGGCCGCCGCCCAGGCAGACCTTGCCGGCGACGGCCTCCTCCGCACCCCCGCCAACCCCTTTGATCCGGCCACTGGCGCGGTGCACTACGGCCACTCGAGCCGTGTGCCGGTGGCCGCAGGCTCGCCTGCGGCCGCGAGGCTCGTCGCGGCCGTGGCCCAGCCACCGACTGACTGTGTGACCCTCGAGCTGACCGTCTTCTGCTCCGGGCCCCGCGGGGCAACCGCCCTTGGCACAGGCCGGCTCGAGGTGCCCGTGCCGGCGCCTGCGCTCGGCAGCGGCGCGGGCGGCGCGGCGGCGGCGGCGGCGCCCCCGCAGCCAGAGATGTACCTACGCACGGTCGCGCTCACCAGCCTCGCGAGCGGCAGCAGCAGCAGCACGCTGAGTGGAAGCGCAGGCAAACTTGGCGGCGCTGGCGAGGTGGAGGTGGGGGAGGTGCAGCTGACGCTGAAATGCGCGGATGCGCTGCGCGCTGCCGCCGCTGCGCTTCACACGCAGCCCCGCCTCTCGTTCGCCGTGCACTCGCTCCAGCTCGCCGCCGCCGCCCAAGCCGACGTCGCTCTCGCCGCCGTCTGGATCGAGGCTCACCTGCCGACCGCGCTCGCTGACGGGCCGTTGGTCTCGGAGAGGCTGTATGCGACGCGCGGCGAGCTCCACCCGACGCTCTCGCTCGACACGGCGCTCGGACCCTCCGAATTGCATGCCCTCGGCGAGGCGCTCCACCACGACGGCGCGCCCGGCACGGCGCTCCAGCGGAGGAGCGCCTGGCGGCGCAGCAGCCCGGTGCCTGGCCGCCACTCGTCGTCAGAGGGTGCTGACGAGGCCGAGGCGGCCACGAGCGGTGGGACGGTGGCAGCCGACGGCGCCTCCGTCTCCGATCGGCGCGCTCGCAAGGCGGCCGAAGCGGCTGCGGCGGCTGCGGCGGCTGCGGCGGCTGCGGCGGAGGTGCCTGCGGCTGCGAAGGCGGAGACGCCCAACACGAAGGCGCGCCTCGGCAGTCTATTTCGACGCGCGTCGTCCAAGAAGGAGATTGCCAATCTCGCCGAGGCTGGCGCGTCGGCGGTGGCGAGCGTCGCGGGCGAGGACCCTCGCCGTCGGCGCGCGGGCAGCAGCACGGCCTCGGACGAGCCAGAGCCGTTGGGTGAGGGCAGCCTCTTCGACGAGGAGGTCGTTCCGGAGGTCGATGGGATCGGCGGCGCGAGGGCCGACGATGACGGCGCGCGCATCGACTTTGTGCTCAAGTCCGACGGCTGGCGTGGCGAGGCGGTCATGGGGGTGGCTTCGATCCTGCTGCGTCAGATGCTCGCGAGCGGGGAGGATAAGCCATTGGTAGCTCTCGAGCTCCGTGACCGCACGGGCGCCGTCGTGGCGCAGCTCCACGCGGGCCTGATCGGGCTGCACGCGCTGCGCCTCGCGTGGTGGCACGCGGCACGCAAGGAGCACGTGGGCGTGTCCGTGCATCATGCGAGGCTGCTACCCCGCGCCATTGAGGCCGCGGCTGGTGGAGGGCCCCTGAGTGCGTGGGTCGAGGTCGACGTGGCTGGCATCGTGCCTCCGGAGGCCGCCCCCGCCGCCAGCAGCACCATCAGCACCATGGCTCCGAGCGCCGCCTCCGCCTCCTCCGCCTCGTCCGCCTCATCCACCTCCCCGCTCACCATGCTCCGTACGCCCGAGCTGATGGTCGGAGGCCTCGAGCTCCCCTTCCACTGGTCGTGTGAGCTCGCGGTCCCGCCGTACTCGGCGGCCGCGCTCGCGCTCGAGACGGCGCTTCGCCAGCCAGAGGGGGGGCAGGTGACGTTTCGGCTCTGCTGCCGCCCCGCGGACGGCGGCGCGCCGCGCGGCGCGGGCGTCGGTGCCGGGTCCGAGGCGCCGGTGGTCGAGGTGGCAGTCGCGAGCATCGGGCTGCGCACGCTGCTCGGCTACGGCGGCGACCTGACCGACGAGGCAATGCCTTTACTCGACACGCGCGGGCACGCGTGCGGTGAGCTGCGCGTCTCCGTCCTCGCCTCTGAAGCATCGACCCATCTCTTCGGGCCTCGCTCCTGGGGCAAAGAGCGCCTCGAGCTGCAGCTGCATTCGGTCGCTCTCGAGGCGACGGCGGCGGCGACGCCAGCGGTGCAGTCGCTCGAGCGACTCTGGCTCGAAGTCGACTTGATGGGCGTCTTGCCCGAGGAGACGGGGCTGGTGACCGCCCAAGTGCCTCGGCGCGTGTACGATGGCTCCGGCACCGAGATGCGGCTGGGCGGGCTCACGGGCAGCTGGGAGGTGCCTCTCGAGGAGGGGGACGCCGCCCTCACCGCCCTGCGCGCGGCGCTCCGCTCGGTCGAGGAGCAAGACTCGGACGTGTACTTTGTGCTCAAGGGCTCGTCCAAGGGCTCGACCAAAGGCGTCGCTAGCCGGAGCGCCGTGGTGGGCGGCGCTAGCCGGAGCGCCAAGGACGCCAACGACGCCATCGATGGCAGCGAGGGCCGCGTAGTCGAGCTTGGCACGGCCCACATCAACCTCGAGGAGATCTTGCGCCTAGGCGCCGAGCCCACACGCAAGCGGCTCCCCCTGTACGCGCAGGCCTCGGGCGAGCGCGTGGGGAGCGCCGTGGTGAGCGCCCGTTGCCTCGAGGCGCTCAAGTGGGCGAAGCGCGCGGTCCAGGAGGAGGCGAGCGCTGCCGTGGGCGTGGCCGAGCTGGTGCTCTTCCCGCTCACGGCGCAGCGACATGCGAGCACACTCGCCGCTCGGAAGGTCGAGGTGGCCGTCCAACTGCCGCCGCCCCTTGCAGCAGCGCTGCCCCAGCCATGGGTCACGACGCCGATGCGCATCACCCAGGGGAAGGTCGACTACAAGTTCCGCGCGCGCGCCGATGCATACACGGGCAGCGCCGTCCACGCGGGCCTCGTCGCGTCCCTCGACGCGGCCGCCTCGGCGCGCCTGGCACGTCGCAAGGCCGCGTACTTGCAGGCGACGGAGGTGGAGCTGATCGTGCGCGTCGCGGGCGGTGGGGCGGCGGCCTCGGCGGGCGGCACCAAGGGTAAGGAGGGCAGGGACGGCAAGGAGAGCAAGGACGTCGGCGCGGCGGGTGCCGAGGAGGTGTTGGCGGTGGCTCGCTTCTCACTAGCCTCGCTTATGGAGCGTGGGAGCGATCTTGGCGAGACGATGGCGCCGCTGCCGCTCTGGGCGCCACGCCGCTCGCGCGACGAGATCGAGCGAGCTCAAGCTGAGATCGAGGCCGCCGATGCAGCGGCGGCCAAGGCGGCCATGGCGGAAGCCAAGGCGGACGTGGCGGCGCCGCCGGACGCAAAGGCGGACGCGAAGACGGTCGGCGGAGAGCTGATCGCAAAGGCGGATGCGAAGGCGGACGCTAAGGCGAAGGCGGCCAGGGCGGCCAGGGCGGCTGTCGAGCGTGCAGAGAAGAGCGGCCAGCTGGGTACACTGCAGGTGAGCTCGGAGTTCTTGCATGCGCTTCGGCTGGCCGAGAGGCAGCTGCAGGCACGCCGTTCCCACGTGGCGCGGCGCACGGTGCCGCCCGTGCCACCCGCTGCCCTCGTGCCCTCCTCTCCCTGGCTCTTTAGCAACAGCCGGGGCGCCGGTGGCATGGGCGCTCGTCTTGGCCTTGGCGGCGCCGGTGGCATGGGCGCTGGTCTTGGCGGCCTGGGCAGTGGAGGGATGCCGCCCCTGGGCTACAGTGCGTATGAGCCGAGCCTCGACGCCGCTCCCCCCACACGCCCCCCGCGCGCGATGCCGCCGTTTGCCTCATTTGAGAGCGCCCATCACGGCGCCGCATTTGAGAGCGCCCGCAGCGGCGGCGGCGGCGGCGGTGCCAGCCTGCCAGCCTACCCCGAATATGCGATACGATCGTCAGCTGACGCCGCGGGCATGGGCCAGGCACCTCTGACTTTCCCACGCACACCCGTCGCCTCCTCCTTCACCGCGTACTCGCGCCGCGCCGCCGCCGACGCGGACGATCAGCCCTCGACGCGCCCACGACGGCGCGGGACGCTCGGGGCGACCTTGGTGGCCGATGAGGCTGGACCGACGCGCGAGAGGAGCAGCCCATCACGGCGCGGCGGCGGCGTGGACGGTGCGCTCGCTGTGGACCTCGCAAGGCGGCCGCCGCTCGGGCTGAACGCATCCGTAGTCGGCGAGCTCGAGGACGATGACGAGGGGGACGCGTACTGACGACGACTCGCGACGCATCTCAGAAGCTCTCGCGTGCTGCGCAGCAGGGTCGCGTATCGGATATCGCCTATCGGTAAGGGTCGTTTGCGTCTCGCATTATCCTCGAAAAGTGTGTGTTAACTGTTAAGTTTACGGTTCGGCGTTCGACGTCAAAGTGTACGTGTGCTATGTGGGCTGTCGATCCTGTAAACTTTCAAGCGCAAGGCCCCGCCCGCCAGGCGCTCTCTTCTTCGGACTTCGCCGCCCGCCTGGCTCCCAGACCGTTCAAACGCATCCACCGACCCCGACGTGCGGACGAGTCGTCCCGTCCGGGGTCGTAAAATGATCGGATTTGTACGATTGGCGTGGATAGACCGGTCCTCACACGACTCTCATCTCCATTCTCATCCAGCATCGATGATCGCCTCGTCTGCGCCTCATCGTCAGAGCGAGCGCCCGTCGATGGGCTCGCCCACGACGCTCCAGCCGCTCGCTGCATCCACCACGTACTCATCGTAGAGCGCCCGGTACAGATCGCCCACGCCGTCGAGCGTCATCACGCCACTTGCCCCCCAGCTCTGGTTGGCGGTGCTCGCGACGGCGCTGGTGAGGCCAGCCGCGCCGACGGTCGGTGCGTCGGCGCTCAGGAGAGTTCGCGCGCGTGCCGCGATCCGAAGCGCGTCATACGCCGAGAGCGCCGACGCGAAGAGCGACGTGTTTTGGCCAGAGGCGCTCCAACGTGCCCACAACGACGAGTACGCCGGGTTGGCGCTCGTGGCGATGTGAGGGAGGACGCCGCGGGTGACCATGGCGGCGGCGAAGGCTCGGCGCGCGGGCTCGCTCACCACCGAGCGCGTGGGCGTCGCGCGGTCCGTGAGCGTGAACGCCGTTCGTGCGGTCGGCCATCCCATCGCCGCCATCTGATCCAGAATCATCGATACCTCATCCGATCCGCAATGGCACAAGAAGCTGATCCGCTCGGGCTGCACAGGTGGTGGGCCGAGAGCCGCCTTGAGGGCCTGGAGCGGTGCGACAAGCCCCGCCGCGCCCGCACTCGCATTGTAGCTGTTCACCGTCGCGATGGTGCCCGAATAGACTGCTTGCAGCTCCTGCACGAGGCTTGCACCGCTCACGTCGTCGCGGTAGAGGACGACGGCTTTCTCGCCGAGGAACTTGGCCGCGAGGACGCGCGCCTGCCAGCGGTCGTTCGTCCACAGCCGCACGACGTGGCTGCGCTCGGGCAGCGACGGCAGCCCGCTCGCCGGAAGCAGCAACGACAGGCCAAGGGTCGCCGCCAGAGGCGCGATCGCGAGTACGGTCTCCTCGTCGACGTACGCACCCACGACGAGGCCCACGCCCGAGCCGTGGCACTTGAGAAGAAATTCCTCGACAAGCGTCGTGTTCACATCCTCGCCCGCATAGACGGTCGTCAGCTCAAGCGACCACTGTCCACCCGCGGCAGCAAGCTCAGCATCAATGTCCACCTTCGCTTGCTGTGTCGCCCACACCTCCTGGTCCGAGGTGCGCGGATAGCCGAGGCTGCGGTTCTCCGCGCCGGGCTTAGCGCCGAGCACCAGGCCGATACGGATGGGAGTGGTGGTGGCGAGGAGCAAGGGTATGAACATGAAGGCGGGGGGAACAACGCCGCGTGAACGTTACCCCGAACGTTAACACGCGGACGCGACGCGTGTGAACTGGCGATCTAAACAATGTAGTTTTCCTTTTCGCTCGTCATATTCCTATCGTGCGCCTTTGTATGCATGCGACGCCGCCATCCATGGAACCAACCTTTTGGTATGTTTTCGAAAAACGAAACTTATGACACCTTCGATCATTGTATAACCTCTTGCCGTTCAAGCTCGGCGGCGAGCATCGCCTCGAAATCATATGCCGCGCCGGCGCCTCGAACGGGTACCTCGTCGCCAGCGCCGTGGGACGCCTGGGACCTACTCGCGGCGTCGCGCAGCCGCTCCTCGTCGACGACGCCCGGCGGGAGGAAGATGCGTGCCTCGCGTGAGCTCAGGGTCGTCGCATCCAGACCGTGCGTCTCGCACTCGATCGCCTCGAGCTGTGCCCAGTACAGGTGGTGGGGCGAGACGATGGGCCGCCGCGCCCGCACGTACTCCCACGCGTCGCGCAGTGACCAGCGCGTGTGTGGCGCGCACATGAGGTAGCAAAGCACAATGGACGGGGAACGATTCACGCCCATGGAGCAGTGCACGAGGCAGCGCCCACCAGCGCTCCTCGCAGCGTCTATGACCACAAAACACGGGGCGAGGTGCACTCTTAGGTCGTCGTCGCCGAAGTCGGAGATTTTGACCGAATGCACGCTCAGCTGCTCTCCATAAGGCGGAGGAGGCACGCGTGCGCCGCCACGTACGTTGAGGATGTGCGTCACGCCCGCCTCGACGAGAAGCTTGTACTGGGTGGATGCGCCATGGTCGCCGAGAAATAGATCGGGCAGGATGCGTGACGGCGGTGACACCAGCCGTCGTGGCTGGAGGGCTTCAGGAGGCGGTGCGGGCACGAGGCTGGCTGCGGCGCTCGGAGTGAGGCGCCCGCCCTCCATCGAGAGCTTTCGGCGCCGGCCGTCGGCGTCAGACGACGGCGGCCCGCTCTCGTCGCGATGCTGCTGTGGGCTCGGCACGTTGGCCTTCGAGAACAACTTGCTGCGCGGTGGCGACGCCGGCGACGATTCGGTGCCCAAGAGAGGGAAAACCGGGACGCATAGTGTGAATGTGAATGTGATTCTGTTTTTTCATCACCTGGCCAGTCCCCAACCCGTACGGAGCGTAATTAGATGGCCCCGTGACAGTTACATGTACACTCCCACACGAAAGTGAAGCAGCGAGGCCTCGTCCGCCCGGGGCCAGCTCGGCGGCGGCGGCCGGCGGCCGGCCGCGCACGAGCGCTCTCCAGATCTTTCAGATGGAGAAGCCCTCCTCGTCCGCCGCGGCAAGTCCGTATACAATCATAGTGCGCCGCGCCGCCGCGATCCGGAGGTGGGTCATCATGCGCAAATGGAACGCGATCCAGCCAGTGGTCACCGAGCTCAACCACGTGGCCATGCGGCAGAAGATACTGCAGCGAGCGCATGAGGCACAGGAGGCTGGCACCGTGCGAACGACCCTGTCCAAGGAAGAGCTCGCGCTGGTTCCCTTTTGGCAGCAGGGTGACGTCAGCCTGGAGACGAGCGAGGCGCTCGTGGCGCGCTGTCGGCTCCGGAAAGCGCCAGCCGTCGTCGAGGAACTCCAGCGGTGGTGGTCGACTGCGCAACGCTCGGTACAGTCTGGCGTGGATGCGGCAGCTTCGACGGTTGCGCGTGAGGACTACATCCGAATTTCGCGCCTGCTCTCCAAGGCGATGCTGCCAGATTTTGATGCCGACGAGGCCCAGCGCGCGGCGGAGGAGGACTGGGAGGACGACTCGGCCGGCAGCCCGAGCCTGAGCCGCGAGCGCTTCATGGACTGCATCTTTGAGCTTGCGGACGTGTGGACGGAGCATATTTCGGAGGGCGAGTACGTGCGATTCCTGTCAGGGCTCTTCGAACGGATTGCGTTCGCAGGCCCGTGGACACCTTCGGGGAGTACGTGGTTCTGGCGCCACGAGAAGGACGTGGAATACACTGATGAGCCCGAGCCTGAGCCCCTTCCAGAGGCGACGGACGAGGGGAGCGAGGTACATCGCACAAGGATAGAGGAGCAGAAGACCGAGGGTCAGACAGAGGAGCAGCGTCGTATTGAGCGTCCGAAATCCTTCCGACGTATGATCCCGCCCGAGATCTCCGTGCCCGAGATCTCCGTGCCCGAGATCTCCGTGCCCGAGATCTCCGTGCCCGAGATCTCCGTGCGCGAGATCCCCGTGCGCGAGCCCGAGCTTCTGAGCCTGAGCCGCGACGACGATGCCAAGTGCCTTTCAGCCCCCAGCCCCGAGCCGGTGGCTCCACGCGCCCCCGCACCGACTGAGCCAGCACGCCCTTGGACCGCCCCGTGGAGCGCTGGCACCCCGTCGCAGCCCTCATGGTATGCAGGCGCCCCGTCGCCACGAGATTGGACCTCGCGCGAGAGGGAAGGGCTGCGAAGTGCTCCGGCTGGCCTCTCCGGAGGCATCTCGCCGAAGCCGCGGCCCGCCGAGCCGCTCACGTCCGACGAGCTGCCCACGCCCCACATGCCCTCGATCTACCTGCCACCGGACCGTCGCGCGCTCATCGCTGCGGGGCTGCGCGTACAACGAGCCGATCTCGAGCTCGCGAAGAAGATGACGAAGCGCAACCTGCACCCGAAGCTCGAGGATTATTCAGGCGGGCGAGCTTTGGATGGGCGAGCTGGGGGTGTGGCTGGGTGTGGGCTGGGCGCTGAGCTCTGCGTCACGTCCGTGTGGAATCTGTCCTTGCCTACCCCTGATCAGGAGCTCCGTGAGTGCCCTCCGAGCCACCGGGGAGGGCACTCCGGGCTGCGCGGGGAGCGGCCAGCCAGCCCAACGCGCCCCATTCTCGTGCACCGATCGCCGAGTACCCCCGAGCTCGCGCGGACGAGATTGATCTTCGAGGCGTCTTGGCCGTCCCCCGCCCTGGACGAGCCCCCACTTTTGGCTCTCGCACGATGCCCGATCGGCGTCCAGCCGCACGTCGCTCGACACGGCGCTCGGACGCCCCCGCGGGGCACCTATGCGCACCGCGAGCAGCTGCTGCCGAGGGTGCCGTGGGAAGCGGACGCGAGCCTCTCGCTCGCTATGGCACGTGAGGGGGGTGCGCTCAAAGGCGGGGCGGGTTCGCCCATCCCGAATATTGGTTCGCCCAGCCACAGCCACAGCCGACTCTCCTTGCACCAAGGAGGCTGGAAGCCGTCGGCTGTGACCGGTTGCATGCGAGGAGGGGGGACGAGAGCCGGGAGCGCACTCGTCCTCCCTCGGACTGCGCCACAGCGACCTGCCACTGCGCCACACGATGCGACCTCTACGCGCCGCCACTCTACCGGTCTGGCTGCCTGTGCCCCGCAGGCGCATGGAGCCCGACCTTACGTGCGCGCTCCGCGGAACGGGCTGTGGCACTTCCAGACGTGAGAGTTGGCGCGAGAATTTACCTACTAATGTAGTCTGTTCTAGGGCTCCCGCACCCGATAGCGATTTGCTGTGAGCGATGGGCGGCCAGCTGCTGTGCCCATCCAAGTACAATGTAATGATCGCATCTCGATTCGAAGTATGCTTGCAAAACTGAACTTCGTAAGCCGACAGCCGGGTTTCATCGCCCCTTTTCGGGCAAGTTTTCGGCCAGTTTCCCGGTCTCCTCCATTCAAACTGCCGAACACTCCCAAGCAACGGGTGTGTTGCGTCCCCTTCACTCGCGGCGTCCCGTCGCGGCCCACGCAGCCCCGCTCGACCCGCGCAGCACATATCTGACTGCGCCACTCAAGCACTACTGCACCATCCACCACCCTCTCTCTGCACGCGCGCGCGCCGTCCGCCCTCTGCGCCGCCGTGCGCGCGCGCGCCCGCCCCCAGCTTTCCTCGGGAGTGTCGTGGAGCCCGCGTGGGAATATCTTAATCGAGGCTGACGCGCTCTCCTCTCGTCCCATCACAGAATCATGGCCTTCTTCCGCGCACCCGATACTGCCGTTTTCGAAGGCAAGAGCGTCGCCCTCTACACCTTCGAGCAGCTCTCGCAGCAGCCGCGGCTCAAGCTCAAGAACCGCGCGATGGATCTTCGTGACCTCGTGGGCGCCGACCGCCTGCCGGCCCTGACCACGACGGGCTCGATCGAGGCGGTCACCCGGTGGATCATGGACACGCAGTGCGCACTCTGCCGCGCTTCCGGCCTCGGCGACCTCACGCCCGAGATGTTTGGCATGCCCGCCGACTACGGCGCCATCGAGGACGGCGGCCTGTTGCACCCCACCAGCAAGACAATGGGCCGCCCGCGTCAGCCGATGCAGGACCTCGTGCAGGGCAACCCCTCCGAGGCGATCGCCGTCTATGAGGCCGCCACTGCGGCCGCGGCCGCTACCCGGGCGCGTAACCAGAGCAGCAACATCTTTGGCTGAAGCCCTTGCCTGAAGGCTGAGCGCGCCCGCGCACAGACGCCCCTGTACTAGCTCGTCCGTGCGACATCTCCTGCACTGAGATCTGAGGGCTTGCGGCTCGCCATTGTTCCATGGCTGTACGTACGGTTCAGTATGAGTATCACGGTATACTACGTACAGAAGCGAGAACGGTACACCGCTGAGAAGAGGTCGCCTTACTAAATCCTGGGGACCTGACCCTTAGGTCGGCTTACTAAATCAGTACTGAAAAACTGGGTTAGGACTTCTCCTGATCGTAGCGGCTCTGAAGCAACGTCGACACGAAAAGGGATACTAGGCGCACCGCCATGGCCCAAGAACCCCCGCATGCCAGCAATTCGCAATTTACGCACGAATATTACAACGCCGATTTTCATGATAATACGATGGATCGCTCACATGCTGTCTACCGATCGATAACGCCCATTTACCGCGCAGAGTCCAGAGACGATCTCATAGAAATACACCCTGCGTAACATCAACATGGTCACATGTCCATGCTTGCTCGCAGCTCGGGCCGGCCGCCGCCACATCTGTGCCCACTGTGCGTCGATCTGTTGCGTGAACCGCGGGCGGCGTCGGACCCGTCGCTCGGCTCGGCTCGTTGAGGCGGCACCGCACACGGCAATCACCATTTGTGCTCGACCATGCCGCTCCAGTCGGGCATGCCCGGTCACCGCCCAAAGAAGAAGGGCGTCTGCATAACCACGGGGTTGCCATAAATGTACTCTTGGGCCACAAAGCCCGCGACGGCGACCATTGCGAGTCGTCCGTTCTTGAGCTCGCTGAGCGCGAGCCGGTCCGCCTGGCCCACGTTGGGCAAGCTCGTGGGCAGCACGCCACCCTCCGCCGACGCCACGCCCAGTGGGTCGAAGTCATAGTCGCCGCCATTCGAGCCGTAGTATGCGCCCGACACCTCGAGCAGTGCTGATAGTCCGAAGACGATGGTGAGGAAGCCGCGGTCGGGGCCGTCGAAGAGGGCACCGTTGAGGAGGGAGGGCGCACGGCCATTGGTGCCCATCGATCGCAGGAATTCGCCGTTGGCGAGCTCGGCCATCGGCCAGCCGGCCGCGCACAGCATCGCAAGCCGCGCGTGCTTGAGCTCCGCGGTCCTCATCCACTTCAGAGCCTGCTGCTGATCATCCGGCGTCATCGCCTCAATCTTTGCCCGGCGGCTGCCAGCCGAGAGCAGTAGGCCGGGCAAGGTGGCGGGCATCGGTTTGGCGAGAGCGGCCAAGCACATCGGGTCGAAGCCGACGTCGCCGGCAAGCTCACCGGAGAGATACGGCGGCGCCGCCTTGCAATACTCTGGCACGGTCAGGACTGGAATGGAGAGACCCGAAGGATTCCACTCAGCGGCACGCGTCTCTTGCATGGACGGCGCACCGAGCCGTGTCACCACGGCCGTCACCACGGCAGGCGTGCGGAGAGGCGTCCGCAGCATCGAGCCCGAGAATCACAGAGATGCACGAGGAAGAGAGACGCAAACGTGTGAATAGGCGGTTAACATTCGGGGAAGGCGCCGTATGGTACCGGCGGCGCCTTCTGACCATCTGACTGACGGATGGTATCTGGTATCCCTGGAAAGCTGAAAGACGAGACAGGGTACAA
>Ga0180441_101048_pt1 | contig 17611 bp, 10 predicted proteins | sample ChrtobMetaP5_8mM_FD_120633 | JGI IMG/M metagenome (GOLD analysis project Ga0180441, IMG submission 120633) | Chrysochromulina tobin associated microbial communities from unialgal haptophyte culture, Seattle, Washington, USA - P5_8mM MetaG | ecosystem: Host-associated > Algae > Haptophytes >...
CCTGACGGTGCCTGGCTACCTCTCGCCGCCGGCCATCGAGGAGGAGCCGGTGGAGCGGCCGCCAAATGGGACCATCAAGCCGCGGGTGGTGAGTGCTCAGCTCAGCTGGCGCGGCGGTCACGTGGCCCTGCGCCTCGAGGCTGCACAGCTTGCCTTCCACAACCCGCCCAAGTTCGTGTCGGTGCACGAGCCAGATCTTGCGCCTCCGCCCCCTCCTGCGCCGATCGTGCGTCTTCGCGCCGTCGAGGCGGAGTACGAGGGCGCGTGGGTGCGGGGAGTGATGCACGGCAGCGGCACCCTCACCCTGCTCGACAGTGGGGACAAGCTCGAGGCCCCCTTTGACCAAGGACTCGTCGCTGGCCACGTGAAGCTCACCACAGCTGCGGGCGTCACACTCGAGGGACGCATGGTCGGTCTCTGCCTGCGCGGCCGCGCCATCGTCTATCAGCCAGCGCCGGCCGTCTCTGAGTCGAGCCGCGCCATTGCTGCGACCGCCGCGGATGCGGCCGCGTCCGCTGAGGCCGCTGTGGCGGCTGCTGCCGCGACCGCCGCTGCCGAGCGCGGCCGAGCAGCCTCGGGCACCGCAGAGCGCACGCGCATCTGGTACGAGGGCGAGCTCGAGGAAGACGTACTGAGCTCCTCACTGCGGCGAGGCGGCACAGCACGCCTCGTGCGACGCGGCCACGGCGAGGCGCAGATGGCGAATGGCGACCGATATCTCGGCGCGTGGGCTGAGGACGTGCCGCACGGGCAGGGCGCGTACACGTATGAGCTCGAGGCCCAGGTGTACGAGGGCGCGTGGGTGCATGGTGAGCGGCACGGGTACGGCGAGCTGCACTCGACGGCTGCCGCCGATACGCTCGACGAGTACAAGGGCCAGTGGCGCAACGATATGCGCTGCGGCCAGGGCGTACAGCGGCTGGGTGCGAGTGGTGACGTGCTTACGGGCCTGTGGGTGCAAGACGCTCTGTGCGGGCATGGCACTCTGACGACGGGGCGCGGCGACGTGTACGAGGGCGGCTTCGTCGCGTCGCTGCGCGATGGGCAAGGCCGGTGCGTGTACGCCGACGGCTCCGTGTACGAGGGCGGCTGGCAGGCGGGCATGTACGAGGGCAAGGGCACGCTCGTCGGCGTGGGCGGCGCGCGGTGCGAGGGCAGCTGGCATCGCGGTGAGATGAGCGGGGCCGGCCGGCGGGTCTACGGGGGCGGCGCCGTGTACGAGGGTGAGTTCGCGAGCGGGCTGCGCCATGGCCGTGGCACGTGGCACGACGAGGTCTCAGGCGAGACCTACGAGGGCGAGTGGGCCGACGACCTCAAGGAGGGGTTGGGTGTGTGGACGGTGCGCGAGGGCGCGGACCCCGCCTCCCGGTACGAGGGCACGTGGCGTCAGGATCGGCTTCATGGACCGAGCTGCCGCACGAGCGCAGCTGACGGCACCGTGTACGAGGGTGCTTTCGAGAGCGGCCGGCGAGGTGGCATGCAGCCAATCACGCTGCTCGCGCTCGAGGCGTTGCTTCACAAGTGGACGGCGCTCCTGGAGGCACAGGCCGCCGTGTCGGGCTCGGTGCTCGTGGGTGGACTCGAGCCTACGAGCTCGGCCGGCCTGGGCGAGCTTGTACCCAAGTTCCTCTTGAGTGAGGCGCAGACGGCGGAGTATGGGTATGGCATCCTCTCGCTGCCCTCGGGTGAGCTGTACGAAGGCTTCTTCCGCGACGGCTACCCATCGGGGGCCGGCTTGTGGCTCGCGCCGAGCAATGAGCAGCCGGCCGGTGCAGCTTCCGAGTCGCTGTGCCCCATCCTAAGTGAGCGGCCGCGCTGCGTCCTGGGCTGCTTCCAGGCTGGTCAGCTGAGCGGCGTGGGCATGAGCCTGTACGCGGACGGCGCCGCGCACTCGGGAGGCTTCGGTGCGTGGGTGCCGAGCGGCCACGGCGTGCGATGGCGTGCAGACGGCAGCGTGTACCGCGGCATGTGGGCGGGGGGCGCCCACCACGGCGCGGGCGAGTTGCGCGCCCCGCCTTCGGCGATGGCGGCTGCTGGTGCGCCGGACAAGGCAGCGGCTGCGGTGGTTAAGTCCAAGGCGTCACCAGTGGACGATGAGGGCGAGGACGAGGACGAGGCGGAGGCGGCTGAGAGGGCGGCGGCGGTGGTGGACGCCAAGGCGGCCGAGGACCCGGCCACTACAGAGCTGCTCTACCGAGGCAACTGGTCGCACGGTTTGCGAGAGGGCGACGGGCGCGCCGAGTACGCGCATGGCGGCAGCTACGAGGGCCAATGGCATGCGGGGATGCCGGAGGGTCGCGGCGTGCTTGTGCTTCCCGCCGGGCCGAGTGGCTGGGTAACCTCGCGAGGCGGACGGTCGCTCGGCGGGCGCGGCGCCACGTATACGGGCAGTTTCGAGCGCGGGCGACGCTGCGGCAGCGGCGTGCTTCGTTTCCACGAGAGCGGCGACTCCATCGAGGGCGAGTGGTCTGATGACGGCGCCACCATCACGGACTCGATCTTCAGGTACGCTACGGGTGGCGAGTACGAGGGTGATCTCGATACGCTCCTACGGCCGCACGGCGAGGGCACGCGCACCTATCCCGATGGCTCGAGTTACGCGGGCACCTTTGCACGCGGGCTGCGGCACGGTCAGGGCGTGGGGCGCGAGGCAAGTGGACTCGAGTACGACGGCAGCTGGCGTGCAGACCGGCGGCATGGGCGCGGCACTATGCGACTGCCCGACGGCGGCGTGTATGAGGGTGCCTTTGCCGAGGGGGTGCGCTCGGGGCACGGGCTCATGCGGTACGCGGACGGCTCGTCATACGAGGGCGAGTGGCGCGCGGATGTGTACGAGGGCGTGGGCACCTTGTTCCACGTTCCCGACGAGCGTGGCACCGACCTGTACGGCGGCCACTGGAAGGCTGGGCGCATGCACGGGCACGGCGTCTTCTCATACGCTGACGGTGCGCGCTACGACGGGCAGCATGAGCAGGGGCACCGCCATGGGTACGGTACGCTGCTGCTGCGTGATGGCACGGCGCTCCGAGGCGAGTGGAGTCACGACGAGCTGCGCGGCCAGGGCGCGATCACCTTCAAAGACGGCTCGACGTGCATGCTCGCCCTCGAGGCAGCGCGCCCTCGGCCGTCCGCCCCGGAACTCTGTGTGCGCGCTGCACGCTATCTGGAGGAGTGCGCCTTCACTTTCCCAAGCGGTGACGCGTACGAGGGCGAGTTTGCGCTCCTCGACGACCTCGAGAGCGACGCCGAGGCCACGCCCTCCTCGTCCGGCGCGGCCGCCAGGGCGAAGGATGGAGACGATGCCGCCGACGGCCTCCCGCTCGCGCCGCCGTCGCTGCGCTACGTGCCGCACGGTCAGGGTACGCTGCGCACGGCGGCGGGCGCGCAGATCATGGGCGTCTTTGCGCGCGGTCAGCTCGAGGGGGAGGGGCGCGGCGCGTACCCTGACGGCCAAAAGTACGAAGGAGAGTACCGGCAGGGCTTGCGCAGCGGCGTGGGCACGTGCAGGTACGCAGATGGCTCCGTATACAAGGGGCAGTGGCACGCAGACGGCCGGCACGGACGTGGGCTGCACATTCTTCCGAATGGCGACATGTTCTCGGGCGCCTTCGAGTCGGACGCCCCGGGGAGCTCAGGCACCCTCATCTACGCCTCGGGTGGCTCGTACGACGGCGAGCTGCGCGGCTACCGGCGACACGGCTGGGGCGTCTTCCAGGAGACGGCTGGCTACCGGTACGAGGGCGACTGGGCGCAAGACGAGCGGCAGGGCTACGGGCGCGAAGTGCGCGAGAACGGCGATATCTACGAGGGCCAGTTTGCGCGCGACCGGCGGCACGGGCGCGGCCGGTTGCTCACGGTGCGCGGCGAAGAGTACGATGGCGGCTGGCTCGAGGGTAAGCGCGACGGGCAGGGCTTGAGCATTGTGCTCCCCTCGGACGAGGCCGAGACGCAGCGCCAGCGCGTGAGCGCCTCGCTCCTCGTGCACCGCCAGGCCCATTTCCTGCGCCTGCAGCCGGCGAGCACGATGGGGCGCACGTGAGCGCGCGCCGCCGTCCCCCGGGGGATGTGAGGATGTGAGGATACACAGCGGCGGATGTGAGGAGGTGAGCGCGAGGCGCGCTGACCGCTGAAGCAACGCTCGCAAGACCAGAATCGTAGGAAGAACTACAACAAACGGAGTAGGACAAAGCGTGTCGTGGCATTTTTTAGTGGCATACAAATACTTAAATGGTTTAACACCTCTCGTCGCTCGTGCGGTAGGGAGCCGTGGGCTGCGCCGTGCGCGGGAGCGTGGCCGGGAAGACCCCAGACACGCCCAGGGGCTCTTCCGGAAATCTGGCAAGAGTGGTAACCCAGACGACCAAAGCCAAGATGCTCCGCGCGACACTCACTGGTCTGTGACGCGCGCGAACCACATGCGAGAGACCGACGTGCGGACGGATCTTTCCGTCTAAGTAGTTTCGTCCGTCCTCTCTCTTCAGCATGTATGGCGACCTCCACACGGCCAGGGGGAATCTCCCCCGAGATCTTCTGCCGCTCGCACCTTGCCTACTACTGAACTCCGAAGGTTCGGTGATAAGAAAAGGTTAGACCTTGCGCAAGTCACCACGCTGGCACGGGCTCGGCGCCGCAGACTTCTTCGCCGTCGTCACTGCACACGTCGATGACAGTGCCGCCGTCGTCGGCATCATGCTCTAGACGCTCGAGTCTCATGCCCGAGATGCGTTGGAGCTTGGCTAGGCGCTCGCGGCCGAGCTCAGGTGGGGTCATCGTCTCAGGGGCGCGTGGGATCTTTGCGTTTACAACCTTGCGCGATGGCCGGCCTCGTGCAGACGCGTCGAGCTCGGGCACGCTGCAGCAAGCAGGATCTACTCCGATGGCCTCTCCTCGCTCAATGTCGCGATCGGCGACGAGCCACAGGCGGGTCTCGCCCTTGGAGCCGTTGTATACGACTTGTGTCTTGGTCGTCGCGTTGCAGTAGTCGGTCGAGATCCGCGCGAAGGTCGCGGGCCACCGCAGCTGGGTCAGTGGCCCCTGGATCACCGAGCCTGTAACGTCCGACTTGAACTGTATCGTCCGACTTGATGGGGCAGCTGGAGCATCTTCTCTCGTCGATGCGAGGTGTGGCGATGAATTGAGCGACTCATTGGCAGGTGCGGCGGCCACCAAACATTCGAGCAATGGCTTCGCGCTCACGAGGCTCCTTAGGAGCGGCTCGAGCTGGCGTGTCCCATCTACGAAGAACGCGCTGGCCCTCTTGAGGGCGTTGTTATGGGCGGTCTTGCGCTCCAAGCTGGCGGCGCTGCGGCCGCGTGCGCCAGGATCAGAGGGGGCCTCGAGCCACCATGGGCACACTGGCTGCTTCATGCGCAGAACCGTGGTATCCAGCAGCCAAAAGGGCACGCGTGGCCCACTCAACTCGCCAATCACATCGCCCTCTTTCAGCCGAGTACGCGCGAATAGGCCGAGACCGCCATCGGGGCTGCCCTCGAAGACAGCCGCGGACGGAGGTGGCCGAGGTGGCCGTTGCGAGCCCGGGAGCCATGCCGGCTCCATGACAAGCTCAGAGGATGCGGAGGTATCGGCAGCGGCGTCGGCAGCAGCAGCAGCGGCATGGGCTACCACAACTGCGACCACGGGCGGCGACGGTGACGAGAATGGGGCAACAAAGCTGGCGGCATTCATCGGGCCGTAAGCTGTGGCCGTGAGAAGTGCTGCCGTGGAGGCAGCGGCTGCCTCCTCGAGAGGCCCCCCGTTGCGCCGCAAAGCCCTGACCGAGGAGCCCAGCCTGGATCTGGATCTGGATCTGGATCCAGCCTCGATCTGGATCTCGATCGGCTGGGCCTCAGAACCCGCACGGCGCAACAGCGTGGGTTCGGGGTGGGCGGACGGCCTGTCGGGCGGCAGCTCGTGACCGCACCCCTTTGCGGCGTCATTCGTGTCCGCAGCAATGGCGCACCACCAACGGCCAAGCACCCAGCGCATGGGTCGTGACGGCTGACAGCGGCACAGCGGCGTGAAGGGCGTCTCAGGCACACGGAGCTCAAGGCCGCAGCCTGTCCCGTTGGCGGCATCACACCACCAGCGATCACGCCAAAAGGATGCTGGGCGCGGAGGGATGCAGCGGCATGCTGGCGGCGCGGCAGGTGGTGGCAGCAGGGAAGCTTCGACTTCGCGCATGAACTCAGTAGCCTGCGTACCGAGCGCCGCCCAGCATTCGGCAGCCTTCTGCGCAACTGTCTTTCCATGGGTGTCGATGCCCAGCCGGAAGCAACCCGCGTCGACCTTGTCGATGAGAGTGGTGCCGCTCACACGCAGCTCGAGGGTGAGGAGCTCCGCAATCTCCACCAGAGGCGGTGGTGGCTCGTCTGCCTTGGCCTGCCATCTGGATTGCTTCAGCTCGGAACGTCCACCGACGGTACCGGTATAACTGTTGCGTGAGGCGGGATGCGACGGTCTTTCGAGGCCATCACGTCTTTGTAGGCGCCCAGCCGCTCTCGCCGACTTGCGATTTGGCGCAGGCGCTGATAGGCGCGCATCCCGCACAAAGCGTGCCGGCACTTGAAGCTCGCTGTCGCCGTCGTCGTAGAGAATGTCGTACGTGCAGTCGGAGTGCGCCGCAATCACCGAGCCCAAGTACCACTTGGTGAGCCCTCGTCCATGCGTCTGCGCCCCATATCGAGCCTCGACTCTGTCGCCCACGAGCCACGGGCCAGAGCGCTCTGCAAGTGGCACAGGCTGACCGTTTGGCTCGTCGGTCGACTTCGCGCTCGGTACGGCGCTCGGCACGCTTTCCGGGCCAGCTCGGGACGCCTCCAGCTCCATCTCCTCCTCCGGCTCGAGCTCTCTCTCTGGCCCTGGTTCTGGTTCGGGCTCGTCCGGGGCCATGCTCGTCACGCCATGCTCTGCTACGGCGATGGCTACCCCGTCGCAAACCGCGGCCCGCGCCTCTCCAAGCGAGACACTACTGACAGACTTAGACGCGGAGGCATCGGATGTGGATCCGCTTGAGGCGTCCTCGGCCACGGCCGCGACAACAGCAGGGGCAGAAGCATCGGCATCCGAGGCCGCCTCGACAGCTGCCTTGGCCTGTGCCAGCCGCGCGTGGGCCTCTCGTGCACCCTCGCAGATGCGACACGGCTTGTGCAGGCCGCAGTCGGCGACGTGCGTCAGTGCACCTGCGAGGACGATGCAAAAAGGGCGGCCGCATGCACCTTGGCACTGCTGCGCCTCGGATGCATGCTGCCGTAGAGCTTTCGCCCACGCGGAGCGCATGCCTTCACCAGCACAGGTCGCTTGCGGAGGCACATTGCCTGCACCAGCACAGGTCGCTGGCGGAGGCACATTGCTTGCGGGAGCGTGGGCGAGGATCTCGAGAATGATCGCGTGATGGATCGCAATGCCATTCAGCTCGCCGATCACTGCGGGCGCTGCAGCATGCGCGTTGTCCTGGGCGCGAGAGGCGCTGCCGGCCGGCCCACGCGGGGAGAGGCCCAGGAGGCGTGGGCGTGCAGGCGCTGCGCCGTCAAAGCAACGCTGCAGGCTAAGGAATGAGTGTATATGTTGCCTACCATACGTCTCGTCGCTAGGGGTGGTTACGGTCCAGTCACCCTTGCGGCGACCGTCGCTCGTTTGGCATGATCGAGTCTTGAACCGGACTCGCCAGCCATGGACGGTTGTGTCGTTGTCGACGCCTCGCCGTTTCATGGCGTTGATGACCTCGACCAGCTCCTCTTGCTGCGCGGCCGTGAGCCGCGAGCCGCCTCCGACGTCGCTTTCTCCGCCGCCGTCGCTTCTGCCACCGCCGCCGGCATCTCCTCTGCCTCCGGCCTCTTCATTGACCTTCACCTCCGCCGCGGTGCCCTTGCCGTCGACGTTCTCATCGGACTGGTCGAGCGGCTCGGCCGGCTCGACTGCGCTCACGTCGTCACCACAGCGGTCGACACCGTCCTGGTCGTTGTCCTCGTGCACGCCATGCTCGTCAGCGCGCGCAGCATCATTGTAACCCACCAGTAGCACCTCCTCTGCTCTCTTCGCTGGCTTCTTGGATGCTTTCCTGCCCGCGCGCTCTGCCGCTGCCGCTGCCTGTCTGGCCGCGAAGCCCACGTCACCGCCGCCCGCCGCCGCCTCCGACGCGGTTACGCTCAGCTTGCGCTTGCCGCCGGTGCGGCGCCAGTCCTTGCCCTCCTCTTGCCACGTGAACCAGTCGACCCACTCGTCGTCATGGAGCATACGCGCGCTGAACCAGCCCGTCTCTGGGCCAGAGCTGATCACCGAGACCACCGTCGCAGGTCGCCAGAGCGTCGCCCCCTCCTCGACCTCAATCTCGACGCGATCTCCCTCGCGCGGCCACCGCCACCCCGGCGGCGGCGGCGGCGGCAGCAGCGGCGGCAGCGGCGGCAGCGGCGGCGGAGGCTCATCCTGCGAAGCGCTCGCGTTCGCATTCTTGCCACTAGGCGCTGGAAACGACTCAAAGTCTTCGTCGGACGCCCCCGCCCCCCCCTTTTTGGCTGCCACCTTTTTGGGCGAGCTTCCCTCATCAGGAGAGCCTCCCTTAGGAGGGCTCTCAGGCGCCGCATCTGCAGCCCTCATAAGGGAGGCTCTGATGAGGTTCTGATGAGGCGCCTCATCAGCATCCCGCGGTGGCACGTCCGATAGCCTTTCGTCGGTGACGGGATAGAGCTGGGCGGCGAGCTGGGCGGCGCGCTGGGCGGCGAGCTGGGCGGCGCGCTCCTCGGCCGTCTTGGCGGCACGCGCCGCCTCTTTGGCCGCCCGCTTCGCCTCAGCCGCCGCCGCCTTGTCCGCCGCCGTGGCCTCCGCCCCCTTGGCCTCGCGCTTGGCGGGAGCGGCCTGCAGTTCAAAATGGCGCGCGATCTCGACGCGAGATCGGAAGCGCTTTCCCTGCGCAGGTGGGGGCAGGGTGGGGCGGCTGAGGGCTCAAACACTGGCCTGCAGGGCTGTGAATATGAATAGGCTGTGCGCGCGAGGGCTGTGCGCACGATGGGATGGCGCCGCGCTCCCGCTCACCTGCGTGTTGAAGAAGTACGAGTCATAGGTGCCTGCAGTGGCGCCATTTTTGCGGAATTCGGTTTTGGTGTACCAGCCCGTGATCATCTCCGCCGAGCCGCCGCAGTGCTCGAGGTACTTGGCCAGTGACGCGAGGAGCTTTTCGGAGCTTTCGGGCGAGTCCGCATCAGCGGGGTCGAAGGAGGTACGCCGCTTCTTGGGCGGCTTCTCGGCGGAGGCGGACACAGTTGCCTCCACAGTCGCCTCCACGGCCGCCTCCACGGTCGCCTCCACAGTCGCTTTCTCAGTCGCTTTCTCAGTCGCCTCCACCGTGCTTGACTCTGGCGCTGCAGAGGGTGCAGTGAGCGCTGCAGAGAGCGTGCCGGCTCGGACCGCCGCAGCTGTTGCAATGAAGGAGGTGGCCGGCGCAGAGTAGGTCTGATAGATCTCCGGTAGCTGATAGATCTCCGGCAGGGGCGGGAAACTGACGTGTGGGCCGTTGTACGGCCTCACGAACTTGGGCGGCACCCGCTCCTCGATGCAACCGTTCACATACTCAATGTCGACTTTGCCGCCCGGATGACACGCGGTTATGCGACCGATACTCCAGCTCGTCGCCTGCGCACCCTGTTGCGCGAGGCTACACGCCTCCACGATGGTACCACGCTGCAGCGCCACCATGCTCGCCGCCATGAGGCACACACCTGTTGGTTGCGACGAGTCTGGCTTGGAGCGTTTGCTTCGCCTTTCGTCTTCGGGGAATTGGTGGAGGCCGCGATGCATATCTGGCAAGGTACAGCCATAGGTGCCACAGAGATCTACCCTCCTCGTCATGGGCTTGTCGCCGCCATCTTTGAAGTCGGGGAGGAGCACAGAGCGCAGAGGAATAGGTGCGTCAGCGCTCAGGTCGGCAATGATAGGGTGGAGCGCTCGGGCGAGGCTGCGCCGCTGCTCGCGTGCGGCTGGAATCACGACTCACCCATGCTCGATCCGTGTCGCACAAAGCAAGAACCACACAAATGAGGCGCGCGCGCGCGCGCGCTCCCCGGAGACTGCTGCGCAGGGAGAGATCGAGGCAAAAAAGCCGGGCATGTCAAGTCATGTCAAGTTTGAGGCATCTTTTGAGGCTACAAGTATTTGGAGGGGAAACTACAAGTTCTCTTCTGTTCAAAAGCATCGGATCATCCTTCTGCTCCAAGTTAAATTCCTCAGAAGTTGACGAATCATGTACATTGGCTATGAGGGAGTTGAGTTCCTTCCATGGATGGCGTCGGAGCGGCCTACCTCCACGAAGCTCAAGGCAGCGTTGCTGTGCCTATGTCGATCCGCTCGTTGCCTGCCGAAGCTGGGTTGAGCGTGTTGTGATCGGGCTCACCCTGTGCCCATGGGCGCGCCCTGTCCAACCAAGTATTCACTTTGTGCAGACCGAGGCCCCGAATCGCGAGGGGGTCTATCTCGCACTCTACGATGAGCTCCAGAACCTTGCGAGTGGCACCCCACCCGAGGTGCCGGAGACCACTATCCTTGTAGCACCTAATGCTTTCAAGGATGACTTCCTCGAGTTGTGCGCCACGGCTCTACTCAAACCCTCCCTAGGCACAGATCTCCGCATTCGCTCACTTTTACTTCGTGCTGCATATACGCCTTGTGCTGCAGCCATGCGCTGGTCGTCGACTTTGAGGACTTTCTCGAGGAGACGGCGCTCGAGTTCCAGGTGGTGGGCTTCCACCCGCACCACGTCTTTGGTGGCGAGGACCCCTCGGACCCCGGTAACTTTGTGAACAGGTCACCACACCCGATGGTTCACATCCTGCGCCAGGCGAGCATCACGGACGCGGTGGAGGCCAACCCAAAATTAGCCGGCAGCGTCCCGAGCACGAACCAGGCACTTCTTCGGTCTCTGCACGCAGTGTTTTCGAGCCGGACCGAGCAGGCGCACAAGGGCCTGCGGCAGTCGGGAGCGCGGCTCGCCTCCCGCGTCGACCACGAGGCGATCGCCGCTTGGATTTCGCGAGGAGGCGACGAGGAGCAGCGAGCGATGTCGTTCACCGATTTCCTGCAGCTAGCGGGTGTCCAAGGGCTGCTGGAGCCCCCGCTGGAGCCTCGATGACAGCCATGGCCCATGCAGGGACGATCGGTGCTGCAGTTGGCTGTGTGTTCGCGGATTCAAAGCGCTGCTTCGGTGGTAAAGCGAAATACAGGAGAAGCGCACGGTACCTGTACACATGAATGAAAGTGATTTTAAAGATAGTGCTTATGACGGCGCTTCCAATTTGGATTCTCACATATATGGTTGACTCAGTCATCACTCCCACGCACTGGGCCGACAGCGTCGGGCTTGAGGGCGAAGATCGCCGCCGTTTCGAGCGCGAGCGGGCCCGGCAACTCGCGGCTGCCCTGCGCGCGAGCTATTCGGCCGAGGAGCCGTGCGCTTGGCTCCGAAGGGACCGTGTGCTGCTCTCAGTCAACCCTGGCCGGCCGCTGCCAGGCCTGCACGGCGACCGCTCATGTACGCAGCTGCTCCAGCTCGCCGTGTGGCGCGCTCATGCGCAGCGTGGCAAAGAGTCGCCAGCGCACCCCTTTGCTCTCGGCGAGGCGGCGGCGCAGCGGGCAGCGGATGGTGGCAAGGCGTGCGTGTGCGTAGTTGGCGAGAGCGGCTCGGGCAAGAGCGAGGTGGCGAAACTCGTGCTGCTGCACCTGCTCGATTTGCCGCCCAATGTTATGCACACGTACGCCGACCCCGACGCGGAAGCCGTCCGTGCGGGCGCCTCGGCTCACCGTGCGATCGGCGTTGCCGTCGTGCTCTCGCGAGGTCTCCTGGAGAGCTTCACACACGCGGCGACGCCGGCGAACCCGAACTCGAGCCGGCTCGTGCTCGCAACGCAGCTTTGGTTCAGCCCGGGCGCTTTCCTGGTCGGCGCGCGCTATCAGATGACGCTGCTCCAGGCGATGCTTGCCGGCCGTCCGCCCTCGCGCGCTCACTCGAACTTTCACGTGCTCCATGCGGCGGCGCTCTCGGCGAGCACCGACGAGCTCGGAGGCGTCGTGCCGAGCGAGCTGCGGCTGCTCGGCGGTGGTGGCGCCGGCGACGATGGCGACGATGGCGCTGGTGGCCCTCCTGCGTCCGCACGCGGCCGTCGGTTTGACGAGCTCAGCGCGGCGCTTGCGGCGCTCGGTATGGGAGCGACGTCGGTGCGCCGTCTGCGTGAGGTGCTGCTGGGGATGCTACTGCTAGGGCAGCTGGACACATGCCACCTGAGCCGCATCGGTGCCAACGGCGAGCCACCGCCCGCACCGAGCGTTGCCGAGGCGCGTGTGAAGCGCCGGTGTGAAGAGCTCATTGGCGACGGGTGCGACGTGCGGGATCTGATCCCTAGCGCTGTCCCTAGCGCTGTCCCGGGAGGCGGCGGTCGGCCGTCCCACCTCGCCGCCTTCACCGCTGACGAACGCGAGCGCATGCGCGCCCGTCTGATTTCCCGAGCGTACGAGCTGCTCGTGGTTGGTCTCGTGCATTGGCTGAATGGGGCGCTCGCGATGGTGGCTGCGCAGAGCCTCACTGACGAGTGGGCAGGCGGCAGCGGCGGTGGCGGTGCGCGCCGGCCCGCGATGGACGTGGCGTCGCTCGGCTCGGTCACTCTCCTCGACACTCCGGGACTCGAGGCGCTCGACACAGCGCCTTTTGGGCGGCGATCGGAGCGCCTTCCGAGCGCCGTGCCGAGCGCCGTGCCGAGCGCCGTGCCGAGCACCGGTACGTACGCCACGCTCATCGCCAATTACGCGGCAGAGCGGCTGCGCTTGGCCCTGCTCGGGGCGCTGCTGCCGCCCGCCGACACAGCGCTCAAGATGGACGAGGGCCTGGCCGTGGCCCTCAGCGGTGCCGATGCCGATGGAAGCACCAACGGAGGCGACGACGGTGGGCTCACGAACGGCATGGAGAGCTTGTTCACAGCGCTGCACACAGCGCCGGAGGGGCCGTCGACGGAGGCGGTGGAGGCGGCGCGTGTGTTTGCGCCTCTCACCCCTTGGCTCTCCTCCGCCATCCCCGCCGCCGCCATCCCCACCGCCCAGCCCACCGCCTCCGCGCATGCTCGGGACGGCGCTCGCCCGCCGAGCGCCATGCTGAGCGCCAAGTTCACCGTGGCTCACTACGCAGGCTTGGTCACGTACGACGCCGCTCAGATGCCCTTGCGCGCGCCGGCGGGCCAGGCTTCGCACGGTCTACGCCAGCACGAGCTCGATGCGTCCGTGCTCCTCGCCACCATCCAGCGACAGATCCACACAATCCTCGAGCCGCCCAGACCAGCCGCCGCCGCCGCGCGCGCTGGTGCCAAGGCCCAGCCTGGCCCGCCGCTGCTCAATGGGCTGGTTGTCGCACCCGAAGAAGTGGTCACTGCGGTCGATTCGATTGCCGACGTCCTTGAGAAGGGCACAGACGTCTCCTACATCCTGTGCCTCCGCCCGAGTGCGCGCGAGGCGCTCGCTGAGCTGCCGCCGCAACGGGCGAACGGAGGGTCGAACGATCTGGACGCGTTGGCAACGCGCTGGGATGATGAGTGCATCAAGCGCCAGTTGGAGTCCTTTCGTGTCCTGGAGGGCGTCTTGAGTGCTGCGCGTCCAGATGTGAGCTGTCGGCTGCCGTACGATGCCCTTGCCGCGCTGCTCGGCGACGGCCGCGGAGGCAGCGCGGGGCACGCTGGCGTTCGCAACGGGGCGCTCGCGGACCTGTCGATACAGCATTCGATGCTGCTGCTGCTGCTTGCATGCGGCGCGCCGCTTGCGGCGATTTCGGTAGGGGACGAGTGGGCGGCGTTGGGCGACGGTGCCCCGGCGCGTCGTGCGCGCCGGTTGCTCTTGCACGGCAAGCCGGCCCTCGTGCGCTCGTTGGTGGAACAGTGCGAGCAAGCGCAGCGTGAGCCAATGGCCACCCCTCCGATCCGGAGCAGAGGGGGCGGCAGCAGGGCTAGAGGCTTGCCTCCAAATGCATTACTCGAGGCGCTCTTGCAGCAGGTGGACGCGGTGGCCCCGTGCACTAACCCTCACCCTCACCCTCACCCTTACCCTCACCCTTCACCCTTACGTTTCCCCACAGGTGGACGTGGTGGCCGGGGATGATGGCGAGATCGCCTCCACCGTGAAGGGCACCACCGCCCCTGGTTGGGCAACCACGCCATGGCCGCATCGGGTGCTCTCCACACGCGACACGCCGGTGTGCGGGCGACGCTCGGGGCCCTAAATACCTGCATGCGAGTGCTCACCACGACGCCCTTGCTCCTCTCCCCACAGGTGTGCGAGCGACGCTGGGGGCGCGCTTTCGCCCGTTTGAGCGCCGAGGCACCCGACGGCCGCCTCGAAGCCCTCGAGCTGAGTGACACGCAGCCTGGGGTGGAGCCGCTGCAGGCCGTGCAACTAGCGGCGGCCGCACCAGCACAGCGGGCGCTCCGCCGGCGTGTGCTGGCGGCGCTCGCCGATGCAGCACCGCCCCCTGGGCTCGCCTCGGTGGCGATGCGTGGAGTGGGCCTCGGCGATGCCGAGCGTCAGTTGCTGCTGCGCCTCGTGCGTCACCACCCACGACTGGCGACGCTGGACATCCGTCACAACGCCCTCTCGCCGCCAGCCGTTGAGGAGCTTGGGCGCCTCGTGAGCGCGTGTAACCGCGAGCGCCTCGCCGCCGGCATCGCGGCGCCACTCACCCTGCTGTGCCAGCCGATGCTTGCGCGCCCTGCGCTGGCCGGCGAGGCGGGTGGCCAGCAGCCGCGTTTCGGTAGCGCGCAGCACTGGGGCACGCGCGCCCTCGTGTACGCCGCGTTCGCCCTGCTCGCCGCCCTCACCGTCGCGGATGTGCGCTCGCTCCATAGCTCCATCTCAGCAGATCTGCCTCACTCGCCGGCAGGGCGCCTGTGGAAAGGCTCGAAGGGTCTGCAGTGGCCCGCGATGCCGCCGCCGCCGCCGCCGCCCCCGCTGCCACCGGGCTCTCTGCCGCCTCGACGTCTGCCGCCCTCGCCGCAGCCGCATCCCCCTTCACCGCCCGTGCCGCCTCCCATGCCCGATGTGCCCCTGCCCTCGTGGATGGCCTCGCTTATCTCAGCCTTTCAGCAGCCGCCGCTGCCGTCTGCGCCGCCGCAACCCGCACCGCCTCCTCCTCCGCCGCCGCCGCCACCGCCGCCCCCCCCTGCCCCGCCGCCCTCGCCGCGGCCTCCACCCAGGCTGCCGCCGCCCTCGCGGCCGCCGCCCCCCTCGCCGCCCCCGCCCTCGCCCGCGCCACCGCTACAGCCGCCCAAGCCGCCCTTGCCGCCTGCGCACCCGGGCGAGAGCCTCTTCGTGCACGCAGTCGGTGGCGACTGGGAAGCTGCCGTCTTGAGCATAGGCGCAATCGGCGCCATGCTGGGCACCTCGACTTTGATGCGGCTGCTCGTGTATGAGACCGGAGACGCCGCCAACTATTAGCGGCGGGAACCGGGAGCAAAAGGGCAGGGTTCACGCGGTATCAGGATAGCCCTTAGCTGTCGTAGGCCAGAGGTGCTAAAGAGGTGCGGGACGCGTGGAAGAGAACAAGTAGCAGGTTTTCATTCCTGTCGCCGGATCGCGGGGGACTTATTACTCGTTTACCGTTTTGTGTGCTCCGTCGAGAGCCAGAGCCGAGAGCGGAGCGTCTCGCCCGCCGCGCGGACCGAACGTGGACCGGACCGACCCGGACCGCTGGCGACCGATCTCGGCGGTGCCTCGAGCAGCGGGCCGGAACCGGCGGAAGCGCGCCCCCGCGACCGTACGCGTACCGGCGGCCACGCGCCCGCTCACGCCCGCTGAGATCGGTACGAATACGAGCACCGAGATGCCACGGCCCAACTTTTACCGTTTTACAAACACTCAAATTTTGCTTCGGCGCGCAATGGCCGCTGCGAGCGCCGCCGCCTGCGCGGCGCCCTCCTGTGGGCCCCGCCACGCATCACTCCCAGAATCCCACTTGTGGCCTGTGGCACTGAGGCACTCGCTGGCCGCCTTACACACCTCCAAGGGCCTAACACGCCTCACCATGCCTCGTCCTCATCATCGAGGTCAATAGCCCTGCTGCTTCCCCGATGACCATTACGCTTCTCCGCGGATACGAGCCACGTGGGGGATCACTAGGAGATCACTTACCGTGGCAACGTGAAATGATCTCACCCTGTTCGATTTGAATGGGTCGAGCATTCTTCACACCACAGCACGCCTGCATCGGGTGTTTCAACAAGATGTTTCGTCTTCTTTAATGAGGACAGCCTGCATCGGGTGTTTCGTCTTCTTTAATGAGCACAGCCTGCATCGGGTGACCGCCGATGAACTCGACCTCGCCGCTGCTGTCGAGGATGGCGCCCTGCAGCTCGAGGCCATGCTCGCGCACCGCGTTCCGGACGATGGCCGAGTTCTTCAGGATGCGCTCGATCGTGTAGAGCACATTGAGCTCCGTCGTCAGGTGACGAATCTTGAGCTCGCGCCCAGCGGCCGAGGTCGCAGCGTCGAGCTCTACTTGTTGGATAGCGCGCATGGCCGAAACCATGACTCGGTCCAGAACCGACATGCCGTTGCTGGTGGGGGGCGCACCCCTGGCTTTGGCGATGGCTTTCATGACCACCTGCGAGTCCGTCTCACCCAGCACGAGGAGCAACTTGGGTGCGAAACGCGTGACCGCGTACTCTAGCGCGAGCTGCAGCGGACCGTTCCGGCGGCCCGCGATGAAGCCCATGTTGCGCTGTACGACGAGCTCGCCCGCTGCCAACAACACGAAAAGTCGCATGCAGAGACGGGTAAGCGTACAGAGAGGGGTAAGGGTAGAGAGAAGGGGTACGCGCAGAGAGAGGGGTACGCGTAAAGGGAGGGCGGAAGCGTTGCGAGAAGTGCGCGCAGTCTCAGCTGATGGCCGGGCCGGACATGGGGAGCAGCATGGAAACGGGCGAAGCAGCAACAGAGGAGGGAGGGCGTACGGAGGACATCGAAGATCCTCTCCACCGCCGTGTTCTTCTCAGCGCCGGCGAGGACGATGGCGAACGGGTCGATCGCCGAAGAAGGAGAGGGCATGCCGGCCAGCAGATTGCTCATCGTCGTGCTGCGAACCCGACGGCCGATGGTGCTGGAGCTGTTCGGGCTAGTGGGCTGCGCCTTCGGAAATTGGGGAAGGAAATCGAGAGAGGCCGACGTCAATTTGCCGAGTTTGCCACCAAGGGTTCCACGGCCTGGGGGGGGGGCAATTCCGTCCTCGAACTTCGTCACTTTTCCGACCTCGAATTCGACGGTCGTTTCGAGGGAGCTCAGGCTGCCTTTGTTCTGCCCATCCGCAGAGAGCGTCTCGCCGTTCATAAAGCGCTCGTTGCCTTCCTTGAGACGCGTGATGATCTCCTCAACCACCGCGCTCGGCGCTGCGGCTTCGGATCGCACGTACGGGGTGGTGTTCCACACGTGTAACGGCATCTCTGCCTGCACGATCTCTTGGAGCCTTGGGTGCGGCCCCAGCCACTTCACGGCACCGGACGAGATGTTGTACACGGTGCCGTGCACCATCAGGTCGCCCGAGGCCACACCCTTCCGCAAGACTTCGGAATTCTGGATCAGCTTTTCAATGGTCGAGAAGACG
>Ga0180441_101053_pt1 | contig 17586 bp, 14 predicted proteins | sample ChrtobMetaP5_8mM_FD_120633 | JGI IMG/M metagenome (GOLD analysis project Ga0180441, IMG submission 120633) | Chrysochromulina tobin associated microbial communities from unialgal haptophyte culture, Seattle, Washington, USA - P5_8mM MetaG | ecosystem: Host-associated > Algae > Haptophytes >...
ACCCCCGCCGCCCTCGCCCTCGCCCCCGCCGCCCTCGCCCTCGACCCCGCCGCCCTCGCCGTTCCAGCCGCCCCCGTCGCCACGGACGCCGCCTTCGCAGCCACGGTCTTTTGGCGCCGCACTCGGCCTCTCCTCCGACGACACCGCCAGGGCCATTATCATCGGCGTTGTCCTAGGTACCCTTGGACTCATCTGTTGCATCCTGCTGATCGTCATGATTGCACAGAGGAAGAAGAGGAAGAAGCCCAGGCCGGACAATCGCCTTCCAGCCCCGGCCAAGACCGAGCTCTACCAAAAGAAACCGACCCAAACTAAGCTCACGAGCCCGGCAAGCCCAATGAGCCCTATGAGCCCGGGATCCTCATCCCGGACTCAGGTTCTTTGATACCACGGACTTCTTTATATGTGAGTCCCAGGTCCCATATGATCTGCCCATGCACCTCCCATCACGGCGGGAGAGCAAACGACCATCACGGCGCGGAAGGCAGTCATGGCGTACATGGTGGCGTACTAGTGGTGATGGAGGGCGGCGATCCACATGTGTGCGAATGTGAATTCGATGAGATGCCAACTCGAAGATGGGAGAGTGGCGCTCTGGTGGGGTGACTGTGGCTAGACTGTGGCGGGGTCTGCGGGTATCGGTGTGTGTGTGCAGTTGGGGGCGCATAAGTAGGTCTCGCCATGTTCGGGCCGATGCATGCGTACAAGAGGCCTCACAAGGCAATGGTACTAGGCCCGTTGTAAATCTCTCTATACACTATAGATTCGAACGCCGGCGGAAAACGTGGGTCGGTGGACGTCAACTCGCGTCCGTCGCGTGTGTGGCGCTCAGCTGTCGGGGTTGGCGCAAGCTTGTAAACACCGAATGTGCATGCATTTCAGTTCAGTTCAGTTCTCGCCCCCGCCGCCCTCGCCCTCGCCCCCGCCGCCCTCGCCGCCTCGCCCCCGCCGCCCTCGCCCTCGACCCCGCCGCCACCTCGCCGTACGCCGTTCCAGCCGCCCCCTTCGGCGTCGCCACGGATTGCCACCTTCGCAGCCACAGTCTATTGGCGCCGCACCCGGCCTCTCCGACGACGACACCGCCAGGGCCATTATCATCGGCGTTGTCCTAGGTACCCTTGGACTCATCTGTTGCATCCTGTGCTGAAGATGGCCATGATTGCACAGAGGATCGAAGAAGCACCGGCAGGACAAAGGTCTTCCAGCGTTTCATCCAGCCCCGGCCAAAACCGAGGTCAACCAGTCGAAATCGACCCAATCTAAGCCCCAGCCGGATAATCGTCTTCCACCCCCGGCCACCCGCTCCCGGACCCGTTCTGTCTAAAATAGGGGAAGGAGACTCAGAGCTTTTCCTTTGGCCCTTCGGCCAGCTCTCCTCGGGTAAAGGTAGGGTAAAGGGTAAAGCTGACGCCCTCCCAAACGGGATGCTTAAGGATGCCCTCCTCAGACTCCTTGGGTGGCTGCATCAAAACGTCACCGCCCTCCCAAACGGGATGCCCTCCTCAGACTCCTTGGGCGGCTGCATCTGCATGAGCATTCCCCCGCACACGCGGCTCCGGTGCAGCAAGCCGAGGATCCACGCGTGTGCGGTCTGATGCGCCGCCTCGTGCCGCGAGATGAGGTCGTGCTCGGCGCCTACCAACCAACCAGCCGCCTTGGGCCCCTCGATGGCATCAAAGAGCAAATTGGCGGCCGTCGCGCCGATGAGCTCATCCGAGGTGCCATGCAGCAAGAGCAGCGGCACGGCCGCGCGCGCGAGCACCGGCACGCAGTTGAACGTATCCAATTCCGCATAGCTCCGGGTCGGGGAGCCATCGTCAATCCGAAGTGCGAGGCCCATCCCGAGCACCCCGGCCAGCGGACCAAGCCCTTTGTTCACAGGCAGGGTCGGAGGCCCTCGGAATGGCAAAGTGGCACGTAGCGACGTCGCTGCCGCGGCGAGTGCCGCTGCGCCGCCAAAACAGAAGCCGACGAGCACGAGCGGTAAGGCCGGCGAGAGGCTATCTAGCTCGTGCACGGTGCGCATGAAGCGCACCGCCGCTTCGATTTCGAGCTGCGCCTCCCTGAGCGTCTTGACCCTGTGCAGGAGGTCGCGCGACGCCCCGAGGCGTATGGGCGGCGAGCGCCACGTGAGATGGCACACGGCGATTCCCTCCTTTGTCAGTGACACCCCGAGCCTTGAGAAGACAGACACGATGCTCGGTGAGAAAAGGCCCGCGCTCATTGTCGTGCTGCTGCCGGCACGTGGGGACGCCTGCCCTCCACTCGGACTCAGCTCGCCAGGGCCCATGCCTCCGCGCCCACCGGGTGCTAGCACAACGATACCCCTGCACACTTTCCCAACCGGGCGATAGTGATGGACTCGCAGGCCGTGGTCCAGCACGCGGACCTCGGGTGGCACGGGGTTGGTTTCAGAATGGCGGACAGACATCATGCCTTTGCCTGGCATTCTTGTTGCAGGTTGTGCCGCTTCGCCTTCCGGCCAGAGCGGCTGTGGAACGACGTGCTGCCAAAGCCGCGCGCCGTCATGCACCGCGCGTTCTTTCTGAAGCGCCGCATCAACAGTCTGTTGCACAGCATGAAGCGCTCGCATGCGTTGGGATGACGCGGAGCGACGTCAACGGGCGAACGTCAAGCGTAACTCCTCTTGCATGCACTTTTGTTCAAGGAGCCTCTCCTGAAAAACACAAGGCACCATACTCGCTTCTGCCGGAAAAGGGCAAACACGTACATGCTACTAACGGTAACTAACGGGTTACTCTAGGGGCAGGGGCGTCACCCTCCTTCCGTCCTTCGTCCCTCGCCCCCCGCCGGTGTATATAAACAGGCTGTGCGCGGCCAGATGCCTCCGTCCATTGCGTTGGCGGCCCTCATGCTTGGGGTCCGGAGAGCGTGCGCGTTGTGTTGAACAGCCCGGCAGGCGAAAGAGCGGCCCTCGTGCTTGGGGGCCGGAGAGAGCGTGCGCGTTGTGTTGAACAGCTCACAGCTGCACAAAGATGTGGTCCGGAGCGTGTGCGCATCGTGTGTTAGAACCATGGCGTCGTGCGTTTCACTGCATGTTCACACACAGACCGTTGTTTGTCCACTGCATGTTCACACACAGAAGCATATGCGAGGTCACGCTTTGCTCACGACGCTCGCGCTCACGGCGCAGCGCCAGCCGCCGGCGATGCGACTACGCTTAGTTCGTTCATGCCGCATGGATGCCGTATCGGACGCTGAGCGCCTCCTCGCCGAGTATGACGCAAACCACCGCGCGGCCGCGGCGAGTGCCGGCGCAAGTGGGCTGGGCGGCGCACTGACTGCAAATGCATGGGCTGTCTCTGCAGACCGAGCGCCGCTCGCGGCGGCCGTGAAGGCGATGCGCTTGGCGGCGATGCCGAGCAACGGCCGTATCATGCTGGGTATCTGCGCTCAGGACGCCTCGGAAGGCCTCGCGGCGCTCAAAGCTTGGGTTAGCCGACTGCACCTCCCGCGCGGCGTCCTCCATGGCATGGACAGAGATGGCGTGCCGCTCGACATGAGCGAGTTTGGCTCCGTGTACATCAAGTACAACTCGCACGCCTCGTCCGCAGGCGACCCGCCAGGCACCGCCACGCTCTCGGGCTACAACGGCGACTTCCGCGGCGTCTACTTCAACCCCGACTTGCAAGATGGCAACTTTCGGCAGTTTGCGGTGCTGCCGCTCGACCTGTTTGGCGAGCTGCCCGGCGCTGCCACGGTCGGCGCAGAATCACCGGCTGCCTCCGCCACCTCGGCCGCCTCCGCCGCCTCCGCCGCATCCACCGTGCCGCTTGCGGTGGGGATGCGAGTGCTGGTGCGCTACGGTGGCAAGGCCGCAGAGTACCCGGGCACGCTCGTGGCTAGCCCTGCTAAGGACGTTTGGGATGTGACGTACGACGACGGCGATCGCGAGGCGGGCGTACGTGCCGAGCTCATCCGCCCACGGTCAGCTCCGGCGGCAGCACAGGCGGCCACGGCGCCAGCACCTTCGGCGGCGGCGGCGGCGGCGGCGGCGGCGGCGGCGGCGGCGGCGGCGGCGGGCGGCGGCCGTGCGGTGAGCGTGTCTGCCGCGGGCGCGGCGTCGCGCTCACGCGCCGTGGCGGTGGCCGGAGAGGCGGCGGCCGAGGCGGCTGTGGTTGAGGCGAGGGAGAATCCGGTGTTGAAGGAGATGGCGGCGGCGGAGGAGGAGGCGGAAGAGGCGGAGGAGGCGGAGGAGGCGAGCTCGTACAACTTTGAAGGCACCCGCTCGACGCCCGCGGTGCCCATCACGACGCCCGACATGCCCATCACGACGCCCAAGATGCCCAGCACAACGCCCGCGGTGCCCAGTCGTTTTTCGAGCACGCGGCGGTTCATCGCCCGCGAGGCGGCGGCTGAGGTGGAGGACGAGACCGAGGCGACGGCGTCTAACGTGCTCCATCGCCAAGGGTGGTATCTCCTTCGACGAGCGCACGTGGTGGACGAGACGGTTGTGTCCGCCATTCGGGCGTCGCGATTCGAGCCGATCTTCAACGGCCACGCGCCCGGCGAGGCGCCGCTGCGCCACATGGGCCGCGACGCGCGCTCTTGGGCGTCCCAGCTCGAGGGCGTGTTCAGCGCCGTGCTGGGCGAGGCCGGCCTGCTGGCATGCTCGGACGGCGTTTCGTCAAAAGTGGTGCGTGATTGCTATGCGCTGCGCAGCCTGCCGCTGCCGGGCCTGCGCGCCCGTGCAGACGAGGGCGCCGTTGCGGGCGCCGACGGCGAGGTCGCCGACGTGGGCGCCGACGGTCTGCGCGCCCGTGCGGAGGAGGAGGAGGCGCGCGCGGCGCTCGAGGGGCGACAGCCGGCGCATTCGGATTCTCCGGAGCCGTTGCCGCCTTCGTCCCTCGCGGACATTGCGGATGCGGACTTCCCGCTCTCGGCACTGCTCGCCGTGCAGCCGCGGACGAAACTGTGGATCTTCCCCAACGGCTGCGACGACCCGAACCCGATGCTGCTGCGTCTTGCGGTGGGCGACATGCTCGTGTGGCGCGGCGACCTCGTCCATGCGGGCGCGGGCTACGCTGAGGAGCACGTGCGTGTTCATGCGTACGTCGACCCGCCGTCGCACATCTACCAGCGCCCGTTTGGGAAGACCAACCGGTGTGGGCTGTGACACTGTGAAGACCACACTGTGAAGACCAACCGGTGTGGGCTGGTGACGCAGGCCCTTACGGCGGCGGCGGTCGGCGGGGGCGATGGCCATGCGCCGGCTGGTGCACGGTGGCCTGAGCGGGTACGAAATATGGTGCAGCTCCACGGCACACGCGCAGTTCAACGACTCCGTCGAATAATTAAACGATAACGACTCGTCGCGTGGCGTTTGACCGTTACGAACGTTATAATAACCTGAAACCTCCATACGCGAACTCACCCGAAGGGTTCCCCCGAACGCGCACGTGGACATCCGATCACTGTGGCGCGTCGTCTGGCGACGAGGACGACTGTCAACGACGGGTCCGCCTCCCGTCCGGTCGCGCCACGTTGGCTCACGTCGACGTTCACGTTTTTCATAGACGTTTTTTCACGTTGAGGTTTTGGGATTTCGCGGTCACAACTCACACGAGACAGTTTCAACGTACGAGCTCGGGCGGGCCAGGGCCTGGGCCGAGAGACTGAGAGTGCGCCGGGTGGTGCGCATGTACGCGCAACATCGCTCGATGCGCCCCAGCACGCTCGCCGTCGCCGCCCCGGTGGCCCGGGAGAAGGTGGTCCGCGTGCACGGTCGCTACCGCCCCGTTTGGAGCCCCTGCTGCTTCGGCGCGCCGGCTGGCGTGTCCCCACAGTCGGTCAGCCGTCAATTACTTTGCGACTTGGGCTGAGGGGGGGGGAGTAGTTCTCTCTCCTCATCCTTGGGCGCCGTGCCGGGCGGCTTGGCGGGTGCGCTGCCGGCCGCCTTGATGTACGAGTAGACGGCCGCGGAGGCAAAGGTGAGGAGGCAGCCGAGGTACTGGTTGGCGTTCCACCCGCCCAGCTCGCCCAGCAGCAACGACGAGAGGAAGAGCAGCAGCACGATCTTTACATTCCCGAGGATGGCGGTCCCAACGGACGAGAGTGTTCGGACAGACTGAAACAGCACAACGTTGTACACGACGGCGACGCAGCAGCTGCCCAGGAGGAAGCCCACGGTGGCGTACGGCTTGTTGTGCAAGCTGTCGGCGAGTATGGTGTACTCGGTCGCGAAGGCGAAGGGCGCGAGCGTAATGAAGGCTACCGGCCCCGTGTAAAAGGTCATCTGGAACGAGTCGAGCTTGCCGGAGCGGCCCGTCATCACCTTGCCCGAGATGCTCATCTGGATGGACTGCATGACCGTGGAGATCAGGGTGAGCACGATGCCGAGGGTCGAGTTGCGCGACTCCTCCCAGACGGCGAGCATCACGCCGAGCGAGATGATGAGTAGGCAAACGATCTCTCCCTTGGTAGGCACTTTGGACTCGATGCACACCGCGAGGATCGCCACCAGGACCGGGATCGACGAGCGAATGATCTGGTTCATCGAGAGCTCCATGACGGTGAGCGACGCGTTGTTGCACGCGATCTGGAAGCCGTTCATGACGGCGATCATCGTGAGGCCCTTCCAGTCGTTTGCCAGCACCGTACTGTGTCTCGTGTTGTAGCCTTCGCTCATGAGCATCATCGGCGCCAGCACGCACGCGCCAAAGATCATGTGGCAAGAGGTCATGATCAGTGGAAAGTTTAGGCCGTACAGGCCGAGGGCCCATCGATTGAGCAGATTGAGGCCGCTATTCAGGAAAAGGTACCTGCAGGCAGCGCAGAGGGCAGAACGGCCACGTCAGATCAACGTCAGCGCCTGAGAGACAAGTTGAGTCGGCTTTCGTGAGGTTTTCGAGACGCGGATCCGCACATGAAAATGATGAAGATGCTGAAGCTCAGTTGCGCTGCCGTCATCGCCATGGCGCCCGGCGCCGACGGCGCAAGGAGGATGTCAATGCGAAGACAAATCGATAACTGTGAACGCTAACTTTAGGAAACTAAAAACTCGCGTTCTCGAAAAGGATCTGTGGCCTCAGGTGTCAACGGAAGCAACTTCGGTGAGTTTCGGTGCTGCCTGTGGGTCGCGTTCAAATCTCTCGCCGCCATGTCGACTTGTCCGTGGCCACGGTGAGCAAGATGTCGGAGCTCACGGCACCAATCGAGCCCTCGATGCAGGCGCAGACGGAAGCGACCGACGCCGCCGACCATCTGGCGGCGCTCCATGCGGCTCACAGCTTGGCTCTCGACGAGCTCCGAGCGAGGACCGACGCGCTGCAGCTGCAGCTCACGAGCGAACGCGAGCGCCATATGCGGCGGGAGGAGCAGCTCAAGGCAGAGATCGCACAGCTCCGAGAGGAGCGCGACACGGAGCGGCGTGCAGACGAGCGGCGGCGCTCGGCTGCAACCGTGCAGCCGTCGCTCTTGGCCGCAGCGGCGACGCCGCCAGCTCCCGGTCTTGGCAGGAGCAGCAGCGGCGGCGACGAGAGCGACGCCGAAGACACACCCGCGTGGCTCAAGGAGGCTGTTGACCTGACGGCGCATGAGGCCGACGCGGAGACAGCGGCGTGGGGCAAGCGTGCAGAGGAGCTGGAGAAGGCGGAGGCGGAGGCGGAGGCGCATCGGGCAGAGGCGGAGGCGAGGAAGGCCGAGGTGCAAGTGAGCAAGGCTGAGGCGGAGGCCAGCAAGGCGAAGGCGGACGCGAGCCTAGCGATGGCCGAGGACGTGCAGCGGCAGGCGGCGCGCCTCGAGGCGCGTGTTCACGCACTGCTCGCCGAGCGGGACGCACTGCTCGCCGAGCGGGAGGCGCTGCTCGCCGAGAAGGGCGAGCTCCTCGCCGAGGTGGCGCGGCACGCCGGCCACACGAACCATAAGCAGAAGATCCTGTACGTGGCCAAGCTCAAGGAGGAGATCGACCATCTCAAGCTGCAGCTGCGGGAGGCCCGAGGGCTGGCCATGGCCTTGCCGGGGCTCGACAAGGAGAACGGGCCATCCCCCCCCCCGGCTGGAGTGCTCAAGGCAGCGCTCAAGGAGGGTGCCCGGCCTGTGCCGGCGCGTGCCGTTGCGGGAGGTGCCAAACCGCCAGGCGCCGTTGCAGGCGCCGTTGCGGGCGCACGCGCGGCGCGAGTCTAGAGAGCGCCGTGGCGGGCGCGAATCTAGAGAGCGGCCCACACCTCTCACCTGGTCGCCTCGCAAGAACGCCGGAGGCTCACGATGCAGATCGGAGGATGAGGATGAGCTCATGATGAGCTCACGATGAGCTCGGATGAGCTCACGATGCAGATCGGAGGATGAGGATGAGCTCACTATGAGCTCGGATGAGCTCAGATGAGCTCCGAGCGAGCTCGGATGAGCTCAGATGAGCTCACGATGAGCTCGGATGACGATGAGCTCCGAGCGAGCTGCCAACTTACGTTTAGAGATCCATGGTGCATGGAGGGTAATGAAGAACGAGCCACGCGCGCGCGTGCGACGTGCGCGTAGATACAGCCGGTCAGGCGTCGGGGCGGCACCCGGGCAGGCGCGACTGCCGACTCCACGGCCGCATACTGTTGAGTACCGGTAGCGACTAGCGTTCGTGCGTCTATACACCGCACTAACCACTATTAAAACACGTCACTAAACACCGCCGGCCGCCGCGCTCAATACGACGCTCAGTAGACGTTGAAGACGAACGTTTCCTTAGGGAGGGGCTTGCCCACGAAGGCCATCGTCTCGCGCCACTCGCGCCCCTCGGTGTGATCGCGCACAAAGGCAGCGAGCTGCACGTCCCACGCGGCACGCCACGCCGCGGCCGGCTGCGGCTTCGTCGGACAGCTCGCGGTGCAGTGCTTCGCGGGCGGCGCGTCCCCAGATGAGGACTTGCCGCCAACGGCCGGAGTGACGAAGCGTGACGAAGCTGCTTCGTCAGCGTCCCCAGATGAGGACTTGTCGCCAATGGCCGTCGAGGGGAGGGCGCCGTGATGAGCACTTGCATGCAAGCGCCCAGATGAGGACTTGTCGCCAATGGCCGTCCAGCAGCTCTGCCAGCATGGGATCGGCGCACCGTCGGTGGGCGAGCGGTAGCGTTGGGGGTCGTGCCAGCCAGGATCGGCCGTCCACGAGCGGTTACACCGATAGCGTAGCTCATCCGGCGCGAACTGCGTCCAAAGTTGAATTGCAATCAGTGGTCATTAGAGGCAATCAGAGGCAATCAGAGCTCCCCACCTGCGTCCAAAGCGGCCAGCAGCCGAGCAGTGCAATCAGTGGTCATTAGAGGCAATCAGAGGCAATCAGAGCTCCCCACCTGCGTCCAAAGCGGCCAGCAGCCGAGCAGATCCTTCTCGGGCACCACATCCCCTGAGCACTCAACGCATGAGAAGCGCGCGCGCTCGTGGGCCAGGTACCTGTGGGGAGGGGAGGGCGCCGTGATGAGCACGTGCATGCAAGCAGCGCCCAGGGGTTCGCACGAGAAGCGTGCGATCTCGTGCGATCTCGTGCGATCTCGTGCGATCCCGTGCGATCTCTCTGGGCCAGGTACCAAGGCTCTCTCTCGTTGACGCTCCAAGGCACGCCCCCGCCGGAGGTTTGCACATACTCTCGACGCAATTGGGTGCCCGAGAGAGCCTCGAGCAGCTGCAGCGGCATCGCCTTTTGGGCGTCCGCACGGGCAGCGAGCGCGACTCCTGCCTCACGCAGCTTCATCACGCGAGCACGCGTCACGCTGGCAGCTTCGTCAGCACGAGCACGCGTCAAGCTGGCAGCGGCGGCGCTGCGACCGCTGGTCCCGCTGCCGCCGCCGTCCATGCCGCCGCCGCCGCTGCTGCTGTCGTCGCTGCTGCCGCTGCTGCCGCTGCTGCCACCGCCGCTGCCGCCGCTGCTGCTGTCGCCGCTGCCGCTGTCGCCGCGCGCCTCAAACTCGCGCCTGGCCGCAAGGTACAAACGTTCATCAATGGCCACATTCTCGCACGCACGCCGCAGGACCTCTTCAGCACTAACCGCCGCACACTTGACCTCGTCGAATCGCATGTCGACCGCACGTTGATGCTCGTCCACCCCTTCGACGACGCACGGGCCGTACCCACGGCACTCCATATGCCCCCGCGGGCCGCCGGTGGACGAGCCGCCGTTCCGCAGCAGATGATTCTTCGCATTCGAGGCGGAGCCACGCATGCGGGCGATGATCAAGCTCATCAGGTCCGCTGGCGGGGAGGCCACGAGGGAGGCGCAAGTGCGCGAGGTCCAATTACGAAGCGCCTGCTGCCGGCTCAGCGTCTCGCTCGCCACGATCTGCATGCGGTACGCTGGGTGACGAAGGCCCACGAGGTCACTCAAGGAGAGCACGAATTCGTCAAAGAGCTCGACGACGCCGACGAGGTCGAACTTTTCCCACATGAAACGTACGGCGCGCTCGTGGCTGGGCGTGAGCGCTTGCAGATGCGGCCCGTCGTGGCACGTCAGCCCCATCGCCAGCCGCGCCTCGCAGTCGGGTGGGTTGCGCCAGAAGCACAGCGGCACGCGGTGGTTGCAGAAATGGTAGTGCCAACTCAGATGATGGAGCAGAGGGTGGCGGAGAAGCGTGACTAGATTGCATCGGCAGCCCTTGGCGCGGAGGAGGGAGCGGAGGAACAGCAGATCGGGCAGCGAGTACATGTTGAAGTACGGGTGAGACATGTGGCCGCCGATGTGGATCTCGACGGCGAGGCGCAGCCCGTCGAGCTGGCTGGTGCCGGGCATCTCCACGAGGGTGTGCAGCCGGTGCAGCACGATCTGCAGCGAGAGCTTGTCGAAGCGGTTGACGAAGGAGATCAGGTCGAACTCACCCAGCTGTGCGTGCCGCTGCAGGATCGAGCGCAGAGTCGTGCCGCCCGTCTTCTCGAGGTGATGGAAGAAGACGACCGAGCAGCGCGGCAATGGCACGAGTGCTGCGGAGGGAGCATCGACGCTAGCGGCGAGATCGGCACGTGGAGCATTCACAGAAGCAGGATGCCAGTCCAGAGGCGGCAAGTGCATGCCGTCCTTGCGCGAACTCATCGAGTTGGCATCCTCGGGTGGCCCAGCCGAAGAGGTGCCGATGGCGGCGGCAGGACGAGCCGGTAGGTCGAGCGACCTCAGCGGCCTCATTGCGAGCTGCGTCGACAATTGCAGCTCTCTCTGGCCACCTGAGTATGACATGCCTCGCCGCGGCGAGCGCTGCGAGATCCACACCATGAGCAGCGCGAGCGCGGCGGCTGCGACAACCAATCGGCGTCCTGCCATCTTGGTTTTTTGCACACAATGCGTTCAGGACAACGCTCCGAATTCACACCAACCAAAACAACGACGCCACTTGCCCACCTCTCCCCGGCTTCCCGCCCGCACCTCACTGCGCCACCGGGCGCGCGCGCTGCCGCTGCAGAAGCCCACCTCCCCACGCGAAGCCGAGAATGCGCACCAGCTGGAAGAAGATGTAGACGCGCCACACGCCACTCAACCCGCTGAGCAGCCCGTGGCTTGAGCGGCGCACGATGGCGAGCATGCCGGTGACGGAGAGGGCGATGAAGGCGTAGGTCGCCCACATCGCTCGAAAGGCGCGGCGAGCGAGCATCATGCCCTCTAGGGTGATAGCAGTGCCATGCAACGAGAGGGTCGTCGCCATCAGCGGAACGATCTGGTGCATTTGCTGGAGTACGGCCGGGTCGGTGGTGAAGGAGCTGCCGAAGCCGAGCAAGACGAAGCTCGAGAGAGCTACGACGCTGAGCGAGATGCACAACGTGCACCGGAGCAGCTGCTCCAGCGTCGGGCGCGCCGCCCGCAAGTCAAACGTGCCCCCAGAGGAGAAGGCGGGAAGGTACGCTTGGCAGAGGCTCGAGCCCACGTCGTTCATCGTGAAGCAGAGCATGGCGGTGGCGAAGAGCGCGGTGTGCGCGGCAGCGGGCACACCGCCCAGACTGGCCGCCGTCGCCGCGCATCCATTATGCATGCCGATCTTGACTCCCATGACGAACAAAAAGGGCACGAAGCCCATCAGTGCGCGTGCGACGGCGAAGCTGCCCACGCCGCCCACGCCGCCGCCGCCCACGCTGCCGCCGCCCTCGCTGCCGCCGCCGCCGCCGCTGCCGCCGCCGCCCACGCTGACCTCGGTCTGCACCGCCCTCGCCTCCGCTTTGAGGGTCAGTTCCAGCTGCTTAAAGGGGAAGTAGCGCGATCGATTGCCCTCATTCATCAACCGGACTGTGCACCCTTCCTGTCCTACCTCCGCCACCACCGCCCGTAGCCCGTTGTCCATTGGACGCTCCTGCCCAACCAGCTTCACCACGTCGCCTGGAGCGATGCGCGCGTCCAGCACGGCGCGTGGTGCCACCCGCGCGCCCAAGGCTTCCACAGCATCCTCCGTGCCCATATTTGGACCCAAGGCTTCCAGAGCGTCCTCCATGCCCATATTTGGACCCAAGGCTTCCACAGCGTCCTCCGAGCCCATATTTGGAACTGCGGGCGGCGGGCGGCGCAGGAAGCCCTTTTGCGCGAGCGCCCGGAGAAGCAGCGCGGCGGCGCACAGCTGGGACGCGGAGGTGGCCCAAGCCGCACCCGCAAGCCCTTGCCCGAGACAGGTGATGAGCACAAAGTTGCCTGCCAAATTGAGTGCCGCGCTCAGGCCGACCGCGATCATCGGCGTGGTTGTGTCCTTGACGCCGATGCAGATGGCCTGGGCCACGGTGGCGATCACCACGGCTGGGATGGCGAGCGCGCGTATGAACACGTAGCGCGCGCACGGCACGGCGAGCGCGGCGTTGCCCGAGCAATAGGCCATCGCAAGGGATGCCGCGTTCGCGGTCACGAGGCCGGCGATCATGAAGCCCCCGGCAGTTCCCATCGAGAGGCTCGTCCGCGTCGTCGTGGCAAGGACATCTCCACTCCCTTTGGTGGCAAAGGCGCGGGCACAGAGATTTGTCGCGCCAATCGAGATGAACAGCAAGGGATTTGGTGCCGAGTCGGAGATGCTGCTTGCCGGCCCCAAGGCGGCGAGCTCGAGCGTAGACAGCCGTCCGACGAACGCGGCGTCGATGAGCGACATGAGCGCCGGCGATGCGTAGATGCCAAACGCGGGCAGCACGAAACGAAAGCACTCGCGCAAGGAAGGGACCGGAGGGTGAGCCGTGTCCACAGTCTTGAGCGTCAGCGTGCTCTGGCTAGCAGTCGGCGGCATGCTCTGGCGGCGAAGCGATGGTGTACTGCGGCGAAGAAGTGGCACGTCTGTTGATGCGTGTCGTCGATCTAAATTTATCGGTAATATTGGATGATAAGCGCTTGAGGTTGCGACGAGCACGAAGATGAGCAACATAAAAAAAAAAAGACTTCACTTCAAGAATTCCGCAATGAAACAGAAACCAGCCCCTCCTTTCTCATTGTGAATGGGGGCTCCCGCGCCGGGCCGACCCTGTGTGGAAAACGGGGAGGGGTAAACAGAAACCTTGTGCTCGTCGTGGACGACACCCATACTCACAGTTCAGAGAGTCGGCACGCCCGGGTCTTCAAGTTCAACCCAGGGTTTGGGAACTGTGACGCCATCGAGCGACGAGCCTACGACGAGCCTGAGTCGGCATGGCATGCGGCATGCACACGTTATTCATTGTCTCAGCATTGGGACTTGGGCGTTATTTGAGTTTGGAGGATCGTGGTTCGTGCGGGGCGGACCGCACGAGCGAAAGCGGCATGGAAATAAGCGCTAAGCGGAATCTTGGTTGTTGGTAGAGGTACTTGAATATGTTAGGTATTTGTCAAGCGAAGGGCCACACATAGACTACCGCAACACCATGTCAAATGTCCACACAGCACCGCCCCTCAAATCATCATGTTACATGCATCTGTTAAATTCATCTGCCACTCACGCCGGAACAATGTACTTCATCGCCATGTTCTTCTTCCTCCTCCATCTGCAAAGCATGTACGTGCCGACCACGCCGAGGAGCAATCCGATGATGACGCCAACTACGGTGGCCGCTTCATCGCGCACAATGGTCACCGGCGGAACGGGGACCACGTACGCGTAGGTGATGACGGTGAAAAAGGAGGGCTCGCTGAGCACGCGAAGGCTGAGCCCTTGAGCATCGAAGGCGGCCTGCACGGCGGCCCGCGAGAGTTGCAGGGAGGTCAGGCTGCTCACCAGCTGGTCTGCCGTGCGCCTGTCGCTCACACTGTGCTCGAAAGTCAGGGTGGTCGTCACTGAGACTGCCGCGACAAGCCTTCGCCGACCAGTGCCGCTCATGAGGCCGGCGCTGCCTTGGGCGACATTGGCACTGGAGTTGCTGCTGTTGGTGGTGTTGCTGTGGCTGTTGGTGGTGTTGCTGTGGCTGTTGGTGGTGTTGCTGCTGCTGTTGGTGGTGTTGCTGCTGCTGCTGTTGGTGGTGTTGCTGCTGCTGTTGGTGGTGTTGCTGCTGCTGTTGGTGGTGCTGCTGCTGCTGTTGGTGCCGGTGGCGATTCTGCCGCAGGCGCCGGTGGTGATGGCGTTCCTGTTGCTGCTGGTGGCGTTCCTGCCGCTGGTGGCGTTGCTGCTGCCGCTGGTGGCGTTGCTGCCGCTGGTGGCGTTGCTGTTGCTGCTGCTGCTGTTGGTGGCGTTGCTGCCGCCGATGTCCTCGCCGCAGCCGGTGGGGAGTAGTGGGGAGGGGGGGAGTGCGGGGGGCATCGGCGGCGGCTTGCGCGGGGGCGGCGGCGACCTGGGCGGCCTCGAAGGCGGCCTGGGCGGCGGCGAGGGCGGCGGCGAGCGCGGCACGGCGGGTGGCGACGAAGGGGGCCTTGGCGGCGAGGGCGGCTTCGAGGGCGGCCTCGGCGGTACGGAGGGCGGTGAAGGGGGCGAGGGCGGCGGGGGCGAGGGCGGCGGCCTCGGGGGGGCCGAGGGCGGCGGTGTGGGCGGCACGGGCGGCGAAGACGGCGGCGTCGACGGCGGCTGGAAGGCTGGATCCTCAGCAGCCGTTTCGACGAAATCGAAACGGACAGTCACGGCCCCAAGGAGCGAATTCATCCCTCGTAGCAGAAGCGCCTTTTCGGTCGCGCCGCGCAGGTTGAGCACCACTCCGTCAGGTAGCCCTGTCGACACGCCAAGCTGCGCCGCGACGCTGTACTGCTCCACGGCCACTAGCCCGGGGGGTGCGGCCTGCGGGGGAGGCTGTGCGTTGGACGGCGCGTTCACGTCGTCTTCGCCCACGTACTTGCATCGGAACGAGTTGTGCACCGTCACGCCCGTCACCTCCCGCGCACACGGCGTGTCCTGGCGCATGCGGCACCCAAAGTTTCGAGCGAGAGGGTGCAGGCACCCCTCGAGCGCCACGAAGCACGGGTATTGGGAGCTCGCCTGGGTGGCGAACGGGTCGTAGTTCATCGCGCTCGACTCGAGGCAACCGAAGCGCACAAGGCGGGACCGCGGGGTGACGCCCCGCATGGGAGAGCCCAGCACGAGCAACGGGTTCGTGCGCGAGCCCGTGCACAGCGAGCGGTTGTGCACGGTCGCCGTCACGTCAAAGTCGAGGGAGAGGCCGCTCTCGCGAGAGACGCTCAGCGCGCCGTGCGCGGCCGGGCTCGTATAGTTGAGGGTCGCAGGCATCATGCAGCCCTGGATCACAGGTACGCACCACGACATCGAGTTGAACGTTGCGATCGGGTCGTAGTTGGCAGCGAGAGGGTCGGTGCATCCCTCGAGTGCCATCACGCAGCCAGAGAGCACATTGGCCGCGGCGTCGTACTGGATCACGCTCCGCTGCATCGCGGGGTGGTCCTTCTCATATGTTCGCCCGATGCTGACAGCCGCGTCGTCATGGAAGCCCGAGCGGAATCCGGGCGTGCTGTTCGCCACGCCCGCGTACGACTCGGACGCGAGTGTGCAGCCTGGGGATGGGCTCGAGAGGGGCGAGGGCGCTGCGGTGAGCACTTGCATGCAAGGCAGGTACGCGAATGTGCAGCTTGGGGATGGGCTCGTGAGGGGCGATGGCGCTGTAGTGAGCACTTGCATGCAAGGCAGGTCATCAGTGGCAATCAACGTACCTCCTCACTTGCATGCAAGGCAGGTCATCAGTGGCAATCAACGTACCTGGGATGGGCTCGATGCACGAGCCGTCGTCGTGCGTCGCGAGCGAGTGGAAGTTGAGCGCGGTCGCCGAAGTGCACCCGAGGGTGGGGTAACGACAGAAGCCAGATTCGCGCGCCCCCGGTTCATAATTGAGCGCGCCCGCGAACAAGCAGCCGCGCATGTAATGAGCGGGGCGCGCGCAAAAGTGTGGCACGTGCACGTCGGCGCTCGGCTCGTATTTGGTGTCATTCGAGAGCATGCAGCCCGCGATCAGTAGGCGCGGCGCGTGGATGATCGTACCGGTAGCGCCTCCATTCAGATTGGCGGTGCCGCGGGGGCACGCCCGCACTGTCCTCGGCAGCTCCGTGCCGTTCCAGATCTTCGGCGCGGTGTTGACGACAAAAGCGTCCTCAGGGCCACGCCCGTGGTTGGACCACGTCTCGATCGTGCGCCCACACTCGAATGTGCCAATGCTCGACTCGTAGCACAGCCCGAGCCCAGAACCTTTGCAAGCGGAGCCTGGGTACATTCCCCGAGCCACCTCCTCTCCTCGAGAGACCAGTGAGGCACTCCGGACGCACCGGCCGAAGGTCTCGCAGCTCGAGTAGCCAAACTTGCCCGTCCCTCGCACGAGCCTGGCCTCTACCTCCATCCCGCCCGATTGGTACGAGGTGACCATCGCCACTCCGTCAAACTCGCCGAGATCGATGAACGAGTCGACCGAGACATAATGGGCGGCGCGAGCGTCGTCTTGCTCAAGGAGCAGGCTCTCATCGATGGGCGCCGGGTAGCCGGCCTGCACGGCCGCTGAGCCGATCACGTAGGCGGTGCCATCCCCAGCGAAGTGCCTCGACCGAACGACCTTTCGGCCGTACAGGAAGGCTGGCATCCAAGCCCCAGGGTACTGGCGCATCTCGCTGCTCGAGGTCGAGCCGAGATGCGTATCGGGATCCGTGTGGTTGCGGTCGAATGGATGCACGAAGGAGGGCACGGCGCTCTCGAAATTGGTTGCGTAGAGGCAGACCCAAGCGCAATCCTCCACCGGGGGCGGCGGCAGCGGCGGGGGTGAGGGTGGCGGTCTGGGCGGCGGCGAGGGTGCGGGCGGCGATCTGGGAGGCCTGGATGGGGGCGCGGAGGGCGGCGGGGGAGAGGGCGGCGGATAGGGCGGCGAGGGCGGTGGCGGCGAGGGGGGTGGCGGAGATGGAGGTGGAGGCGAGGGTGGCGGTTTCGGGGGCGGCCTGGGCGGCGGCCTGGGCGGAGGAGAGGGTGGCGGTGGCGAGGGCGGCGGTGGAGAGGGCGGAGGTTTAGGAGGGGGCGAGGGTGGCGGAGGGAATGGCGGCGGCAGCGGTGGCGGCGAAGGCGGCGGCGGCGATGGCGGCGGCAAGGGCGGCGGCGAAGGCGGCGGCGACGGAGGGGGCGGGCGAGGAGGAGGCGAGGGCGGTGGCGGCGAGGGCGGTGGAAAGGGCGGCGGCGAGGGTGGCGGTGGCGAGGGCGGCGGTGGAAAGGGCGGCGGAAATGGGTAGCCATTGAAATTCTCGCCGTTCGGATCAGGTGGG
>Ga0180441_101054_pt1 | contig 17584 bp, 9 predicted proteins | sample ChrtobMetaP5_8mM_FD_120633 | JGI IMG/M metagenome (GOLD analysis project Ga0180441, IMG submission 120633) | Chrysochromulina tobin associated microbial communities from unialgal haptophyte culture, Seattle, Washington, USA - P5_8mM MetaG | ecosystem: Host-associated > Algae > Haptophytes >...
AGCGAGGGTGGGGGTGGGAACGGCGGCGGTGAAGGAGGTGGTGAGGGCGGCGGTGGCGAGGGCGGTGGTGGCGAGGGCGGCGGTGGCGAGGGCGGCGGCGGCGAGGGCGGTGGCGGCGAGGGCGGCGGCGGCGACGGAGGTGGTGGTGAGGGCGGTGGTGAGGGTGGCGGCGAGGGAGGTGGTGACGGAGGAGGTGGTGACGGCGGCGGCGTTGGTGGCGGTGGGGAGGGCGGCGGGGAAGGTGGAGGTGGGGAGGGCGGCGGCGGGGAAGGCGGCGGCGGCAACGGTGGAGGAACAGGTGGCGGCGACGGCGGCGGAGGACGTGGAGGAGGGGACGGTGGAGGTGGCGAAGGTGGCGGCCGCGGCGGTGGTTCCGGCGGCGGTGATGGTGGTGGCGGTGAAGGTGGCCTCATAGGCGGTGATGGTGGTGGTGGTGAAGGTGGCGGCGGCGATGGTGGTGGCGAAGGCGGCGGTGGCCTAGGCGGCGGCGAGGGCGGGGGAGGAGAAGGAGGAGGTGAGGGTGGCGGACGGGGAATCGGCTGGATAGGCGGCGGTGGGCTCGGCGGCGGCGAAGGCGGCGGTGGCGACGGCGGCGGTGGCCTCGGCGATGGCGACGGGGGTGGCGACGGGGGTGGCGGCGATGGTGGTGGCCTCGGCGGTGGCCTCGGCGGCGGTGGCCTCGGCGGCGGCGACGGTGGCGGTGGCGAGGGCGGCGGTGGCCTCGGCGGTGGCGAGGGCGGCGGCGGCGAAGGTGGTGGTGCAGGCGGAGGAGAGGGGGGTGGTGGGGAGGGTGGGGGCGGCGGAGGCGGCGGCGAGGGCGGTGGCGGCGAGGGCGGAGGTGGCGAGGGCGGTGGCGAGGGCGGAGGAGGAGGCGAAGGTGGTGGTGGCGACGGAGGAGGTGGAAAGGGCGGTGGAAATGGCGGTGGCGGCGAAGGCGGTGGCGATGGAGGTGGTGAGGGCGGCGGTGGCGAGGGCGGTGGTGGTGAGGGCGGCGGTGAGGGAGGAGGAGGCGATGGTGGTGGCGACGGCGGTGGCGATGGAGGTGGCGGGGACGGAGGCGGGAACGGCGGTGGACTAGGCCTTGGAAACGGTGGGTTCCTTGGCCGTGGAGGTGGAAATGGTGGTGGTGACGGCGGTGGGGATGGTGGAGGGGCTGGCGGTTGTATTGGTGGTGGACATGGTGGTGGTGATGGTGGTGGCTTCGGGGGCGGCGAAGGGGGCGGCGGCAAAGGCGGTGGCGGCGAAGGGTCCGGCGGCGCGGGCGGGGGCGGGAACGGCGGCGGATAGGGTGGCGGCGAGGGTGGCGGCGAAGGTGGTGGTGGGCGTGGCGGCTCTAAGGGCGGCGGCGAGGGTGGTGGTGGCGAGGGTGGTGGCGAGGGTGGTGGCATCGGTGCAGGCGGCGGCGGCGGACGTGGATCAGGTGCCAACGGAGTCCACCGGCCTGCGTCTGCCGTGTAAGGCCGCGGTGGAGCCGGCGGTGGCGTGGCCCAAGCACAGGACTCATCGTATCGGGTGAGGTACAGCGCTGAGGTCGGGTCCATACATCCACGCGACCTGTACCTGCATGTGCCGTCGTTGAAGGTCGCTCTCGAGTCGAAATTGGCAGCGGCCGAGTCATTGCAGCCACTATACTGACACATGGACCGGTTATGCACGAAAATCGCGACGGCGGGCACGCCTTCGTAGGCAGACCTGCCCGCGTAGGGCACGTAGTTGGCTGCGGCAGAGTCTCCGCAGCCGTGGATGGCATACCTGCAACTGTGCCTCATGCGTATCATTCGTTGGTCGCCTGTGTGCACCGGCAAACGTGGACGAGAAGGTGTCAGCTCTCGCAGCTAACGAGTTCAACGGGGTTGAAGATGCTGTGATCTTTGCGCGGTACCCGCTATATGCGCTTGAAAATTGTACGCAAGTGGGTCGTCGCAGTACAGGATGGGTTTCGGCACGCACGGCCCAGGCCTGCCGTAATTATCTGCCGTCGAGTCATCGCACGCCTGCACGGTAAGCAGCAGCAGCCCCAACAATATCTGCGCTGTTGTGGATAGCCCAACCATTGACGGCATACGGTCGCGCAGCCGCAGACACGCGTGGATCGATGGCAGCGGTTTTACTCTGGGCAACATCGCTCCGACCGGCCGCTACCGGCACGAAATCGCGTCGCGTCGTGCGTGTACAAACCGAACCAACGGTCAACGGGACATTCATGTGAATGTATGTCTGTGTGACTTCCAATACACGGCTGAACCTTCTGAACCATCTTCCGACTGCCCCACCCGCCTCAATACCCCACAGAGCAACTGAGTCCGAGTGAGTCATCGTTCACACCAAATGGCTTCCAGCCTCGCTCGCGTCGCCGCCTTGGCCGTGCTCGTGGCCGTGGTGATAGCGCTTCTCTTATCGTCTACAAGCCCACTTGAGGCCGAGTCCCAGTACGACTACATCGTCATAGGCGGTGGCTCGACAGGCAGCGTGGTCGCCGGCCGACTCGGCCAAGCGGGCTTCAGCGTGCTTGTGCTCGAAGCGGGCGGGCCGACGCAGCACGCGCTCGGTGGCACGCAGACGGTCGCCGGCGACTTAACCATCTTCGATGTGCCACTCGGCTGGGTGCAGGTGCTCTCAGACCACCGCTGGAGCAAGCAGTACGAGTGGAACGTGCCTGCCGATCCGCCGCCATCAATCGCGCGTGGCCTTGGCGGCTGCGGCATCCATAACGCGATGCTCTACATGCGTGGTCGTCCCGAGGACTTTGAGAGCTGGGGTCCTGGCTGGAGCTGGTCAGACGTGCTCCCCTTCTACAAACGCTCGGAGGCCAACCAGCAGCACGGCCCGTCGGCCCTGCACTCAAAAGACGGGCCCATGTCGGTGACATCGGTGATCTCGGACAATATCTCGCGCGCCTTTGTCGCGAGCACCGTCGCGGCCGGCGCCCCAGCCAATGACGATTTCAACGGCGAGTCGCGCCTCGGCGCGGGCTTCTATCAGTTCATGATCCGCGGCGGCGTGCGTGAGTCCTCTGCCAAGGCTTTCTTGGGTACGAAGTCACGTCCCGAGACAGTGACGGTGCTCACCAACTGCCTCGTGAGCCGCATCCTGTTCGACGCGACTGCCCGCGCCACGGGCGTCGAGTACGTCCAAGGGAGCAACCCGACCGACAACGCGCGCCGCGTCTACGCCAGGGCGACGCGGGAGATAGTCATCTCCGCCGGTGCCATCAATACGCCCAAGTTGCTCCTGCTCTCTGGCATCGGCGACCGCGCGGCGCTCACGAAGCTGGGCATCCACGTGATCCACCACAACCCAGCCGTGGGCCGCGGCCTCGCCGACGGAGTGTACGCGATCATGCAGTGGGTGAGCACCGGCGGAGACTTCGTGCGCTGCCGGCTGGACGCCTGGAGTAATAACCTAAAGGAGGCAGACGCGTACTGCCGCGATCAGCTCGAGCGCTACAGCGAGGGCGATCCCTCGTCGGTCTTTGCCTCCCCGGGCATCTCGGCGGGGGCCTTCCTTCGCTCGCCGTACGCGCGCGGCGACGAGCCCGACATCCAGCTCACCATCCACCCGTGGGATAAGTATGGCCGCACTTGGTCGACGCGCTACAATAGCATCGCGTCGCTCGAGATCGCAAACAACCACCCGCGCTCTCGCGGCTACGTGGCGCTGCGCTCGGCGCGCTTCGCCGATGCACCCATCTTCCAGGGCCCCTACCTCGCCGATGTGAACGACAGTCAACCGCTCATCTGGGCAGTACGTGAGATGCGTCGGATCGCGACTACGCCTCCGCTGGATAATCTCTTCCTGAGCGAGCTCATCCCGGGCAGCCACGTGCAGACCGACGAGCAGCTGCACGACGCGATCGCGTGCGGACCACGTCAGTTCCGGCAGCTTGGCCGGCCCGCGTGCGATCGCTCCGAGCTCCCCGTCAACCACCTGGCGGGAACTTGCCGACTCGGACCACCCACCGACCGTACTGCATGCGTCGACCTCCAGCTGCGTGTGCTCGGCGTCCAAGGGCTTCGCGTCGCCGACGCTTCGGTGATGCCGCGTCCACCCAGCGGAAACACGCACGCCACCTGCATGATGATCGGCGAGCGCGCCGCCGACTTCATCCTGCGCGATGCGAAGGTCCCGCATCAACGCAGGGAGCCACCCGAAGGCACGAATGCGTAAGTATATAGTATATAGATTTAGTCTCCCGTGAGAACTGAGATATTAAGAGAACAGCCGAAGTAAAGCCGAAGCGGAATGCGGATATCCTCTCGCCCCGCTGCGCTTCCTTCTTCGCGTTTTGTGTGCCTTAGTTTAAGTTTTGTTGTGAGTGTGGTTTGATTCGGAGCATGCTTCACACGCGTTACCGGTACCCATGTGTGTCCCGGCCCCCCCCGGTGTCTTTTTACCGGTTCTGAGCGTCGGCTGCGGCGCATCCGTCGGTCCGCGGCGCATCGGCGGTTGTCGGCCACGGCGAAAACGTGCCCAGCGCGCGCATGCTCCGTGTCTCGTATGGGGTCATTTAATATGTGTGTATTCTGAGCAGGTCGTGTTAACGTTCACGTCACGCACGTTGACTTGACTTGACTTGACCACGCACGCACGCACTCGCATGATCCGTCGCGGTGCTGCGCGGTGTTCGGAATGCCAGCAAGAGCGGGTCCAATCTCAGGCTTCGATCGTGTGTATGCCGAAAGAATTTGGGGCAAATCTGGCGGTGGCTCGGGGCCGGGCTCCTCGGAGAGGTCAACGCGTGGCCTCTCCGGTCTTCTCGTCTACTTTATCATGAGCCAGGGCATCGATTCTTTCTTGGATGCCGCGTGCGGTTCAATGGAGTGGATGCCCGTCACCCTTGAGGTGATAGATAGTCTGCGCAAAGTGGATGGCTTGGCGAACCGCCGGGCATCGCCACCTCTCAACTACACAGGTACCGACATTGTCGGCTCCCTCATCGAGAGGCACGTGAAGACGCTTCGACCCGGGCACCCTCAGTGGAGATTCATCCATGCCGACATGACCGACCCAGGCTATCCCGAGCTCGTCGGTGCTCACGACCTCGTCATGGCGCGCGACGTCTTCTTCCACTTGTCCTCTGACAAGGTCTTGGCAGCGCTTCGAAATCTGAAGCGCACTGGCAGCCGCTGGCTCTTGGTAACGCACACGCCGCACCACACCAAGGAAAACTCAGACGTTCCGACGTCGAAGCCGCACGGCATGGAACTGAACGAAGGGGGGGTGCGGGGATTGAATCTTCACAATGCGCCATACAACCTCCCTAAGTCCGAATGGGACTTCACCGAGCACGATTTCACGGACCGAGGAGCGCGTCATGGCAGAGGGAAGAGAATTTCCCTCTGGCGGCTTGACACGCTTCCTATTCCTCCCTGACATCAATATACTAAAGCTCACGCAAGCCACGCGACTCTCCCAGTTGGGCTCCCAACGATCTGTACCCGTGCACCCTCCCTCCAGGTCCAGCTTCTTTCACCCCCAATAGCCAACGCAACCGGCGGGTACCGTAAGGTCAGCATCTCAGGTGGTCTTCTTCTTCAGAACTTCTGTTGTTATTGTCATGAAGCTGTGTGATTGAGTACGAAAGAACTTACGAGTTCTGAGTTTGGCGGGGTGTGAATAGTCCCGTAGAACTTCCCGAGGGCCATCGCCATGTCGTCGCCCTATTTCTCTCTCCTCGCCTTCATCTCGATCGCCGACAGCGTTCAAGGCTTCCACGTTATCGGGTCATGTACAATTTCCCGTTTATCAGCGCGCTCGCGCAACATGATGTTGCAAGAGGATCCTGCAGCAAAACGTGCTGAAAGCGGCAAGGCTGCCGTGGCTGCAACAATTGCAGGCAACCTTGGTGGCTTGCCTGCGACCATGCTCGACCCATCCAGATTCACACCTCAATGGGAGCTACAAGCTGACGGGCTGGCGATCATGCTTCTCCTTTTTGGCGTTGTTTATCGCTATGCTGTACGCACCGACAACAACCCCATGCTCAAGCAGGGTGTCGTCGGGGCTTTTGTCATCACGCGCGCTTGGGCGCTGCTGGATGCGCCGGACACGTGCTCAGCCATCCCGTTGAATTGTGGTGCGCCGCTGGGATACTTCTCTTGGGAGATGATTGCCGCTGGATTTCTCGCCACTGCCCAGACCGCAACCGCCTGTGCTGCAGCAGCATTCGCCCTTGAGATTTGCTTCGACAAAGGGCTGATCAAGAGATGCGAGGCGGGCGAGTGAAATGCATCCCTCGCAGCTCCCCAAGGACGTCGAATCACTGAAGCGCGATCAGTATTTGTGCTGCTCACGTCTGAAAATAGCTCAACCACGCAGCTTCCGTTCACACTACGAGAACGTTTCACACGAGATCGCACGAGATCACACTTAGTACTCCACTTCACAGTCCGGTCGCCGAGACAGTACGGATAGAGTCGATACGAGCCGAGAGAGCTCTATGTATCCGAACGTTTCATCTCAAGAGAACGAGAAGAAGGCGCGGATTTATCGTATGATCAGAATAAATCAATAAAAAACGCGAGGCCGGTCAGGGGCTCGCAGGGTCTCTCAGCCGTCCGACACCGACCGCGGGCGTCGATACTCGTCGCTCCCGACAGCACTTTGCTCTCTCGTCCGTGCCGTCTGCGTCTCGTCCTGTCTCCCGGTGCGCCTCTCGCCGGCGGGCCGGGCTCCAGACAGGTCCATGCTACCCCGGTCAGACTCGAAACCCAGGGCATTGCAGAGCCCGCACGCCACACACCCGCGGCGCGACCATCGCGCCACCGCCCGCGACCGCTTTCCCGCTCGTCTGTGATGAGGAGGTCGCGAAGGCGAGCATGCGGTTCTCACATCAACGTTCTGTCTGAATAGCATGCGGCGCCTCTCGCCCCTCGACCTCGCCTCCCCCCTATCCACCACGTCATGGCCCGTCTCCCTTCAGGCGTTTGGGCCGTTCACGGCGCTTCACGGTGTGAACAGACCGCCACCAGTCCCTCAAGCTGGCGGCGATTGCTGCGCGCCTGCACCCGCTCAGCTGGCGGTGATGGATTCGATCGTAGTTTGGTAGAGCCTGGCCGAGTGTGCAGCCACGGCCCCGAGCACCTCAGCCTGGCGTGCCGCACCGGTGGCCTGCGCGCGCCACGCCTGCTGCGCGCTCAGTGGGTTGGAGCCCAGCCCCTCGGTGAGTTGCATGCGAAGCGCTGCCATCGCCTCGGATGGACCCTCGGGCGCGGGGGGAGGGGCGGACTGCGCAATTGAAGCCACGAGCCGCTCGGTCTCCCGCGTGCGCTCGAGGTTGGGCGGCAGTCCAGGGCCAGTCACGCGACCGAGAGGCGCGTTGTTGGGCGGCATCGCCGCCCCGCCGCCCGACACGCCCCCCACCGCAGGCCGGCTGATCGGAATCTTCGGCTTGCGTGCCATGGCGGCGGTGGGCACGGTACGCTTGGGCGGCGGCGCAGCCCCGCCGTTGCCGAAGGCGACGCCGCCATCGACCTTTTTCGCGCGCACCGTAGCCGATGATGCAACTCTGGCCTTAGGCGCCACGGCGCCCGCCACGGCGCCTTCGCCCTCGTCGTCAGCGCTCTCCTTGGCGGCCCACGTGGCGCGGGGCGCCTGACCGTTGAGTGCGCGCGCCGTCAGCGGCTTCTCGGCGGGCATCGCCTCGGTCCACGCGTCCACCGAAGGCCTGCTTCGAGATGCTGTAGCGAGCGTGGGCGGCTTCAGCACCGCGAGTGATTTGGGCACCGGAGCCGGCGGCGGCGGTCGCACGCCGCTGTTGGGCCGGAACTGGCCGACGGCAGGCAGCTGGGAGCGGGCCGTCTCGTAGTGCGCTCGGTGCGATTCGAGTGCGGAGCGCATCGCCAGATAGCCAAAGGTCATCTCGGCCTGCGCGCTGACGCCATCGCCACCCTCGCGCCATGTGGTGGTGCTGGCGGCGGCAGCAGCGGCCCTTGCCGCGCACACGCCCGCGGTGGGGATGGGATCTCCCGCGTCTTCGGCCGCGTCTTCGGCTGCGATCGATGCGGCCGCGCCGGCCGTCGTCACGTTGACACGCCGACGTTGCGACGGGCCGAGAGACGCGCCATGGCAAGCTGCCGATGCCCGGTCGAGCGAGGCAACGACGGTCATGCCGCTACCTAGCCCACCCGGCTTGCGCGCGGTGAGCACGACCGTGTTCATTGCGGGCATCTGCCCTGACACACCCGCCGCCGCCGCCGGTGCCCACTCGGCCTCCGTCTCGGCCACGGGCTCGAGAAAAGCCGTGTCGGGGCCCAACGGCACACCGCTCGCCCGCATCATGCCTGCCGAGGCGTCGCGCAGCTTGGACGAAATTGACGCGCGCAGCTCCTCGAAGTTGGTGGAGAGCGCCGCGTCCGAGCTCTCGTTCGCGGCGCCCGCCGCGGCGCCGCCCTCGGCGAGGCATCCTGGAAAGCTCACTCGTGGCGCCTCTGCGCGGACGTGCACCGTATTGGGCGGCGGCACGGGAAAGTGTGACCACATATCCTCCGCCGCACTGACTGAGGTGGGCGCATAGCCGTACAGACTGGCGCGCAGGGCCTGGAAAGAGGGGATTTCGTCATCGTCGTCGTCATCCATTTTCGGCGCTGGCTGCAGCGGTGGCGGCTGCGACGGCAGTGGCACCGACGTGAGCGGCACCCGCTGGGGTGGCGGCGCCGGCGGCGCCTGCCTCACGGGTTGGCGCGACGGCGGTGGTGCCACGTAAGCCGCCCCCGCGTTGCCTGAGCGGCGTAGCTCCTCGGCAATGGAGGCACGCAGCCTCGAGAAATCGGAGTGAAGGGCGTCGAGGTCGTCCTGCGAGGTGAAAGCGAGCAACGCGCGCGCGTAGGCGAGAGTCAGAGTGTTGGCACTGCAAAAAGTGGCGAATGAGGGCATGACTTCATACCTCGGCCTCGTCGGCCATCTTCCCGCTGTCAGGGGCGCTGACGGAGGGTCGCCAACGCGGGAATCGTTCTTTCTTTTGCGCAACAAAAATCGTCCACCCTTCAGTGTCATGTTCTCAGTGGTTCTGAGCTCTGCGATCTGCGTGACTTCGCGATGGCGGTCGCGTTCAAAATTGTGTTCAATACAACGCTTTTCCAAAGACAGAGTGCTGGGAACTTCGTCGTGTAAAAGTCGCGACGATGGCCAAGGGCTGGTTCCCAGCCCCTTGCAATGGCGCACCCGAATGCATCACGCATGTTGGCTGCTATGGGGAATTCCATGAAGGAGCGGGAAAAGCGCGGCGAAGGCGAGCAGACTCTGCAGCAACTACCGCCGCCCTCGCCAGCTTTCTTGAGGCGCACACGGCGTTCGGGCCATCCGGGCGTTGAGGATGAGGCGATGTTGGACGTTTACGATGAGATGCGCCAGATGCTCTCGCATATCACCGCGGAGGGCAACGCACTTCCTGACGGTAAAATATGGCAAGGTGAGACCTCGGGGATGCACGTCAGACTTGCGTGCGAGCACCTGCGGCGCTTCTTTGTGCATCTTTGCTGCGGGGCCGAAACACGTCTCGACCCAGACTACAAGGTGAGCACATCGGGCTTTGCACGAGATGATGGCGAGCTCAAACATGACGAAGATGGGGTGCCCGATGTGGAGCAGCTCGCGCGCCGCGGGCTCATCCTCCCGATCACCGACTCGTGGAAGGAGAAGTGGGACATGCTCATCTTGATGATGATCCTGTACTCGGCAGCATTCGTGCCGCTGCGCGTATGCTTCGCGGCCGAGGCGGAGGGCGTCATGTGGTACGTCGAAGTCACCGTCACCTTATTCTTCATCCTCGACATGTACTTCACCTTTAACACCGTCTACTTTGACTTGACGAGCGGCGAGTGGGTCGTCGACCGGCGGCGCATCGCTGGCAATTACCTCAAGTCGTGGTTCTGGATAGACGCACCCTCGTCAGTGCCCGTCGAGCTGATCGACGTCGCCCTGCAGGGCGAGTCGAACGACACGCTCGGGCTGCTGCAACTGCTCCGCCTCTTCCGGCTACTCCGGCTGCTCCGACTGCTCAAGATCGAGGGCTACGTAGACATGATCGAGGAGCATTACGACGTCAACTTGCGCTCGCTGCGAATCTTCTTCATGCTTCTCAAGATCTCCTTCCTAGCGCACTTTCTCGGCTGCTTCTGGTTCGGCATCCACGTGCTGAGTGGGTATATCGACCCGACGAACGAGCAGCCCACCTGGGCGACTGAGTACGATAACGGCCGGGCGGCGGACGACGACACACCCCTAGAAATCCGCTACCTGTACTCAGTCTATTGGTCCGTGACCACTCTCACGACGGTCGGATATGGTGACGTGGTGCCACAGAACACATTCGAGCGCTTATATGCGCTGGGTACCATGCTCCTCTCGGCCATCGTCTTTGGCTACCTGATCTCCAACATTGGCGCGCTCGTCGCCTCGGCAGACCGGCAGGCGGCAAAGAAGGAAGCCAACCTCGACATGGTGAGGGACTATGTGAAGTTCCGCCGGCTGCCGTACGATATGGCCACGCGGGTCAAGAAGCACTACTCCTTTTACTACACGCAGCGCTCGAGCTTCAACGAGGTCGAGCTGCTCGATGGGCTGCCACCCTCGCTCGGGTCGGAGGTGATTGCCACTGATTGCCGCGGATTGCCACTCTGATTGCCACTGAGTGTCGCTCTGATTGCCAGTCGGATTGCCAGTCGGATGGCCACTGATTGCTAATGATGTCCTGGCTCGGGTCGTAGGTGACGCGCTACGTGCTCAAGGACACGCTGGGACGGATCCCCCTATTCCAAGGCCAATGGCTCGACCCCGAGTTCCAGTCAGACCTGTTCCCTCTGATCAAGCCGGTCTCGTACCAGCCGGGGGAGGTGATCTTGAAGCGCGGTGAGCCGTCCCTCGAGCTCCTCTTCCTGCTCAGTGGCGAGGTCTCCGTGCTCTCGGCCTACACGATCAACCGGGTGTGCTCCAGGCTCACTCCGACCGAGGAGATCATCTTCTCGAACGAGCCGACGCCGCAAAAGGTCATGGCTCTCAAGCACATGGGAGCCTTTGGCGCGACAGTGCTCACTGGCCGGCGGTGCACCGCCACGCACCTCGCCAACACAAGTGTGCATGTGCATATGCTCTCGAACACGGACATTGCGTTCATCTTCAAGAAGAACCCGCGCATGTGCCGACGGGTGAAGACCGTCCTGTTGGCCGAGGTGGCGCGCAAGGAGCGCATGAAGATCATCTTTATGCGCTTCCTCATCAGCTCGCTCCGCGTCACCAGGGAAGACGGCTCGGCCGACCTCAAGGCGTTGGCGCAGCGCTCCTCCCTCATCATCCAGAAAGCGTGGGCGCGCTTCTCCTTAGAGATGCACTCGTGGGACATCGAGGACGACGATGGCCGGAGCATGCTCAACCCGAATATTCGGCAACAAGCTCTTCGCCGACAAGCCCGATCGAGGCGCGCCTCGACTTGCAAGTCAGGCGCGCCTGCGAGCGCGCCGGCGAGCGAGACTGCGAGCGCGCCGACGAGCGCGCCAGTTAGTTTGCCAGGCAACGGCCCGCCAGCTGGCGGCGATGCCATCTGGCTGGAGACACGTGGCAAGGTGAAGGGTAAGAAGCTGCGCCTCGCCGCTCAGACAGAGGCCGCCATCGCCGATGTCTTTGCGGACCTCAAGAGCAAGTTTGTCTCATGACCAGGGACGAGTCATTCAACGGAAAGGTACACTGTACGCATGTGTTTGGCGTGTGGTGGGCCGCGTGGCTGCACCCGTAAAGCGTAACAGTAACGGCTAAACGCGTGGACCGTGCGGTCTTTCTCTGTTTTCTATATGGCTATCAAGATGGCTATGGCTCAAAAACACGTGATCAGCCATTACAGCGCTCATACTACATACACACGTTTTTTTGGGTGGCAAGCCTTCGTCTTGCTACTTGCAGTTCCGAGCTTCACAAATTCAGAGCGCTACGTATACGACTCCGTGTTTTTGAACCGGTACGTTCCGTCTTGTGTCCCGTGTGTGTCCCGGCTCCCATGGGTTCCCCTGTACCTGAGTGTCCCGGCTCCCCCGGTGTCTTTTTACCGGTGCCTTACCGGTACGGTTCAGTTTGTTCCCAAAGTTGAACACGTCGCTTTTCTACAGCTTTGGTCGCCGACGCACACCTTGGCCGTCTCGGGAAACGCCCCGCAAGTGACTGACACATGGCTTCGCGCGAGCTTCCCTGTATGGACGAGCTTCCCTCGTTCCGCACGCACGTCTCGTTTCTCGATGCCAATGCGCAAGCGCACGACCGGAGGCCGCTGTTTGCGTTCGGTGATTTGTGCGACAACAGCCTCGAGGCTGGGTCGACGCTACTTGATATTGACGTGCTGCCCAACGGCAGTGCGAATGGTGTGATGATCAGCATGACAGATGACGGCAAAGGAATGGATGAGAAACAGATGAGCGACGGGTTACTGTCGGTGGGGTTTACCACGAAGGGGAAGAACACCGAGGTTCATTACGGAATGGGTTCAACCTCGGCACAGCCCCGGCTGTCACCCAAGGGCTCTCTCATCTTCTCGAAGCGCGACGGCAGCCGCACCGTGGGCTTGATCTCTTCGACACTCTTCAAGGACCTCGGCACGGATGAGCTCAAGACGGCTCAGTGCTCATGGGACGCGTGCACGAACAAGGTCATCACCGAGACTTCGGAGCGCCATCCCCTTAAGGCGGCGCAACGTCAGGCATCGCTCGCAGTCATTCTGGCCCACACACCGTTCCGGACGGAGAGTGCGCTGCTCGAGCAGTTCCGGCGCATTCCCGGAGCCCATGGCACGCGTCTGCTGCTGCTGCACTGCGACAACCAGGTGCTCGACACGGCGGTGGCAGCAGACGATGTGGTCGTGACCCACCCGGCGAGCGGCGGCGACCGCGACGGGGCACACCCACAGCAGCACGAGGTGAGCCTGCGCAGCTTCCTCGAGGTGCTGTACTATGCCGACTCGAGCACGGCGCCGCCCATGCGGATCTCGCTACGCGGACACCTCGTACCTCCACGCCGGTGGGACATGTTCCTTCTTGAGTGGCCAGAAGACACGACCGAGTACACCTACAAACCAGCTGGGCTGGACTCCAGCGCGGGCGAATACGGCGCCTCGATCCGCTTCGGGCTGCGCGTGCCGCTGCGAGAGCTCCACTCGGTCTTCACGTCCAAACACGTGCGAGGGTCGGACCGCGCGGCGCTTCAGGAACGTAAGGCCGAGCTCCAGGACTATACAGGCGTTTTCTACTATAACCATGGGCGGCTGATCCGGCCCCTCGAGCGCACGCATCAGCAGCTGCAGTCGCTGCATTCGGGCAACATCCTGCTCACCGCCGAGAAGAAAGTCACCTTATTCGGGATCGGCACGATTGGCGTGTGCCGCGAGGGCTGGCTACTGCCCACTCACTCGAAGAGCGAGTATGCCATGCGCCCGGTGCACCCCAGCGCTTTCTACCGCGGCGGCACGGAGCGCCCCGACTATCCTCAGCTCCAAAAGGTTGTCGATAAGAAGCTGATCGAGTTCCTGAGCACAGTGATCGCGCCCAGATACAATGTGATCACGGCCCATCAGAAGGGCATGAGCCAACGGAAGCTTCTCAAGCCACCCGTCGACCAGGCAACCCTTGCCGCTTCCAAGGCAACCGCACTCGTGAAGCGCAAGGAGCGTGAGAAGGCGGTTGCGGCCCTTGACGACGGCGTGCGCGCCTGCGTGCGAGCCGATCGTACCGTCATTGGGACGATCGTGTGCATGCCGTTTCGGCTGTACAAGCTCAAGCTGCCGAGCGGGCAGCTGCATCCAAAATGCTTCCGAGCCGCCGACCTCGAGGTCGCCGGCTTCGATCCGGTGGCGCAGCTACCCCCAGGCGCACGCCCGGCTCCGCGCACGCTCGAGGGCGCACAAGCAGAGGTGGCGTGGTTTGTTGACTCTGGCGGCCAGGAGAGAGAGTTCTATCCGTGTACGCTGCGCAGCCTACACGCCACGCGAGGCGCCGGCTGGTTCTACGCGGAGTACCAGGACAATCCGTTGGACAACGAGGCGCTCTACATCGCGTTGGCCTCGAATCAGGCGGGCTACTTGGGCTTCCGGGAGAACGGTGTCTTGCTTGAGCCGCGCTCGGATCTCTTCTTGCACCCAAACCAAGTGGAAGTCTGCCTCGCTGCGGAGGGGGCTGATGCTGCGGGCGCAAGCACGGCGGACGCAAGCACGGCGGGTGCGGCATCTTCATCGGCTGCACGAGGCGGCACTGGCACGGCGACCGTCATCGTGGCCGCTGGCTCCGTCACTACCCCCGCGCCGTTCCCCACGGCCGCTTGTGCCTGTGCCACCAACGCAGCGCCCAAGCCCTTCGCTGTTGGCGCGCGGGTGCTTGCTCGCTTCAAGCGCCGCGACCGCTTCTTTCCCGGCGTCATCACCGCCGTGAACCACGGCGGCAGCACTCTCTCTGTGCGCTATGATGACGGCGATGAGGAGGACGACGTACGCAACACGGACATCAAGCCTGTGGACTTGCCCCCTCCAGCCAAGCGTGCACGCACCAGTAGCGCAGAGGAGAGCGCGTTGGAAGTGCTTGTTCACCGCCTCTCCGTCACCAAGGCCTGGGCAGCTGCAGGGCTTCCACCCCTCCACTCGAGTACCGACGCCCGCTTGCACGCCCTCTTCGGCACCTTTGTCGAATCCGTCGCCTCGTCGGGCAACCCTGAGGGCATCGAAGGTTTGGACGGCCCACACCATGTGAGGAACATCGAAGCGCGGTGGCCGAGACAGCAGAGCGAGCAGGACGAAGAGACACAGTCGCTCACGGCGGACGAGGCCAGGGCGGCCGCGGCGGCCGAGGGGCTCGAGCTGGTGCCGTCCTCGAGTAATGAGTCGGGCTTCAAAGGCGTGCGCAGGCTTCGTGGTGGCAAGTACGAATTGAGGATCTGTGAGAATGGCAAGCAGCATAGCTTTGGCAGCTTCACGACGCCGGAGGAGGCGGCCTTGTGCTACGCGAGATACGCCGGGACGGAGAGAGCGGCATCAGAGGCGGCAGAGGCGATGGGTGACGTGTCAAAGGCTCCGGGGCAGGCATCGGCATCGACAGCTTTGCCTGCTGCGACGGCTCCAGCGTTGCCCGTCGTGGCAAGCTTGGGGGTGGCTCTGCGGATGGTTGCCACCTCCTCCTCCACCGCCCAGCCCGTTGCGTGCGGCGATGGTGCAAGCGGATGCGCGATGCGCGAAGCCGCAGGCGCAGGCAGACCCTCCGATAGAACTCAGCCGACAACGGTCGCCTCAGACACGCGCGCCGCGATCCCGCCGGCTGGTTCCACCGGCGGAGCGCTCGAAAGGGTGCTTGCCGAGTGGCGTCTGCCCCCCGCGTACGCGGACGCCCTCCGTGCCAACGGGTTCGATGGACCTCAGGTCGAGGCGGTCATTGAGAAGCTTCGCGCGCTCAGCCCGACACAGGTTGATGAGCTTGCGCAGAAGGCGCACATGAAGCCGGGCCATGCACTCAAGTTTCGTGATCATCTGCACAAAAGGAAAAGCGGCTAGCCTAGCGTAGCGGCGCTAGACAAGCCTAGACCGGACCGCGTTCCGCGACGCGGTATGCTGTCGACATACCAACAGTACTTGTTGATGTACTGTAATCGGTCAGCGCAGGCGGAAGTTTATTGTCGGGAGTCAAGTGGAGACTGTAGGAGCAGCGCAAAACCACAGACAGATACACACCGACAGGAATCAGGATACACGACCGGCGAGCACCCATAAACATTACATCATCATGCCATGACCAGGGCACCAGGCACACCCGAGACGCGCACCCCCGGATTGTGCATGTCATGATCTCGCGTGCGTGGCCACGATGGCCACGGGCCTGTACTAGCATCCCCTGTGCGCCCTCTGCCCAGGCATGGCAGCTGCGGCCATGCTGAACGCCGCAGCTCCGTCACGCCCTCGTCACGGGAGGCCCGCGAGCTAGCCCGATGGCGCATGTCGGATGTATGAAGGTTCATATGCCATCCTACCTTTGTTGAGCCTATGTCCTAATCAGGGATTGACCCCTTCGATGCAGCAGAGTCTGAGAGGGCACGCCGACCGCCGCACCTCTCCTGCCCGTGTGTACTCAGTAGTGAGCCCATTCGGGTACCCTTCCGGGGTTGTCATGCCCAGTCGTTGTGCCCAACTGATCACGAATCACTCTGCCTGGACAGCGCCGCGCGCCTCACTTCTTGCTCTTCGAGTTCTTGTTGATCATCCGGTAGAGGCTGTCGCGGTAGAAGGCGGTGCTATGCTTCGTGTTGTCCCACACGTGGACGTCGCCACCGCCACCATCGCCGTCGACTTTGACGTTGACCACCTCGGAAGCCACAATCTCGGTCTCCTCATCGTGGAATTGACTGCAGTACGGGTGGGTGAGGCCGTCCCGCGCGGTCATGCGCTCGCTGGGGCTGAATTGGATCAGGCACGTTAGCAGGTCGATGGCATCTTCCGAGGCAGTCGGGTACATCGTCTTCCACGCCAGCTTGTGACCCTCACTAGTTTTGACTGCGTCGTTGCTGTTGGTGAGGCTCTCGAGCATGGTCTTGATGAAGACGGACTTGAGATCCTCAACAGCCTCGTCTTTGGGCATGCCGAGTACCTCGACGATCTTCTCGAACTGATTGAGCGTCGACGAGCCCGCAAACACGGGCTTGCCGCCGAGCATCTCGCCGAAGATGCATCCCAATGACCACATGTCGACTGGGCAACCGTACTCACGCGAGCCCGCTAGAATCTCCGGCGCGCGGTACCAGCGCGTGGCAACATAATCGGTCATCTCCGGCGGTTTGGCCGATCCGTCGTCCCCGATGCCGTCGATGAGCGAGCGCGCGAGCCCAAAGTCGGCGACCTTCATCAAGCACTCCGAATTGAGCAGCAGATTAGCAGGCTTCATGTCGCGATGCACGAGCTTCGCCGAGTGCATGTACATGAGCGCCTTGAAGCTCTGGTATATGATGTACTGCTTGTGAATCTCCTCCAAGATGTTGGCACGGATGGTCGCATGCAGGTCCGTTTCCATGTACTCGAAGACGAGGTAGATGTCGCGGTCATTGTCCGCCTTAAGCACGTTTTGCAGCTGCACAATGTTTTCATGCTCCTGGAACTGGCGCAGGAAGAGAATCTCACGGAACGTGCGCTGCGCGTCCGTCGAGTTCTGGAAGGCGTCAAAGATCTTTTTGAGCGCGACGATCTCACCCTTGTTCTTCCGATCCTCCGCCTTCCAAACAACACCGTAGGCGCCCTTGCCGAGCTTCTGTTGGATGTCGTATCGTCTTAATACGTGCTTGTCGATCTCCTCCGACATGTTTGCGGTGCCCGCGTTCGCGGGCCCAGCGGGCTTCTGCCCGCCCCCCGTTTCTACGGACGTGGCCGATGGGCCGGCGCGCGAAGGGGTCGACGCAAAAAACAAGGTGAGAGTCGCCAAACCAAACTTCGCTGTGGGGAAACTGGGCTAAGTATGTTCGGGTTCCAACCAAGAGGCTCCGCCGAGCGTCATCCTGTGTGTCGAAGTTCCCGCTTTCGGTAGTTCAAGCCGCCCCCGCCCTCGCTGCCACCCTCGCCGCCGCCGCCCTCGCCGCCGCCGCCGCA
>Ga0180441_101136_pt1 | contig 17060 bp, 13 predicted proteins | sample ChrtobMetaP5_8mM_FD_120633 | JGI IMG/M metagenome (GOLD analysis project Ga0180441, IMG submission 120633) | Chrysochromulina tobin associated microbial communities from unialgal haptophyte culture, Seattle, Washington, USA - P5_8mM MetaG | ecosystem: Host-associated > Algae > Haptophytes >...
CAAGGTGATGGCGAGCGCTGTCGTCACCATGGATGGCGCCAAGGTGCCCACCGTCAACGGCGCCGAGGTCAGCATCAAGGTCGGCGCGGACGGCGTCATGGTCGACGGCGCCAAGGTCGTGACGACCGATGTCGAGTGCACCAATGGCGTCATCCACATCATCGACTCCGTCATCCTGCCAGCCGCGGCGGCAGCGCCGGTGGCGGCGGCGGCGGCGGCGTCATCGGCCCCCACGGCGGAGGTGAATCTCGGATTCAGCTCGATGCTGATCCCTAGTGCGGTGCTGGCGAAGGCGGGCCTGACCCGTGAAAAGGCGGGAATGCTGAAGCAGAGTGTTCTGGCAGCCAAGTCAGGCGTCCCGATCGTGGCAGACGCGCCCGCGTCGGCGGCCGGGGCTGCGCCTGAGGCGCCGCGCGAGCTCGTGGTGGCATGAGCAGCTGATCTAGCCGGCCGTTACCAACGGTATACCCTCAACCCTGCGTCATATTCCGAGGCGCGGGTAGTGGGAAGCTGGTTGGTTGGGTGGTCTTGCCACTGGCTGGCCTTGATGTGCGCCGATTCGGTTGGTGGGGCAGGCAGTGGTGACCAGCTCTGCGAGAGATAGCGTGTTGTGGTACAATTCGTTTATGAAATCGTCGTACGTATCGACTTCACGCCGCCGCGCGCGTTCGCGATCCGCCTACGGCCCGGCAAGGCCGCGGCCGTAGACTATTGGACTTCACGCCGCGCCGTTGGGTTCGCGGATCCGCCTACGCTAGGTCCGGCCGTAGACTAGTCCGCTCGCGCAACGCGCGTTAATCTCGTCTCGACCCGACCGGGATCGTATGGGCTCCGATATACCCGGTGCCCTTACACAATCCGACCGATCGCGATCGGCTATCGCGATCGTAACCGTGCCCTTACGGTTACGCAATCCAATCTTGTACGAACGCCTCGTGCAGTCCATACAGACTCGCATTCGCATCGACGCCCTCGAGGACCTGGAGCATATCGTCCGTCAAGGGCGGCACTTCGAAGACCCTCGCATTGTCCTGCACGTAAGCCAGCCGGCGCGAGCGAGGGATTACCGTTACCCCGGCCTGCAGCGACCATCTCATACCGACGAGCCCAACGCTGCTGCTGCTCTGTGCCATCGACGTGCCGCGCGTGAGCACCTCCGCCGCCAGCGCCAGTATCGGATGGGCTCGCAGCTCGGGACGGTGATGGCCATACGCCTGGAGCAAGATGCCTCGTGCCTCGCAGTAGGCGCGCAGCTCCGGCCGTTGGAGCTGCAGATGCAACTCAACCTGCACCAGCTGTGGGATCTCAATGGGCGCAATCTCGTCGATCTGGCGCGGCGAGAAGTTGCTCACGCCGATCGCACGGATCTTGCCACGCCTCTTGAGGCGCACGAGCTCCCGCCACGCCTCAAGACGAACGGCCGCATGCCGAGCGTCATCCAGCGCATAGGCGGCATGCGTGAGAGGCCAATGGAGCAAATAGAGATCCACGTACTCGGTGCCGAGCCGGGCGAGCGTCCTCTCGAGCGCGGCGCGCGTCTCGGCCGCACCCCCGATGCACACACCACGCCCTAGAGTGCCTCGGGGTGTTGGGTAGACTCCGCGTAGAAGTGGGCTGCCCTGTTGCGCGTGCGATCGATACTCGGCAGGTAGACGCGCGGCGACCGTTGGTGGCAACTCGCCCTCGCACCAGCGGCCTGCCTTGCTCGAGAGAATCAAGCTCTCACGATGCATGCCGCTCAATAGGATGCCCTCGCGGATGCGCTCCTCGTTGCCATAGAGCTCGCCGGTGTCGATGAGGGTGAAGCCTGCTCGAAGGGCCGCCGCGATCACCTGATGAGGGAGGCACTCAGAGGTCATCAGATGCAATCAGAGGTCATCCGATACTCTTCGAGGGCCGCCGCGATCACCTGATGAGGGAGGCACTCAGAGGTCATCAGATGCAATCAGAGGTCATCCGATACTCCTCGAAGGGCCGCCGCGATCACCTCCGGCTCATCGTCGGGCGATCCCGTTCCAAGGCCGACTACCGGCACGCTTGTCACGCCACCACGCAGCACGACTCGAGTGCGCGCGTGCACGCACCAGGGCCGTTCCCGCGCCATCGCATACCATTCGAACACGGAGACGACGTCCTGAGGCCCGCAGCCCCTATCCACTGCCCTGGGCCCGGATGAGGGTGCATTGGCGGTAGAAGCGGCGGCAGGATTGGAGGCAAAAGGGGCGGAAGAATTGGAGGCAAAAGCGGCGGAAGAAGTCCAGGGTGCATTGGATGGAGACTCGGCGGCACCATAGGACGGCACCGGCCGCTGCCCATGTGCATGTGGCTGGAGCAGTGGGAAAATGGGCCAGAGCTGTTCGGGGAGCCGATGACGACGCAGCACTGCGGGCGAGTACCGGTCCCGTGGCTGCACGAACGAGGGTGCGTACTCAAAGAGGAGCGCAAGCCGGGGACGTTGACCCGGGAGGGATGTGGAGGGGGCATGCCAGAGGGAGCCGAGCGCAAAGGCCACGTCGCCAGCGCGCCCGGTGACGAGACGCGTGGGTAGGAGCCCGCGGGCCGCGGCGGCGCGCATAGCCGCCGCGGAGGACGCGTTGGCGCGAGACGCGGCCTCCGTAGCCCACGAGTCGATGTGCTCGGTTCGGCGTTGCGTGCGAGGAAGCGTGTAGAAGGCCCCATTGTCCCAAGTGAAGTCATCCAGCATCCAGAGCGCCTGCAGCGAGAGCGGGTGCGTGGGTGGCGGTGCGCGCCCTCTCCACACACGCGCGCTGTTCACGGGCTGGTCCTGATGGGGCAGGTGCGCAGCGAGCGTCGTACCGGGCGCAGCGAGCCATCGCTCGGGCGTCGTCCCGGGCGCAGCGAGCCATCGCTCGGGCGTCGTCCCGGGCGCAGCGAGCCATCGCTCGGGCGTCGTCCCGGGCGTCTCGCCTTTTGCTTCGGGAGGCGGCGTGACGAGCGAGAGCCCGGCGTTGTGAAGCCTCGAGTCTTCGCCCAAGAGCGAGCGCACGAGCCGGAGCACGTGCGGGTGAGCTGCGAGCTGCAGCAGCACGGGAGAGAGTGGCTCGCAGCTCGGGTCGTGGCCCGATGAGCGCGGCTCTCCTTCGACGCACTGTTCGGCCACGGAGCCAACGAGCGCTCAGAAGGCCATCGGGGGCAATCAAGGGCAACCAAGGGAGATCAAGGGAGATCGCACCTGGCACATGTGGTTGGCGAAGACACGCGTCGTGCGCTTTGCGGGCGGGATCGCGCTCAAAAGGTCTTCACGTAGCAAAGAAGCTTCGGCGCGGCTCAACGCGCCTCGAAACATGGCGAGGCCGTCACCGTGCGTCACAGCCTCCGAGGCGGCTGCTGCCCAAGAGCCAAAAGCGAGCGCGTCGTCGCTGCCGCTGCGCGCGTCGTCGCGATCATAGCTGGGCGTGCCCGTTGCCAAGCAAGCCTCGAAAGCTTCCCTTCCGAACGGATCGACGACGAGGCCGAAGAGGCGCTGTGAAGCTGAGTGTGAAGCTGCGCGGTGTGAAGTTGCGCCGCTCGGCCCTCCCCGCCCATCTTTGCCCCCATGTCCAACATGCCCCGTTCTACGGCCATCGCCCCTCCCACTGCTGTGATCACCCCAAGCGCGGCCAGTGTATCGGTGAACCCTGAGCGCACCGAGCGCCGTCGGTGGCCAGAGCAGCGGTGGCACCGCACTATTGGCCCCACGTCGACGAGACGTTTCGTCCTTCGTCCGATGATGAAGAGTGCCATACGGATCGAGTGTCCGATTGTGATTGTCATCAGCCCCAGCGGTAGACTCGTGCGTCCGATTGTGATGGTCATCAGCCCCAGCGGTAGACTCGTGCGTCCGATTGTGATTGTCATCAGCCCCTGCGGTAGACTCGTGCGTGCCCGTGAGGCGGATCAGTACCGCCGTCTCGTCGAGCGATGCGCACAGCGTTCCGTCCGTCCGGATGCAGCGCCCCCACGTGGCTTCTCGACGATCCGAAACCACCGGCAACGGGCGCACCGGCAGCTCAACCTCCAGCTGTGAACCGCGAGAAGGGCGCGAGCCGCCTAGGCCGAAGCGCACGACGCCCACTCGCATTGTGCCATCGCCAGGTAGGCGTGAGCGGCTGGTTTCACCGGCGGCAGCAGGGCATTCACCCCTGGCGCTCGGCGACGCGCTCGCCGACGCGCCCGCGTCGGGCTCAACGTCTTGCGATGGGATCGAAGTCGTCGATACCGGCGGCGCTCGCGACTGCTCGCAAGCCCCTCTATGCTCCGACGAGCTCCCGTGATCTCGCTGCGGGATCTCCGACGAGCTCCCGTGATCTCGCTGCGGGATCTCCGACGAGCTCCCGTGATCTCGCTGCGGGATCTCCGACGAGCTCCCGTGATCTCGCTGCGGGATCTCCGACGAGCTCCCGTGAACGAGACTCTCATAGGGTGCCTCGATCATCGCCATCCAGTTGCACCCCGGATGGCGTGCAAGCTGCTCATGGCACGCGACGCGACGCGCCTGCCCGGGAGGCCGTCGGGCATCCGAGGCGGAGGGCGACGTCGCATGCAAGTGCTCGTGTTGTGACGAACCTTGCGCTCGCTTATCGTGTGGCTCCGGTGCTGTGTGCTTCCAGGTGAGCCAGCCCGATTCGACCCACGGTTCTAGCGACCACGAGGCAGCTTCCCATTCGACACCCGACAAACGCCGATCGTCGTAGAGCACGACATGGGCGCCAGAATGGGGGCGTCGGCTGCTGCCTCCTCGCGTGGAGCAGCGGTACTGTGCGAGCCAATCCTCCAAATCAGCATTCGTGCCCTCATGCAGGGACGCGCACACGCACACGCCCTCCCCAAAGGTGGACGCGCTCAGCAAGGCAGCAGCCTCGGTGTCAAATGGAGTGGCCGACGACTCGGCAGCGCAGACCAAATGGCGTGCTTCCAGCTGGCCAGCGCTCGAGCTGCATGCGTGATCTGTGAGGTGGAGCGGAGCTGCTGCTGCTGCTCGGGATTCTTCCAATGGCACTGGCGTGGATGGCGGCCCGGGAAAGTCATACTGCGCACTTGGCGAATTGCAAATGTCCACTGCACGTCCTTGTGGCAGAACTGGTAGCAGCGGCCGAGCCGCGGAGCAAAAGGCGTCCATCGTCGTTCTTTCCGCCGCCGACGCCGACAAGCGGGCCACAGCAGCGTCCATGCTCTCTGCTGCCGCAAAGACCTCGCCAGCACGAACGTGTACGTGCGCGAGTGAAAGGAGAGGTTCCCAAGCGATTGGTGCGGCCAAGGTGGCCGCCTCAAAGTGGGCACGTGCTGACACCAAGTCGTTGGAGTTGAACGCTTCAACGCCGCGACGGTACACGAGCGCAGCATCGACCATAAGGTACACTCAGCGACTTGGCGTCACGCACAACGGGACGACACGGACGGGACGCTTTCCGACCATGGAGGACGTGAATGGCGCGTGTGTGAATGTGAATGTATTACCCCGTGTCTGAACACGATGGAGGGTTCGTGGCGCTTTCTCGGTTGCTCGTTTGACACCGTTGCATGCAATTTCGCCCTCTGTGACGCTCCGAAACGTGGCGTCGTGTCGCAAAACTTTTCTCGCAATTGAATTGAGTCAGAACATCCTTGCAGAACATGACGCCACCGCCGGGGCACCAGCCGCCGCCGAGCCCGGTTCAATTCATCCCGCGCACGCGACGCGAAAGCGAGGAAGGGCTGCATGTCGACAGCCTTGCCGTGCCGGCGAGTGCCGAACATGTTGACTCGCGGATCGAACGCGCGCGTTCGGCAAACCTTGCAAAGCGCTCACCAAGCCAGCAAGGAGACAAAGCCCACGTGATCAAGGAGCAATACAAGTGGCTCGAGGACGAGGAGACAACTTTCGCCGGCCCGCCAACGCGCACATCGAGTGCGACGAGGTCAGCAAGCTCAGAGCTAGCCCCTCTGGCCGCAGCACCCGTGGCGTCAGCGGATCTGGTGGTAGCCCTCGGACGAGGTTCGTGGGCTCCCGAGGAACCGGTCGCCGCCCCACCGATGACTGAGGCCGAGCTCTTGGTGGAAGCGTACCGCACCGTTGGCATCTTGGTCGATGATACGGAAGCGGAGTCGCTAGACAAAGAGGAGGACGCTCAGGAGGACACTCCAAGGGACGCTCAGGCGGACGCTCCACTATACGTCGTGCGCTACTTCGGGGATGATGAAGAAGCCTTCATCCCGGCGCCTGATGCACTGCCACCCGCGCCGCCACCCGCACCGCCGCCAGCGCCGCCGCCCGCGCCGCCGCCCGCGCCGCCGCGCAGCCTGTCGTGGTTCGGCCCAATCTTTTTACCAATCGTTGGCAGCGTCGTTGCCTTCGGGGTGGCCACATGCGCAGCGCGCGTGCTGCCGACGGCAACGGGCGCGGCTGCGGCGGAGGTCTTCGGAAGGCCTTCGATCAGCGACGGGGGCGTGCTCGCCACCACGTGTGTGCTCCTCCGCCCGATCCTTACTCTTTTGGTGGCGCCCGCGATCGACGCCATCTCCGCGCCGCGACTCGCCAGCATCGGGCTGCTCGTACTGGGCTTGGGCTGCGCTGCTCTCGGCACGGCACACTCGGTCGGTGCCTACATGACGGCACGCGTGGCGCTCCTGCTCGCCATGGCGCTTGTCGACTTGCCCGTGCTCGTCACCCTCGTCGCACGGCACGTGCGCTCGAGTGCTTATTCGAGTGATCCCCTACCTTTGCTCGTCGGTTTACTATTGGCGACGGCTGACGGGGTCACCATCGGCTTCCCTCGTGTGTTTGAGGTGAGCTTTGACGAGTTCGGCTGGCGGACGGTCGCGATGGCTTGCGGCTTCGTGTGTGCGCTCTGTGCGTGCTGTGCTCCTCTCTTCTGTGCACTGCCGCCCTACCTCGACCACGACCTCAACCTTGACCACGCGGCACTCTCCGTCACGATCAAACCGCTCCCGCCGAACGGTGGCAGCAGCATCGCCCCGTCCATGGCTCCATCGTCTCATGGCAAGCGCCTGGGTCATGGAGGCGCGCGAGGCGTGCGAGGCGTGCTCACGCCCGACCTGCGCTCACCCTTACGCTCACCCAAGATGGCCACATTCACATTCACACTTGCACTCGCGATGCTCCTCATCGCGACCTGGATGGGCGCCGTCGTGGGCGACGCGCTTCCGCGCGCCGTTGGCGCGGCGTCCTTCCCATTCGGTGGCGCTCGCGACGACGCGTGTGCAGCCATCGTGGCACAGCGCGCGGCTTTGCTCTTTGCGAGCTCCGCAGCTGTCGGAAAGCTCGTCGTCGGCCCGTTGAGCCTACTCGTGCCACGGCGGGCGCTCTACCTTTTCTGCACCTGTGGGCTGTGCGTGACGAACCTGTGGCTACTCCATCTGCCGCCGCCACCAGCCGCGCCGCCCCTGCCGCCCGCACCGCCGCTGCCAGTGCTGCCGCCGTCCCCCCCGCCGCTGCCGCCGTTCCCGCCGCCGCCGCCGCCGCCACGGCCGCCGCCGCCGCCCCCGCCGCCGCCGCCGCCGCCGTCCCCGCCGCCGCCGTCCCCGCCGCCGCCGTCGCCGCCGCCGTCCCCGCCGCCGCCGTCCCCGCCGCCGCCACGGCAGCCGCCGCCATCCCCGCCGCCGCCGCCGCCATCCCCGCCGCTGCCACCGCCCGAGCCGCCGCTGCCGCCTGTACTTGCCCGCCTCGAGGCGTTGGCTGCGGGAACGGCGGCAGCGGCGACGCGGATGGCGGCAGCGGTGGCAGCGACGGCACGGGCGCGGGCGCCTGCGCCGCCTCTGGCGCCCGCGCCGGCCACCGTGATCTCGCTCCCCGAGGCCGTGATCTCGCCCCCCGAGGTCTGTGAGGACGATCACCACTTTCTGGATGCGTACGGCCACTCGTGCGCCGCTTGGGCCCTCTTCAACTGCAGCGAGGCAACGTCTCAATGGGCCTTCACGCCCGAGGAGCAGATGGCACTGCTCAATGCATGCAAAGAGACATGCCACCAATGCATGCCCACCGTACACATAATGCTTCACTTCGGGAACATGAACGACCGCCGCCTCGCCGGCGAATGCACCCTGGAGCCGCTCCTCGAGGGCGCGGGCGGCAGTGCGGGAGGTGGCGCGGCGGACGGTTTCGCCCCTTTGGCGGTGCTCCTCGTGCTGGGCGTGGCGGCAGGTGCGTTGTCGGGCGGGCTGTTCTCCCTGCTGCTGAGCGAGACTTCAAGCGTCTTCGGACTGGCTGGGCTGCCCTTCGTCCTCTCAGCCCTGTGGGCCCTCGTGCCGCTCGGCACGGCGCTGGCGCAGCTGCTCAGCACGGCGCTCGGCGCGGTGCCGACAACCCTAATTTGGATGGCGCTGCCGCTCGCATTTAGCACGCTCCTGGTGGTGCCCATCGTGCCCTTTGCATGCCTGCAGCGCAGCCGGAGCGCCCCGCCCGCAGCGATGCTCTGAGATCGGGTCTGAGACTCCTACATGTAAAGCCGTGCCTCCTCCTCCTCCTGGCTGTGTGGGCGCCGCCGTGGTGGTCGCCTTGCGCTTTCCGCTGGCATCGCATGGCCGCGATTTCGACGCGATGCCGTTGGACCAGGACTCGCCGGCGTTGAACGGGCGGAGCAGATGAACAGTTTGAAGGAAATTCGACGAATAGCAGGGGAGCGGAGCGTTCGCTTCTCGCGGCGGCGCGAGGTTGCGTTCACGATGGCCGATTCGACCGGGCCAAGGTGTCAGCATGGCATGGCAGCAACAGAAGAGAGACGTGTTGGACGTGCAGGTGTATGGTGTGACGTTCTTACTTTAACGATGTGTACTGAGCCATACACTAACACTTCACCGCTTACCCTTACGGCGCAGCGTACGCCGCGCGCTGGAGGAAGATACTTCGCCATGTGCCGCCGCGATCGGCGCTGCGGCTGCTGAGTTCACAAGCTTCCTCTCCTCAGCAGCACTCGTCTCCTTCCGCTCTCAGCGGTTCGTTTGCCACGAGCTGCGTGCCCTCCTCACGACTGGGTAGCCGGTAAAGGGACCCGAGGCTCGTCGGAACAGCATCTCGGCCGACGAGGGGAACCTCGGAACTTCGCTCAAGATACCGGTGCAGGCCGGCGGTGCGGAGGGAGCCTCTGACGCGCCCACAGGGACTGTGCTTTCGAGACCGACGGGGCCAACGGTGTCCTGAATCGAACCCGCAGCGGCGGTAGCTGCGGCGGCGGTGGAGGGAGGTCCTGACGGCGCTCGCTGTGCGGCGCACAGGGGCGGCGATGGCACGCGGCTGGGCCAAGGGCATGCAGGCTGCTGCGGCGGCGGCAAGATCGAGGAGCTCGCCAGAGGCTGAGGCGGCTGATACGGCGCACTGTCGAGGCGGTCGAGGTCGGAGGCGCAGCTGCTGCTGGCCGCTGACGACGAGGACCACGCGTCCTGAAGTGGTGTCCCTTCTTCGCTCGGGAAGATAAGGCCCGTGATCGCAGTGAATTGTGCCTGTGTGCCAGCACCGCAGGAAACGGTGGCCTGAGTGCCAGCACCGCAGGAAACGGTGACCTGATTCCAAGCCTCGCGTGGCCTATCCTGCTGGCCTTGGCTCGAGTAGCCCTTTAAACCTGGTAGATCAGCCGAACAAATTCTTGCAGAGCCGTCAGCATTTCTAACCACTAGATGGCGGCTGGGCAGGTCGCCATTGAGAGGTCGCACCGCGGTCGCCATTCTCGGTGGGGTCTGCACCGCGATGACGGCGACCGTGTGCAGGAGATTCCGATGACCTCCGAGACAATTTGATTCCGCAAACAAGTTCAAGTTCAAGTTCACACCATGTCACACGACCGGCGCCGACCACCGCTAACGCGCGCGCGAGCGTGCAGAGTGTCATTGATTTTCATCCCCCCAAAATCAATCTGTGTCAATTTCTGAAGATTAAAGAACAAATCGATCTATCTCTCAATCACCCGCACTGCCCGCTGCGTGCTCGGGCTGGCATGCAGCGACACCTTGCAGCGCGGGCACGTGGCGCGCGCGCTCGCCATCCGGGCCACGCTGACGCAAAAGTAGCAGCACATGTGACCGCAGGGGGCTGGCGTCGGCGTATTTGCCGGATGGGCAGCGCAGAAGACGCAGCCCTGACGCTCGGCGTCGATGGCATCGTCCGGATCGTCCTCTTCGGTCGGCGCCAGCAGCCCTAACCGCCCAGCCGCCGCCCGGACACAGCGGGTCAGAGGGCCGGGAGGCGCAGCGGCGGAATGGGCCACCCGCACGGCCGCAGCGCCGACGAGGCGACCACGCGAATGGTAGAGCGCGCGCGCTGCGACTGCCACGTCGGCCATCTCTCGCCAGATACGCTGCTGCAACGCGAACTCCAAGTTTGGCACGTACGGCCTGTTGGGCAGCGTGTACACGAGTTGCATGCCCACGAGCGCCATCGGTAGAGTGGGCCAGCGCCCCCTGACGTCGAAATGGGCCGAGACGAGCACGGACGCGAGGGTCGTCCAGCCCTCAGCAAAGCGCATCCATCGGAGCCATCGCAGCCGCTCGGGATGGTCGATGCCCAGTTGCGAAATCCGCGCCCAAGCCCACGGCAGCAGCACAGTGAGCACGCCGTAGATCACGCTGCTACGGCGCGGCACGCGAAGCAGCGTTCGGCCATAGACCTCCGAGTTGGCCGGCTCGAGGGCAGGCCCTCTCTGGAGCAGCGCGCGAGGAAGCGCAGCACCCGCCACTCGGTGCATGTTGAGCAGCTGCTGTGCCGGCGTCGCCTCACCGCTGACAGTGGAGAGGTACCAGAGCGCCGCGCGTAGCACTGCGCGCAGCTCTGGCTCGAAGCGATTGACAACCTTGCCGCCAGCATGCCTGCAGACGGCCTCGCAGCGCGCGTACAGCAGCGCCTCGAGCTCCTCGTCGAGCTGCAGCGCGTCCAGCACCGCTGGAATTGCTGCCGCCCCGGCCATGCGTGGCGCTGGAAGAGACGCACTGTGAATATTGGGGTTGGACGAACCGAAACATGCGGAGGACATCCGCATGCATGCCTTTCCTGTGCCCCTTTGTCTCTCGCACAGATCAACCGCCATTCATTTGCAAAAAATGCAGACAATGAGGTTCCTCCTCTTAAGCCTCTTCCTTGTGGAAATATTCGCGGCCCACCAGGACGAGAACGCACGCGCGATATGGTCTCACTTGTTGCGATGCGACATGCGCAACGACAAGGGCGACCAATGGCTCTCGCCCACAGTCCCTGCGTACACGATTGGTACTTGGAACCCGTCGACCTCAGGGAGGCTATCCGTGACTGGTGGACAGCCGCTGGTGTGTGACAAGTACGACATGTGCCCGCTCGGAACCTGCTCCGATGGCCTAGCAAAGGCGACCGAGGTGTGCACTCGCTTCTACGACGCGTGCTTTCGCGATCGCTCGACCCAGACTTTCCAAAGGAACGTCGCAACGCTCTCGTGGACGTGGGTGCCATCGAACGGCTGCTACTTCTCGCCACTCACCGTCGCAAGCCCCCAGCAATGGAGGGAATGGGCGAGCGCCCTCGAGGGGCACGAGAGGGCGTCGCCGATGCTCTGGGTCGGCGATTCGGCCCTGCAAGAGATGTTCGCCGCCTTCCAGTCCCTGACAGGCGCGACCCATTCCGACTTCCATCGATCCGACGTCCTCGTCAACTCGTACACGCTGCGCCCGATGACGGCAACGCAAGTGAGTGAGTGTGAGACCTCGTCAGGCGGCTCCTCGGGCTCCCCCGACGTACCGTGCCCGCCTTCCCAACGATCGCTACTGTACTGGTGGGAAGACAGCACGCACCATCGGCTCTCCCACTCCAAATGGGCACAGGCGTTCGAGGTGTGTGACACCGCATCTCTCAGCACGGCGTGTGAAGAGGAGTAGATTGCTAAGTAGATTGCCGCTGAATGCATACATGTACTGAGTGCGTGATAGAGTGCCCTATCCTCCTCACTGCCCATCGGTGCTCATCATGGCACGCTGTACTTTGAGACGGAGGCAGGGACGGAGGTGTGGTGAGCGCTTGTGAGCGCGGAGGGCGGACCGCGATACTGACACAGGTATAACTGGCTGACTGACGGCACGACGGTCTCTCCTTTCCGTCTCGCAGGCACGCGCAGCGACACTCAAGACGCTTGTGCTCTCAGTGGGTGATAACTGGTGGAAGGAGTACCTTTACCCAAGCGAGCTGGCAAAGTGCCACGCCGATGGCGTCAACGGACCTCTTCGCACCTCGGCGGATGGCTACCTCCCTCTGACAGGCAAGGGCGTCGCCGTTTCGCGCTAAGGAATTCCCTGACCACATCGTAGCACTATCCACTAACATCCACCACACCTGTCGGCTATTTCTTTATAGCTTTCTCGAACTCACCCTGACCCTAGTAACAACCTTGTACCCCCTGCACAGGCATGGGCTTTACCAACGATGTGTATGAGACGATCTGGCGCGACTGCGACGTCTTCAGCCTCAAGTTCACCACGATGGTGCGCGAAGTGGCCACATACGTGAACTCAATCTCCGCGTTTACGGGCAACGTGATCATAGTCACCTCCGCTGATGGGCACAAGGGTTGCAACTCCGTGATGCAACCCAACACTTTCCCCAGTGCCGCGAGCGCCTCCGAGCGGGACTATAAACAGCCGAACTTTTGGTATGACTCCAATCCGACCGCCATTCTCTTCGAAGGGACCCATCTGCAGAGCCACCTGGGCAAGCTGCGAGCCGCCGAGCGTGCATGGGCAGCCGAATTTGGGTAAGTCATGCGAAACGACTTATGCCTCGCAATTGGTGATTGCCTCTGAGACTGAGTGCCTCTAAGTGCCTCTGACTGCCTCTGACTGCCTCTGCGCGCCTCTGAGCGGCAGGTATCATGCGAAACGGCTCAAAACACACGTGCTCAACATCTCGCATCCGGCGGACATGCGCTCGGATGCACGCACGCCCGACGGCCCCTGCCGCCATTTTTGCTTCCCAGGCATACCTCACCACTGGGCGGAGATGTTCCTACGTCTCGTCGAGTCGAATGTGCACGGTGCCACCGACGGCTTGTACTACTAGAGGCGAGGGCGCGAGGCGTACACACTGCTTACACTTGAGAGGCTTGCGCTGTGGGTGTGTGGGTGTAAATTCAAGTCCGAGTCAGCCTATGTCAGAGCGTGCCACGGACAAAGGAGCGTGCCCACGCTGCGAGCAGGTGTGTCGATTATTTGAGTATTCTGGCGCGGGTCTGAGAGTCCAGTGTGACTGTGTGTGGGAGTGTGTAACGTGTGGCCGTTCGGTTCACGCACGGTCTGGCCCTGGAAGGTGGAACCTGGCCGAGCTGGGCGAATCGCGTTCGGGGTGTTGTAGTAGCTATAACACGTGGTCGGATTGCAGCACTAGTACTACACTACGTAGTAGTTTTTAACGTTTCCTTTTTGGATTTGGCCCTACCAACCTACCAGCTACCTTTAGGCGTAACAAGTTAGGACCGGCCGGTACATCGCCAGCATATTGACGTCTATTACAACCTATGTGCTATGAAACGAAGAACCTAAGTATGTAATATGACGAACTGAGCCGCCATAAAGCCGCCATGCGGCTCGTCAAGCGTTACAAGTGTGCACCAGGTCAATGTCGTCACGCAGAGAGGCAGGCCGCAGCAAGAAGATCTCTTTCCCCTGAGCTCGCTCCTGAAATATCGGGCGCTCCGTGCTGCACACGGGGCACATCTCGCTGCTGCATGCTGGGCGGCGTGTAAGTGTACCGGCTCGCCCTACTTGCCCAGGCCGTTCTCGGACGCGAAGCATTCGGCGGCTGGGGTCGTTGGACATTTGGCATGGCCGCTGGGGTCAGCCCTTGAGCGGCACAGCCCAGCACGCGAGGCGGTTGCGAGCCGTTGCTCTCTGGCGCATAGTCGACCTTACGCTCCTCATCGGGGCGGAACTGTCCGTGCCGTTTAGACTTGCTCTCGTGCTTCAGGTCGGCAACAAATGCGGCCGTGATCTCCGGGACCAAGGATCGAAATGCGCTCTGAACCTGCATCTCGATGAGTGCATTCAAGCTCGCCTCCATTTCGGGCGAGAGGGTCGGTGCCCGTGAAAGCGGAGGAGCGGGGTGAAAGGGGGTCGGTGCCCGTGAACGCGGGAGAGCGGGGGTGTTATGCGAAACGTCCGACACTGGTGGCGTACACCCAGGGGAAAGGCCGCCCCCAGTAGAGCTCGAGGCAGAACGACCAAGCTTCGACTCCTTGACCTCGTGATGTTGTAGGTCCCGAAGCATCGCGTTGGCGCGCATCTTCATACCATATAACCTGGCCGCCTCCATCGTGGACGCGTGCTTATGCCTCTCCAAAAGCTTCTCGCGCACCACCTCTGACTTCGTCAGCCTGCGGCTTGCGCGCACAATCTGCTTGCGCGACAAGCCTGCCTGCTTCCGCGACAAGAATCCCTCCGGCTCGCCCTTGCCATTCGACTCCTTTAGAAGTGGCCTTAGGGTGACTGTCACGCCACTTTTGTCTCTCTCGGCCACAGAGACTGCTGCCCACCGTGCCGCCGCTAGCGATCTAGGCGCGCGGAGGGCAATGCCGCGCGCAATCGAAGAGATCACCTCCCTCTTCGCCTTCACGGCCAGTTTTGCCATCTTTTCGTCACGCATTTTCTTTGCGAGGTCCTTGTCATAGATGGGATACAAACGGCCGCGGAAGTGCACGGGAGGTTTGGCGCCAAAAGTACGCCGCTCCGCCTCTATGAGAATGCAGCGGCGCAATGCCAACCGCCGCCGTACCACGTTCAGCCGCACCAAAGATGCGGGGAAGGAGGCGATGGTTGTAGCGAGCGTGGAACGGTCAAAGTATTCAGTGGTCGTGTAGGCCAGGGCTATGGCCGGGGTGCTCAACTCGAGGTTGGGATTGTTCAAAAGGATATCTTCGCCCAAGATGCTGCCCCGGCCGCGTGGCCGGAAGATGTAGAGCACGCGCCCCGTATGGATGATGAACAGGAACCCGGTCGGACAGATCTCCATGGGCGAGAAGATGCTGGTCCGAAGCTGTGACGCGAGCTCAAGGAGCAGTCCGACGAGGCATAAGTACCAGACGCACCCGAGGGTGGCCTCGTTGACTATGAGAGACAGCTCCCCCTGCATCGCCGGCGAGAGCTTCCCCAGCAGCTCCTTGGTCTCCACGGCGGCACGTAGGGATTGGTTCGTCGTGTGCATGTACTCGCGCAGCTGGATGCGCGTGGCCGGAGGCAACTGATGACAGGGTGGCAAAGGGTGGCAATCCGAGGTCATTAGGGGTCATCAGGGGTCGTCCAAGTCAATCAGTGCCACTCGAGGCACTCCTTTTAGACGGAGTCACCTGGTGCTCCAACATGAACGAATTGAGCTGCGTCATGCTTGTTCGAAAGGCTTGGACTTGGGGCGACTCGATAGCTAACGAGCAGAAGACGCCGACAAGGTAAGCCCATATCATGCACGTCAGCAGCATGAGGAACACGGCAACCAGCTGCTCCACCTGGTTGAAGGGCCCCGCAGTGATGTCACCGTAGCCGATCGACACCATCGTCATCACCACAAAGTAGTACGAGTAGAGGTAGAGCTGATCCCACGAGGAGCAGGCGATGCCGCCAGAGCATTGACCGTCCGCACAGGCACCAATTTCGCAGCGCCAATCGGGCGCACACGACCCGTCAGTCAGCATCGCCATTGCCACTGTTTGGTTGGGATGGCCCCACTCGATGCAGTGTTCTTTGGCGCCCATCCACGAGTCAAGCGGGTAAAAGGTGGCCTGCAACCCCCAGATGCATGCACACCAGTGACACGCGAGGCAGACCATGAGCATGACGAAGAAGAGTGTGAGATTCGCGTAATTGATCGACATGCGCATCTCCCACCGCTTGAAGATGCGCGACACACGGAAGAGCTTCACCAGCTTCACAAGGCGGAGCGCTCGGACCACGCGGATCACCTTGAGATCCGCACTTTTTTCATCCTCCCCGACGAGGTCGATGACGGACGTCAAGATCGACACTACGTCCACCCAAAACCAATACGAACTGAGGTAGTGCCTTGCGACCTTGATAGGATGCTGGATCCACTGCACGCCATGTATCGTATCGACCTGATAAGCCATGCGCAACTGTATCAGCATGTCGATGATGAAGATGCAGTCGACGGCGCGGTTGATGAGGAACAACGTATTCTCCCACCGTAGCTCTTGTGGAGGTGGCGTCAAAAAGGCCACCTCGACGGGCGTGACGATTGCGTTGAAGATCAGCGAGCAGGTTGTTGCCGCATCCCAATACGCGAGCATAGTGCTGCTGCGTGGGTCGATGGTGGTATAGACTAGACATCGCCAGAGACGATTGGGCCTTCGGATTTCCTTTCGCGTATTTGCTCTGAACGTCAACGGAATACTCCGTAGTCCTAGAGGTGCCACACTCGCCGAAAGACGGCGATTTAGATCGGGCACCCTCCGCCGCCTTCGCCGCAAGCGGCCCACTCTGTTGTTTCAACATCATGATTAGGTGGCCGAGGAGGGCGGGCGCGGGGGCGTCGGTGCTCGTGTGTCGGTCGGGGACGGTCTTTTTTTTCTGTGGAAGTCATCCTTTCGTTACATTCGCGTCGTTTTGAGCTCTTTTTTGGAATTCGCGTCTTCGCGGGCGTTGCTTGAAGAGACTTTCGTAAACAATGGGGGGAAAAGGTGCACCGGCCTGGCACAGGAGCTAGCCCGGGCCGGCGCCTTACTAGTATCTTCCCCCAAGCTTTGCCGATAAAATAGTAACGCCCTGTGTTAATAGACTTAATACGGGTAGGGAATAGCAACAGCAGAGGCTACCGTGTGTCCCTTGTGAACGTTAACACGACGCCCTGTTGTGTTAGAAGTCACACAGACACACATTCACATTAACACACATACATTCACACCATGGCAGGTACCGCGCGGGGGCGGTTTAGAAGGGCGACTTGCCCATTGTGAGCCCTTGGGAGTCCCGGCTCCCCGGTGTCTTTTTACCGAGGTTGTTGCTCAACCCGGACTTATTTCGTGACGGTATGCTCAACCCGGACTTAGCAAGTCCGGGTTGAGCTAAGTCCGGGTTGAGCATATGGTTTGCGAAATAAGTCCGGGTTGAGCATA
>Ga0180441_101139_pt1 | contig 17018 bp, 8 predicted proteins | sample ChrtobMetaP5_8mM_FD_120633 | JGI IMG/M metagenome (GOLD analysis project Ga0180441, IMG submission 120633) | Chrysochromulina tobin associated microbial communities from unialgal haptophyte culture, Seattle, Washington, USA - P5_8mM MetaG | ecosystem: Host-associated > Algae > Haptophytes >...
GTCCGCACGGCCCCCCATATGCCCAATACCCCTTCCCCCTGGTTGGGCCCCTGTGGTAGCTCTGCCAACAGTCTCATCACACGTTGAGTTCACGGCCGCTTAACTGTTGGGGTCAAGCGGCAGAATTTCGAGTTCATGTGAACGTTCACACGACACACGCGGCAACTGGTGCTAAGTGTGTCGAAAATTATGAGCCATTCACTGTGGAATCGGCCGTAGCCGGAGCTTGCGGACATACATGTACATCCCCCCTGATCAGCGAGTGCGCTGCGTTCGGCATTAGCTTCGAGCAGAGGCCGCACTTGAACAAAGGCCGCAAAACAGGCCGCAATCAAAAAACATGTACACGTGTTAAATATGAGTGCGCGGAGTGTGTTGACACCGAATGTAGTACCAGAATATAAATCTAAAAGAAGAAAACAGGTTGGTGTTCGTGAGTCAGAGTCGTCGCCGGGGAGTCGAACGAGCTCTATCTCGTAGCCACATTTTCGAATGATTGCGTTTGGGTTTTTGCTGTGACCAACCTGTAAAGAGGTGCTAGGACTTGCCTCAAATAGATTGCGAGGCCGCCTTTTGTTCGACCACGAAAAGCAAGCTCGCGCCGTTCTCTTTGCGCGCTTGCTTTTGATCATGCATTCGATGCAGGGCGGCGCGCTCAATTTCGCCGTCGGCTCGCATGTGAGCTATGGCAGCTACTCGGGCTGCACCGTGTGCAGGCTGCACGCGGATGGGAGCGTCGACATCAACATCCCGGGCGTCGGCATCCATCCGCGTGTCGCACGTAGCGCCGTGCGTCTGGTACGTGGCATCGGGGGTCTGCCGCATACGCTCGCGTCGGCGCCCCCGCCGCCCTTGCTTGTGCCACCTCCATCCCGGCCTCAGTCGCTGCAGCCCCCGTGGAGCTCTCTTGACGAGCTAAAGGACAGGCTGCAATCTGCTGCCGACGCGATCGTGACCGACGAAGGCCTCACGGCGCAGCTCGCACAGGCCGATGTGCTTGCCAGGTATCGGGTGGCGCGTGGCCGCTCGACGAGGCTGCGGCAGCGCAAGGACCCTGTGGAGGACCTCCATAGTCTCAAAGAGATCTTATTCGCGACGACTCGCAAGCTGCGCAGGATAGATAATCCGCTTGCTCTTCCTGGCATGCCTCTGTATGAGCGCTTTGCAGCCGCCTTCGCCGTGGAACAGGACGCGCTCGGGGAGGTCGACCGGCTCCGAGCAAGCCAGATGCTCATCCGACTTGCGGTGCACGGCACGCCCGCCGTTAACATCGAGTCGCTCTGCCGCAATGGCTTCGACCCGGACCGGCGTGTCAGGCAACGGTACGGTCCTGGCGACTATCTGAGCTCGAGGGCGCGCACCGCGATCAAGTTTACCGATAGCTACAACGACAGCCCGCTTGGGTTGGATGGGTTGCCCCTGCACACAACGCGGCTGGTGCTGTGTGCGGTGCTCGTGGACCAGTCGTCGGCCTCGAGCGAGCGTGTCACGCGGATCCATGACGACGAATCGACGAAGAGGACCTTCGAAGGGGACGTGATCGTCGTGCGCCAACCCACGCACACGCTGCCCCTCGCCGTGGTCGAAGTCGAGGCTTTGGGAGTAGAGACGGTGTGCGCCTCACTCCTGTTCGATGCGCGGGAAATGTCAGCCGAGGAGATCGAGGACGCAGTGGGATGGCGCACAGTCTCCGCGCCTCCCGCGCCTCCCGCGCCTCCCGCGCCTCCCGCGCCTCCCGCGCCTCCCGCAACAGACGACAGCGTCGAGATGCTCGCCGCCATGTTCCCGACATATGACAAGGAGATCCTCTCGATCATCCTCGCCGACAACAGCAACATTGTGGAGGCGGCCATGGATCAGCTACTCCAGATGGGCGAGGGCGGCGGCGAGGTGAGTCGGGCACCATCCGAACTCGGTGCCGGCACAGGCACCGGCGCGCTCCACGAGTTCCGGACCAGTACCAGAACCGGTACATCCACATCTGGTACATCCACATCTGGTACATCCAGTGCCAGTACCAGTACCAGTACCAGTACCAGAACCGGTACATCCACATCTGGTACTGGTACATCCACATCCAGCAGCCCGAGCTTGGATCCGATCACCCTCGAACCCCTGGGTGCCGACGGTGAGCCTGTGATCGAGATGCCCTGTGCCGGGAGCGCGCAATTTTCGACATGCACGTTCAACCGATCGACGGTGCTACGGGCGCTGCGCTGCTCCGCCCGCTGCCCTGGCTGTAACTATTTGCTGCCAAGCCTGCCAGGTCCGCAGCCAGCGGGCAGGATGTCCATCGAGCGGCATAGGCTTCAATACTGTGAAGGCCATGAGCAGTTTGGCACGCTCGTGGTCGCCTTTTCATTCCCATGCGGCGTGCAAGGTGCGCAGCACATATCGCCCGGGCAGCGTTACGAAGGCGTACTGCGCACCGGTTTCTACCCTGACAATGAGGAGGGCCAAGCGTGCGTGCGGCTACTGCGACGCGCCTTTGAGAGAGGGCGCGCTTTCATCGTGGGCAGTTCGCTCACGACAGGACGTGAGAATACTGTCGTGTACGCGATCCATCAGAAGAGTCGCTCCGACGGCGGCGCGGCATTGCACGGCTGGCCTGATCCGACGTACGTCCAGCGCCTGAGCAGCGAGTGCGCTGCGTTCGGCATTTACCTTGAGGAGTGCCCGCCGCTCTGAATTACATACCATGTACGATTCAGTCGTTTTGTGTGTGAGAGTCTTAAGTTAAATGTGTGTCAGGGTTGATACAGTACATGTACTGTCGTGTCGGTTCGCGCGCCGAGTTGGTGGAAGTTGTTTTTAACAGCCAATTCACAAGCGCGACATCGTCCCGATTCGGCGCGTCGACGACGGCGCCCAGATGAGCGTGGCCGGCCTCGGCCTCGGGGCGGACCTGCGCTACCTCGAGTCCGGCTCGGCCGATGACGTGCGCCGGCTGCTCGCGAGCACCTTTCCGCAAGAGAAGCTGCATGGCATGAAGAGCATCTTTGGCATGGCGGCCCTCAATCAGAACGTGATCATCTTCTTCGCCGACGTTGTCAAGAACGTGGTGATCGACAACATGGAGGTCAAGAAGCTCGTGTACATGTACCTGGTGCGCTATGCGGGTGAGCAGCCTGACCTGGCGCTGCTGTCGGTCAACTCGTTCCAACGCGACCTGGGTGATGCGAATGCCGCGATCCGCGCGCTCGCGCTCCGTGTGATGGCGGCGATCCGCGTGCCGCTCATTCGGCCGCTGGTCATCATCGCCGTGCAAAAGGCGGCGGTGGACGTCTCATCGCACGTGCGCAAGGCGGTCGCCAACGCGCTGCCCAGCCTCCTGCCACGCGCCTCGGACGTGCCCACCGACTTGGAGGCGGCAGACGCTGCGGAGGCGGCAGGCGGTGGCGAGGCGGCGAGCACAGCAGGGAAGCCCAGCATGGAGGCTCCCCCGCCGGCCGAGGTGATCGAGCTGCTGACCAAGCTGCTCGGTGACCGCTCGTCCGCCGTCGTCGGCGCGGCCGCTGGCGCCTTTTTGCAGATCTGCCCCGAGCGGCTCGAGCTTCTGCATCGTCACTACTACGCGATGGTCGAGGCGCTCGCGGACACAGACGAGTGGAACAGCGCCGTGCTCCTCACTGTGCTGCTGCGCTACACATCCGCCAACTTCCCGCTCCCGGCCGACGCTGGCGGCGGCGGCGCTGGCGAGCGCGCCATGGTCGAGGGTTCCTATCGAGTCTCAACGGCTGGTGGAGGTGCGGCGCCACACATGCCCGTATGGCACGCGGGCGGCGGCGCAGCGGTCGGGCCTGGCGGCGCCGCTGGAATGGCATGGGGCGCCCCAGGCCACACGATGCCGTATGCGGCCACCGGCAACAGCTACGGCGGCGGCGGCGGCGGCGGCGGCGGCGGCGGCGGCGGCGGCGGCAACTACAGCAGCAGCGGTGGCGGCGGCGGCAGCTACGGCTGCTGCGGCGGAGGCGGTGGCAGCTACGGCGGCGCGAGTGGCAGCTACGGAGGTGCGAGCTTCTCTGCGGGTGGGGGCGGCTACACCTCGATCGAGAGCGGCTACGGCGGCGGCGGCGGCTCCTACGGCGGCAGCGGCTACAGCGGCGGCGGCGGCGGCGGCGGCGGCGGCTGTGGCCCCTCGCCCGTGCATCGCACCTCGAGCACGAGCGCCGAGTACGAGAACGTGGACAACTTTTACGCAGATGTGCCCTCGATGCCCCCCCCGCCGCCGCCCGCGACGCCCGACCTTCTCTGCGCGGAGCCGATGCATGCTGCGAGCACACCCGGCCGAGGCGCCTCCAACGGCAGCCTCTTGGGCGGCGGTAGCGCCGTACCGGGTGCCATCCCACCACCAAGCTCTCTCACGCCGGCCGAGCGAGCGGCCATCGAGCAGGAGCTCGCACCGCTGCTCCAACGCGCCAAGAGCCTGCTGCACTCGCGCAGCGGCGCCGTGGTGCTCGCGGCCGCCGCGCTGCTGCTCAGGCTCGGCCCGCCCAGCCAGAGGACGCTGATTGTGCGCCCGCTGTGTCGGCTGACACGCTCGCCGCACCCGGAGGTGGCGCACTGCGCGCTGCAGGCTGTAGCACAGCTCGCGCGCGTCCAGCCGGAGCTCTTCACCTCTACCCTCACCTTCTTCTTCACCTCGGCGCAGGACCCAGCCTACATCTCCGACGCGCGTATCCGCATCCTGTCGGCGCTCACGACGGCGCAGACGGTCGGGCCGATCTCGACTGAGCTCACCGCGTATCTGCGCTCGCCCTCGGCACCGCTGGCGTGCTCAGCGGCCCGCGGCATCGCCGAGTGCGCCACGCGCTTACCGGCGGTCGCCGAGAGCTGCCTGGGCTCCTTGGTGAGCTTGCTCCCCTGTGGCGACGAGCCAACCGTCGCAGTCGTCATCGAAAGCATGCGGCGCGTGCTCCAGTCGCCCAAGCTGCCACAGCAGCCGCGCATCGTCGCGACGCTCGCGCTGCAACTCCCGCGGATCCGCAGCCCGGCCGCGCGCGCGTCGCTTGTGTGGACTGTCGGGCAGCACCTCGATCTCCTGCCCGAGATTGCGCCCGAGACGCTTCGTCAATTGCTGCTCTCCTTTGCGGACGAGGCCTCGCCCGTCAAGCTGCAGACGCTCACGCTCGCGGCCAAGTGTGCGGCGAGCGAGCTGCCGCGCTCTGGCGCGATGCTTCGCTATGCCCTCGACCTCGCGCGCTTCGACCTCGACTGCGACGTGCGCGCGCGGGCGCGGCTGCTCGCTGCCCTGAGTCTCGATGGGGACACCTTCCAAAAAAGGGAGCGACTCCAGTCCGTGGGCACACCTTCCAAACCAGCCGCGGCCTGTGCGCCCTCGTCTTCACTCATCGATGACGACGGTGTGCCGCCGGCCTCGGCCACGCCCACGCCGTCGTCGTCGTCGGGCGCGGCGCTGCCCGATGAGGCGAGCGCCGCCGCGAGCGCCGCCGCCCCCAATCCGCTGCTCGCGCACATGGCGCGCCTCTTTTTGACGCCGACCGCACCCGCGTCCGTAGAGGTCGAGGAAGCGCCGATCGCCGACTTTGCCCTCGGCTCGATCTCGCTGCTCCTCGGCAAGGCGCAGGTGGGCTACCGGCCGCTCCCGCCGCCGCCGGAGCATCCAACCGACCCCGCCCTCCGCCGACCCGCAGTAGACCCACGCGCCTACAGCTCCCCCGCCCCCCAGCACTCCCCCGCCCTCCAGCAGCCCACCAACCGCAGCGGCGCTGCTCCCGCCGCCACCGGCGGCGGCGGCGGCGGCGGCTTTTACGACGATGACTTCGAGCCGCCAGCGACGGCTGCCTCGATGCCGTTAGCCCCGGCCAACGGCAGCGCCGCGGCCAACGGCAGCGCCGCGGCCAACGGCAGCGCGAGCCGTGGTGCGAGCGGCGGCCGTGGCGGCGGTGGGGGCGCCCAGGACGGCGCCGACTCCGAGTACAGCTACTACTCGGACGAGGACGACCAGGACGAGACCCTTGGCAAGAAGGGGAGCGGCGGCGGCGGCGCTGGAGTGGCCAAGCTGTCGGCGCAGCACTCTGGGGCCGCGTGGCTCATGGGCGGTGTGAAGGGCGGTGGCATGGGGCAGGACGCGGCGGCGGCGGCGACTCCGCTCATGAGCCCTAGCGCAGCGGCGGCGGCCCGTGACGGAGGCGGCGGCGGCGGCGGCTCAAGCGATGTCGCGGCGCTGGCGAGCGCCCTAAGTGCCCTCGGCACGTGCACACCGCCCTTCACACCACCCTTCACACCGCCCTTCGCGCAAGCGTTTAGTGGGCTACCGCCGCGCTCGCACGCTCTGCTCGATTTTACGAATGGCAACGGGCTCGAGGTTCGTTACCGGTATATTCGGGACGCGTCGAGCGAGTGGCCGACGGCGCAGTCGGGCGCGCCGCCCTCGCCCACTGCGTGCCTATTGCTCTTCGAGCTTCACAATAAGGCGAGCATCGCGTTCACGCACATCGCGCTCGCCAAGCCGCAGATGAGCGAGCACCAAGGCATCACGCCCTTCGTGCCTCTGAGCTATCTGGCGCCTGGAGGGCGTGCTAATGCCCATGTGTCCCTAGAGCTCGGCGGCGCGCGCACGCCGGTGCGCTTCCTCTTCGCCACCGACCGCGGCGCTTTCCCCGCTGAGATCCGCCCCTTGATGGGCGAAATGCTCCGTCCAGCGCCGCTGAGCGCGCCGCAGTTCGATGCGACCCGCGCGAGGCTTGCGGGCATGTGCGAAAGTTCCACGAAGCTGCGTGCCCCACACGAAGGTGCCGACGCGCGCACGAGCGCCCTGATGCTCACGCCGGCGCTGCTGCAGCACATGAATGCGGCACTCGTGACGGCGCCCTCCGAGGAGCCAAACGGCGTAGGCGGCTCGACGATGGCGCCGCTCACGGCGGTGCGTCTCTCGGCGACGGCGCTCGTGGATGGTCGACGTGTGCTCGCGGCGATCGATGTGCTCGCTGATGGCTCGCTGCGGCTGGCCGTGCATGCAGAGGACGCCATCTCCGGCAACATCCTCCTCGATGAGCTCAAGGTGGCGCTGAGCGCGTGACAAGATACGGAACGAGGACGCCTTACCGCGTGGGCCCGCGTCGCCCGATATTTACGAGTGAGAGCTGTGGCATGTGCAAGCAGCGGAGCGAGGGAAGGGAACATGAGAACATGAGATCGGGAGGGCGCGGCGTGGTCCGGCATACAGCGGCATTCCTCGATCCTCGTTCTCGATTCTGCGCCGAAACGGCGAGAGGCGAGACACCGAAGCGCGAAGGCGGCCGCGGGACGGCGCTGCCTCCTCTCGTGGCGTGGAGAACTGGAACACATGCCTGCCGGGACTGGTCAGGGCAGGGGGGCGGTCTTAGTGTCTGTGATCCCTGTGGTCCGCGGTCGCGTACGGTACAGTGTGTAACATGCTAATACGGTTATCGTAAGAAATAGGTTGTAACACTGTCTGCTCCAGCACCTTCTCTCCATCGAATGCGCATTGTTTCGACCATTTACATCTTTCCACCTTGCATTGGTCATCATGGCTTGGGGGATGTTATATACTCTCTACTTGGGGCGCTCGGGTGCCGAAAGCGTAACTTTCGGCACCGTAACACGTCCGTTGAATGTTCACCACCCTATTTGTAGTAGACCCTTGGCTCTGAATTCGGACGCGAGTATCCTCCTGAAGTGGGCTTAGTTAGGCGTTCGTTTGCCTTCTTGCGCTCTGCTTTTGAGAGCTTGACCTTGTCGTGCTGCCAATTGGCGCGCAGCTTTTGCAGCTTCGACAGTCGCTCGAGCTCGCACCGGCGCTGCTGCTCGTTCATCATCTTGATCCTCTCGGGCTCCGTTTGTTGAAATATCTGCCTCGGGGGCAGTCCCTGGCCGCGCCGGTACTCGTCGATGCGCGCCTCCTCGTCCATGTAGGGCTGCTGCGGTGCACTCACGGGCGTTCCGGGCGGCACGATGGTGTGGCGCGCCGAAAAGTTGCCGAATGGCGACAGACCGGCATACGGCGACGGCCCAGCCGTCGTCTCAAGCACGTCCATCCAGAGCTCTTGCGTCTCCGTCAGGATCGGCATCGCCATATCGCATCGATGCGTCGCCTGTCGAGGGAGCCCTGTCCGAGCGCTCCATTTGGAGAGGTTATCGCGGAACTCGCCGCGAGAAGAGGCCTTCGGCTGCATGTACGAGGGCTCGGACTCGCGGTACGGCGGCCGACTGAGTGACGAGTCCGTCGTCCGCAAGGTGCCTGTCGTGCCCGTGTTCTGGCCACCATCGTACTGAATGCCAATGACCTCATCAGCCGTGGGCCCCTCCTCATCCTCTTGGTGCTGTTTCACGACGATCGTCGTGCGTGCCGGAACCCGCCGCGAGGGCTCCCGGTAGGAGTCCTCATTCTGGACGTAGGACGGTTTCGCGGCGGACTCGGGTGTTGGAAGCTGCCGCGAGGACCCGCCGTTCACAGATGGCGTGATCACGGATGGCGAGCGTGCCGAGCGCGTCGGAGAGGGCGAGGCGCCGGCGATCCACGGAGACGACGGGGTGTAGAAGCGTTCTTTGCCAGGCGACGACAAGGCATTCGCCCTGACCGGTGGCGCATGCCGCGAGTGTGGCGAGGCGTGTGCCTGTTTACACAGCAGGTAGCGCAGCTCGTAGTCCTGCACGTCGTTCTGCCTCACGGCGGACTTTGCCGCATAAGAGCGATCACTAAGCAACGCTTCGCGAGCACGATAGCTGCGGAGCTCGGAGCTCCGCATGGTGCTCAGCATCTGCGGGAAAGGCGGGTGGTGACCTTCGTTGGAATGCGATTTGGTCATGCCGTAGACTGCATTCGCAGTCATCGGGCGGCCGTTGTAGAGAGATGGACGCATCTGCGACGGGCTGAGTGCTCCTCGCGCAGGGCTCTTGAAGACGATCTCATCCTGCTGCACCAGCACCTTGGACTCGACCGGCGCCGTCGACGGACGGCTTAGCGGCTGCTCTTCCTCGATCTGCGGCTTCATCTTGGGAGGCTCCACTTGGTAGAACGCTTTGGGCGGCAGTGCCTTGTGCGACAACTTACCATCCCGAGGCGGCGGTGGTGGCGGCGGCGGCGGCGGCAAGTGCTCCTCTGCCAATGAGAACTTGCCAAACCAGCCAAATAAGCTAGTGCTCTCTGAATTATCTGTGGCTGGTGGAGCATCAGTTGCGGAGATGGGAACAGCAGCTGTGGCGTCGTCTTTCGCTAAGCGCTTCACCTGACGCATCACGAGATTGGTCGCAAGGTTCTTCGGCCGCGTATCGACGTTGCTCGTTACCTTTGGCTCGTCCGGAGCCGGAGCAGCAGTGGACGAGGATGGCTCTGTGAGCTCCTGCGTCTGCGTGAGCCAGCCTCCAAAACCGAACATGCCCCAAGCGCCTCCTGCGGCTGCCACCACCGCCTCGGCCGTCGCCGTGGCGGGACTGGCTGTAGAACTGGCGGGCAAGCAAGCCGGCACCGCAGTGGCGGCGGCGGCCGCTGGCTTTGGGGCAGACGCCGCCGGCTCCGCAGGCTGAACGGCTGCGGCCGCCTCGGTGCCCATGTCGTTGGAAAGCACCAGTTGAGCTTCCACGGCAGTGACGATGGTGGCAGCAGCTGGCAGAGCCGGATCGGTTGCCTTCTTGCCGATGTGCCTCGCGTAGCACAAGGCCGCCTCCTCCGGCGTCGCGAAGGTGCCGAGGAGGCGCATTTTGCCATTCTCCCAGATCTGCGTCGCATACTTGGCACCCTTATTGAACACGCCCTTGAAGCCTGTGTCATTGCTCGACGACGGCAGCAGCTCGAGCCCCTCGGCCGCCGCAGCCGCCCTGGCCTCGTCTGCAGCCGGCGAGCTGGCTGATTCGGTTACAACCGAGATGCCTGCGAGTGCACCTGTTCGCACGGTGCGGTGACTCGCTTGACTCGTCTGACTGCGGTAACTCGCGGCTGGCAAACGAGAATTGTCCGCCGGCCGCTTGTACGTGGTGAGGTGCAGCGGGACAACGGACTGTGGCAAAGACTGCTGTCGAGCTGCCGATTGAGCTGTGTCCTCAATGGTGGCGCTGCTCAATTCGTCGATGGTGGTACAACTGCCAGCTGCTGACATCATCATCATCTGCGCCTCAGTTTGCATGGAGCGTTGAAGACGAGGTGCTTCTCTTGCGGGCCGCTTGTTGGTCGTGAGGTGTTGCGACGATGACTGCTCCTGAGGTGCCGATTGCGGCGGATCCACAAAGGCGGATCGCTTATAAACGTAGGGTTTTTCAAACATAGGATCGCCGGCTGCCATGGCCATGATCCGTGCGGCGGCCATGATGGCGACAGCGTTTTGGGTGGCTGCAGCCGGATGGTCGCTCCTGGATGATTTTTTGGTCGACGTTTCGCCGACGCGCCGCGGCGGCATACCTTCCATTTTCACGCACGTTCTCAAATATAACGTCTCCAGTAATACTTCATACATGTATTCATATGGTGCGCGTTTGTCGAAGATGAGAGCGTGGTTCCCACCCGAAATGTGTTGCATGTGAGTTTGCATTGGTCCGCTAATCAGACGGACGGGTCGTCGGCAGGCAGCCAGAGGGCGTCGTTCACACGCCCGACGAAAGCAGCATGGCGGAAGAATGGAGTCGAGCACATGAGGAGGAGGCAGAGACCCTCTTCGCATATGACTACGGTGAGGACTTCCCCGAGTCCCTCGTCGACCTTGGCAGGTTGCTGCTCGGCGGGCGGCCGATCAACCAGCTGATGGACCCGCTGCAGCAGATTCAGGTCCTTGCCACTGCTGCAGAGTTTCGTGCACCGGCGGCGCGGGGCGCGGGCAAGGGCAAGTTGCTGCCCTTTTCCGCCTTTGAAAAGGAAATGGAGCGGGAGCTGCGCAAAAGCGCACAGACTCTCACGCACCGGCTAGTCTTGCCAAAGCGCAAGGTCGAAAGCTCAGACGCATTCATCCGCCGGTTGGACGCGCATCGGCAAGCGACTGAGGCGATCATCATCCCGCTGACGGCACCCGAGGACGAGGCGCTCTTCGCGAAGCGCATGATCGCCGTCAAGGCGAACGAGACGCCCAACTGCATCGTGCTGCCCAAGACGGCCCGCGAGACCGTCCAGGAGTTCGAGTGCCGGATGGAGATGGCCAAAACGTCGCCGAGCCCGCTCATCTTCCCGCGCGGCACGCACGAGAGTGGGGCGCAGTTCCACACGCGGCTGCAGGCTCAGCTCAAGTCGAAGCGGCCGATCGTTCCTCGCTCGACCGACGAGCCGGACAAAGGCTTCTCCGAGCGCTGCCGGCTGCAGCCCAAGTGCGAGAAGGTCATCCACCCTTTCGACCCGAAGCGCGAGGACGAGCAGCTGTACTTGCGGCGGCTCACGGCCAACAGCCAGAAGAGTGCGCTTGCCTTCGAGCCGGGCGACAAGCGCGCCATCGACGATGCCATTGGCACCGAGCACAAAAAGACGGCGCGAAAGGTGGAGCCGGTCACTGCCCTTGGGTCTTCCGCGGCTGACCTCATGTCGGCAGCCGAGGAGGAAACAGTGAAGGCGAAGGTTGCACAAGCAGAGGCCGAGGCGGCCGAGGCAGCCAAGCTCGCCGAGGCCCAAACCGAGGAGGAGGAGGCCGCCTTGGCGGCGGAACGCGTGGCGCAACGGATCGCTGCCATGAAGCTCAAGGCAGCTGAGGAGGTGGCGACCGCCTGCAGAAAGTCGTTCGCCTTGGAGCAGATCAGCATCGACGCGATCGGCTTCATGCCACTCAAGAAGCTGCTCATCGAGCGCGGTGTACCCAAGGAGGAGGTCTTCGGTGCACCCTCCAAGTTTGCGCTGCAGGAGGTGGCGAAAAAGTGGGACGAGGTGCTCAAGATTGAGTGGACAGAGAAATTGACAGTGCGTACGTAGGACGTCTACGAAGATTCCAAGTGTGAGAGAGTAAAGACCCGAGTACAGAGTTTACCAGAGTGATGTAACAGTGTGTGTGTCTCGGAGGCGTGGTCTGAGCACTCTGACTCTCAGGGACTCCATGCCTGACAGCCTGACGACCTATTTCTGCGTTCGATGTATCGTGTGTGTTGGTTGTGTGTTCCGTGTGAGGTACTAACTACCGTCTGCGTCCTGTGTCTGTCACCCTTACCGATCTTTTTGACGAGGCACGAACGAGTACCGGTAGCAGACTTGAAAGCGTCGATGAAGCGTCGGTGAGTGGTGATCGCGGCGCACAATACGCAAAGACTTGAAGGGCTTTTTCGCATGTGGTACAAGAGCGGTACTTATTATTAGTCGCTTCGCATGCCTATCGTTCTAAAAATGTGATTCTCAGAGGTACAATGTAAGACACACGTTCACATTTCACGTGAACAAAAGACCACTGACTGCCGTGAACGCGGAATTGAGCAACCCGGTAAACCTGGTCGCGCGTTGAAACGTTGACATGCGTTGAATTGCCGTTCATCAAAGCTACTGTACACATGACCCGCTCGCCTTTGCGACCGCTTTGCCGAGACTTCACAGGCCGAATGCGAAATGCCGACAGACCGGCAGACCGCGCCGCAGCGCTTTGCCTTTGCGGCCGCGTCGCGTCCTGGCGGAACGGGCTGAACGATCACAGCGCGCCGGATCAGCTCGCTCTGCTCAACCAGTCTCGGCGAGCCATAGTGCGGACGGCAGCGGAAGGGCTCAAGCGGCACGTGGTCGCTGCGGCCCACCTTGCTGGGCTTGCAGTGGACATCTTTATACATTCTTGGAATCCTGAACTCGCAGAAACCTTTTCCGAGGTCTATCGTCCCAAGGCGAGCCTGCACGAGCCTGTGCACCGCAAGCTGCGCACCGTGTCTAGCCTGCATCTCTCACTGTCACGAGTGGTGGCCATGGTGCCAAAGGAGATCGCTCTCGTGATGGTCTCGCGCCACGACCTCCTGCTGTACGAGGACGTGCCGCTCCCATCGCTGCTCGCCGACGCCCATGCCCAGCCGTCTCTGTGGCTGCCGCAATCTTGCCAGCACCGCTTCAGCGCGGTGGACGGCGTGCCCATAGCTGAGCAGCCAGCGATGTTCGAGGCGTGCGGCTGCCGCCCCGCAGGCGTTCATGTGGCTAGCGATGGAGCCGCCGACTGCGTCGGCCTGAGCGGCAAGGGTTGGCTCATGGAAAGCCCGTCGCTCGCCCGGCTCAATCTACGCGCCGATGCGCAGGTGCCCAAGGCGACACTCCTTCTCGAGCACAGCCTCTATGTGCTTGACTGGTGGTTTGTAGCGACGCCGGCGGTGGCGAGCAGCTTCGCGCGCATCCATGAGAATTTCAGCGGGTATACGCACGAGTTGCGTGCTCGAGGCGCGTCGTTTGTGCGCGTGCGCTCGTGGTCGCACTTTTACTGGGCGCATCACATCACCCACGTCCTCAGAGAGAGCGTTGCAGTGCGCTTCATGCCCCTGCTGCAGGCTCGTGACTTTGGCTTGGCTCGGTTCGTGATGATGTCTGATAATTTCTGATGGCGTCTGATGATGTCTGATGATGTCTGATGATGTCTGATGATGTCTGATGATGTCTGATGATGTCTGAATGCAAGCTCGTGATTTTGGCCTGGCTCGGTTCGTGCGGCTTTGATGGCGTCTGATGATGTCTGATGGTGTCTGGTGACCTCTGATGGCCTCCGATGGCCTCTGGTTGGTTGCCTCCCTCATCAGGTTCGTGCGTTTTGGGCGCGACTGTGAGGCGCCCGTGCCTGCGACAGGGCGTCTGCTCCACACATACCTGGCGACGTCACGCAAGCTCGGCGCGCGCTGGGTGCACCCGACCCTGCACGATCAGTGCCCATTGAGGCTGCAGACCTCGAGTACGATCATGTGCCCGTGGGACACGCCTGCGTGCCCGGCGCGTGTGGCGGAGAGCGCCGTCGCGGCGATCCGGGTGGCCGAGACGGCGCTGCGGCGGGAAGGGCTCGACCTCACGCATGCAATGGATCGCGGCTACGTCCCGCGGGGGCTCCGAAAGCAACTCGACAAGTACTCACACATTGGCGGGGGCGGTGTGATCGGGTCCTCCGACGTGTCTTTGGGCGCCGAACGCAATCAGCGCGCCGAGCCCCAGCCTGCGGATTCGTCAAGGAGGGCACACGATGGCCACGCCGACGCAGGTGGACGACCTGCCAGGCGCACAGAAAGAGCTGCCAAGGACAAATCCAAGAAAGAGATCAGGAGGGCAGGGTAAGCTCTAGCCAAGCACAAATCCAAGAAAGAGAAGCCAGGCGGTGTACGGCGGTGTACGGCGGTGTACGGCGGTGTCGCGGAGCCAGAGGCAAGAGCGCGCGAAAGACAGGCGCGAATACAGACGTCAGAGGTAGGGCGAGAAGAAAGCATAGCGGGGCGTCCGGGGAGCACGTGTTCGGCAGCGTCGCGCTCCCGCGGAACCGCTCGGCTGGCGCCTGCGCCGATCGGCCGTATGCGTTATCAAAGCGACTCACAGGCCGACAAGCTCTTACAAGTTAGCGGACAAACCGACCATCTACTAACTTGACATACAGCCGCTGATACCTCTCGCACAAACTTGTCGTACCGTCGAGACGCCGAGCTGCAGATGACACGACTGAGAGGCCTAGCAGTCGAAGCGCCAGGGAGGGCAGGCACAGATGAGACTCGGTCCATGCACCGCGTGTACGGCCGACCGGGCCGTGTACTGATCCGACGAGGTCACGAGTGCAGCCCCGCTGCCGACGAGGGCCGAGAGAGCACGCGCGACTGCACGCGCTCGAAGCGCCGGAGCTTCCAGTGAGATTCCCTCTCGGCTCTCACGGCGCTTGGGGTTCGAGGCGTGGACGCGGCGGCGACCTTGTTCCGCCGCACGAAATCGAAGCTCTGGCTGCGACGGAGCGCCCGCTCGCGCGCGCTTGCGCCGCCGCTGACCACGTGAGACGGCACTGGAGGCGTAGACCGCGGCGTTCGGGGCTGCCAGCCGCTCGGCTGCTTTGCGGGCCGTGGCGTGCCGACCAACATTCCTTTAGGTGCAGTCGGCGGGCGTGGAGGTCGGCCTGGAACGGCGGCGGTGCTCCCGTACACGGCCTGCACGGCTGCCGCGTGCGCCGCAATGCCGACGAGCCCATCGTGCTGTGTGACCCTTGCCAGCTCATCCACGTACTGCTTGTAAGCAGTTTGGTGTAGGGCCAGCAGCGGCGGTGGAGGTGGCTTGGGCACGTACTCTCGGTGATGCAAGATAGTCAGGTCGGAGTCGTTGGTTCTCCGTGCCTGATGCTTACTGCGGCCTGCGGGTAGGTCGTCGTTTGAAGCGCTATGCAGCGGCATGTGCACATAGTAGAGCGCCGGTCGCACGTGCTCATCATTCTGAGGGTGATTCATCACGGCTTTAGCGCCTTGCCCACCTAAAGCGGCCTGCATGGCGGCACTTCGCGGAGTGGGCGGCTGCTCATAACGGCCAACGGTCTCCTGGACGAGGTTGCCGGAGGGCATGAGGCAGGCAGAAAGGCAATCGAGCCGACCGGTAGCGTGAAATGCGAAGCGGGTTCGCGATGTTGGTTCTGGTGAACTTGCGTGTCGTTCTTTAGACCCGGCAAAACAGGAGAATTACTCATTGTACTTTCCCTCGTTCTAGCACGAGCGCTTCTTCTCCCAAGGCGGCGATCGGCCGTGTACTTGCAAGACGTCCATGAAGGCCTCATACAGCACGAAGCCAATCGAGTTGCCGATGGCGACCTTGACGATGTTCAGGTTGGCGCCCGCCATGAGCGCCGCCACGCCCTCCTTTCGACTCAGCGCCGCGATCGCTCCGGGCACCGAGAGGCCGACGAACTCACCCATCATCTGGCGACGACGGACGACTTCAAGGGGGAAGCAAGAGGTCGCGGCGAGCACGCCTCCCCACGCGGCGATCGCGGCCGTCGTCGCGGGCGGCAGCGAGATGCGCTGCGCCTCGGCGGAGCCGGGTGCGGGCCGTGCAGCACCCATCCTCTGCCGCAGCGCTTGGTCGCGCAAAAAGTCATACGAGGCCAGTTTGATGGCGTTGAACGGCAGAACGCCGGCGAGGGTGGTCACAAGGCCACCGTACAGCGACAGGAAGCCCTCCGTGTCTGCGAGGGTGACGAGGCATGCAGCCACGTTGTCGATGTCGCAGCCTGCAGCGGCGCGCGTGCGCACGACCTCTAGTGGGAAGCAGATGACCGTCGCCGTACAGCCAGCGAGGGCACCGGCCGTGAATGTGGCCCAGCGTGGGATCGGCTGAAGCTCATCGCCGCCGCTGATCCGCACAAGCGCTCGCTTGAACATGGCATACGCGGGCATCGTGATGCCCACGCGCATCGCCGCCGCCAGCGCGTCCGCTGAGTTGCCACGGAACCAGCCACCTCGCAGCGACGAGAGCGCCTTGATGAAAGGCTGCTTTGTCAGCATCATGTTGACGCGCACGATCTCCACGGGCGCGAGGAGCGTCACCCCAGCAGCGCCCGATGCTGCCGCCGCCATCGCATGACGCACACCGTTGGGCAGGCGGCGGATGCCCAGGGTGTTCCTCGGCTCGTTGGGTCGTCGGGTGGGCGGCGTCGGCGGCGTCGGCGGCGTCGACGCCACGCGGCACGTGAGCCGGCTACGGTCGGTGACGCTGGCCACGGCGGCGCTAGCCGCGACGAGTTGGATGCCGAGCAAGCCGACTATCATGGAGAACATCGGTGCTAAATGAACATCGGAGTCTCGCCTAGAGCAAGGTCGCGCGTTGGGGGGTTCTATGGGGTGCAGTTGGAATAAAGTTAACTGTTAGCGTTAAAGTAACCTAACACACGACAAAGTTACCTAACATTAACAAAAGCTGATCTTGCTTCCCGCTGGATGGCGTGTTCATAGTTAATGTTCATGTTCATGGTTAATGTTCCATGTTAATGTTCAATTGTTCATGGTTATTTGTTCGTGTTCACGTTCCACGTCCAGCTGTCCACGTGACGAAGCCCCTTCGCGATTTCAATCGAACACGTACCTTCATAATAACATGTCATGTTCATGTTCAGCTACAGAGGTCGACTTTGTAGGGTAAACTACCAGGGAAGTGTGAACTCGCGTCGTGA
>Ga0180441_101168_pt1 | contig 16710 bp, 25 predicted proteins | sample ChrtobMetaP5_8mM_FD_120633 | JGI IMG/M metagenome (GOLD analysis project Ga0180441, IMG submission 120633) | Chrysochromulina tobin associated microbial communities from unialgal haptophyte culture, Seattle, Washington, USA - P5_8mM MetaG | ecosystem: Host-associated > Algae > Haptophytes >...
GGGCCGGGGGGGGGGGGGGGGGGGGGGGGGGGGGGGGGGGCGGGGGGGCGGGGGAAAGCCGATGGGGGGGGGGCGCCGGGGGGGGGGCGCGGGGGGCAACGGCGGGGGTGGTGGGGGGGGGGGGGGGGGGGGGGGGGGCGATGGCGGTGGAGAGGGTGGAGGCGGAGAGGGTGGCGGCGGTTTTGGTGGTGGACGGGGAGGCGGGGATGGTGGTCGAGGCGAGGGTGGTGGTCGAGGCGGAGGCGAAGGTGGTGGCCTCGGTGAGGGTGGCGGCGAAGGGGGTGGAGGAGAAGGTGGGGGCGATGGCGGCCGAGTCGGCGGACGCGGCGGTTGCGCTGGCGGTTTCGGCGGCGAAGGGGGTGGAGGAGATGGCGGAGGCGACGGTGGACGGCGGGGTATCGGGGGGCTCGGAGGAGGCGACGGCGGTGGTGGCGACGGCGGAGGAGAGGGTGGTGGCCGCGGGGGTGGGGGCGGGCGTGGTGGTTGAGGCGGTGGTGAGGGTGGTGGTGGAGATGGTGGGGGCGACGGCGGTGGTGAAGGTGTTGGAGGACGAAATGGTGGTGAGGGTGGCGAGGGTGGCGGCGGAGAGGGTGGAGGCGGTTTAGGCGGTGGTGAGGGTGGTGGGTCCTCATAGGGAGGCGGTGCAAAGGGCTGTGGTGAGGGTGGTGGCGGCGAGGGCGGTGGCGAGGGTGGTGGCGGAGAGGGTGGCGGAGGGCTTGGCGGCGGGCCAGGAGGCAAGGGTGGTGGCGACGGCGGCGGCGGAGGAGGAGGAGGAGAGGGTGGTGGAGATGGTGGGGGCGAGGGTTGTGGTGGAGATGGTGGGGGTGAAGGAGGCGGCGGAGAGGGCGGAGGCGACGGCCTAGGTGAGGGGGGCGGTGGTGCAGGTGGAGGCAGAGGTGCAAAGGAGGGAGGTGGCGGTGGCAACGGCGGTGGTGACGGCGGTGGTGAGGGAGGGGGCGGAGAAGGCGGTGGCGAAGGAGGAGGAGGCGATGGCGGTGGCGAGGGTGGTGGAGGAAGCGGCGGTGGCGGGGAAGGGGAAGGGGGAAGCGGCGGGGGCGAAGGAGGTGGTGGAGACGGTGGGGGTGGACACGGTGGGGGTGACGGCGGCGGCGAGGGTGGCGGCGGTGAAGGGGGTGGCAAGGGAGGTGGCGAGGGCGGTGGCGGTGAAGGAGGTGGCTTAGGTGGCGAAGATGGGGGTGGTGGTGGCGGTAAAGGAGCACGCGATGGAGGCCATGGTGGCGGAGGAGTGTGCGGCGGCGGCAAGGGTGGCGGCGGCGAACAAATCCAAACCGGCTCAAGAAGAGAGCGCGTGCCTGCTGTCGGATCAATGGAGAGAGCCACTACCAGAGGCTCGGTGAGGTTGGTGATGCGCAGTTCCTCGCCGGTCTCGCCATTGCGAAGCCGAATGTCAGCCGTGGCCGTGCCGGTGGTTTCGCCCGACTCACGGTTGAACACATCTGCTTGGAATAGGACCACAGACGTTTCCAGGCTGCTGCTGCCGCCATCTTCAATCTCAGCATCCGTACGGCGCCCCCCCACGCTGCTACTCGCTGCCATGCCTTCCCGCTCGCAGCCGTATCCGGGAGGCATAGTAAGGCCCCCTGTGACGCCACTGCTCAGCGCCGGCGCCTGTGACGATTTGGAAGCGTTCGCAGCGCATGGGTCGCTCTTTCCTACCGTCATAGACAGCGCTGGCGCCCCCACCTGCACGTCCGCCTCGCCGGCGAGCAGACCCTTTCCAATGATGCTCCCAAGCTGGCTCGAGATGTCGACCAGGACCAACGCGCGCTCGACATCAGCGCGCCTCGTCACCTCTTCGTCCGTTGCGTTGAACGCACCCGTGGCTGCTGTCGTATTGCTGCTTGCATTGGCGAGGGACGCATTCGAAGCCTCCACGCTCGTTGACTGCAGCCGCCGTCCGAGGCTCTCGGCCGCTTCCGCGTCCTGCAACCGTCGATAGCAGTGCTCCTGCAGCCGCCGACGCCGACCCTCTGCGCCCGAGCTCTGTGCGAGCACGTTGCCGATGCCCGCGGCGATCGTCTGCGCTGCTCCGGGGCCCAAACCCACCTGACCGGCCCCGGCAACTAGATCGGTAAAGATCCCGGCCGCTTTCGAAAGGGTGTCGCCTCTGCATGGCCCTTCGACCACGCTGCCCGCGGCCGATGCCGTCTGCTCGATCTGGCTTGCGTCGGCAGCAGCTGAAGCGCCTGAGACCCGTTGTATGACATCCATGATGCTCCCGCGAAGAGCGAGCTGCTCCTGCGCGGCCACTTCAGGTGCAGCTCCCGTCTCCTGCTGCAGCGTCCTGCCCGTCGTCCCGTTCATGGTGCCAGCGGTGGAGGTAGCCGTCGCAGCCCGAGACGCCCGAGCGAGAACGCTGTTGAGCGCGCCGGCCAACGACGCGGCCAGGCCAACGCTGGCGGTGATGTCGCCGGAGCCCCGCGCTGCGTCCATTCGCACGATGAGATTGGCCGACACGGCAGCATCAAGCACCACGGCATTCACGGTAAGCGACTTCCCCACAGTCGTCGAAGCACCAAAGACGTCCATCACGCGGCACAAGACTGTCCAGTTGCCCTCTTGGCCAGGCAGCCAGCGCGAGGTCGCCGCCATACTCGTCTGACCCAGCGATACCCCGCGCGTGCTGTTCGCCGCCTGCGGCCGGTATTCAAACGCATACTTTAGGGGCAGGTCCTCCGGGTCGTCTACCCACTGCCTTGCCTGCACCTCGACCGAGGTTCTCAGCGCGATTGCGGGGGTGTCGTGTATGAGTTGCAAGCCGCCGCCCCATGGCGCTCTGTTCATCAGCACTTGCATGCTTGTCCTACTTGTAGCGGTGCCCTGGTAGGTAACGGTCAACGAGAAGGTGTACCTGGCTCCGGGGATGAGCACGTCCGGGTTCACAACCAGTCGCGGCCCGAGGAGGCCAGTGGTCGTTCCCATGCCCCCTTCGAGGCTGGCGGATGCGGGCGTCATCGACCACTCGTAGGCGAGGCACATAGTACCTCGCGGGCACACGACACCGCGTGGCACGGAGGCGACACTGATCAGCCTGAGCTTGTCGGATGGATTCTGCTTGGTCGCCGCGAGGGGCTGCATCAAAACTAGGGGCAGTGAGCCCGACTTGATCTCAATGAGAGCGATGGCGATGGCCGTCTCACCGTCGGTCTTGACAACAGTCACGCGGAACGCGTAACGTCCCGATGCCAAGGTGGAGTTGGAGATTGACCAAGCACACGACGACGGAGGCGGAAGCGCGATTCGCGCTGTGGTGCTCGCGATGGCACCACCTGCGCCATCGGCGATGAGCCCGAAGCAGCCCAAATCGCCGTCCGGGAAGCTGAGCTCATCTCTCGCCGTCATGTTAGCGCTCAACGGCATGCAGGCGAACCGATACGAGAGGATGGCACTCACATCATCCGGATCGGAGGAAGCACACGCGTCGATCACGAAGGGATCGTCGTCGCCCACGGACCGATCGCCCCCGGCAATAAGCGCCTGCAGCGGCTCGTTGCGCAGCATGACGTCGACTGAGTAGGCGCCACACGTGGCGTTCGATCCGCGCATGCATCCGCTCAACTGCAGCCTGTACCGAATGCCCTGCGTGAACGTGTGGGCCAGGAGGAAGAGGTCGCGCTGCATGCGCGAGACTGGGTCCAGAGCGAGCGGCGCTGCATTCAACTCGAGGGGCACCATGCTTGTCGCGCTGTAGCTTGCAATATGAGCCCAGGTGAAGTCAATGGCGGCGGAAGAGCTATCCGACGAGGCGAAGCACTCGGCGATCGACGCTTTGCCCTGGAGCGCCGTGCGAGGTGCCGAGACGGGTAGCTGGAGCAGTGGTGGCGCTTGGATCGTCAGCAGCGGCACGGGCAGCGCGGCGCGCGTGACGATGATAGTGTAGGGCGTGCTAGACGAGCCCAGGAAGCTCCTGACGATCAGACTGATCTCAAACTGGTTGCCACCGTCGAGCTCCGCTCCCGTGAGTTCCACAGTTTGCTGCTGCTGCTGCTGCTGGTCGGCGCTATTGAGAGTGCTCAGGCGCGACGAGATTGCGTAGTAATTGTCGCACGTGCGCGGCGAGGCGCTCCACTGAAAGAGAAGCGGGCGCACGCCGCCGCCTGAGCTTCTCGTGGCATCTAGCGTGAGCGAGGTGCCTGGACAGGACGAGATCTCATTTGGAGCTTGCACGAGCGCAGTGGGCGTGACGCATGCATCTCGAGCCGTGGTGTCGCGCCGATCGCACGGAAAGAAGGCATCGACGTCCAAGGCCTGGGCGGGGGTGCACTTGCTGTCGGGCTCGTTGCAGCTGCCCGTGTAGGAGCGCGGCCACAGCACATTGGCTCGCACGCCCACGCGCATGCCCGCGCTCGCATTCGTATAGAGCGTGAGCTGCGCGAACATCGTCGAGTCGTCGACCCAATCGCAGAGCGCGTCGGCCAATGCCGAGCCGCGCAGCTGCATCGACGTGGCGTCGTCAAGTACCATAGAGCACGGCCCTAGGCCGTTCATGAGCCCGCGGTTTGTCGGCTGTGAGTCGAAGCGCACATTGAGCTTCGTGCCCGCCTGGTCGAAGAACACTTCAAGCAGTGCTGGCGGGTGCAAGCCAACGAAGGTGAACTGCGGCACGTCGGCGTTGGTGGCCTGGGCGCTGCCTCCAAACTCCGTGAGGCGCGTGACAAAGGTGGCGCCATTGAGGGCGAGCGAGACGGGCCGCGCACCATTTGGGCCCCACGTGGTGTTGCACACAACAGAGGTGTCAGAGTGCGCCAAGGGGGGCTGCCTCTGCACCTCCGAGCCAAAGCGGCAGCGCATGAAGGACGCGCGGATCGGGTACTCGGGGGCAAGCGATGAGAAGCCCATTCCACTGATGGTGATGGTGGTGCCGCCCTGTGCACCCCCCTGAGTGGGCATGATGGTCGCAAAGTAGGGCGGGATGTAGTAGTTGAACTGGATCCAGTCTGTGCTGAACGTGCTCGGAGAGCCCGCGTTGAGAGAGACGGCGACGTTGACACGCCCGGGATTCTGCCGCGCTGGAATCTCACAGAGAATCCTGCCGCTGTCAAGTCGCACGGCCGGCACGAGCGTAGCGCCACCGACACGGCACGTCAGCTGCCCCTCGCCATACACTGCGAAGCCACTGCCCACGACCGTTACACTCGTGCTCGTACCAGTGACGCCCCCCGGCGGCACCAAGGCCATCACCCGCACGGCCGTGAGGTCGTACTCTGTGAACTCGGGGTCACTGCCGTAGAGGGTTGGCTCCGGGTCGAGCCCGTTTTGCAGCACTTGCACCGTCCACGTGCCCGCGGTACCAGACGCAGGTGTGGGGCAGCGCACCAGCGTGGAACTCACGGTCGTGAGAGATGTAAACACAATCGAGGATGGCAGCGGAGGCGGCAGCAGCACAGGCGGCACCGCACGCTGCCGCGCGAATCGGCACACGCTACCCACAAGTGCTGGATAAACAAAGCCAGCACCGACGACCTGGAGCGTGACGGAGCTGATGGCGGGGGCCCCGCTCACGGCCAGGCTGTTGACTTGCGAGTTGTACGTCTTGAACATCACAGAGGAGGAGTTAGAGGAGGCTGAGGAGAAGCATTGACCATTGGGTGAGAAGGTCACGGCATAGTCGCCCACCGCTGCGCGCTCCGAGTCGGGGAAGCGGGGCTTGCGGCAGACGGCATGCGTGTCGTTGATCAAAAAGCCGCCAGTGCCCACCCACCCACCAACTCGGCATCGAACCGCCCCCCAGTCGGCGCCCGTGAAGGTGCCCGTGATGGCTAGGTCAGACTCGCGATTGTACGCACCACCGTTAGGCCATAGAGTCTGAATTCTATAGTTGGAGGGGTCAAAGACGCCAAAGCTAGGGAAGGACAGTGGGTGGCCAGCAGTGAAGGCGCCCATGCTGATCTTGAGCGGTAGAGTGCCGACGGCCGTCGGAGCGGGGCTTGTACAGGTGATCGTGGTGTCGTTGATGATGGTGGCCGCAGAAGAAGGCGCTCCCGTGAAGGCGCACGTGAGAGCACTAGCCGGCGTCAATGCCCACGACACCCCGCCATCGGCGCTCGAATTCAGCTGCATGCCGTCGAAGCCGGCGCCAGTGATGGTGAGGTTGCTCACGCAGCCGATGCCCGTCCCCCAGGGCAACACGCTGTCGTAGCGCACGACAGCCACGCGGATCCGCCTGAACAAGAGGAAGGGCGTCGGCGTTGCGACCCCCGCCGAGGACTGGGCGTAGTTGAACTTGTAGCAAAGCAGGTGTGTACCGACAGGGGCGTTGATGAAGCTGAAGAGCGCCGCCACGCCGTCGCCCACCGTTTGCATCTCGTTCGTGCGGGTCACGTCAAAGCGGGAGTCGCAGCTCGTGGCGTCCTGGCGCACCCACTTGGCCTTATCGCCCCATTGCACATTGGTCCCGATTAGGGTGATGAGGGCCGAGTTGCCGGTGACCACCACGGACAGCGGTGGGGATATGATGGAGCTCGGAGGTGGCGCAGGCGGCGGATAGGGCGGAGTAGGGGGCGAGGGGGATGGCGAAGGCCGTGGCGACGGCGGGGGTCGGATGACCGGTGGCGGTGACGGCGGAGGGTCCCGGTCCCAAGGCGGAAAGGGCGGCGGCCTGGCAGGAGGTGGGCGACCTGGGGGTGGAATCCGGGGTGGCGGTTTCGATGGTGGTGGAGGCGAGGGCGGCGGCACCGATGGTGGATCGGTGGGCGGCGGCGTTGGAGGCGGCGACGGCGGTGGCGGCGATGGGGCACGGATCAGGACGGCCACCTGCACTGCTGCACTCACAAGCTGCACAGAGATCTGAAGCGTGGAGGCAAGAGACGCGGTGAAGCTCGGGCTGTTGATGGTCGCAATCAACTGGCTGACAGTCACCCCGGCAGTGGCGTTGGGTATCACCTCGAACGCGGCTACGCCCGTTACATTGTCAAAGGACCGCAGGACCAGCTGGCTTGGGGAGATGGAAGGCAGGGCGCCGAGGATAGCCATACGCACACTAGACGGATTCAGGGCAATGCCCTGCTGCAACCGCCTCCTTGAGCCCGTTACCAACCGAACGGAAGCGCGGACGCGCCGCTCAGTGGTCGCGCCAGGCCCATTAGGCGGCGGCATGGCCGGCGGCGGGTCCGGTGGCGGCGATGGGGTTGGGGGGGACGGGTTGGGCGACGGGGGCGGTGGCCGAAACGGTAGCGTCGCAGGGGTGGGCGGAGGTGAAGGTGGTGGCGGTGAGGGCGAAGGCGATGGCGGTGGAGGGGAGGGCGGTGGAGGAGAGGGGGGTGGGGTTGTTGACGGCGATGGGGATGACTCGGCTGACGGTGAGGGCGACGAGCAGTGAGCGTAGGGGGTGCACTGCTGACAAAATGGCGGCGCGTTGTCGCAGGCCGCGTCCCGCGAGGCCGCGAGGCAGTACGCGTACGGCGCGCAGAGCTCCACGCACCCGGTGGGCATCATTGAGCAGTTGGCCAGGTCGGGCGACGGGAATGGGTCGGGCGATGGAGATGGGTCAAGCGCGGTGCTGCGGCGCACGCCGCAGTCTGCGCAGTCGGTGCCGTACTGGCAAGCAGTGTACTCGGCGCCGGGGCCGCCGTCGTCGCAGAGGCCATCCGATGCGAAACCTGGCTGTGCGCCTGCTGGCAGGCCGATGCACGTTTCGGCGCACAGGCTGCCCGGTGCCAAAGGAGGGGGCGGTGGCGCAGGCGGCAAACGGGGAGGCGAGGGAGATGCGGGTGGCGACAGCGGGCAGGCTGCTACCGGAGACGTAAGGCACACACTGCCAGGCCCCATGTTGCCGACGGCACCAGTGTCCCATGCTAGCACCCAAGTACCATTCACCAAATATTTGACATGGAACGCTTTGACCGTGTTCCCATGCACCCCGTCATATTGGGTGGCGCAGAGATTTGTGACAGCGGCTGGCGCTGAAAGATTGAAGCTCACCCACCCGCCGATTTTATGAACGCACGTCTGCCATGGTGTTGACGAATCGCCGTCGAACGCACGTGCTCCCGAGTTGATTGTCTCGTACCCCGGCCGGGTGCAATTGTCGCCTGAATACGTGAGGTTAAGCCCCTTCGTCCCTTCGAATGCCATGAACTCGTACACGTAGGCTTCCCACGAATTGTACTCCTGACTGATCTCTAGCCGCCACTGCGTTGCCCTGGGCACGCATGCACGGGTCCATTCGATCGCAAGCAGCATTAAAATGGTACGTAAGCTGAAGCGCAAGCCGAAATCGCAGCGCATGGACTGCACTGCCGCCATTTTGCTGCTGCCGATGAGCTGGGTCTCTGTCCTCGCGCGCGCCTTCTCGTCGTGACAAATGGCTTCCCGAAGCACAAGTCGCAACCGCCACCTCCTTGATGCAACTGGCAGGGACCGGTCCTACACGCATGCTGATTGAAGCAATCATCTAGAGAGATGATTACAATGTATTTCGGAACTCGTTCGCCCTCTGCCGCGCAAGGAGCTCGATATCTCTGGTTAAGGGTTATTCACACCGCATTCGCCTTAAAGATTGCAACTCTAGCATGCATTCACGAGTGCGTGAACGTCGCAAAACGAAGATGAGCACCGATCTGAGCAACCACACTGAAGGGCACGGCGGGCCGAAGCACAACGCGGTCGGCGAGGAGGTGCTACTAGGCCTCGAAGCAGCGCAAGGAAATGCTGACACACCAAGCTATCTCGCGGCCATGCTCTACGAAGGACACGGCGGACCCAAGGACGAGGCCGAGTTGCGGCGGCTGTATGGCCTCGCGGCCGCGCAGGGGCACGCAGACGCGCAGTGCCGCCTCGCTGATATGTTCTACGATGGGCAGGGCGGACCCAAGGACGAGGTGGAGGCGCGGCGGCTGTATGGCCTCGCGGCCGCGCAGGGGCACGCTGGTGCGCAGAGCGGCCTCGCTAGCATGCTCTACACAGGGCGTGGCGGACCCAAGGACGAGGTGGAGGCGCGGCGGCAGTATGGCCTCGCGGCCGCGCAGGGGCACGCTGGTGCGCAGAGCGGCCTCGCTAGCATGCTCTACACAGGGCGTGGCGGACCAAAGGACGAGGTGGAGGCGCGGCGGCAGTATGGCCTCGCGGCCGCGCAGGGGCTCGCTGAAGCGCAGATCCGCCTCGCTCTCATGCTCGTCTTAGGGCTCGGCGGACCCAAGGATGAGGTGGAGGCGCGGCGGTTGCTTGGCCTCGCGGCTGCGCAGGGTGATGCTGAAGCGCAGTGCAGTCTCGCTGGCATGCTCTTCAACGGGAGTTGCGGACCCAAGGATGAGGTGGAGGCGCGGCGGCTGCTTGGCCTCGCGGCCGCGCAGGGGCACGCTGGTGCACAGGCCCTCGTCGCTCGAATGCACAACGCCGCGCATGGCAGACCAAAGCTCGAGGCCGAAGCGCAGCGGCCGCGTGTGACGAAAGGCAAAGCACGCAAAGGTGCATCCGAGAACGCTACGGCTCAGGTCGAGGACGCTGCTGCGCTGGCGGCCGCGGCAGCGCGCGCGGATGCGGCAATGGCAGAGCTGCTGACTGAAGAGGAGAGCGAGGCTGAGAAGGCGCGGAGCAAGAAGGGCAAGGCCAAGGCCAAGAAGAAGGCTGGCGCTCCTACAGAGGCGTCAGCCAACGCCAGCGTGGAGCACGCTGTAGAGGTGAACGCCGCTGCGGTATTAGGCGGCGCGAAGACGAAGGCGAAGGCACAGGCCGGGGCAAAGGCGGCGACCGTGGCTGAGGCTGAGGCAAAAGCGAGGGCCGCGGCACGAGCGGAGGCGGAGGCCAAGGCCGCCCAGGCGGAGGCAGAAGAGCACGCTCGCAACCAGGCGGAGCAAGAAGCTAAGGCGTCTGCAGCAAAGGCGCACGCTGCAAAGGAGGCCGCAGCGGCGGAGGAGCCGCCCGACGACTTCATCTGCCCGATCACGCACAACCTCATGATCGACCCGGTCTCGGCTGCGGACGGCCACATGTACGAGCGGCGTGCGATCGAGGAGTGGCTCGTCGGCCACTCGACCAGCCCGATGACGGGCGCCGAGCTCGAGTTCAAGATGCTCTTCCCCAATCACACCGTGCGTAGGCAGATCCGCACGTGGCAGGAGGCGCAGCGGTGCCGCCCAGCTGGTCCAGCAGCACGCCCGTAGCGCCACTGCACAGGCCGCGGGGCAAGTTGGTGGAAGAGACTCGCGCTCCACCTTAAGAGTGTAGTAACGTCGGAGAGCTCGTAGTAGAGAGCTCGGCGAGCGACGCAGAGCCAGAGGCTGGGCGCACTGCCAGAGGCGTGGGGAGCGAGGCATAGGACTTGAGAGCTCGACAGAGCATGAGTTTGAGCAGTTACGAGTTGGCTCGTGACGCCACTCAATGCGCCAAGAGCGACAGCGCGCGCCCGGCAGTGATGTCGAGGTGCTCCCTGACGTGCTACCCGAGGACGATCGCGCGCGCGCGCGCTGTCGCGCGTTTTGCGGTTGGTTGAAACGGGAGGCGCGTTTTTGATGGATCGTGTTTGTTTGTTGTACGTGCCGTGCTACGCTAGCGTATTAGCGACATGCGTAGCCGAGCGGCTAGAGCAAGAGTTGAACAGCGCAAATACCAAATTACAGAATACCTACAAATTACACTTCGCTTAGAGTTTGCAATTTCGTGTGCGCACAGGCGGAGCTCCCACACGCACGGTGTGCTCCCTCAGTCTCGGCTCCTCAAACGGGACTGATGTTCCACCCCATCGGCAGCGCGCATGGCCCGTGCATGCCTTCGGTCTCGCAACAGTGACGCACGATTGAGATTCGGCTCGCCGCCGGCGCCTCGATGGGGATCATTGCCGAGAACTCCTTTGAGATCTCCGTTGCGATGCGCGAGATGCCGAGCTCACGGCACGGTGTGACCGGGACGCCTGCCGAGACGAAGCCTTTCTTGCAGCCGCACTCGAGTTGGTGCGCGATCAAGTGGTCGATCTTGCGGTGCTCCTCGCTGCAGTAAGCGACGCATCCGCACCTGGGGCAATCTGTGAGGCAGACCGACGCGGCCAGCGGCGAGGCTCCACAGAAGAAGCACACCTGCCGACTCACGACCTTCTGCGTCGCCGTCGGCTTCATCACTATAGTGCGCATCGCCACGTCCAGCTTAGCGACATCCAGCCCCAGCGAGCACCTCCAGGCGATCACCTTATCGGCGGGGGCGCTGTAGACGTACGCATCGCACACGGCCGGTAGGTTCAGCGCCACCGTGAGGATCAGAATGTCCTCTGAGCGAATTGGGAATCCCATCGGCGAGAGCGCATCCGCAACGGCGCCCGGATCGACGACGCGATTTCCAAGCGCATTCAGCGCATCGGCGCAGTCGATTATAACTTTCAGGCGTGCCACGCTCAGGCTGCTGATACCGAGGCGCATGGCGTTGCACAAGAATGAGGTGGCCGTGGTGAGATCCTGGCGATCGTCGCCACTTAGATCGAAAAAGAAAGGCACGTCGAAGAGGATCTGCTCTTGGGCAATCTGCTCCGAGGAAAGCCCCATGGCAGGTGCGTCTCGCACAAAGGCAGCCTTGAATCGTGCCAACGTTCCTGTCGTTTTCGGTACTGCCTCGTCAAACCACCAGGCCTTTTGGAAATAGGGCGCGCGGCCGGAAATGATGGCGAGGCCAGGTGACGCAGCAGCGTGCTCGGGTAGCGCTGCAGCCTTGGCCTTCTCCTGGGCTTTCTCCTGGCGCTTCGAGGGCGCCTTTTCGGCGGGGATGGGCTCGGCGGCAGCTGGCACGCAGGCTCCACCAGTGCGCTTGGTGGCCTTCGAGGCCGCCTTCTTCACCTCGCTCATGGTCAGGCCCTTGAAATCGCTCTCGAGAAGGATGAGCAGCTCTGCATTAGTCGTCACGCCGAGCTCCGCACGAGCCGCGATCACGTGCTCAATCAGCTTCTCCTCAGCATCATCGCGGACGAAGCTTCCGAAAGAAGAAAGTGCCACCGAGCGACGCGACCACTGCGTGGCAGTGTTTCGCGTGGTAGTGTGGCTGGTCGGTACCGGTACCTTGTGTGTCGATTCAACTGACCCTTTCTCAAGAAAGTGCGCTCGAAGGTCAACTGAGTGTCGACACCGATGTTGGAACCCTGTAGAGTCGCTAAACACCAGGCGCGCTCGCATGTGTGCGCCGCTGCACTGTGTCGATCCGTTTTAACTTCACACACTGAGTCGCGCGTCGAGGGGTGCATGCACGGTCTTAAGGCGCTCTTTGCGCATGGCCACCACGTCCTTCTTCACGCACCACCTTCGCCTCATCTCGCTAACCGCCGTGGTCGGCGCGGCGCTCCCCGTCGCCATCATTCTGGCCCCGCGTGGCCGTGGGCGAGAGCCAGGAAAATCTCACCTCCTAAGCGGCGCCCCGCTTGCTGGCCTCCTGCGCCAGTAGTCATCATTAAGCGCGCCCCACCGGGCTCACTCACATGAGCGCCGCTGTACTGTGTCGACCCGTTTTTACTTCACACACACACACACACGACACGCTCAGGGTACACAGGCCGAAGGATGCCAAGCCGCGCGGCGCAGGCGCACGGGCGCGCGCGTCGGAACGCGTTGCCGTTGGCGTAGTGTGGATACTTTTCTCTTAGAAAACCGGAAAGGTGAGATTTTCTTTTGTGCAGCCCGAGAGCGATCCCCCCCACCCCACCTCCAGCCCGGGAGCACTCGCTCGCACAGCTCGGTGACTCTGACAGTCATGATCGCAGTCCCAGCCAGCCTCCGTGAAAGAAGGCCGCGCCAACGGCGAGGGGCAGCGCGGCAAGGCCCAACGCCACAGCTGGCTTGTCCGAGCCTTGGAGGGCTGGCAAGCATGCGATGCCAAGGTGCACGGCGAGCGCCGAGCGTGCGCTCATCGAGACCCCATACAGGCTGTGGCGCGCGTGCGGCGTGGCCAGCGTGTGATAGGTGAACGCTGCGAGGATGCCCCCGGTGCCGTTGGTCGAGTGCCGCTGCGTGGCGGCTGCGAGCGACATGCCGAGCGCGCCGCACAGCCAGAGGGCGAGGAAACCAGCACGGCCGAGCGCGCGCTGCAGCTCGTGGCCTAGTCCAAGCAACGACGAGCCCAGCCACAGCATCTCGAAGGCGGAGCTCGTCGCAAAGGCGCCGCACAGCACCGTGTGCGGCTTCGAAAGCAGCGGCGCAAAATAGCGATAAAAGGTACCCGGACCGTAGCTGTGGTACACAAAGCAGGCGACGCCATGGGCGGCAGCCAGCGCGTACAGGTCGTATTGAGGCCCAGGCAGACCGTTCCAGGAGCCGAGCACGCCGACGAAGCACTTTTTGGAGGTGCACCCAAGCGAGACAGTTCCAGCATCCAGGGCCCAAAGCCTATCCTCGGGCCAGCGCTCAACCCCGAAATAGAATCGTTCGCGAACCATTGCGCTGAGCTTCCTCCAGCGCTCGGGCGTGTCCCACACCTCACGGATGGGCTTCGACGCAATGTCAAAGGTGCCAGCCCCAAGCTTTTCCTTCCGGCGCATCCGTGCGACCGCCTCTGGCCAGTCGGAAGCGCGCGGGCGCGTGAGCACTGCGATGCCGAGCCAAGGCACCGCCATCACTATGGTGCGGACGACGAGCGTCACACGCATGGCGTGCAAATTCGGGAAGAACTGTGTGTGAACGTGAACACGACCAGAAAGCACCCATTTCACGGATCGTCTTAACCGTTATTTTGGCATTCCTACTCGAGTGGGAATGCGTGCCAAACAAGCAGTCACGCGCGCAAGCAGTTCGCCCAGGAGATCATCCCGTGCCATTCTCGCTCGAATAGTCCTTGCGGCGTCGAGCCCCGGGACCATCGTTGCGCTGTATGCATCGAGCGGCACGCGGGTCACCTCCGCGACATACCTCGGTCCATGGACGGCGAGCACGCGCCGTAACGCGCTGCTCGCTTTCTTTCCAGCGACCGCGGCCACCTCCAAAAGCGTGTGTTCGAAGGCGGTGCCGTTGCCCCACACAAACGCAGGCCACGCGGCTTGAAGGTTGGCAAGAAGGCTCGGATGGGCGAGGTCATAGCACGCGAGGAACGCTGGGAGGTTGTCCATCTGGCTGAGGCGCTGCCGGTCGGAGAGGGAGTCCGCGAAGCTGACGAGCAATCGCTCGTGCCGCAGCACCCGAAAGAATGGCGGCCAGACGAATCGATTCGTAAAGAGAGGCACGCAGCCGTTGAGCACGGAGGAGATGATGCGCGTATCAAACCCGACACCGCCAGCAACAAGGCAGAACTTGGAGCGTGCCTGCGCATCGCGAGGCGCCCAACGAGGAAGGCTCGTTTCAATGAGCAGCCGATCCGAGACGCCCCGCCAGTGCATGTACATGTACTGGCGTATACCGCCTGAGTAGCAGCTGGCGCAGACCATCCGGCCACACGCTGCGCTGTGGCGCGAGCACCAGTCTCGGCTCAGCTCAGCACTTTGCACGCGCACGAGCGTGCCGATCGACTCGGTGCAATTGACGTGGCAGCGGGAATGGAATTTGCCCAAACCCGAATCGCCGACGAAGAAGAGGTCGAACTGCGTCTTCGAGTGCACATCGAAGAAGGCGTCTCGCGAGTCCGGCCGATGATCGAGCTGCCGCTCGACAGCGCTGGGGCCGTCGACGGCGGTTGCCGTAGCTGAGGAGGCGAGGATGTGAGATGTGCCGGCGGCGTTCCACGTATCGAGGTTGGGTGCGTAGAACGGGTCGGAGGGCGGGATACAGACGTCACGTCCTTCGTTGAAGCAGCAGCTTCTTTCAGAGTGAGAGGGTGCCACCTCAGAGCGGCGTGGGCAGTGAGGGTGCATGCGGATCACTCCAGGCTCGCTGAGAGCAGCTGGCGCGTCGGTAGGCTGCAGGCTGAGCAAGAGCGTCCATGCAAACGAACGAGGCGCGAGCCGCGACACCGTGTCCCGGTTCATCTCAAGGCCTGCATGGACCGCTACCGCCACGTCGCCACCCGACGCGACGACCACCTCTGTGTCGTGGACAAGGGTTGCGTAGAAGTAGCCAGCTGCCCAATAAACGGCCCGCTTCTCCAAGAGAGCTCCAGGGCCGTAATTGTACCCGTCACCGATCCTGTGCCTTTCAGCAATCTCGTAATGCACAGCTGCCGGCAGGTCGAGCAATTCAACGGACAGCTCATCACGTTCATGCGGCCCTCGCCTGAGCGCGCGAGTGCGACAGTAGGGCCCGAAAGTCCCAGCCTCGCACTCGCAAAAGTGGCCCGCGCAGGAGCCGTGGCTGGAGCAGTTTGCCCAGCATCCGATCGTACTGACATGCCTAGCTGTCGAGAGAACCTTTTTGCCCTCCCAGGCTGACAAACCAACTGGTACAGCAGCCTGCAGTGATTCCCGCCGCATGGCACCCGCTGCAAACGATCGATTCATCATCGGCGTAGCACACGCTGGTGGCGTCCGGAGCAAGATGGGCGGCACAGCAACGCCTGCTGCACGGATACCCTCTAGGTAGGCTGCGCAAGCCTCCAGACAGCGGCACAAACCGTTTGACTCGCTCTCATCGAGGAGCGACAAAAGGTCACAAGTCCATGGCGCACGGTGCAGCTCGAATCGAAACCTCGCGACCGACATCTGCAGTGATGGCCTGTGCCGATGATCAAGCGCAATCGTGGCGTTCATGAACGCCTTCGTGGCAACCCTGGCTGCAGCACAGGCAGCGAGCACGTCCAATGTGCAGTGGCGTCCCTCCCATCCGTAAGCACACACGCAGCGTTGCCCATCTTCCGTCTGGTGACCATGCATACAAGCTTTCCCTTCCATCGCAGGTGCTTGAGACGGCGCGGCTTCGACCCCCCAATTAGGAAGCGGTCTGTGGATACCCTTGGCATGCTTCGTGCCTTGACGGGCTCCATGCCGTTGGCCACACTGGCATCCTCGTCTACGGACGGGCGCGACCTGCTGCGGTGGACAGACGCAGCCTCGGGGAAAATGTCCGACCTGCCGCACGCGCGTGGCGGCGCCGCCGTCGCCCGCTGGGAGCTCGCCTCGCAGCAGCTCCTCTACATGTATGGCGGCTGCAGCATCGTGCAGTGCTACGATGGCCTGATGCGGCTCGACCTGTACCGCGGCAAATGGACGACCGAGCAGGTCAAGGGCACGCCCCCGAAGAAGCGCAAGGGGCATACCCTCAACCTCCTGGGCCGCTCGCTCGACGAGCAGGTGCTGCTAGTCATCGGCGGCTGGTCGGGCGATGGGGTGGTGCCCAATGGTATCAAGGAGTACAGCATCATTCACAACCAGTGGCAGTACCGCGCCTTCCAGGGCACGCCGCCGCCCGATCGTTGGGCCCACACCGCCACTTCCATCGACCCGGAGCACGTCATCGTCTTTGGCGGCGAGGGCACGACGCCCGGCCAGTACCTCAACGACGTGTACCTGTTCTCGCTGCTCGAGGGCGAGTGGCGGCGGCTGCACCCGCAAGGTGACGAGCGCTTCGGCGCCGAGCGGCTGCTACCGGCGGGTCGCATGGGCCACACTGCCACGCTCATCAAGACGCCCACCTCGCACGCGCTGTACATCTTTGGCGGCTACACCACTGCCGCCCGTGGCACGCGACAGGTGAGCGCAGGCGCTGCCCATGCCCAATGCCCTGCAAGGAGCAGGATGGGGGGGGGGGGGGGTTGGGGAGGGGGGGATGGGGGTTTTCGGCCGTTGGGGGCGGGGCCCCCGCCCCCGCTTCCCCCCCTTTTTGGGCGTTTACCGCCCTCCCCCCCCCCCCCCCCCCGCACCCC
>Ga0180441_101179_pt1 | contig 16602 bp, 7 predicted proteins | sample ChrtobMetaP5_8mM_FD_120633 | JGI IMG/M metagenome (GOLD analysis project Ga0180441, IMG submission 120633) | Chrysochromulina tobin associated microbial communities from unialgal haptophyte culture, Seattle, Washington, USA - P5_8mM MetaG | ecosystem: Host-associated > Algae > Haptophytes >...
GCGTAGTCAGTTCACACTTGCAGGGTGCACGCTGCGAACGAAGGGGCTTGTGGCCATGCTGGCGCTCTCTGCATCAGCATCATCTTCACGTCTTGAGTGACGTGCCACATCCACACCGATCGAGATTCCTTTGGGCTTTGGGCTGCCACGACGCAGGCTCAGAGCAACAGGGGAGAGTACTTGGAGTCACATGATACATGTACTAGGGGGCGATAGACCGATAGTCATGTATCACGTATCATGTATCACGTATCATGTATCTTTACTTCCATCTAACATACATGTACCTTGATCCCTACATCCCAACGGATGTAAAGATACATGATACGTGATACGTGATTCTGACTTTGTATTGTTCATCGAACATGTTGGACAAGTTCATGAAGGATTGACCCACGCTCTTGTCGGAATGATCATGTGGGTCCCTCCGTATCGACTTGATGAATCATGTATCATGTATTGTGCGTCTTGCCAAGATGGCTATTTAACGTGAACGTGAACGTGAACGTGAACGTGTATCATGTTTATGATCAAGGTATCTTGCATCCGTCCGACCCCCATATTTGGGAGTGCTTCAATTTTTCTCGCGGGCGTCGCTCGCTCACGTGGACTAGTCAGTCGTTGTGGACCAGCCTCGTGGACCCTCCACGATTCCGAGTGCATGCCATTCTACACTGGTTGCTACTTGGGCGAGTGCGGCTGTCCACCATACACAAATGGGCCGCAGTGGTGCGGGAATAGAAATGACGAGGACCCTCTTTTTGATGCCGGATACTTCATGCCGAGCAGCTATTGCCAGTCCGGCGGTCGATCACAGTGCACGGATTGCAACGGGCTTTGGTGCGAAGGAACCGTCGCGCCACCGCGACCGAGCGCGCCGCCATCGCCGCCATCGCCACCACGTCCACCTTTCTCGCCGACGCGGGCCGGCTGTTACCTACCGCAGTGTGGATGCCCTCCGTATCTGAGCGGCGAAGCGTGGTGTGCAAATACCAACGACCACGATCCTCACGTGAACGCCGCTTACTTTATCGAGCCTCTATGCCAAGATGGGCTCGAGGCGACATGTGTCAGTTGCGCTGGCGTCTGGTGTGAGGGCTACACCGCGCCGCCCTATCCACCCTTTTCACCGGTACCGCCGATGCCGCCACCCCACCCGCCATCGCTGCCCATGCCCCCTGCGTCACCCATGCCACCAGCGCACCCGCCACTCGATGGCTGGTTTGGCGGCTGCTACTCTCGCGAGTGCGGTTGCCCATGGACGCCCGCACGCCACGCGCCGTCCTGGTGCACCGAACGCAGTGCCTCCGGTCCGAATGCCGCCGAGGGCGGCACACTCAAATCCTTTTGGGAAGACCAGAGCTACTGCGGTCGGAACGCGGGACGGTGCGTGGGCGAGTGTGGCGGCGTGTACTGCCAAGGGCCGGCAGTGCCCAGCCCGCCGCCCGCCCCTCCCGCCGCCCCGCCCGTGCCCTCGACTCCCCCTGGTACATGGCCGTGGCTTCCTGGCTATGCCACGCGCTACTGGGACTGCTGTAAGCCCAGCTGCAGCTGGCTTGGGAGCGTGCCTTCCTTCCTACCTGCCGCCCGCTCATGCGACTCCGTCGGCAGCACGCTGCCCTCCCCTCAACCAGGCTCCGTAGAGGCTGTCAGTGCCTGCGAGCCGGGCGGCACAGCGCACGCGTGCTTGGATCATGCCCCCTTCGTGGCGACCCGTGATGACGCATCCAATCGGACGGCGTACGCGTTTGCCGCCACGCCGGGCTTCGATCCGCGTCGGACGTGCGGCACGTGCTTCGAGCTCCGCTTCACCGGCTTCGCGCGAGCGGGCTCGCGCCTCGTCCACGACGTCGGTGCGGCGCAGCTCAACTTTTCGCGCTCGGGTAAGCGCCTGATTGTGCAAGCGACGAACATTGGGTACGACGTCGCGCCCGGCCAGTTCGATCTGATGATCCCTGGCGGAGGTGTCGGACTCTTTGACGCGTGCTCCGTGCAGTGGAGGGTGGAGGCGGGCCAGGTACCTCCGCTCGGCCGCCAATACGGTGGCCTTCTCTCACAGTGCTTGGAGACCGAGCCGCTGAGTGTGACCGATGCCTCCCATCGGAAGGCATGCGTGCGGCGCCACTGTCACGCGCTGTACGGCGCCGTCCCTCGCCTCGCATCCGCGCTCGCGGGCTGTTTGTGGTCCGTGGACTGGCTCGAGGCAGCGGACAACCCGGAGCACCAGTGGCGTCCGGTCGAGTGCCCGGCTGCTCTCATTGCGCTCTCTGGCTTCGGGCGCCCCGCGTCGCTCTACTTGCAGAACGCCTCGACACCGCCACCGGGGCCACCGGCGCCTGCACGAGCGCAACCGACGACTAGTACGGTGCCCGAGGCAACAGAAGCTCTGACGAATCCTCTGACGCTCAGCTGGGCACTCACCGTGGGGCTCCTCTTTGTGGCAACTGCACTGCTCGCGTGGCACTTGAGAAAGCACGGGCGCCTCGCTGGGATCAGGCCGTTGGGCAGGTACACGCAGACCCTCCATATCCCGCGCCGCCCCAGGCCGCGGTTTGAGCGCCTTGCAGAGGAGCACGGCACACTCGAGCACGGCTCGGATGAGTCAGCCCAGCAGGCCGCACTTGCCTTGGGCACGTGCTCCGAGGCGGCGGCCGAGGCTGAGCGTCTCAGCCCCAAAGAGGACACCGACGCTCAACCCCAGCATGGGGATGCTCCTCCCGCGCGTTGGGAGCCTGATGAGGAAATCAATATGACCTGATCAGGAAATGAATACAACAACAATGACACTAGAGTCTACAGAGTCGAGTAAAGATGTCATGAAAGATGGTCAAGTAAAGTGCCGCCGGTCATCTCCACCTGTGATGGCGTTGGTCTCCCTCAAACAATCCGAACAGAATCACGGAATCACGTGATCATGATGACGACTGACCGGACGTCGTACTCGGTGTCTATGATCGGTGTGTACAAAAAGGTCAGCACAGTAGCTGACCTTTTCGCATTTTCAAGTCTCCACCGCGGGAATTTGGGACAGCCTTCCGGAGAGCCGATGCCACCTCGACGTACCTCACGACGCCCGCAGCAGCGACGGCAGCCTGCTCCGGTCCGATTGCCAGCGCCGCGAGCTCTGACAAGTGCGGGTCAGACTGCAGATGATCGCAAGGCAGAATGGGCAGCCAAGCAAGCGCTGCACGATGAGTGGAGACGGAGCATCGGTCTCAAGCCGATCAAACGCAGTGCTCCCCACGTGGCTCCTGCGTTAGCGCCAGCGCCAGTGTTCGCACCAGCGCCAGCATTCGAAGAGATGCCGCTGCTTTTTGCAGCTCCTCCGCAGCTGCCCTCCTCGACGCTTGTGATTGGCATCATTTTTGGCGTGCCGCTCATCTGTGCTGCCGTGGCGTTCGAGGCTGCATATAGTCCACTGCCCATCAGCGCAGCATACTTGTTGCCCCTCGGTGCGATCCTTGCCCTTTTGTTCACTCCCATCATGAGCGATGATGGAGAAGCGGAGCCAGCGGAGGGTGAGGTTGCGACCAGGTACGCAAAGGCCTATGAGGATGTGGTCGCCGAGGAGCTGACTCTGGCCGTGACCGATAAGCGGCTCAAAGGAGCGATCACCACTGCGAACGCTCTCACCCAACGAGCTGAGCTCCTCGTAGATCAAGTGGAGAGTGTACGTGGAACGGCGGAGGAGTACCTTGCCAAGAGCCTCCAACTGTTCATGGGAGCGGCGGCCCTCTTCCAAATTTGGGTTCTCTTCGTGGATACGCCGGCGACCGTCGTAGCTGCTCTGCTGAGCCTTGTCTGCACGAGCTTGCAGCTGCCCGACGCCTTTGGATGGGTCATTGTGGAAGCGAAGCGCGTGCCTTGCGTCGAGACACTCAACGAGGACCTGAATGCGCGTCGCGTGGGCCTCGAGCATAGGCTCCATGTAGCGGCGGAGGAGATGATGCGACGGTACTCGACCTCGCTTGTGGGCGCCACGGGCGTGCGCTCTCAACTTCGATCCATCCGGGCGAACGTACAGGCGTCCATCCTTCTCTCGTCATCTCAGTTGACCACGTCCTTCTCGTCCTCGCCGCTCGTGCACAGCGAAGGCGACACCATGAGCCCAGTCGAGGCACTCTGTGCGTGCGTGTCGTCCTCGAGCGCCTCTTTGCTCGCCGCGTGCCGGTCGCGCCTCTTGCCCTTGATCAATGAGGTGGGCTACCGAGCACGGCAGTCACCGCTAAAGGTACTCGTCGCAATCCTGAACCTCGTTGTGGCGCTCGATGGCGTGTCCTTTTCGCTGCCGACGCTGCCGACGCTGCCGACGCTGCCGACGCTGGCCACATTCGAGAGCATCGCGGCAGGTGTACGCCCGCTCGAGGTGGTGCATCAATGGGCCATCAACCTTACAAGCAGCAGCGACTTCGCGTACGAAGCACAGGGGGCCTTAGGGCCCGTCCGCGGAGGCCGGTTCACTGAAGAGAATGGAGATGATCTCAGCGGTGACGTAGCTCGTGGCGGCATCAAGGGCGAGGCTTCGAATTGCATGGTGGGCCCTACTGACGCTTGGATCCCCATGAGCACGTACGAAGCTGCTCACGGGATCGAGTTGCTCTTTCCACTGCCTGTGCACGCAACCGACGTTGTGGTGCACTACCAGCGTGCGGGCGTGAGGGCGCTGTCGGCAGCTGTCGACGCCCTGAGCAGCGACCCTAGCAGTAGTCACAGCAGCAGCAGCAGCATCTTGGTGCCAGTTTGGGTGAATATTGGCATGGTCGAGCTGCAGGGAGGGAGAGGAGAGATTCACTCATGGGCCTCAGCGCTCGTACCGGAGTCATTAGATGGGTGCGGCCGTCTCAAGATTGCGCTTCCGGACCAGACCATCACGCAGCAGCTACGTGTGACGTTGAGCGTCGACGGCGCGGTGGCTGCAAGTGCTGCTGGCCCTGATGCGAAGGGCGCCAGCATCGAAGGCGCAGGAGGCGACGAGTTGGATTCCGAGTGGATTCTCTTGGGAGGCATTGGTGTGGATGGGGTGCTGCTCGAAGGCTTGCTGGCGAGCGATCCCTCCACATTGGAGTCCGTCGTGGAGGAGGAGGAGGAGGAGGAGGAGGAGGAGGAGGAGGGCAAGCGGTCCAAGGGCAAGGAGGAGGGCAAAGGCAGGGGCGGTGGGGCTGGCGACTCGCCTCACCCTCCGGAGCCACCGCCGCTCGGAGCCGCCGCGGCTGCAGTCTCCTGCGTGGCGACCGCCGTGGCTACTAGCGATCTGGTTCGTAAGCACGTACGACCGAGCGAGTATGCGGACGGCGCCGCCCTCGAACGAGCCCGGCGTGACCGAGCACGCCGGCGTCGCGAAGCCGAGGCGAGGCTGCGTGCGGCCGTCTCCCCTCGGCTGCTCGATGTGGACGTGGACGAAACCTCAATGGCCATCGAGGAGGCCGAGAGCGCGGCGGTGGCGGTGGCGCTCATTGCGCACGCGCGCCAAGTGATGCAAGAAGCGAGTGACGCGCAGCAAGCGGCCCGCCGACGGCGTGACTTAGCCGAGGCGGCCCTCGCGAGGGCCATGGCGGGCCTGTCAGCACCACCACTGGTACTGGCACTGGCGGTGGACGTGGCGGCTCTCGAGGCGTTATTACACGAAGCCACGGTGGCTGGGGTACGATCGGACCTGTTGGAGGCGGCAGCGGCGATGCTCGTCAGCGCCATTCGGGCACAAGAGAAGCGCGCGCGCGCAGAGAAGAGGTTGAGAGCGGCTGCAAGCTCGGAGACGGATCCACCGCCGCCGCGTCCACCGGGTGGTGATGATGAGGACGAGGATGGCGGCGCCGTCTCGAGCGCTCTTGGTGCTGGCGGCGGTGGTGGCGGAGGGGCTGGCGGCATCAGCGCCGAGGTTCAGGCTGAGACCGAAGCTGAAACCGAGGCCGCAGCCGCCGGTGACGATGTTGGCGCCGGAGTCGCTGGCGATCTGGATGGCAATCTCGGCGATCTCGGTGGCAATCTCGGAGATCTCGGTGGCAATCTCGGCGATCTCGTGTACGCACAGCAGAATCCATTAGGCGACTTGCCTAATATGATCAGCGCAGGATCCATTGGCGACCTTGCCGATGCCGTGCGCGCCGCGCGGCCTCCCGTCCTCGGCGAGCAGCTTCGGATTGACTTGGAGGAGCTCAACGCAGCTCTCGCCGAGGCCACGGAGGCGATGGTGGAGGAGTCATTGCTCATGGAGATGCGGGAGCTCTTGGAGCAAGCCATGGCCGCACAGCGAGGGCTCACGTTGGGCGTGGGCACGTTTGTAAGCCGGCTGCGCTCGCGTGCAGCGGAGCGCCGCAGGCGAGCGGCGGCAGAGCAACACCTAGCCTCCGCGCACGCTCAAGCGCATGCTGCGCTGGGCCTGCTAGTGCGCACGCGTCGTGCCGAGCGGCTCCTCACGAGCATTGAGGAGCTCGAGAGCGCCCTCGTGAGCGCCTCGCGCGCTCGCCTGGGCGGTGCAGCCACCTATCCAGCGCAGGTGCTGCACGCTGAGCGACCATGCTGATTGCTGATTGCATGCTGATTGCATGCTGATTGTATGCTGATTGCCTCCCTCATCAGGTGTTGCTCGCCGAGTGCAAGCTCGCCATCGGGCGGCGAGACGCCGCGTTCCACCAGCTCTCTCAGGGCAGGCAGCAAGCCGAAGAGCTGCTCGGGAGTCTCGCTTACGTGAGTGATGAGCAGCTGGTGGTCGCAGCGGCGGCGCTGAATGCAAGCATCGAGAACGCGGCGAGGGCGTGCGTGGACGAGGCCAGCTGTGAGGCTGCAAGGCAGGTGCTGCTGCGGGCAGAGGCAGCGTACGGACGCCGAACCGCCGCCCTCGCAAAGCTCGACCAAGGGCTGAAGCAACTCGCCGCGGCGTCGTCGCAGCAGCTGCTTCGCTCTGGCGTGCCACGGCTGAATCAAGCGATTGACGCGGCGCTCGCCGCCGAAGTGGCCGTGGTCGTCACCAACGATGCCCAGTCACGCCTCGAGCGCGCCCTCGCCCTGGCCACCCTCCGTGAGGCCTCCGCACAGGCGCAGGCTGCGTGGGACCGGCTGCGTCAGCACGGCGAGGCGGAGGCGCTCGAGAACGCGCTGCCGCCCCTCGCCTCCGCCGTGGCAGCGCTGGCGGCGACGGGGGCAGATGGTGCGGTCGTCAGCGCCGCGGAGAACGAGCGTCGTACGGTGCGATTCGCAAGCCCTGCCCAAACAGAAGCATCCGTCGCGGAACGGTTGCTCACCGACGCGACGCGCGCTCTCCAGCGACGACAAGATGCGATGCAGACACTGGTGAGCGCCCGAGAAGCCGCCGTCCACCATCTCCCTCCGAGCGCCGCCTGCCGCACCGCCAACGGCTCGGTGATCCGCCGATACGTGGACGTGACGGCGCTCGCAGCGACGGTGACCGAGTTGGACAGCGCTGTCGAGGCTGCTAAGCGATCCTACGTGTCCAAGGCAGCCTTGAGGGAAGCATTGACGGTGCTCACGCAAGCGAGGGCAGCGGCGAAGGAGGTGCTCAGTCAAAGGGCCCTCTCCGCCAGTACCCTCTCCGCCAGGCGACCAACCGCACTCCTCGCCGAGGCAGACGCGCCGATCGCCGCAAGCACACAAAGGTCCGAACAGGTAGATCCGCGCGCGGATCGAGTCGTTCCCAGGCTGGACCCATTTTTGAGGAGCGCCTAGCCTTTGGATAAGGAACGCGGAACGCCGGCCCAGGACTCGAGGCGGTCGCGTGAGCTCTATATACCCAATGCTAACCCAATAAATCAATAATGCCTGTGGAATTTGCGGAATTCGTGCAAATGTGACATCGTCCATGGGCGGCAACCTTTCGACGAAGACTTCGACCGCGCCAGCCAAACGATCGTGGGATGCCGAGCTTGATGAGAGCATTCGCAAAGCGTTTGGCTTCTCGGCCACCGGCGGAGTCTTCTTCACAGGCCTCGATGCACTCACGCTGCCGACAGCCTTCTGCGCTGGCTGTGTCCTTGGCGCTGGATTCGGAATCTGGAGGGGCGAGAAGAATTGGCGGAGGTCCATCGGCTACGGCACGCTCCTCGCTGGGCTCACGCTTGCAGTCCCGCCCTATGTGAGAATTCTCTACTCGCCGTGGCTGATGATCGGGCCGCAAGGTGCAGCGTACTCGATGCTCTGTGGCAGCATCATCGGCACGGGCGCGATCAAAATTTGCCGCCCGCCGCCCGCGGACGAAGAGAATGGCGAGCTTTGGGACGGCAGCGTTGGCGGGGCACTGATCTCGCTCGGATTCTATCTCGCGCTGCCAGGCGCAGTCCGTGTCCTCTTCATGTACAGGTGATAGGCCCTTTCATTACATAGTGCTATGCAGATATAAACCAGGGTCCTTGAATCTTGTGTAGGTGCCCACGAAAGACCCGCAGCCAGTGCTGGTAGACTCACTAAGTTTCTAATACTGTTCATAGGGTGGCGGCAGCCGTTGCAGCCTTATAGGCCTTCGCTCCCGTGAGCTGCCGCCCTTGGGCATCGAAGAAAACCCTCTGCCCAGCTCTCGTCCGCCATTGGTTGCAGGGGCCCTGCTGCTTGCGGGCGCGGCCACCCTTGCGGCCGCCACCCTTGCGGCCTCCACCGCCGCCCTTGCCACCGCGCTGGCGCGCCGCGGGCGGCGGCTGCACATAGACGCCTGCCGCCGCCGCCGCACCACCCGCGGGGCTGTCCGAGAATTGGCCGAGATAGTCGACGGCTGTGCTCACGTGGCGCGCTCGCAATGCTGCGAGCGAAACGAAGTGTGGGAAGAGCCGCTCAAGCGCGCTCGGCGCCGGCGCCGGCTCAAAGGCCATCGAGCCAGCACCGGCGCCGGCGCCCATCCCAGCGCCCCCGACGCCTCGGCCGGAACCAGAGTGGGCTCCGGCGGCGCCGCCGTCGCGAGAGCCGCCGTCGCCATAGCGCCCGCAGCCGCTGCTGCCGCCACCGAGGCTGGCCCGCTTCGCTTGGGCCGCGTCCTGCTCGAGCCGCTGGGCCCAGTCGCCCTCATCGGCACTCGAATTCTCAATCTCCTCGATCTCCTCGACGTTCAACGCGTCGTGATGAGCGCCCGACGCTCGGGGGCGCTCATCACGACGCGGCGCACGCGGCAGCGGCTCGTGAGAACCACGCGCGCCGTAATGGGCGCGTGGGCTCGCGCCGCCGCTGTGGCCGCCGCCGCTGCTGCTGCCTCGGGTGGCAGCGCGTCTGCCGAAGAGGGCCGCCTCTGCCTCCGCCACCTCTGCCCCCTCTTCTTCGGCCTCGCCCGCCGCGTCCGCCGCGTCCGCCTCCTCCTCCTCGTCGTCGTCCTCCTCCTCGTAGTCCTCGTCGTCGTCGTCGTCGTCGAAGGCAGCGTCGTCGTCGTCGTCGTCATCAGGGAGCCCAATGTGACTGTCGAGCGCATCGTGCACCTCCTCACATCCATAGCCCTCCTCCTCGTCGTCGTCGCCCTCCTCCTCGCCCTCCTCCTCCTCCTCCTCCTCCTCGCCTTCCCACTCCTCGCCTGCATCGCCTTCGCCGTCGATCGAGATCACATCCGCAACTACCGGTACCCTGGCCGGCGGAGTCTGACGAAACCCAGCCTCACCAGTCTGACGAAACCCGACCTCATCCGTCTGACGAAACCCAGCCTCATCAGTCTGACGAAACCCGGCCTCACCACTGACCGCCGCTCGCCTCGCCGCGCGTACCGACCGCTCCGCCTCAGGCGTCGACGCTGCGGCCCTACCGACTGCTACTGCTACTGCACGGGCGGCTGCGGCGGCTTCGGCTGCGGCGTTGGCCAGCGCAGGCGTCCTCGCAGCCACTGCACCACAGGCACCTCCGCGACTGAGGACGGATTTTGAGTGGCGGCGGGGGCACGCGCTCTCGTGGGCGTCGAGCCGGTCGAGCGCGTACGGGATGCCGCAGTGGGCACAGTCTGCACTGAATTTGGACGGATCCGCCTCCTCCGCCTCTGCCTCATCTTTCGCCGCCGCGGCGGTGACGTCGGCCATCCTCCGATCGCCTCGCGCACCCTTCGCCACGGCCGAGTGCTCTCCACGACGCTCGCTCTCCGAGCGCTCGTCCTCGTCCTCGTCGCTGCTCACCACGACGCGCGCTCGCTTTCGACTGCCGCTGCGGCTGCTGCTGGCGCCTCCGCCGCTGCGGCTGCCGCTCGCGCCCTCCTCCGCCCGAGGCCGCTTGGCGGAGCTGCTGCTGCATGCGCCGCCGCTGCGCGCGGCGGGCGCCCCACCACGCACCTCGTCGCCCCCAAAGATATCCAACGAGACGCCACCGTACGGCTGCAGGATCACAGGCGCCGCCTGTTTCGTCAAGGGCGCCGCCTGTTTCGTCAAGGGCGCCGCCTGTTTCGTCACAGGCGCCGCCTGTTTCGTCACAGGCGCCGCCTGTTTCGTCATGGGCGCCGCCTGTTTCGTCACAGGCGCCGCCTGTTTCGTCATGGGCGGCGCCTGTTTCGTCATGGGCTGCGGGATCACAGGCACGGCGCTGCGGGAACCAGTGCTGGAGCTGGTGGAGCTCGCGGCGGCAGCGGGGGCGGCAGCGGGGGCGGCAGCTGGGGCGGCAGCGGAGGCGGTAGAAGGGGCGGCAGCGAGGGCGGCAGCGAGGCTGGCAGCCTCTGCAGCCGCACCTGTTACGCGCAACCGTTTGAGATTCGATCTCTCGAGATTCGATCTCTCGAGATTCGATCTCTCAAGGAGCGGCCGATCTTCATCATCGCCATCATCGTCATCGTCGTCGTCCTCGACGAGAGCACGGGCACAGGCAAGAGCGGCAGCCGGCATGGCTGCGACCGTCGTCCCCACTTGTATCGCCTTCGCTCCCCCCCCCACCGCCGGCATCGTCGCGAAGTCATCCGCCGCCTGTTTCATCATAGACGGCGCCTGTTTCGTCGTGGGCGGCGCCTGTTTCATCATGGGCATCGTTTCGAAGTCATCCTCATCCGAGCTGACCGGCGCCATGCGTGCCGCATAGAGTGCCCTCGCCTCCTGCGAGCTCTCGATCTCAACTTCGTCAACGCTGCGCTCAGCTCGAGGGCGCACCCGCCGCTTTGAGACGCCCGATACGGCGCTTTCGCCCCCTGGGTCCACCGACGCGGCCGCCTGGCCGGCACCCTTCGCCTGGCCTGCACCCATCGCTCGGCCTGCACCCATCGCCGAGGCAGCGGCTGTCACCTCACCGGACGAGACGCCCTTCCCGCCGCCAATGGCCTTGCCAATGGCGGCTCCGGCGGCGTGGCTGGCGGTACGCCCCAGCCTCGCGAGCCTCGCGTGGGGCGGCTGAGGGGCCTCGGCTACCCGCCGAATAGGCGAGCGCTCGACGGCTACCGGCCGAAAAGGCGAGCGCTCGACGGCTACCGGCCGACAAGGCGAACGCTCGAAGCGCGCGAATGGGTCGTCGTCGGCGGCAGCTGCGGGCGACAGAGCGGAAGCGGCTGCCGCAGCCGCTTTGGCCGCCGCGGCAGCACTGGCGGGGAGCCAAGGCGGTGGCGCTGACCGCGGCGGCGCTGACGGCACACGCGGCACTCGCGGCTGCGGCGCTGACGGCGGCTGTGCTGGCGGCCATGCAAGCCGCAGCGGTGCTGGAGGTGGCGGCTGTGCTGGGGCTCGCGGCGGCGGCGCTGGCGCTGGCGGCGCTGGCGGCGCTGGCGGCGGCGGCGCTGGCTGCCCTGGTGGCGGCGGCGCTGGTGGTGGCGGCGCTGGCGGCTCGTCCTCTTCTGTGTCGGACGAGAGGTCGCCATCCAAAAGGGAAGTGCCGAGTGCCATACCGAGCGCCGCCGCACGTCCCGCGCCGGTCGCACAATTTGGCGAAGGCGCGGCGGTGGCGGCAGCGCCAGTGGCGGCAGCGCCAGTGGCGGCAGCGCCAGTGGCGGCGCCAGCGGCGGCGGCAGTGGCGCTGCCACAAACAGACGCCGCAAAGGCCGCGGCGCCAGAGCTGATGACTGGCAGTGCGCTGGGCGCGTAGACCCTCGCGGCGGCGGCGGTGTTCGCGGCTGGTGGAGTATAGAGGTCGCCAAGGACAGACGGTTGGCTGCGTGGCGGTGCGCTGCCATTCATCTCACCTGCAGCTGACGAATCTTCGGGCCAGGGCGGCTGACTCGACGGCATGACGGCAGCGGCCCCACAGAACAGGCTGGCAGCTTCTGCCCGCACTGCCACCTCCGCCGCCTCCGCCGCCTCCGCCGCCTCCGCCACCTCCGCCGCCTCCGCCGCCTCCGCTGCCTCCATCGCCGTTGCCGCCGCTGCTGCCTCCTCCTCATCATCATCGTCGTCTGAGATGTGGCATGCGACTAAAGAGACTGCGCCTCGTGCTGCTGGCGTCACTCGCGCCAGCCCCGCTGGCGGCGGCGGCGGCGGCGGCGGCGGCGGCGGCGGCAACGCTGGCGACGCTGGCGACGGCAACGCAACCGGCTCCGCCGCGGGAAGCGGCGACCACGCGGGCAGGGCCGGTGGCGTGACGAGGGTAGCGGCGGAAAGGCGAGAGTGAGTGCCTGCAGAGGGACGCCCTTCCGTTGCGATGGAGCGCCGCCGCTGTGCATCGGCCCTCTCGGCCGCCGCTGCCGCCTCGGCGGCCGCTTTCTCTGTCGCCGCCGCCGCCCTATGCGCCGCCGCTGCCTTCTCCGCTTCCACCGCCCTCTCGCCCACCCTCTCCTCCTCCGCCGCCCTCTCCGCTGCCATCGCCTGCTCCGCTGCCGCCGCTCTCTCCGCTGCCATCGCCTGCTCCGCTGCTGCCGCTCTCTCCGCTGCCATCGCCCGCTCCGCTGCCGCCGCTCTCTCCGCTGCCATCGCCTGCTCCGCTGCCGCCGCTCTCTCCGCTGCCACCGCCCGCTCCGCTGCCGCCGCTCTCTCCGCAGCCACCGCCTGCTGAGTAGCCGCATGGGCCTCGGCCAACGGCCACAGCTGCTGCACCCATCGCGCCGCCTCCCGCAGCAGCTCTGCCTCCGGCCCTGCCGCCAGCCCTGAGTCCTCTCTGTCTGTCTCGGTCATGGGCAGGCGTGCACGCCGGCGCGCGAGGCAGCGCTCCTCGACACGGCACAGTAACGACTGCAGTCCACTCGCCGCCTCGCCGACACCCGCGTCGGCGCCCGCGTCGGCGCCCGCGTCGGCGCCCATCTCCCGCAGCTCCGCCAGCGACAGTTCAAGCCAGTCTCGTTCGCTCGGGGAGAGCATAAAGGGGCACACGGCGGCCTGCGCGTGCGCGAGAGGGCGCAGCGCCTCGAGGAGCGCCTGGCGACACGCGACCGTGCTGGGCGGCCGGTAAGGAGCTCCCGATGAGGCGCCGTGATGAGCTCCCGACGAGGCGCCATCGGCACCACCAGTGCCGCCGCCGGCGCCGCCAGCCGCATCGTCCTCGTCATCGTCCTCCTGCACACCGTCGGCGACGAGGCGCTGCTGCTGCTGCTGCGCATCCTCGAGCGTGGCAACGAGGCCCGCGAGCGTGTGGAGCCCCTCGAGAGGCTCCTCCGCCTCCCTGGCGACCGCCTGCTCGAGCGCTGTGAGCGCCCACCGCAGCGACGGCCGCTCGGCGGCCAGGGCGACACACACGAGCACCCAGCCCGTGTCGGCATGCTCAAAGGACAGGCGCGCGCGACGGAGCCCGCGCTCGGCGAATTGGCGATGGGCGCCAGCGCCGGCGCAGGGCGCCGACTCGACGCGGCCAAAGGCCAGCAGCTGGCTATGGCCGAGTGATGGCTCGTCGTCGTCGTCGAAGAGGCGATACTGCAGGACATCCGGCAGGTTGCCTTCGAATGACACGTCGTGAATGCAGCAAAAGAGCGCACCGCCAGGATTGGGTGAGCCGCCGCTTTGGCCCCCACTCGCAGCTTCTGGAGTGGCCGTGGTTGTGCCGCCGCCATCGGGAGGCGTGAGCAGCTGTGCCAGGTGGCCATCGAAGAAATCGTCGGCCCCGTCGGCAGGTAACCTCTGGATGGGCACGCGGCACAGCGCAGCGGACGCGGCGAGCGGCGCGTCGGCCGCGTGGAGGGCGAGCACGAGCGGAATGGCGACCGCGCTGGTGACCAAGGTCGGTGCTGTCGGTGCGAGAGCGGCAGTCGCCGCTCGCGAGACCGCGGGTCGCCCGCGCGGGTGTGAAGAGCACGTTCGGGTCGCTGTCAAGAGGGATCGCCTGTGACGTGACATTTTCCCAAGATAATTGTTGCGTTCGCCGCGCCACGTCATCACGATGGCCTCCGATGCGCCGCCAAAGCGCAAGCGTTCGTGCCTCAGCACCGCAATCATCTCGTTCGTCGACGGCGGCTTCTTTGGCGCGGCCATCGGCTCCATCATCGCCTCGGTGCAGGGGCTCTCTGGCCTCGCGGCCGGCACCGAGTCGATTCGCGGCGTGGTGATGCACATCTTGCGCTCGGGCGGCCGTTCTGGCGCCTCGCTTGGCTTCGCGCTCGGCTCGTACAGCGGCGGCGTGTGCTCCATGGAGAAGGCGCGCGGCAAGAGTGACATTGTCAACCCGTTCATGGTGGGCGGCGTGCTCGGCGCCTTCGGCTCGGTGCAGCGCGTGGACGTACACGATGGCCAGAGCATTCGCAGAGTGTTCGCGGCCAGCCCGCGCGCGATGCTCGGCGGCTCCATCTCGAGCGGATTGCTCTGCTCAGTCTTCTGGTTCATCCAGCAGCCGAGCCGCAAGCAGCGCGAGCAGCACGAGCAGCAGCAGCAGCAGCAGCAGCAGGTGCCGATGGAGCAGCAGCAGGCGCTGGCCTCGGCGACACTTCTCGCCCAGTTAGATCACAGTGCGCCGACGATGCTCGCGGCCGACGCGCTCGACAATGATCTGTCCCTCGACGCGCCCAGCGAGACGCCTCTCTCCGGCCTCCAAATAAGCTCCTTCCAGCTGCCGGAGCCGCAGGAGGTGCCAGCGCTCGGGTCGCCGCCAGAGGTCTCGACTCCGGATGTCGAGCCTGCTTTTGAGCCTCAGGCGCAGCCGTTACCGGAAGCGCTCGTCGATCCTTGGGCAAAATAAGTGAGGGACGAACCAGGGGGACAGAACTGAGATTGGGCTACCGAGCTACGCTGGCAGCGCTGCAGCGCGGGATAGGACGGATAGGTGAGACGAGAGAAGAGGAGATCGTGGAGACCGATTGCGGACAGGCAGAGACATCTGGGACACATGAGACTCTGGGACAGACACGAAGCCGGAAAAGGTTACCGGCTCACCGACTGTAAGTCTCACCCAAAAGGTCACTTCCCCTGAGGCCCGCGCGATGTCACTTCCCCAGAGTCGGAACCCTCCTGCTCCTCGGGTCGCAAACGATGCCGTCGGGCAGCTCTGCCGACCTACCGCCGTTGTACGAGAGCGCTGCTAGCACATTGGTCGCGATCTGCGTGCCCACGCGCGCCTGCGCCTCGAGCGTGGCAGCGCCCACGTGCGGCGTGCCGTTGAAGCCCGCGCACCGCAGCAGCGGGCTGTTGGTGGGCGGCGGCTCCTGCTCGAATACGTCTGCCGCATACGTCGAGAGGTCGCCAGTCGCAAGCGCACTGACGACGTCGGCCTCGACCACGATGCCGCCGCGCGCGAGGTTGAAGAGATGAGCACCGCAGAGCGTACCATCGAGTCCCTTTTTGGGCATAAGCGCCATGCGCCGCCGATCCACGAGACCGCGCGTCTCCTCGGTCAGAGAGCAAAGCACGGCCACGTGTGTGCACCTGATGAGGGAGGCAATGCAGAGGCCATCAGAGGCCATCAAGAGGCCCTCAGTGGCACACGCGCCGTCTCGAGCGCGCGCACTTGGCGAACAGGTCCGCCTCTGACGGCTCGAGAATGACTCCGAGGGACGCGGCGACCTCGGGCTGCGCGTGGCGCGAGTACGCATGCACCACCATGCCGAGCGCGGACGCGGCGCGTGCCACGCCCTGCGCGATCCGCCCAAAGCCGAGCAGCCCGAGTCGCTTACCACGCAGCTCGTGACCGACTCGTGGGCCGTCATCGACGCCGAGCTTAATCTTGCCCTTGAGCCACCGACCAGTCTTGAGGCCCTGGTCCGCGACCTGCAGCCCTCGGGCCGCCGCGAGCATGTGCGCGAGCGTCAGCTCCACAACGCTCGCCGTCGACGCACCCGGCGTGTTCACCACCCAGCAGCCGTACTCCAAGGCAGCTGCGACGTCGATGTTGTCGACGCCCACGCCCGCGCGGCCGATGACGCGCAGCCGACCAGCGGCGCCGTCCTTGATCGCGGCAGCGCTGAGCATCGTCGCCGAGCGCACGATGACGGCGTCGAAATCCTGCAAGCCGCCGCCGGAGAGCTCGGCGTTGGAGAGGTGCCGATCTACGATTTTCGCGCCGGACTGCTGGAGCAGCTTCATCGCCGAGGGCGCGAGCCCGTCAGCGACGAGGATGGAGGGTACGGCCGGCGCGGAGAAGACCAAGAACGTGGCTGCAACGAGGGAGAGCATTACCTGCTCGTTACCTGCACCGAGGCCGCTCGCGACGAGTCGGTTCGGAATGGAGGGGCCGCCATTCTCGCTTGTTCAGCTTTAAGGTAGTCCGCTCATGGTGTACATGGGGCAAAAACTGATCTCCAAAAGTACTGAAGGGATTTGAACGAAACTCAAGCCAGAGGTGTCCCACGCACTCCCATTGAGTTCTAGCTCAAAA
>Ga0180441_101204_pt1 | contig 16479 bp, 18 predicted proteins | sample ChrtobMetaP5_8mM_FD_120633 | JGI IMG/M metagenome (GOLD analysis project Ga0180441, IMG submission 120633) | Chrysochromulina tobin associated microbial communities from unialgal haptophyte culture, Seattle, Washington, USA - P5_8mM MetaG | ecosystem: Host-associated > Algae > Haptophytes >...
AGGAGGGGCGATTTTGAGCTCGCGGCGCACCCGAATCCCAGACTTTGATCGTCTTGTCGTCCGATCCGGACACAATCTTGGTCCCGTCCGGGGAAAACGCGACCGAATTGATGTCCCTGCTGTGGGCAAACTTCTTCTTGCTCAGCATCTCCAGTTTGCCTGTCAGACAAGCCAGCAGGCGTCAGTTTTGGCCAAGGAGGGGCGATTTTGAGGGCTTCGGCACACTCGAATCCCAGACTTTGATCGTCGCGTCAACTGATCCAGACACGATCTTGGTCCCGTCCGGGGAAAACGCCACCGACGCGATTGGTAGGTGGTGGGCGTTCGTCTTCTCGCGCAGCATCTCCAGGTTGTCTGCCAGACAAGCCAACAGGCGTTAGTTTTGGCCGAGGAGGGGCGATTTTGAGAGCTCGCGGCGCACCTGAATCCCAGACTTTGATCGTCGCGTCGTACGATCCAGAGACAATCTTGGTCCCGTCCGGGGAAAATGTGACCGATAAGACTTCTTTGCTGTGGGCGCTGGCCTTCTCCGCTACACAGTTGATGAGCGTCGCAATCATCCTGCGAACAAGAGAGAAGAAGAGAGGCTTATAGGCTGCATGCGTGCATTCGGCAGCACGGAGATATGGGGCCACAAGGCGGCTGCAAGCTTGAAGGGCGTTTGGCGTGTCTCGGCGTAGACATGCACAGCCTACAGCGTGCCGCAAGGATGAGGGGACTCGCGTGCGGCGTGTGGCTCCGAAGCTCTCATCGCAAACGGAGAGTCGCATGCCCTCGAGAGAAGCAGCCCAGCTCAAGGTCTCAGGATTGGGCAGTCACGTGGCAGTAAAGCGCGCCCGGGAGTGGAAAGAGGAAGGAGGCGGACTGGTTGGCGGCGCGCGACTGCGGAAAAACCAACAGTCTCGATCGATTCCGTGTGCAAAGGCGGCACGGTGTGCGCGAGCAGCGATCGCACCGACGCACGTTGAGCCCGAAGAGCGACGGAACACGGAGCGCGATAGAGGGCGCGAGATAGAGGGCGCGAGTTCTTCGCTGGTGATCATGTTATGAGGGTCGTTCATGGGGTCGTTCATGTGAACACACGAGAAGACCTTTGCGATATTGATTTTGTTCGGGGGGCTGCTGACACTGACGGCTTGCGGTGCCTGAGGTTGAACAATTCACGGCGCGATCAATTGGGCGCGATCCGCAAATTCGCAAGCGGCGATCACGTCGCGGCGGGATCGTCGATGCTCGGATCGCGGACGATTCTGGATGAGTCTCGAGAGAGCAGACTTAAAGAGCAGACCCAGTAGCCCTCAGTAGGTCCGGGAAATCGCGGTCCACTCTACACCGTCATTAAGTGCACAGGCGGTCAGGCGCCGAGTTTCGTCTCTTTCTAGCCCGGCTGACGATACCAGCACGGCGCGCAAACCGCGAAGCGCGAGCGCGATCGCGCGAACGTACCGCGGCCGACCGACACGGCACGCGGCCCGAGTCTGCGGTAGGGATCCGTCAATCTCGTCACTCAGCGAGAAATGGCGAGAAGAGGAATCCGTCAGCACTCTCTGTAGCTCTAGCTGCCACTTCTCGCTCACGTCGGGGAAAGCTGTACAGTGACGCGCATAGACACGTCGTGGAAAGCTGCACAGTGACGCGCATAGACGTCGGCGGGCCCGGGCCCACCGTGGAGTCACCCCCCTCGCCTCTACCCGACTCCCGGGTATCACCCCCAACCCCACGTCCCCGACGGGCGACGGCGTTCAGAAGCTGTCAAAGTCGTCCTCAATGAAGGGCTTCGTGACGCTCTCCACCACCTCTAGCCCACAAAGAGGGCATGCAGCCCAGCTTGAGAGGAAGCGCTCGTGGAACGCATGCCCACAAGGAAAGATGTAGTCGGCAGGCGCGCCGGACCGGGCGCAGAAGGTGCCCGTGGAGCTCGCCTCAGGCGGGGGAGCTTCCTGCAGCGTCGCTAGCTCGGAGCTCAGTAGGCTCGCGCGCCCAATACACGCGTCGAGCACCTGATGAAGGAAGCAATTCAGAGGTCATCAGAGGCCATCAGAGGTACTCAGTAGCGACCAGATATCATCAGAGGCCATCAGAAGGGGCGATCAGAGGTCATCAGAGGTCATCAGAGGCCATCAGAAGGGGTCATCGGAGGCCATCCCACCTTGCGCAGCTCGGCACACGAGGCCGCATGCACCGCGAGAGACTCGCACACTAGCTCCTTCAAGTCGCTCACCTGATGAGGGACGCAATGAGAGACGCAATGAGAGACGCAATCAGTGGGGACTCGCACAAGAGCTCCGTCAATATGAGACGCAATCGGTGGGGGCGCTCCTGGCCACTATATACTCGTCGAGCAGCGGCAATCAGAGGCAATCAGAGGCAATCAGTGGCAATCAGTGGCAATCAGTGGGGGCGCTCCTCACCACTATATACTCGTCGAGCAGCGGCAAGACATCTTCGAGTCGCAGCAGAGCACTCCCGTCACTCTGCGCGATGCCCGAGTCCTCGGCTAGCATCCGCATGCAATCGTGCACCGACAGGGTGGGGGGCGGCGCCGTCGTGGGCGCCGGCTCCGCGTCGACGTCGAGGGCGGTGTGCACCGCGATCTCGTCGGCGGAGATCGCGCCGAGCCGCAGTCTTACGGGAGGGCCGAGGAGTTGCAGTGTGAGACGCCGGCGCAGCACATCGTCCAACGGCCCCTGCTCGATGATCCGCCGCGCCGTGTCGGGCAGCCCGTGCTGCGCCGCGTAGTGGGAGGCCTCGGCGAGGCTGCCCGCGCGCTGCAGCAGCAGGATGCACGCGTCGTGACGGGCGCTCTCGCGGCAGACGGCGAGCGCGTAGTCGCGCTCGTAGAGCCGATCGTTCGCCAGGAACTCGCGCAGCTCCGCGTCGCTCGAGCTCTGCGCATGGAGCAACGCCAGGGCGTTATGCAGTGCGGGGGAATCGCCATCCTTGCCACTGAGCGAGGAGAAGTAGCGGATGCCGTTGCGCTTCGCCTCGCGGCCGGCCTCGTCGTTTCCACAGCTCAGGATGGCGGGCACCAGCTGCATCGGGTCGAGGCCCACCACGCGATGCCAAAGGCCAATCGTCGCCGCCTGGTCGCAGCGCGCGAACTCGGCGCTGTGTGTCTCGAGAAGACGTACTAGGGACCAGTCGGGTGTGGGCTGTTTGGCCGTGGCAGCAACGAGCTCGGTGACGACCTGGAGGGCGGCCTTGACGTCCAGCTGCTGCAAATGAAGAGCAATGAGCCGTTGCCAGTCCTTTCGGAGCGCCGCGTAACGCAGCAGCTCGCTCAGGGTCCCGTGCGCCGCGAGCTGCCGGCACGTTGTGGCGTGGTGCAGACGTTCCCCATGGTCGGCAAGGAATTTGGCGAACTCGGCGGCTCGGGTCTGCTCATGGGCGCGCTCGCCGAGGCTGCCCCGCTCCAGATAGAGTTGCATGAGCCATGTGCAGAGCAGCATCAACTGGGCTTGGCACGACTCATCGATGCCGTCAAGTTGGCGCGTGAGGAAGGCGCTCAGCGCGTCATTGGCCTGCTCCCCAGGCTCGTGCAAGAGCAGCGCAAACTGCTCAATAGGCGTCGTCGTCCGGGCCCTCTGCGCGGCTGCCATTTCCTCGGGAGTGGTTCGTGTGGGATCGTGTGGGGGCCAGAAGGACACCGGCACGGCGCTCGTCGCGGGCAGGCTTTCGAGGCTTCTAGTTTGTTCAGTACAGTACCGAACGGGATTGCGCTCGTCACATCTTCGAGGACCGACAACTCGGTTGTTTGAAACGTACCACCCCGCCGCGCGTCGTTCGGGAATCTCGCCGCCCTTCAAAGCTTCTAACACTTATCTAACACACGGGTTGCAGATTGCGCACATTCTCGACGCGTTGTCCGAAAGGCGACCGACTCCTCCTACAGCACGTTCCGGCGCATGATTCACGAAAGGACGGGTCGTATCCGTTGCACGTCTCTTCGAGTCTCCATGTCGACTGCAGCCGCGACACCCACTTATCGCACCAATCCTTCGGCTTCTTGTCGGATGGGCACGTCCGCGGGGGCGAGGGCAACGTGGCGTAGCGACCATCCTCCGCACAGTCGCACGCGCGCAGGTGAGGAGGGAGACCGCGACGCAACCTGTCGTTCACAGGACAGCTCATGGTTGAGCGATGGAGCGAGAAGATCTCGTGCATCGTCATCCGATGGCAGCACGCGCCATCAACGTGCATGTCAAAAGAGATGCTGTCAAAAGTGTGATTCAGCCGGCGAATGGCCTCCTCGAAAAGCGGCGGCTTCGTGTCGCCCACGCGCCTCCTGTACTTCGTATATTTCAAGTATTCGACGAGGTCCATCGTGTCCCCGCACAAGAGCGTCCTCCCTGCATTGTACCAGAGCCCACTCCCATTGACAACGTACATCCAGAATTGATTACCCCAGGAGACCTGGTACGGTCTCGAATTGGACCAGCTCGGCATATGCAACACTTCAATCCATCCAAAATTGGCAACGCGACACGGCAACCTCTGCACGACATTTACGCCGTTGAGTTGATAGGTCGGCCCTCCGGCATTGATAAAAGCATCATAGGGAACGAGGCCCATGCTTGCGTGGCTGCGATAGTTCACCCAGAACACGTTCATGAAAATCCGTTTGTACACGCGCTCTGATTGGAGCAGGCACTGTGTGACGTTCACACTGGTCAACGTGGCGCTTGTAGGCCTCAGGAATGGAGAATAGAGCACTGTGAGAGCACTAAAATTGAAGCCTTCGATGACGGCCGGGCTCGTCACTCCATACACGGAGTGTACGTAATGAGCCACCGACGCGGCGGAGCGGTCGAAGCACAGCTCGTAAGACGACTGTGCGTCGAGCGACATACGAGAACTGATCCAGTTCTGGTTGCGGACGCCACGCGCTCTTTGTGCCGCGTGTAGTCGAGCCGTGCCGCGTCGCGTCCGACGCGCCGTGTTGGAATATGGCGAATATGTACATCGGGATTTCATGGTTAGATGTTGTGAACTTGGTGGGGTGTGATTTAGAACTTGTGTTTCGTTTAGGTGCCTGCTGAGTGGCGCCACATATGTCGATGCTCAGTTTAAGTGTCCTCCTATTGTTCGTGCCCGCATCGCACGCCCTACGCAGCACGCAGATATCCCGGCGCTCGGCCGTGAGCGGCGTGCTCCTTGCGCCGGCCGCCGTCGCTATCGGAGGCGCTCGTGCCGGTGCCACCACACCGCCGGTCGCCTACACGATGACTCCGATCGCCGCCGCCACAGATGCGAGCACATCGACTGAATTCCTGTCTGGGCTCATTGCCGGCTTCGCGCAAAAGACGATCAAGGAGGTGACGTTACACCCGCTCGATACGGTCAAGACGCGGCTGCAGCTGACGTCCACACGTCGCGGACTGCTCGACCCGGCTCTGTACAAGGACGTCTACTCAGGGCTTGCACCGGCGGTGGTCTCGGGTGCGCCAGCCGCGTCTGTCTTCTTCGCCATCAAGGATTCCGTGCTGCAGCAGCTCAAGCCGCAGCTCGGCGATACGGGTGGCACCGTCGCCGCTGTGGGCTGCGCCAACCTCGTCTATTGGCTCGTGCGCAACCCAGCGGAGGTGATCAAGGTGCGACGACAGTCGGGCGGCGAGAGCGACTCGGCCGCCGCCGCCACGGCGCTCTGGCGCGAGATCGGGCCAGGCGGCTTCTACCGCGGGTACGCCAGCAATGTGGCCTACGCCTTTCCTGTGGACTCGAGCAAGTTTGTGCTCTACAGTGCGATCAAGGATGCGTGGCGGCGGAGCAAGGGTGGCGCGAAGCTCTCCCCGCTGGAGGCTGCGGTGGGCGGCGCGCTCGCTACGATGGCCGCACAGGGCGTCTCGACGCCGCTCGACGTGGCGCGCACGCGCATCATGACGCTGCCGGCCGACCAGCCCGCGCCGGGCGTGCTCGCGACGCTCAAGGCAGTTGCGGACGAGGAGGGCCTGCGGGGCCTCTATGCAGGCCTGGCGCCCAAGGTGGCGCGCGCTCTCGTGAGCGGCGCACTCCAGTTCAGCGTGCTCGAGGGAGTCAAGGACGCTGTGGACGCAGCGCTCGGTGTGAAGCGTTGATGACCGCGACCGTGTCTGCCGCTTCACTTTCACACATCATAGTTTCCCCTCTCTTCTTCGCTGGTCCACAACTTGGCTTGGCCCTGGCGGCTGAATACGCGCTCACAGCCAATGGTTTCGAAACCCACATTCACTGCACACATTCACGGCCACTTAGGCTTCCCCCTTGTGCGGCGACCGGCGTGATGGCCGTGCCTCTGCTGGCCATCCTGGCCCTCGCAAGCACTGATAGTCGTGGCTGCAACTATCCGCACGACTTGTTTGCCACTTGTCAGCCGCCCACTTGTTTGCCAGTTGCCGCACGCCGACATCAGCTCATCACGAGGCCCGGATCAAGGCCATATGCCAAGCAAACGCGCACGCCGGTGACACGTGCACTTCTGTACCTCAACGCGGGCATTTTCGTGCTCACGGCCCCTGCATTCCACCGAATCTTTCCTTCGCGTGGGCTATATTCGGCGATGGCAAAGAGCGACGCGATGATCCAGCGCGGCCAGATCCATCGGCTTGCCACCGCGTGCTGCCTACATGCTGATGTGCCACACCTCATCATCAATTCGATGTCACTCAACAACCTCGGACCGACGGTGGAGCGCTGGTATGGTTCTAAGCGCTTCATCTCGGCGTACGTGGTTGCCGGTGTCGCCGGCAACTGCCTCTCCTTTGCAATGCGCCGGTCACCGGTCGCCGTCGGCGCAAGCGGCGCCATTTTTGGCTTACTCGGCGCTCACATGGCCTTCCTCCAGATCAATAAGGACTTTTTCGAGAGCGCGGGCATCCAAGTTTCCCACTCACTCACCTCCATGCTCCAGGTCTGCGCGCTCAATGCCGCCTTCGGCCTCTTCCCTGGCTCGAACATTGACAACTTGGGCCATCTGGGGGGGGTCTTAGGAGGAGCGGCGGCGGGAGCGATTTTCGGGCCGAGGCTCCGGCGACTGCCGTATACGGGTGGCTTGCTGCTGGTCGACGAGCCGCTGGTACGATTGCCGTGGGATGGCAAGGGCCGGCGCAGGCGCCGCGCCCTCTCAGGTCATCAGTAGGTCATCGGGGGTGGCAAGGGAGCACGACAAGGCGGTTGGCCACCATTGTAAGGCTCCCAGGTCCCAGGGCTCAACCCAGCTTGCAGCCCCAGCTTGCTAGCTCGACACATCCCTCAGCCCCCTGCTCGATGCATTGCTTGTGAGTGAAGCTGAGATCAGGTCGCGCACACCTGGCAGAAAAGAGAAGTGAATTTGAGCGCGCTTTACCGAAAAATAGTTTACCGACAATATTCAATCCTGGAAGAGTACACCAGTCAAGGGTTACAAAAATTCGACACCGAGGACACCGGGCCCGTCCAAAATAATTCACAATTTAGGAGGCAACAGCCGATTCACACCTGTGGACTTCTCTGGCAGCAAAATGTCGGCGATAATCGCGGGCTGCGGCGAGTCGACGGGCTTAGCACTGGCCCGGCTCTTTGCACGCCGCGGGCTGGTCGTCCATGGCGCGCGGCGGCGCCCTCCCGAAGGCACGCCCGAAACGGGCATCACCATGACGGCCGTCGACTTTCGAGAGGCAGATGAGGTGGAAAAGTTTGTGGCCAGTGTCGAGGCGCGCAGCGGGCCCGTGAAGCTCGCTGTGCACAACATCGGCGCGAACGTGCGCTTCAGCGTGGCTGATACGTCGGAGCGCGTGTACCGCAAGACCTGGGAGCTTGCCGCACTCAGCGCATTCCACTTCGCCAAGGCCCTCGGCCCACGGATGGCTACACGTGGCGAGGGTACTCTGATCTTCACTGGTGCTACGGCTTCCACGCGCGGCGCGGCAAACTTTAGTGCCTTTGCGGGTGCAATGCACGCCAAACGCGCCCTGGCTCAGAGCCTCGCGCGCGAACTCGGTCCGAGCGGCGTGCACGTGGCGCATGTCATCATCGACGGGCCGATCGACACACCATTCGTCCGGCAGATCGTGGGCGACACCGCCTTCGAGGCGCTCCGAGCCAAGGGCGGGTTGCTCGACCCGGCGGCGATTGCTCAGGCCTATTGGGCACTACATGAGCAGCCCAAAACCTGCTGGACGCAGGAGATAGATTTGCGTCCATGGACCGAGAAATTCTAAGTGTTCTTTGAGACGGAGTGTGGTGGGCGCGGGTGTGGCCGCGAAGTACCTGTAACTGTTTCTGACAAACTTCTTTTTCCCACGTCTGGTGTTGCGGACTTTCGGCCACAGGAATGAGTGGAGGCCGAGGTGGCGTGCCCGGCTTCTCGCCGAGCAAGGACAAAGAGGATCGTCGCTTCAGCGGCGGCGGCGGCTGGACCAGCCATGGTGACTACATGCGGGACAAGGAGAGCAAGCTCGAGGTCCAGTACGCACGGAGCGTGCCCAAGCAGAGTGACTGCCTACGTGGCGTGGTGCTGCACCTCGATGGCGTTTCGAGCAGCAGGCAGCTCGATCTGAGCGACCTCGTCATCCAGCACGGCGGCCAGTATTCGCAGTACCTGCACGGCTCCGTCGTGACGCACCTGCTGGTCAACAATCTTCCCGCGGCCAAGATCGCGGCGCTCACTGCGCACATTGCCGAGTCGAAGCGCAGGGGGCGGCAGATCTTCGCTGTACGCGAGAGCTGGCTCGTCGAGAGTGCCGCTCAGGGCCGCCGGCTGCCAGAGTGCGACTACGCCCTGGCCGAGTTGCAGGACCCTGAGCAACGCACCCTCGCCGGATTCCTGGTGCGACCAGCAGCGTTTGGGGTGCGACCAACGGCGGCGGCGGCGGCGGCGCCCGAGGCAGCCGAGCCGCCAGCGGAGGCAGTAGGAGAGGAGGCGGCAGCCGCGCCAGCGCCAGCGCCAGCGCAGGTGGCAGCACAGGTGGCAGCAGAGGCGGCATGGGAGATGGATGTTGCGGACGTGGACGAAGTGATGGCTGATGACGTTGATCACCTGGCCGCTGCCCATGCTCTCGCTGCTGTCAACGCGGCCGCTGCGCCGGCGGCATTGTTCGGCAGCGTGCCTAATATGGAAGTACCGTTGTTCAGCGTGCCGAATGGGGCAGCATGGTTCGTCAGCGTGCGAGCCCTGCCCGACCTCGGCGACCTCTCTACGTCTGCGACGGTGGCGGTGGAGGATGCCATGAAGAAGAAGCTCGTCGGAGCGCTCGGCGCGCAGTGGCCGCATGCATCGAGATCGGCCTATCCCCTCCTCGCGGACCAAGTGGTGCTGCTGCAGCCGCTGCGGCCGACAGACGTGTCCGAAGAGGCTCTGGGCAGCCTCCATGGCTCCATATTAGGCAACTTCCACGGTTCCATATTAGGGAGTCTCCGTGGTTCCACAACTAGGGTTTCGTCGTCGCACCTTGAGTTTGCGGCGGATACGCCGGCGGCGGATGCCGCGGCATCGCCGGCGGTGGCGGCGGCGGAGGCGGCAGAGCCGTTACTGACGGCCGTCGGCGTGGGCGTGGCCGCCGATGTGACGACGGCCATCCTGGCTGCGAGTGTGGCGGTGCGGACGGGAGCCTCGGGTAGCGTGCGATGGATCCGCTCATCTGCGGACATGGAGGCGCTTCTCATGGGCCGGCCAGTGATGGCCCTGCTGCCGGCTCTGCGGATCGAGGAATGCCTGCAGCTGACTTCCGAGGGTCTCCGGACTTGTGGGGACTTAATGAGCCTCGGAGTTTCGGCACTGAGCGTTCGATTCGGACGGGCCACAGCTGAGGCGTTGATCAAGGCGGCGAGTAGCCCCTGGCCCGAAGCTCTGCCGCGGGTGGCCTCACATGCATGTGAGGAAACAGCATGGCCACCCGCTTCTGCGCAGCCAGGGGCCCACAATAGTTTCGCTCATGGCAAACGAAAGGCCGTCGCGCCGCCGCCGGCCGCTCCACCGGCGCAGGTAATTACCCCCTGATGACCCACGAATTACCCCCTGATGACCCACTAATTACCCCTGATGACCCACTAATTACCGCTGATGACCCACTAATTACCGCTGATGACCGCTCCACCGGAGCAGGCGGCGTCACGGCAGTGCACTACCGGCGGCGGCGGCGGCAGTACGAGTACGGAGGTGCGCCCATCAGGGGTAATTAGTGGGTCATCAGGGGTAATTAGTGGGTCATCAGAGGTGCGGCCATCCGTTGGGCGCGGCTCCGACTTCGAGGGCGACTTCGAGCTCCGCACCGGAGATCACGAGCTCCGTCCCGGAGATCGCGAGCTCCGCACCACCGGAGATTGGAACCTCCCCGGAGATTGGCACCTCCCCTCGTGCTCGCAAGTGGACGAGGCGACCATCGATGAGATTGAGGGCGCCCCTGGTGGGGCGCTTCGTCTCGAGCGATGATTTGCCTCTGATTTGCCTCTGATTGCCTCTGATTGCCTCTGATGACCTCTGATGGTCTCCTTCATCAGGTGAGGCGCTTCGTCTCGAGTTGGCAAGGCAGCGGCAGAAGCGCCAAGCCACCGCGGCGGCAGTGGCCGCGGCGGCGGCGGCGACCTCGTTCATTGATGGGACAGGGGCCGGTGCCGCGTACGGCACATGTGCTCACAGCGGCGCATCGCATGCTCACCACGGCGCGTCCTCTCCACGTGGCTGGAAATGCGAGGTGTGCACCTACGAGCACGTAGACCCCGGGGCATGCAAGCGCTCACCACGGCGCCACCTCCCTCTTCCCCACAGGTGTGCACCTACGAGCACGTAGACCCAGCGCAACGCGATTTCCTCACGTGCAGCCTCTGCGAAACCGAGCGCAACCTTGCGATCGCGCCCATCACGGCGCCACCGCGCTCACCGCAGCGCTCGCCGATGGCGCGTCCGGCAGCTGCTATTCCTAATATGGGCGTCGCCTCGCGCGGCCGCCCAATCTCGCGCAATCTGGCGGAGCCGCCGCGCCGCTCGCCGTTTGAGCAGCGATACTGGTCGCTTGCCCCACCCACCGCCGCGGTCGGCGCCGCAGCGGGCGGCGCTGTGTCGGGCGGCGCTGTATCGGGCGGCGCTGTGTCGGGCGGCGCGCGGGGAGGCTCGAGAAAGGGGCCATCGCCTCACGCACCGGCCGCAGACTGGCCCGTGCGTGATCACGCCCACGGCGCCGTCGTGGGCAATGACCCGCACGAGGGGGGGGCAGCGGTGGGAGCGCCGTCGCGGGCGCGCCCCCCGGCTGTCGACGCGCGGTCAAGCGCCGTCGCGGGCGCCGCGCCTCAGCTGCTTGAGCCTTGGGACGAGATGCGCGTTCATATTGGGGCGTGGCTGGAGCGGCATGGCTGTGGCCCGCATTCGTCCGTTGGGGACGCGCGGGGGACGCCGATACCGAAGGCGGCGAAGGCGGCGAAGGCGGCGAAGGCGGCGAAGGCGGCGAAGGCGGCGGTGGCGCAAGCGGCGCAGGCGACGCAGGCGGCGGAGGCGGCGGTGGACGAAGAGGATGAGGCGGTGGTGGCAGTGGAGGTGATGGAAACCGCCGCCCGCCCCGCCCCCATCAACCCACCCGACCCCACCGAGCTGCTTGCCTATGCTCGCGCGCTCGTGCAGGCGTGTCGGTTGGATGACGTGGCATGCCTCGGGCGCCTCGTCGAGCGCCGGTGCGCATGGCGACCCGAGTGCAAGCCAATGCTGCGTGCCTTCGTGCGCGGGGTCGATGAGGCCGTCAAGGGCCAGTTTGGCGGCCGCTTGGCGTCGCTTGCGGGCATGCGCCGAATTCTACTTGACCAACGCGTGGATGTTGATGCGTAGTCCGTAGAGCCGTCGGTCCGTTTCATTGGTACGGACCGCGTAGACGACTGTAGTAGGTACCTACTCCCCCGTACTAGACGAATCTTGAAACTATAAGGTCCGCGGTAGCCTGTCGTGAGTTAGTAGCTTAGTACTTTGGTATATCCACTCGACTTATTTATTATATTATGAATGATCCTGAATCCGTGTTATAAAAATATAATCCACCACGCCAGCGCCCGCTATCACCGACACCGTCCCCGCGACTCTCTTCTCGGGACTCGGGGACCGTGTAACAGGACAGAGCCGCGACAGAGCCGTTACAGAGCCGTTGCAGTTCTTCACTCGGCCAGTCTCGCGAGCACCATTTTCGTCGTGTGCTTGCCATCGGGCGACGGGAAATCGATCTCCGGCGGGAGCACTGTCAGATCTGCAAGTGGGCGGCCAGCCTTGTGAGCACATCGCTCGAGCACGTCCGTGAACTCCTCAAGCGAGACTGTGGACGCATGGTTGACCGCGAGCACTGTGCCACCAGGCTTCGTGGCCAGCACACATGGCTTGAACATCGATTGGTAATCTCGGACGAGATCGATCGCCCCGAAGCGGCTCTTGGTCCACGTGGGCGGGTCGAGGACGACAAGGTCGAATTGGCGTGGAGGCAGCTTTGGGTACGCAGGCAAGCCGCCGCTGCCGCCGCCGCCGCCGCCGCCGCCGCCGCCGCCCATGGGCCCACGCCCGCGCTGCCCGCGCTGCCCGCGCCCGCCGCCGCTGCTGCCCCGACCCCTTCGGAAGTCGTTAAGGGGCATCCCGGCGTACTGACGGAGCGCCGGGAGCGCATCACTACCGATGCACTCGAAGGCCGCCTCGTGGAGCCCGTTGAGCACGCAATTGCGGCGCCCGATCCGGAGCGAGGCTTCCGAGTGGTCCACATTGACTACGGCACTGGCGCCACCGGCAAGTGAAGCAACCCCAGCACCGCACGTGAAGGCAAAGAGGTTGAGGACGCTCTTACCACGCGAGTGCTCGCGCAGGTAGCGGCGCGCAGCGCGAAAGTCGAGGTACAGCCCTGGGTCGCGGCCTTGCTCAGGTACATCCACAAGATAGTGCAGCCCGAGCTCGCTCGCCGTGTGGTCTGCCCGAAGCAGCGGAGCGGGAGGCGGTACCATCGTGCTGCTCACGCTCGCGGCTTGTTGGCGCTTAGCACGCGCATTCCAATAAAGAGCACTGAGGGCCACGCCAGTCTCGTCCTCAACAGCGTCTCTGAGCCGCTCCAAGAGCGCGAGCTGGTCGTCGGGCGGTTCCCGGAAGGTTTGCCAGAGCAGCAGGTCGCCGTACCGATCGAGCGTGCAGCCGGGAGCGCCCTCCACGCTGCCATGGAACAAGCGGTAGCAAGTTGTTCCCTCGGCATGCATCGCGGGCAGCAGCGTGGACCGAGCACGTAGGGCAACCCGAACGTCGTCAATTAGCATCTAGGCGAACCGGGCGCGCGCAGCGCGCGCAGGCGCAGCGCAGAGGGCGCAGAGGGCGACCGACCCCCCGAGACCCCCGACGTCTCCATGGATAAACCCCGGGATTATGAAAAAGCTCCGAAGACGAGATTCTGATCTCCGGGTGCAATGACATCCCTTATCAAGGGGGGGGGGGAGGAGACGAAATAATCCTCCCCTCTTTATTCCAAATTCACACGAAACTTCGTTCATGTCGGCCACATTCACTCTCACGGAGGCCGAGCGTGGCGCGGACGGCGTGCCGGTCACCACGGGCGCCCGCCTCGTAATCTTGAGCAAGGTTGTCGCGCTGCGCACCGATATGACCGTCGCCTGGTCGAAGCAGGAGGTGGCGGACGCAGTCGGACTCGGCGTCACCTCGGAAAAGGAGGGCTTTGAGTGCGACTTTCCCATCTTCAAGCAGTTCGTCAAGGTCAACGAAACCTTCGACCACTACCTCATCAAGCCCCAAAAGGGCTGGAAGAAGACACCCACCCTCAATTTCTACACCGAGATCCGCAAGGGCGGCGAGACGCGCCTCGTCGTTGGCACCTATGTCGTCGACCTGAGCCTTGACGCGGAGGGCGCGGCCATCATCCCTGAGAAGTGCTCGTGCTGCTGCGCGCGCCTCCTGCGTGCCCCCAAGCTGCCCCTTTTCCGCTGGCCCTTTAGCGGCTCCTGCAAAAAGGGCAATACCACCAGCTCCGCCTCCGCGGCAAATGGCACCAAGTCGGAGCCCTTCCTGGTCATCTCGAAGTCGTACACAGCACCGTTGCGGTAGGCGTACTTCCTAGGCGCCAATGAACCGCCAGTCATATATGTCGCCGGCGAACAATGAACCATCTTCAAACCACGTTCGTCAATGAAACCTAGTCCCCGTCTGCACCTCCCTACAAGCAAGGCATGTGTTTAGTTGTTCGGCGCCGGACACTCGTGTGTGACGTGATCTTCGGCCATGCGCGTGCAACGGGATTGAGATCGCGTGGTGGGGCATGTGCGCCGCGCGGACCGCCCGGATCCTCCCCGCGCCATTGATCCGCGCGTGGCCGTGGCGCCTACGTGTACTAGGAATCTGAGGGATGATCATCATCACATGAAATCTGCCCTAAACTCGCTGAATTGGCGCCACCTCGCACCTGAGACCTGTACGCGACTACGCTACACCAACCCGGCCGACCCGAGATTGGAGATACAATCTCGCCCCGACAACGAGGGCCCGGGCGCCACAACCACTTCTCACGGTCTTGAGTCGCGCTCTCCCCTCACTCGTCACTCGTCGGAGCTACCGTCCTCGCGGCCAACTGTGTGTGTGTCCGTGGGAATGTGGTCGTGCGTGATGCCACTCGCATCCAGGAGGCTGCGTAGCGCCGCCACCTCTGCATCTCTCGTCTGTAGCCTCACCTTCAGCCCAGCAACCTCTTTCTGCAGATGGCCGACAATACTCTCCACCGCCGCTGGTGTCGGACGTACCCATAAGCCCTCTTCAAGCAACTCACCCAAAATCTCCCCACACGACGGGCGCGCGGTGGGATCATGGGCCACCATCCGTGCAGCAAGGCGTGCTTGGACTGGATATGCCTCCACCCACGCTGCAGGCAACGAGCCGTCGAGGCGCAGCCGGCCGAGCACCTGATGAGGGAGGCCATCAGAGGCCATCAGGGAGCATCCTTGGCGCGCTCCATCGCCCCTGATGAGGGAGGCAATCGGTGAGGCGATCCCACCTTGGCGCGCTCCATCGCCGTCCCAAACTTGAAGAACATTTCGACGAGCACCTAATGAGCAACGCAATGAGAGGTCGAGGCTATCAGAAGCCAATGAGAGGCGCCATCAGAGGCCAATGAGAGGCGCCATCAGAGGGCAGCCAACGCACCACTCCGAGCGAGAAGACGTCGCACTTCTCATCGTACACCTCTGTCGCAACCTCGGGGCTGGTGTACAGGAAGGTGCCGACGTCGGTCAGTTTCATCTGAGTGTCCCCGACGCTCAGGGCGAGTGGATCATCAGCCGCCCCACCGCTGAGCGCCACCGGCTGCACGGCTGACGGAACGTACGTGGCCAGGCCAAGGTCCCCAATCTTAGCGACGCCTGCCTGGCAGAAGATGTTGGTGGGCTTGACATCGCGGTGGATCACCCCTTTCGAGTGGATGTGCCTACCGGTATGTGCACGACGCGCGCATGTGAACAACGGTCGGTCAAGGCACGTGCTATCCTGGTAGGTGCGCTGGGCCGCTAGGCTCGAGGTTCGAGGGATGCAAGTTCGAGTGTTGTAGCGTACGCAAGGCCCTGCACACACTGAGCGAACAGCGACCAGATGGGGGCTGCTTCACCATCATGCTTCTGAACCTCGTCGCGTAATGTGGAATCGCACAGCTCCATCAGGATGAAGAGATAATCGTGCAGCACCGTCTTCTCGCGCACCGTAATCGACGAGTGGTCCTCTCCAGGCGGCAGGCTGCTCATGTAGCACTGGCTGCAAAGGCTGAGCGGCTGTAGCACAGCATCGAGCAGACCCCACTGCTCGAAGCCCACCTCCCAATCCTTGTAAGTCGAGCTGCACAGGTTGCACACGGGGTCCTCGCATGCTGCGGCGGCCGAAACCGAAACCGAAGCGCTCGGCTCTGACGTGCTCAACGATTCGACGTCTGTGAGCCTTGCGGACGCGTCGCCCTTCTCCACCCAAGCAGAATAGTACCGCACGACGTTGTCGCTGTTCAGCCGTGAGAGGAGCTCCACCTCGCGAAGCACCTTGTTCCGCTTCTCAGAGTCGACGGTCGAGCTGAGCTTGACACTCTTCAATGCGTACTCGCGTGAGTCGACACGATTCCTCACCCTGTGTGTTGTGCCAAACGCACCGGAGCCCAGCACAGCCAAGATCTCAAAGTCAGTCCTATGACGCGCACGATCGATGCTATCGTGCCGGACCCACGACATCCCGCCTGTGGACGCACGCGTGAGTAGCGAGGGATCGAGGCTGCTTTCACGACGCGGCGTCGACGGCGACGGCGGCGACGCCATCCACAGTACTATGTACTTATGTCTCTTGCCAAACCTGCCTCAGTCAGTCGGTTCGCGACCAGGACGTGCAGAGGGACACGAGCGTGAACTCCAGACGTGTGATGACTAATCGATAGTGCCGATGCACCGTCGCGGGGTAGTCTGTAACGGTATTGACGATTTTTGGGGATTGCTCAGATGGTGCCGTATTGGTATGCGGCTGTCTGAGGTATGCGCACAGGGGCGGCGAAG
>Ga0180441_101289_pt1 | contig 15754 bp, 14 predicted proteins | sample ChrtobMetaP5_8mM_FD_120633 | JGI IMG/M metagenome (GOLD analysis project Ga0180441, IMG submission 120633) | Chrysochromulina tobin associated microbial communities from unialgal haptophyte culture, Seattle, Washington, USA - P5_8mM MetaG | ecosystem: Host-associated > Algae > Haptophytes >...
CCTCATTAGGGCACGATCATGGCTCCCAGGTGATGGCCTGATTGCGTGTGATTGCATGTGATTGCATGTGATTGCCTCCCTCATTAGGGCACGATCATGGCTCCCAGGTGATGGCCTGATTGCATGTGATTGCATTGATTGCATGTGATTGCATGTGATTGCCTCCCTCATTAGGGCACGATCATGGCTCCCAAGTGCTACGCGCCGCCGTGGGCGTCATCCGACTCTCCTCACCCTGATGACCTCTGATTGCCTCCCTCATCAGGTGCTACGCGCCGCCGTGGGCGTCATCCGGCTCACCCTCTCGTCCGCCGTGTACGATATCAGCGCCGAGACAGAGCCCAACACGGCGCCCGTGCCTGAGCCCGCGCCGGAGCCCAACACGGCGCCAGGTGCTCGGCACAGCGCCGCGCCCCCCGCGCCGTCGGCGCCGCGCCCTTCGGCGCCACGTCCGTCGGCACCGCGAAGCTCAGCACAGCGCCCGCACAACGCCGCGGCCGGTGCCAAGGGGTCGTCGATGCATGCAAGTGCTCATCACAACGCCCCGGCCGGTGCCAAGGGGTCGTCGATGCCAGGCAAGGGGAAAGGCAAGGGATTCGCGCGCAACGACGAGCACACTCAGGAGGTGGAAGCGGATGAGGAGGAGGAGGACGACGAGGACGACGAGGACGAGCCTGCGTTCGCAGTGCGCTTAAGACGACGCGACGACGACGAAGAGGAGGAGGACGGCGAGCAACCGTTTGACGAACACGAGGACGACGACGACGACGAGGAGGAGGACGAGCCGGACGCGCGCGGAGGACGCACCAAGGGGCGGAGCGCCGTGTTGGGCGGCAAGGGGAGCGCCGTGTTGGGCGGCAAGGGGAGCGCCGTGAGCGCGAGCTTGGGCGCTAATGACCTTCGCCATCAGCTCGTCGGCAAGAAGGGCAAGGGGGCTAAGGCCGTTGCGGCCGCTGCCGTGGTCCGAGGGCTCGCCGCGGCTGTGGCCGCAGTCGAGGAGGTGTTTGACTGGGAGGCGGAGGCGGAGCTGGTGGAGCTGGCGGAGGTGGAGGCGGCGGAGGCGGCGGAGGCGGCGGAGGCGGGCGTGCCATCTGGGCACGGCGGGCAGCTGAAGACACACGGGGCGGTGGCGGCCACACCATCACGGGGCGCGGTTTCGTCACGGGAGGCGGTTTCGTCACGGGGCGCGGTTTCGTCACGGGGGGCTGAGAGCGCCCCCCTCGAGGGCAGCGGCAGCGGCTTGCGGCCCGCGGCCCGCCTAGGGGTGAGCTTCTCGATCATCCCGATGAGCGCTTTCTCCCTCATGTCCACGATTGCCATCATCACCGTCGACGGCGCGGCCGGCGCCAAGGGAGGGGCTGGCAAGGGAGGTGCTGGCAAGGGCAAAGGCGGAAAGGGCAAAGGCGGAAAGGGAAAGGGCAAAGGCGCGGCCAAGGGCGCCGCAGCCAAAGGGGGCCGCGGCGGCGGCGGCGGCGGCCGCGGCGGCCAGGTGCGCTCGTTTGCGTGAGACATGAGAGGCGCGTGCCTAATATGGACGACCAGAGCCAGCACGTGCACCAGCTCCAGCTGCACACACACACACACACACACACACACATCGGCAGAGCGACGCAGCAGCAGCAACGTGAGAGGAAACTCAACTTGCAGAGAGAGAGCGCGCGCGCCAAGTGCACATGAGACGGGGCGCCGGTGCGCAACGAGAGGCAGACTGATGGTGAACTCATGAACAAAGCGGAGGAGGGCGCCAAGCCCGCAGCCCGGGGTCAGGGGTGAATGCGAATGGAATGCTTGTGGAGTATAACCTAAACTGGCCAATGATATCGTTTTTTGCCGTGCTGGTCTATCCCCCTTTTAGCCTTTTTGAACCCCCGGCCTCTCGACGACGACGTTCGCGGGCATGCGCGCGACATGGCGCGCGATCTTGGGATTGCCGCATTTCATCAATGATTGCGGAACGATTGGCGGTTAAGATTGGCGGTCTATGGCGTAGCGTGTGTTCTTCGCATCGGTTCTTCGTACGACGTCGTCAACGTCCGGTCATGCGTCATCGGACATCGCTGCCCACCCCCTCCACTCTATGGCTCGTTCTTAGCTCGTACTCTGAATGTGGTACTGACTGTTCACGAATGCTTGCCCCTTGGCTTGCCCAATAGTATCTACGGGCAGCGAGCGGCAGGGCTGATCACGCGATAACCCTGTACGCTGTGCGCAGGGAGAGCCCGACGTGACGTTCTCACTAGCAACAATTGTGAATTGAAATGTACATGTATTCTGAACTGAGGACAGCCCACGAGAGCGAGTACGATAGACTTAACACCCCCGAGTCGCTTCAGATGTCATTGAAAGTACTTGTGTTTACCGGGGGTAGCGGTGCCGTCCTTTGAGACGGAGTGGGTGCTCCCATAAGTTTTGACTTGATTTGACTTGACTTGACTTGACTTGACTGAACTCGCGCGAGGAAGTGCTCGCACTCTCAACATGGGGCGTGAGATGGAGCGGCTCGTGGCCGAGGGCGACAAGATCGGGTCCCTCGGCGACAAATCCAGCTTCTTAAACCCCGAGCGCCTCTACCAGCAGGCCGAGCACCTGCGCGTCGTCGCCTTCCAAAAGTACAATGCGAACACACTCGGCAGCCTAAAGGAGGCCTTTGTGTTCATGCTTCGCTTCGCAAAGTTCTACGAGACGATCAGCAAGGCCAATTCCATCAACAAAAAGTCGACGGCGCACCTGAAACTCCAGCGCGACCTGTTATCGGTGGTCGACGCGCTCGAGGAGCTCAAACCACGGCTGACGAGGATGCTCAACGAGGCGGAGCCCGCGCCGCTGCCGGAGGCGGCGCCCGATGGCGACCAGTTTCGGATGGACATGATTGCGCAGCTCGAGCAGCGCTGGGCCAGCTTTAGGCCCAAGCCCAAGCCCAAGCTCAAGCCCAAGCTCAAGCCTGCGGCCGCCGCCGCGGCGGCTGGCGTGGCGGCGGCCGGCGTAGCGGCCGCCGGGGCAGGCGTAGCGGGTGTACCGCTCGTATTGGGGCGCGGCGATGCGACGGACGCCGCCTCGAGCATGGCTCCTGCTCGGGGAGTCTCAGCGCCGTCGCCGATGCCCGGAACTCCCTACGCCCTGCCGCCGAGCGCCCCGCCGCCACCCGCCGTGCTGTTCGCCAAGGGCGACGTGGTCCTCTATCATCCGGCTCAGGGTGCGCCGATCCCCGCTGAGGTCTTGGTGGTTCACAACGACGACATGCCCCCGTACTACACGATTCGGTGCGAAGGCGTCGAGAAGCAGGTCGAGCAGCAGCAGCTCGCGTTGCCCACTACGGCGCTCGCACGGCCTCTGGCGGGCCCGTATCAGCTGCCCACTACGGCGCCCATGTTGCCCACTACGGCGCCAAACGTGCCCACTACGGCGCCAACCATGCCCACTACGGCGCCCGACGTGCCCACTGGTGGCGACGCTGCGGACTTGAGCGCCGTCGTGAGCGCACCCATGGGCGGCGGCGCCGCAGAAGGGCCGTCGGCGTTCGCGCGACCCGACGAGCGCCGTAGTGGGCGACCCGACGAGCGCCGTAGTGGGCGACCCGACGAGCGCCGTAGTGGGCGACCCGACGAGCCGACGCCAACGACGCCAACGCGGCCGGCGCCAACGCCGCCGTCGTACGAGTATGCGAACACCATGTATCCCAAGGTGGCCATCCCGATGGCCGCTATGCCCGCTGGAAAGATTGGTGGCAGCGCCGCCGCCGCCGCCGCCGCCGCTGCCGCCGCGGCGGGGACAAGGTCGGAGAGGCCGAAGAACATTTGGGAAGACACGATTAGGCCAGACACGCTTGGTGGCGAGGGGCCTTACCACGCGAAGCCGCCAAGCGCGAAGCCGCCAACGCGTGGGATCATGGCGCCCAACACAACGCGTGGGATCGTGGCGTCGGAGCCGTCGGCTGAGCTGCAGGTGGGAAGGCCATCTGAGTGCCTCTGAGTGCCTCTGAGTGCCTCTGACTGCATCTGAGTGCCTCTTAGTGCCTCTGAGTGCCTCTGAGTGCCTCTGAGTGCCTCTGAGTGCCTCTGAGTGCCTCTGAGTCCGTTTCCGGTGTGTGGCAAGTGCCTTGGAGTGCCTCGGATGACCTCTGATTGCGTCTGGATGACCTCTGATTGCGTCTGGATGACCTCTGATTGCCCCCCTCATCAGGCGCTGCGCGACCGCGTTAACAAGGCACGCGAAAAGGAAGCCGAGAAGCACCTGCCGCAGGACCCACGCTCTCGCCTCGCGCGCCACCTTGGGGTGCGCGGCTTCAAGATCAAGGACGTGCCCGGCGATAACAACTGCCAGTTCCACGCGATCGCCGACCAGCTCGAGCAGGTGATGGCCTGATTGCATATGATTGCATATGATTGCATTTGATTGCCCGCTCGAGCAGGTGATGGCCTCTGATAGCCTGATTGCGTATGATTGCATGTGATTGCCACTGATTGCCTCGGATGGCGATGCTCGAGCAGGTGGGCTTTGGCGGCTACAATGCTCTCAAGCTTCGTCAAAAGGCGGTGCAATGGCTCAAGACGAATGGCAGTCGAGCGATGGACGATGGCAAGGTGATTGCATATGATTGCATATGATTGCATATGATTGCATATGATTGCATGTGATTGCATGTGATTGCATTTGACGAATGGCAGTCGAGCGATGGACGATGGCAAGATGATTGCCTTACGTTGCCTAGGGCTGCTCCTGAAAGCCCTAATGACCTTAATGACCTTAATGACCTTAATGACCTTAATGGGGCTGCTCCCGAGAGCCCCCGAGTGCCTCTCGTGCCTCACAGCGCCAGATTTGGGCTGATTGCGTGATCCATCATCTGATTGCCGTCACCTGATTGCGTGATTCATCACCCGATTGCCATCACCCGATTGCATGCCATCAGGTGGGCGAGCGCTTCATGCTCAAGGATTCTGTGGGGGTGGACAATTGGCATGCGTACCTCGCCGAGATGGAACAGCATGGGCGCACATGGGGCGATGAGGCGACCCTGCTCGCCATGTCGGTATGGCTTGATTGCATGCAGAGCCATACCGACCCTGCATGCAATCGATGAGGCGACCCTGCTCGCCATGTCGGTATGGCTTGATTGCCCCTCGACTGCGCCTCTGCATGCAAATAAAGTGCCCACCACGGTGCCCTCCGTCCCCGCAGGTGCTCTTTAAGGCCGAGATCTGCGTGATCTCGTCACTCTCCGAGGATTACTGCCACGTGGTCAAGCCGCCCGATGTGTGGAAAGTCGAGCTGCGCACGCGTCTCTACCTGGGGCACTTCGCCGAGTACCATTATGTGAGCACTCGGCCGGTCGGATGAGAACCGGAGGCGCCAGGCCAGCATGCAGGCCAGCCAGAGAAGCCGAGCAGAAGCATGGCACACGGCACGCCGCCGCTTTGCACATTGCAGTGCGTATTACTGCAGTACAAGTAAGTAGTACGTACATCTGACGTACATTCGTTGTAGGCGTACACTGTTGCGGTAAACAAAAAGTCCTTAACGACTTATCTCTGCAATATTGGACAGACTCACATCACAATATTATGCAAGAAGTCCGGTCCTCCCTGTGACAGCCGATACTCTCACACTTCGATTTCGGATTTGGTCGGGGGTCCGATGCCATCGCGCGATGCGTTTTGAACGCGCGATTGCCCAGCAAAACCACGCAGCCTCTGAGTTTATCAAGCATGCATGCGAAACACAGCTCCTCTTCCAACTTTCCTGCCTGGGGTGCACCGCAAAAACTGGACTTGAATCCTTGTGTGGGTCCAGGCAATGCTGACGCTCGCTCACAGCCCGCGCGGCAGTGGCATCTCGGCTGTGCGCGCATTGAACAGGGAGGTGGTGAGCGCTACATCCGACGGTGACATTGTATACAGGACTAAGGTCGTCGCTCCGAGGCAGCAAGGGCTCATCGCCGCCACTGGAGAGCCGGCCTCGTTTGAGCAGCCTATGACCGGCGAGCAGCTCATGTTGGAGATAGACCGCGGCAACCTGACCAAGGTACGTGTACTCTTGGCCTCGGGCGTACCTGCCGACACGTCCATGGATTCTGGTCAAAAGACGGCACTGATGCTCGCGGCTGAGCGAGGGCACGTGTCGGTGGCCAAGGAGCTCATCCTCAACGGAGCGGATCCGAATGGCACGTCGAAGCTCTTGGGCTTTACGCCCCTGATGGCCGCGGCCGCGTGGGGGCAGGCGGATGTCATCACACTGCTCATCTCCGCCGGCGCCGATGTCGACGCTAGGACGGTCACGGCGAACGCCGTCTCCGCCATCGACATCGCTCAGAAGCGAGGCCATGGAGAAGTCGTGCGGAAGTTGCTGATCGCCGGGGCGACTCTGCCCGCAATGGTAGATCCGACCAGGAGCGTGCTCGAGTTGGCCGCTTCGAATGCCATCCGACAGCGCGGCGAGGACGGAGGGCAGGCTAGCTGTGTGATTCTTTGACGCCCCCCCACCCGACCCACGTAGTCCTGCCGTAGTCGCTAGTCCTGCCGGCCGCCAGCTGACCGGGGGAAAACCGGGGGACCGCGTTTCGCATCGCAGTTGGTCTTTTCATACACAATTTCTAGGCCCAGGTACAGCTGTAGTCCATGCAGGTGGTCAGAATACACCCGAAGTTGAGGCTGAACCGCGACGAAACTGTCTACTTTCTGACGAAACTGTCTGTCACACGTGGCGCAAACTTAGCAACCGACATCCCCAAAGCGGTCCTGTCTTGCCATACGTCCGGGGTCGCGGACAATGCAGCATAGCTTCCGCGCGTTGTCGAGCAGTGTCAAGGGCTTGACCCTGCTGGAGCAGGACTCGGCGCTCGGTTCGGAGACTTGCGCCGCCGGTGACAGCCCCAGCGCGGCGCCACCAACGGTTGCCGCGAACAGCGCAGACTGTTCAGAAGAACTCGAGAAGCTGCGCAAGGATGTCGAACGGCTCAGGGACGAGGTCGAGAGATTAAGGGGTGAGAACAAACAGTTGAACGAGCGGCTGCGGTTCTATCCGCGGCAAGGAGTCTCCGAGTGGCTCTCGTTGTTCATGCACTTGCAACCAGCCGGAGAAAAAGCCGAGGAGGCCGTCGCCGCTGGCGAGGAGCGAAAAGCGGCGGCGACGGCGCTTGAATATACGATGGCCGCATTCACACCGGAGGTTGTCGAGGCGCTCGCAAGGCTCGAGCACTCCGATTGGAGTGTGCGTAGGGAGGCGGTCTCGACTCTTGGCCAGCTTGATGCGGCGACGCTCGCTCCGCACGCGCCCGCGCTCGTCGCAAGGCTCGAGGACTCCGATTGGGATGTGCGTGAGGCGGCGGTCTCGACACTTGGCAAGCTGAATGCGGCGACGCTCGCTCAGCACGCGCCCGCGATCCTCGCAAGGCTCGAGGACTCCGTGTGGAGTGTGCGTAAGGCGGCGGTCTCGACTCTTGGCAAGCTGGATGCGGCGACGCTCGCTCAGCACGCGCCCGCGCTCGTCGCAAGGCTCGAGGACTCCGAGACGGATGTGCGTGAGGCGGCGGTCTCGACTCTTGGCCAGCTGGATGCGGCGACGCTCGCTCCGCACGCGCCCGCGCTCGTCGCAAGGCTCGAGCACTCCGAGTCGGGTGTGCGTAAGGCGGCGGTCTTGACACTTGGCAAGCTGAATGCGGCGACGCTCGCTCAGCACGCGCCCGCGATCCTCGCAAGGCTCGAGGACTCGGATTCGGATGTGCGTTGTGCGGCGGTCTCGACTCTTGGCCAGCTGGATGCGGCGACGCTCGCTCAGCACGCGCCCGCGCTCCTCGCAAGGCTCGAGGACTCCGATTCTGATGTGCGTACGGCGGCGGTCTCGACTCTTGGCCAGCTGGATGTGGCGACGCTCGCTCAGCACGCGCCCGCGATCCTCGCAAGGCTCGAGCACTCCGAGACGGACGTGCGTAAGGCTGCGGTCTCGACTCTTGGCAAGCTGAATGCGGCGACGCTCGCTCAGCACGCGCCCGCGCTCCTCGCAAGGCTCGAGGACTCCGTGTGGAGTGTGCGTAAGGCGGCGGTCTCGACTCTTGGCAAGCTGGATGCGGCGACGCTCGCTCAGCACGCGCCCGCGATTCTCGCAATGCTCGAGGACTCCGATTGGCACGCTCCCGCGATTCTCGCAAGGCTCGAGCACTCTGATTCGGATGTGCGTACGGCGGCGGTCTCGACTCTTGGCAAGCTGGATGCGGCGACGCTCGCTCCGCACGCGCCCGCGCTCGTCGCAAGGCTCGAGCACTCCGATTGGGGTGTGCGTTGTGCGGTGGTCTCGCTTCTAGGCAAGCTGGATGCGGCGACGCTCGCTCAGCACGCGCCCGCGATCCTCGCAAGGCTCGAGCACTCCGAGTCGGGTGTGCGTAAGGCGGCGGTCTCGACTCTTGGCAAGCTGAATGCGGCGACGCTCGCTCCGCACGCGCCCGCGCTCGTCGCAAGGCTCGAGGACTCGGATTCGGATGTGCGTTGTGCGGCGGTCTCGACTCTTGGCCAGCTGGATGCGGCGACGCTCGCTCAGCACGCGCCCGCGATCCTCGCAAGGCTCGAGGACTCCGTGTGGAGTGTGCGTTGTGCGGCGGTCTCGACTCTTGGCCAGCTGGATGCGGCGACGCTCGCTCAGCACGCGACCGTGCTCGTCGCAAGGCTCAAGGACTCCGATTGGCATGTGCGTTGTGCGGCGGTCTCGACTCTTGGCAAGCTGGATGCGGCGACGCTCGCTCCGCACGCGCCCGCGCTCGTCGCAAGGCTCGAGGACTCCGATTGGGATGTGCGTGAGGCGGCGGTCTCGACTCTTGGCCAGCTGGATGTGGCGACGCTCGCTCAGCACGCGCCCGCGCTCGTTGCAAGGCTCGTGCACACCTATTGGAGTGTGCGTGAGGCGGCGGTCTCGACTCTTGGCCAGCTGGATGCGGCGACGCTCGCTCAGCACGCGCCCGCGCTCGTCGCAAGGCTCGAGGACTCCGATTCGGGTGTGCGTTGTGCGGTGGTCTCGACTCTTGGCCAGCTGGATGCGGCGACGCTCGCTCAGTACGCGCCCGCCCTCGTCGCAAGGCTCGAGGACTCCGTGTCGAGTGTGCGTAAGGCTGCGGTCGCGACTCTTGGCAAGCTGAATGCGGCGACGCTCGCTCAGCACGCGCCCGCGCTCGTCGCAAGGCTCGAGCACTCCGATTCGAATCTCAGGGCTTAAGACTGCAATCTTTACTGTAATGCCGAGGGCGCGCGCCATCCCTTAGAGCACTTTCGTTACTTAAGCGGAACGTCGCCGTCGGCCCGCGTCGGCCTCGCGCTCGCCGTCGTGCGTGCGTTCTCCGCGATGTCGACCGTGCGCTGGTGGGCATACCGTTACGTTACGGGCACGCCACGGACGGCGTTTATCTATATCTTTCGGTACTCTCGACTGAGTAACGTGTACGACGTTTCACGTTAAGCCAAGAGTCGAACACTCGCTGAGTAAGCAGTAACGTGTCCGAAAGGCCCATGCCGAAAGGCTGTGCGCACGCGCGGCGGACCTGTGTACTCTACGTTCCCACATGCTGCAGGAATCCACATGCTACTCCGTATACCGTGCCTTCTTCTCTGTTGGGCTCACAACCTCAGGCCGGAGGCGCTCGGCCTCGTCCCGTGCCAGCGTCCGCCGGTGGCGTCTCCTTTTGGACCAAATTAGGTGGCTTCGGCCGGTGCTGGTCTGCCCACGTCCGGCGGTCATCAATGGTCATCAGTGGTCATCAGTGGTCATCAGTGGTCATCAGTGGTCCGCCCGCGTCCGGCGGCAGCGTCTTCTTCTTGCCAAAGGGGAGCTTGCGCACGAAGGAGCTCGCGACCATCATAGCGTTGACCGAGGACTGGATGGCCTGCCCCATCTCCTTGAACGCGGAGCTCTGCAGTGCAGTGAACCCGTTGGCGATGCACACGCGTGTGAAGGCGTCGCGATTGATCGGTAGCGTGAGCGGCGCACCCCCAACATCGGGTGCAAGGGAGAGGCGCTCAGAGGCGCGTTTGCTCGCGTTCGGGGCTCCGCCGGCGCCAGCCGGCAGTGAATCCCTTCCCATCTCGTGAATGAGTCGGCTAGCGTCCGCCTAATGAGGGGTGCAATCAGGGAAGCACTCAGAGGCACCCCGAGGCACATACGGGAACTCATGAGGTCATCACTCCCCAACTGAATCCACTCGGTCGTACCGGCGCAAAGGGAGCGTCATCAGTCGTCATCAGTCGTCATCAGTCGTCATCAGTCGTCATCAGTCGTCATCAGTCGTCATCAGTCGTCATCAGTCGTCATCAGTCGTACCGGCGCAAAGGGAGCGTCGAGCTGCTTGAGAAGTGTCTTGACTGCCTCGGCAGGCAGCTGGCCGTTGGCCGTGAGCTCCGCGATGGCGGTGGCGGCCTTAGCGGCGGCCACCTTGGCTGCGGGATCCTTGGCCAGGTCAATGTCCTTGGCGGCTTGGGTGGCCACATCAGCGCGTGCCTGATCGAAGCGAGCGCGAAGCAGCTGGGCCGTGCGCGCCATCTCGGCGGAATAGAGGCGCATCACCACGAGCATATACTCGTACACCTGCGCTCGATCAAGGGGAAGGCCATCAGAGGCAAGCAGGGGCAATCAGAGGCAAGCAGGGGCAAGCAGAGGGTGGGGGGCCCAGAGGGTACCCATGAGGCGCGCTCACCTCGACGCGCAGGTCGATCTTCTGAAGCCCTTTGGCGAGCTCGTGGAAGTCAATGGTGCCGCTGTGGTCGGTGTCGATGATGGTCATCAGCCGCTCGACTTGAGAGACGCTCAGACATCCCTCGAGCTCCTGCGGGGCATGCAATATCGCGCCGTCGTGAGCACTTGCATGCGAACTCGCGCCGTGGTGAGCACTTACATGCGATCTCGCGCCGTGATGAGCACTCGCATGCGATCTCGCGCCAATCCGTCGCACTCAGCGATCATCACGCCATGGCACTCAGCGATCCTTCTCAGCGCGCGCTCATCACACCTGCACGCCCTTGACGAACTCGGAGGGGTCGATCTCCCCATCGCCATTCGTATCGAGCAGGTGGAAGAGCTCCCTCAAGGAGAGTCCACGACGCGAGAGGGCGCGTAAGACCTTGTTCTGCACGAGGGCCTCGTCGCGTCGCTGGAGCACCTGTGCAAAAGGGAGCACGGCGCCGTGGTGAGCACTTGCATGCACGAGGGCTTCGTCGCGTCGCTGGGAGCACCTTCTCCTTCTCGTCGGTCCCCTTTTGGTCGAGGACTTCGAGGCCCTGCCGGTCGTGCAGCATCGAGTGCAGCGACGATGCGAGTGCAGGCTCCAGACCCGCGTACAGCTCGCTGTCGGCGGCCGCGGCGGCGGCGGCGGCGGCGGCGGTGGCGGCGGCGGAGGAGCGGGCGGCGGAGGCGGCGGAGGAGGGCGCAGCGACCGTACATCCACTGAGTCGGGCGGACACGTCGGCCTTGGCGGCAGCGACGCCCGCGGCGCCAGCCTTGGCGCTCGACTCACCGGCGGCCATCATGGAACTGAACCGTTTCGAGTACTCGATAATCTCGTTCGGCAGGCGCACGAGATCCTCGATCTCGAGCGTCGCCTTCGCGATGTCGGGCGCGCGCGCGTTACGGAACTCGTTGCGCATCAGCTCGACGGCGCGGTCGATTGGTAGCCAAATCGAGCTGTCCTCCGACGTGCGCTCGTCGCCGCCCGCCGCGCGCACCGCCTTGCGCTCAAAGTCCAAAAAGAACTGGAGCGTCGCCGGAGCAGGTCGAGAGCGCTGTGGTGAGCACATGCATGCAAGGTCGGTCATCAGAGGCAATCAACGCTGCCTCACCTGGAGCGTCGTCGGCTCGCGCATCGTGAGTGACGTGTCGCCCAAAAAAGGGAAGTAGCCCGCGAAGGCGCCGAAGAGGAAGGTGCGGCGTGAGCCGGCGACGGTGGAACTCTTCACGCCCTCTCGGAACTGCTGCAGGTGCTTGCTCGCTATCTGATGGATCCCGTGGCGCTGGGAGTACCAATCAAGCACGAAGGCGCCGAGCTCCACCTTGGTCCGATGCTCGAGCTCGTCGACGGCATCCCGCTTGAGCTTCGCGTCGTACATGATGCGGATCGTCGAGTGCACCACAGCCCCTTGCAGCCGAAGAACACCTTCGCCGCCGCTGCCCAGAGACAGAGCCTTCTTCTGACCTTTCGGATTGTAGCTGCGCACATCTGACCGGTAACGTCCCTTGCGCCCACCACGGCGCTCCGCTCCGCCGCCGCTGCTCGCCTCCTCGCCCTCGAGATCGAATCTGGAGGTGCCGAGATCGAGATCGAATCTCTCCTCCTCGCCCTCGACGCCCTCGTCGTCGCCCTCCTCCTCGCCCTCCGCACCTCCAGATTCGATCTCGAGCACCGCACCTCCAGATTCAATCTCGACCTCGTCCACCTGGGTGCCCACGTCGGCGCGCGCGTCGGCGCCAGCGCCCTCCTCATCGGCGCCCGCGACGGCGCCATCCTCCGCTCCGAGCGTCATGAGCAGCCGCTGCATGTACGCGTCGCCCATCTGCGCGGCGAGGTGCTTCTTGAGCTTCTCGAGGACCCGTCGCTGCTTGCGCTCCTCGTCAAGCTCAGCCTCGAGCCGCTCCACCACATCGTCCTCGATTAGCCGGAGCGTATTCTGACGATGCAGCCCAGGCGGTGCCCCAGGCGCGCTGCTGGTGCTCAGACCGCCGCCCTTGGTGCCCTCGGCGGATGCGGCGGCGGCGGCGGCGGCGGCACCAGCGGCAAGGCTGCCGCTGCCGCCGCCGCCGCCCTCGGCGAACTGTACTGCCTTCTGCTTCGACAGCCTCTGCTCGGCATACGCCTTCTGGTTGCGTTCGATGAGGAGGTCGCGCTGTGCCCCAAGCAGCTTCTGCTTGAGCTCGTCGATCTCCGCATGCGCCGCACGGAGCTCGGCGTCGCTGTGGAACTCGTGGCTGCTCAACCGGCGGTTTCGCCCACTGTCAGACGCCCGGTACGACGCGTCGGGCGCCCCGATGAGGGTCGAGACGGCGACGCCGCCGCTGACGTTCGCGGCGCGCGGTCCGTCGGGGGTTTGCAGGGACGCGCGCGCTGCTGCCGCCTCGTCTGCCGCCGCCTCCGCCGCCGTGTTTGGAGGGTCGTTCTTCCTACTTTGGTCGAATGCGTCCACCGCGACTCCGCGGGCGGCGAGGAGTTCATCGAGCCGGGAGCGCGTGTGCTGCAGCTCGAGCTGCATCCGCTCGAAGGCGCCAAAGACCGGGTACACCCGCTCCACAAAGTGGCTCAGCAGCGCCACCATCGCTCGCCAAATGCATGCGGCGAGCCGGTCGGGCGTCGCGCGGATCGCATCGGCGACACGCTCGGTCGCGAGGCTGAAGGCGGTACGGTGCTCACGCTCGACGATCGAGGGCATCCTATGGTGCCTCGAGTCCACCTGCCACTCGACCCAGCCGTACAGCCACGTCACCGCGGGCAGCACCACCTCCGTCCATAGCTCGGTCTCCGTTGTCGCGCCTCCCTCGAGCATGCCCGAGATGGGCGGCAGGCTGCTGCTTTCCTTGGGCAGTGGTGCGGCCGCTGGATCGGAGCGCGACAGCATGTGCGCGCGGTGGCTTCCGCGGCGCACCGTGCTGCCCGACTTGGGCGCGGTCGGCATCTTGTGGCCGCCCATTAGGGCGGGCTCCTCCTCGACCCACATGCCGCTCCGGTTCCACACGTAGCGCGTCGAGCGTGGCGATGCCGTCGGTGGTGGTGCAGCCTTGCCGTGCCGCGGCGAGCCTGGAAGAGAGCCGACGCCCGCCACGCGGAAGGGCAATGGGTCCGGCAGACCGCTCGCATCGATGTAAGCCATCCGATTTTCTGTTTGCGCTCGCTGCTAATCGCTGCGTCCGTTCCGCATTCGCGAAATGCATTCCGTCAATCAATGAGCCCTAACATGCGGGTTTGGATCCAGCTCAGGGGTCGAGTATCTTACGTACGTTTTGCTCCTTTGCAGACCGAATTCCGCAGGCCAACTTACACCCGGTACATTCACCCAATTCCATCGCTACAAACATGCTGGGCGGTCCTCTTCTTCTTGCGGTGCTACAGTGCTCAGGATGGGTGATCACTTCGCCATCTGCGCGGTACAGCACTGCCGACAACCCGGGGTATTACAATAGTGCCAACGCGCAGTGGAGGGGCCCTTCCAGCTTTCGCCTGGATACTGTGGCGATTCGTTGGGGCCATACGCCTCCTGCGACCACAGGCTCAGTCTCAAACGCGGGCGTGAACGAACCTGCAGCATATGCGCCAACAACCAACGGGCTGTCAGGGGGGATCACCTTCGCCATTCATCGTGACCTGTGCCGCAGAATGCTGCACCTCTTCCCCGAGGAGAATCCGACGGGAAACGCGCAGGAGACCACTTTCCTGACGTGCGAGGAGTTGCGGGACGTGATCAAGCGCGCGCTCGACACGTGGGCGGTGAACCACCGCACCATCTACTTTCGCGATGTCAGCGACCAGTGCGCCGACGTGAACACGACGAGCGGCTGCGCGTACGCCGAGATCTTTATCGTCGCCAGTATTGAGGGCGCACCTGGCACGAGCACAAACTCCAACCAGGCGGCGCTGGCGGTGACGTCCCACCGAGCCGGGCGCGTGTATACTACGGCCGGGGAGCGCATGGCCGTGGGCTTCGAGATCAGCGGCGCAGTCATCCACGTGCGCGCGCCCGCGTCGGCAGGAGAGCTCTGCTGGTATCTTGATTCGACCTTTTGCTGGTACTTCCACATGTGGCAGGGCGAGGACGTGGACGTGGTGCTGATCGCGCGGATCGTGTGCGGCGTGCTCTTCTGCTTGGCCGTGCTCTACGTGCTCTACCTCGGGCTTATGAGCCTTACCGCCGCGTGCTGCCTCCCGAAAGGGACGGACGAGTCCGAGATTGGCGAGCTCGATGCTGCTTCGCGAACGTCGATGAGGGAGAGGAAGGCGCAGCACGAGCCGGCGCGCGCTGCCTCGCCGCCGCCATCGCCACCTGCCGGCTCGAGCAGCCCTCTGAGCTCGATCTCGATCTCGCCGCCGCCGTCGCCACCCGCCGGCCCGTCGAGCAATCTGATGTTCACGATGAAGCCCGCCAGGCTCGCAACGGCGGCCGGATCCCCGTCGAAGAACTTGGAACTCTCGAAGACGTTCCGGAACCTCCTGTCCGGGCTGAACCAAGGAGGCTCGTCGATGGCGGTCAACTCTCACGGCAGCGAGGAGCATCTGACGTGCGGCAGCCGTCGGTGCACGGCGGTGATGGAGTACGTGTCCGTCATGCCCACAATCCCACTGCTCTTGGCGATCTTCTTCATCATCTTCGCACCGATGTTCTATTACCGCATCTTCACACCTTGTTGGGAATGCCACGGCTTCGAGTCCGCGATCGCACACGAGGTGGGCCACGTGCTTGGCTTCCACCACCCCGACGTGGAGTCTCGACACAACCTAAAGGCCAATCAGAGGATGAACGCAACGACTTGTTCCTATCCGCTCGACCACGTGCGGTTGGCCGCGACGACGGTGGAGGTCGTCACCGAATCCATCATGTTTTCGAGGTCGCTTCACCGTGTTCGCACGTGCCTCTCGGTCGACGACCTCGAAGGGCTCAACTTTCTGTACGCAATTGCCGCTGAGGATTGCGACCGATTGCCTTCCTCATCAGGAGGATTGCGACCGATTGCCTTCCTCATCAGGAGGATTGCGACCGATTGCCTTCCTCATCAGGAGGATTGCGACCGATTGCCTTCCTCATCA
>Ga0180441_101320_pt1 | contig 15482 bp, 18 predicted proteins | sample ChrtobMetaP5_8mM_FD_120633 | JGI IMG/M metagenome (GOLD analysis project Ga0180441, IMG submission 120633) | Chrysochromulina tobin associated microbial communities from unialgal haptophyte culture, Seattle, Washington, USA - P5_8mM MetaG | ecosystem: Host-associated > Algae > Haptophytes >...
CCTTTAGGTGCCGCTGCCACGCCGCGCTGCCACGCGTGCTTCTCGCACCTTTTCCTATCCCAAGAGCCTCCTCACCGTGACCGCTCGTGCCGACGTGACTGTGCTGCCTGTCACAGGCCAGATCTCGAGGCTACCATCAGGGCAGGAAGCCATCGCTAGCTTGGCGTGCACGCGCAGCGTGCTGCACGCTCGGCCGTGCCGATTCGCCGTGGCAGCCGGGCGTGCTGCGGAGTGAGAGCGAGCGGAGCATCCTCCACGTGCCCTTACCAGCGCGTTCTGACTCAGGCGTCGCAGATTGAATCGACAGTTTTCGCTTCTGACGGCTACTGACGGCGCCCATCCACCAGTTTGCAATCAGTGTCATGCATTTCTGTCGCCGAGTGTCGTCAGTCACCATGGCCATCTACAGCAGTGTGCAGATGGTCATGCTGTCGGCAGCTGCAGGCGTCCAGGTGTCGAATGCATCTGATAATCGGTCGCAGTATAGATAGATTACCGCGTAGGAGTCCCGGTACGGCTGAAAGGGTTCGAATATTTAGTACCGGGCCTCGCCGTACTGTGCGTACCCGTATGTCTTAACTCTAACTACCCGATTATGTCGTAACTGTACCCGCATAGCAGTTCGGTGTTCGCACATGGCGCAGACGGCGGCTCGCGCGGACTCTGTTGCGTTTTGGTTCTGGGCGGAGGCGGAGGCGGCGATGGCGGCGGTGACGGTGGCGGCGGCGAACAGAGATGCGATCACGATCACGAAACCGCCAGAAGAGCCGCGCCGGAGACCGTGTACGAATGTGAAGTTAGGTTCTGTAGCATGTTGAAGCGTACGATGAAAAGCCGGGCGACTTCTGATGGCGCCCGTCGCGGCATGCTCCACGTGCTGTCGTCACGCCTGCGAAGCGCACGCGGTGACGGAGAACGGTGATCCGATTGACGGCAACAACAAGGTTTGCAAGCTGCCACGCGCACAAGATGGCACCAAGCGCACGCACGCGCACATGATGGCACAAAGCGCACGCGCCTCGCGCGAACGCAGCCGCGACTAGCATGAGAGACGAGGATAGCCGGAACACGGCCTCGCGCCGCGCCGGAGCGCGGCCCTCAGCACGCCGACAACCGCCATCGCGCGCTGTCGCGGCGAAGCTCGAAACGGCTGGCTGCGGCTCGCGAACGGTGGAGACGTTCGCGCCGCGGCCTTCGCGACAGACCCAGCTTCCTACATGGAGCTCCCTTTGCTTAGCTGCTTAGCTCCACCGCCCGCGCTAATGGCATACCGCTGCTCGAGCTCCGACCGCGGCGCGCTGGAGCAGCGTCGGACGCTCTTGCACGCGCGACTCGCTCGCATTCGAGAGCAAGTGATCGCTCTTGATCAGAAGCAGCTTGATGCTGCAGAGTACTTGTGTGAATTGATGCACGGCGATGCCGCAGCGGGCCAGATCCTCGAGAATCTCGAGCGTATCAGCACTGAGCAGCATTCGCAACTCCGCAGCACGCTGCACGAGGCACTCGACGTGATTGCCGCCTGTGATGCCTGTGCCCCGCGTCCTCCGGGCTCACTGAGTCGCGTCCTTGGGGCCATTGCCGCCGTTCCAGGACGCTGCGGCACCGCTAGCTCCACACCAGGCGACCATGGAGGCATGGGAAACAGCCCGGTCGAAGACGGCAGCGCCTTCTCATCGCCCGCCTTCTCATCGCCGTCTCTGCTGCCAGGACACGCTCCTCAGGCAACTACCACGTCAGCATTCGAGCCGATGCCACAGCCGCAAGCTGCCGCCTCTGAAGCGCCACTGAGCACTGTGCCGCCACCGCCGTCTGAAGGAGGCGCCCGCTTTCGAAGAAATGCGCCCTCGCGTCTCGTCATCATGCAACCCACGGCGCAAGCGAATCTGTTGACGCCCATACGCTTGGCGACTCTAGACGAGCTCAGTGGCGCGGCTTCTCTCGAGGAGGCCAGCGCGGGAGTGCTCACGTCACAAGGCGTGCAGCCGCTCTCGGCACGGTCGTGCGTTTCGACGGAAGCGAGCGTCCATACGAGCACGAGCTGTTGATTCTTGAGAGCTGCGGGTTGAGTGACTTTCACTGCTGAAGGGACTCGGCGCGGCGGGCGGCCGCGGAACCCCCGGATCCGGGATCGCGGACATGTGTGCTGGTTGATGTGTGGTTGTGCGCGCCGTTGTGTGGGGGAGCTGGGGGCTACTAACCTGCTGTAAGCCGAGCATGGGGCTATATCGATCGTCCCACTGCCGTAATAATTATATAATAATTATTACTCGAATTATTACGGCCGCGCCCGCCGCCCCGCCCGGGACCCGACGACGGTAATCGTGGGACGCGGGACCCTCGGCACCGCGCGCGTAACGCGTAATGGCTCGCTAACCTAGTAACCTAGACTCTAACCGCGTAGGTTTCCGTTCGCCTTGGCCTTCCGCGCGGGTTCGCGCACCCCTTTGGCCTCGCGGCCTGTGGTGCGCGCTTTGTTGGTGTTGGGCGCTTGGATGTGCGGCGGCATATGTGCGGCCGATGTGTCGATGACACGTTGACGTTGACGATGTGTGCGCTGTGCACGCGTGTGCGTCACACTACGGTCCCGCCCTGCTCGCCATCTTCCTCTTCCTCCTTCTGCTCAAGATCTCGCCGGCGGCTCGAACGCGCCAGGTACTGAAACTGATGGGCCAGCTGGACGTCGGGCTCGAGATCGGGCCCGCCGCTCTCGTACAGCCGCGCGAGCGCCGAGAGCACGCCCTCCTCGGTGGCATCGCCACCAGGCAGCCGCGCTGCCTCATTCTCAAATTCCTCGCACAGGTCATCGGGCTGTGCACGCGCGCCGATGGCGCGCCGAAACCACTGCGCAGCTTGCGCGGCGGACGGGGCCGTTCCGATACCGTGCTGACACGCATGGGCTGCCGCACACATCGCACTGCTCACTCCAAGCTCAGCCGCCATGAGGGTGTAGCGTGTGGCGACCGCGAGGTCGGTGCTAAGGGGTTTCTGGAGCGCCTCCGCCAGGGAGAAGAGGACTCCCTTCCGTGGCCTGAGCTGCTGGTACATGCATGCAAGTGCAATGACGGCGGGCACGTGCTGCATGGCCGCGCTCGTCCCTAAATGGAAGAGCCCAAGCGCTGGCGAGGCGCGCGAGCCCGGCCCTATGATCTCCTCGCCAGCACACACCGCGCGAGCGTGCAGCAGCGCCAACGCAAAGTGGATCGGCGCATGCTCCTTAACGGGCGCGGTTGCACTTGGCGGCAGTGCCTCGTTGAGACCCAAGCCGCCGAGGTCGGTCCGCTCGCTCCGTGGTCGGATTGCCAGCGTCATTGGAGAGACACCATGCAGCGAGCTAGAGAGGCCACTGTTCATTACAGTCGCCGCGGGAACCGTGGCAGATGAAGGCACCGCGGGGGGGCGCTCAAACGGCCGGCATCGAAGCTTCCGGCAGATGGCATTGCAAGTGTGAGAAGCGAAGAAGAGTGCCATGCCGCGAAGGCCGAGGTCACCGCTGCCTCGGCTTCCTCTGCGTGTGTGGATCTGCGGGTCGGTGAGCAGGTCACCCACCCCCTGAACATCGATGAGCAGCTCGGCGCCGCCCGAGAGCTCAAATGAGTAATGCGAGAACGCGTGCGGCGTCGAGCGCACCACCTCGTCCGTCACGAAGCCCGAGTTGGACGAGTACTTGGTAAAGTCGCCGCGCAGGTAGGCCTCGACGGCAAAGGTGAGGCCCCGAGAGGGTAAGCTGATCAACGAGCACTGCAGAAAGTCGACGGGCTTCGGAACACCCTGCGCGTTGAAGCGCTCCGCGTACCATTTTGCGCTCGACTGGAGTTTCACATCGGCCTCAAGCAGTGCGACCGAATTAGGGTCTCCTCGATAATGCTTAGCCACGAAGTTGGTGCCACCAGAATGCCAGCCGCGTCTGACGCTCTGCAGCACCTTCATGCGATGGCACTGGCGCATCGCGCCGTGTGCAAATGCATCTCGCTCCACTCGAATGAGCGCAGCATCCGCTCTCCAAGCCTGCACCGTGCGGTCCCAGATCTGGCGCACGCCCAGCTCCATGGGCAGTGATTCAAAACGCCCACGCCACGGGTCCTCGACCTGAAGCGCGAGAGCTTTCGCCGCAGCCCAACGGGCGGCAGCACTGCTGGACGATACGATTCCTGGCACCACAGGGGATTTTCGGCTCTGAAACGCCGAGGATGCCTGTGCAGCGAGCGACTGCAGAGACTGGCCGATGAGATTCATCGCGGCTGGTACGCCATGAGACCTGATGACTGCGAGCACTATGCGCGCATGCCAAGCTTGGAGCTCCTCCAGGCTGAGGTCCTCGAGCTTCGTGTGGAGGGACGACATCTGTCAAGCAGCTATGATGGGACAGGCAATGTGGCGACTAAGGACTCCCTTTAGAGTGGCGCCATTCCGCACTCCAATCATCCTCCCTGAGTGTGTTTCCCCACAAGCGGGGTGCATACCGGTACCGGTAAAAAGGTGCATACCGGTAAAAAGACACCGGGGAGCCGGGACACATACCGGTACATACCGGTAACCAACGCGCGTCCGTCTGCCTTGGAGGCGCTCCACCAGGGCGCTCCACGATGAGGCATCGTTATTTGTTCGTCGGCCTGTACCAGTCAGACGTTATCCCCTGACGTTATCGTGACCCGGCTGGGTCCCTTGGGCTGGGTTCCCTCCGTACGGTTCTACTTGTGCAAGATGCGTGTGTGCCCGACAGCTGAGCAGATGTTGTTTGCGACATTTTCGTGCTCTGTTAGTGCCCTGTTAGTGCCCTGTTAGTGCCCTGTTCGACACCACGAGGACGCCGTTTACATCGTGTTTACGTTCACACAGGCACTTCCGCGAGACCGCGTGACGGTATCCACGGCCGACTCCGCCGCAAACTGTGCAGACCAGGATGGAGCTTAGTGACGACGCGACTGACGAGATAGCCGCCTTGAGCGCTATACTGGGCCCCGATTGCTGGCTTGACGAAGAGATGAACGGACACCTTGTGCTGTGCGTGTCGCCCGAAGTGGACAGCAACGAAGAGGTCGGGTGCCTCGCCCTCGAGGTGACCATGCCGCCAAACTACCCTGCAGACGCGAAAGTGGCCATAGTGTGCTCAAGCCTCGCGCAATTTGCGCACCACTTCGAGCACCGGGTCGTGCCGGCGGCCGGCTTCTTTGTGCCACCGCCAGAGCAGGCGGCGGGAATCGAGGCGTTGATCATGGCCGCCATTGGCAACCGGCCTGGCGAGGCGGTCGTGTACGACGTCGTCGACGCCGTGCGCCAGTGGCTCGAGGCGAATACGCTGGGCGCTTTGCCCACTCTGGAGGTTGATGCTGACGTAAGCGCGATGATGGCCGACGCCGAGGTGTCGGAGGACGACCTGGAGCTCGATGACGAGGACATCGACGAGGAGCTGATCGACGTGATGAAGGAAGTGCTCGAAGACGACAAGGAGCAACTGAAGCGGCTGCGTGAGGCGGAGAGGCTGCCATCCGGCAGCGCAAGCCAGCGGGAGGCCATCATAGCGGTCTGGCGCAGTATGAGCAAGCAGCAGCGGCGTCAGGTGGTCGAGGATTCCGACGACGAGGACTTTCTCGACGACGACGACGACAACGACGACGACGACGACGACGACGACGACGACGACGACGACGACGACGACGGCGACTTTGAGCAGGAGACGAGGGCTCCAAAGGCGTCGCAAGGTGGTGGTGGCGGCGGCAGCAGTCGCCAGAAGCAGCAGAAGAAGGGGGCACCCCTTCCGCCCCCCACCCAACGGGCCTGCCCACGTGGGCACAGCTTGACTCCGGTGAACGCTCAGCCAGCTGACTACAGAAAACTTGGTGAGGGTGTCGGTACGTGCGACGTCTGCGGCGCGGACTTTGAGTACACCCGGGGTGGGTACCACTGCGAGGGCTGCCGCAATTGGGACTGCTGCGTGAGCTGTGGGAGCTCGTCGGCCAAGCGGCCGGGAGGCGCTGGCGGTGCTGGGCAGGGGAAGGGCAACAAGAAGGGCAAGCAGCGCCGATGAGATTTTTGCGAGGGGTTTCCACGCGTTGTCGTGGCACTTTTGCACCTTTACTTCCGGCGAGGGCATGGGGTCGCCATTGCCGCCGTGCGCGCCATGTACGTGCCTCCTACTTTGAGCGACGCAGGCGGTTTGGCGCGCCAGCGCGGCGAACCAATCGCTCGGGCGCCATCAAGTTGCCCCTCAAGGCCACGGCCTTAGCGCGCCAGCGCGGCGCGCCAGCGCCCCACGCACGGCCCCACGAGCGCGGGCAGCCCTGCCGTGCATCTGCCGGAGGCGTCCGAGCGACGCGCGGAGCGAGGAAGTCGACGCGCTGGCGCCGCGCCTACTAAGACGACGCCCCGCCGGCTGCGTGTGCGCCGCAGGCTTCCTCGCCAGCCCGCTCGTCGGCTGCGTCTTCGCTGCGTCGCAATCGGCGGGTCGTTTGTACTGAACTGTCGTGTGCCGTGTGAGCACTCTATGGCAGTCACGCTGATATCTGAGTCAACGTCTGTGCGTCCGATACGGCGCTGTTCGTTGCTGTTGGTGGAATTCAAGATCTAGTGCAGAGTACTTGTCCCCACAGTCACCGTCCCGCCCGCCATCCGAGACGACCAAGCCTCCGCGAAACTAGAAAGGGTAGCCGGGAGGACACATAGGGCGGACCGCACGTCGGACTGTAGTAATTGTAGCTTCGTCAAGTCAAGTCAAGTCTATACATAAACAACAGACAACCATACGGAAGCGTAGACTTGACTTGACTTGACTTGATTACTGGGTTACCGTACCGGGAGCTTCGGTCTCTCTTGAGGAAATAAGGTGAGAACTCGAGCACTCTCCAGAGGTGAAAGCGTGTGTGTGCCGCGCGTACTGGTGCCGCCCGTACTGCGACGCAGTGTGGGATGTACGCCGCCCTGACCCACACTTTGGATAGCGTCTCCCTCGGATGCATCGATGTGCAGTGTGCGGTGGAGACGCGGCCCCTAAGCCTGCTCGAGCGCGCTAAACTCAACTGCCAGCGTGCCCAAGCGCTGGCCGATATTGAGGCGTGCCAGCCACCGTGGCGCTTCCTCTCCGAGAGGCACTCGATCCTCGAGGCTGAGTGCGAGCGCCGCTGCCGCGCAATAGCAGGGATGAGCAACGAGCAGTTTCTTTCGCAGCTACTTCAACCTTCAACCTGCAGGAACCTCGAAGGTGTTCCTGCAGGCTTTGCTGACGTCATGCTGCCAGTCATGCTGCCGGTTGGACATTCCGCACTTCAAGAGGCGCCTGACCTTGATGAGATGCGCCGGCGCCTCGTGCCAGCCATTTGCACTGATGTTGCGTGGTGGTATTGCTTCTTCAAGCACTGCGAGGCCGTCAAAGCACAGCTCCTCCCACCAAATCCGGTGATCCGTAGCGCCTCTGATGAACGCCGGGCAGACGATGAAGACTTTGAGAGATTCCTTGCATCGCCGCTGCCTACATCATGACCGACATCAGAGCGACATCTCGGCATGAATCTCAGAGGGTGAGAGTGGGTTTTTACAGTACTTCGAACTCTGTCGTACTATTAAGAATCGACCGTCCGATTAAGCGGTTAAGCAGCCCGCGGCGACCCATAACCATGAAACCCATGCGCGCGACTTACGCGCGACTATGGTCTATGCGATCCCACGACGCGGCGGACCACGTCGAGGCCGCGCGTGTGTCGTCACTGTCGTGTGTCGTGTCGTGCGGCCGCGATGCACATGGGCGCGCGCAGACGATCCTCATTCGACCCGAACCTGCACACTTCTTGCACCACCACCATTCAGACTCTGTCCGATTCTTACCCGGCTATCAAGATAGACGGCATCAAAGATGCCAGTAGTACGCAGCCCAAACTCAAAGGTTCGGCTATCAAAGACTGGCAGGGATAGGCACGCATCGCCACCGCCAAAGCACAGGCCACCCTGGGTGATTTGGGCTCGGAAGCGCTTCGGTGCTATCAAATCAGCCGGATCGTCCTCAGAGAGGCTGCCACTCACGCGCACCTCAAGTGCGGAACCAAGTAGTTGGCCAACGTTTGTCACCGTGGATTCGCCAAAGATCTGATAATTCTCGTTGAAAGGGAGTTCCGGGAAGGGGATGCGTCGATCCACAATAGCACCGGCGATACCGGGCTGTATGTAGGCAAGGCGCCACTTGCCTCGAAGAACGTTGGCGTCCACTGGCGCGTGTAGATTTGCAACCTCGTCCACAAGAGTGTCAAGCGCAGGCCTCTCTGCCGCTGTCCACTGCGACGGCCGTCGGCCTTCACAGAGCGCTAACAGCCGAGCCGGTGCGTCGCTGGTGATGGCAGTGGCGGCGTGAACAGCGCCGATGTTGCAGTTGAATGCGAGGCACGCGGCGGCGACGACCGAGTGTCGCGCAAGCGTCGCCGCCGCAAAAGGCGAAGGCGTCAACATGTTCGCCGTTTCGCTTTATGTTCCGCCGGAAGTCCGCCGAAAGACGGAACTTGTGAGAGATTCGGGTCCCGCCAGAAGCGAAGGCCCGACCCACCGATCCGCGAAAAAATCAGAGGCTACAGGCTTTTGTGTGCAATCATGTAGAATGTATAATAGCGTGTTACTGTTAGGGGGCGTCTTGCGCGTCTTCCTACTTCCCACTACAGTCAACTTCCTTGTGGTATTACTTTCATCTTTCTGGAAGTATTCTGGAAGCAACCAACATGCCGACGTATAAAGTACTCACACCAAACAAAGAGAAACATCATGCGCCCCGCATGCACCAGACGTATGCATACAAAACCACATGACAACAGCGGATCACCTGCTGGCGTATGCGCCGAACCGCACGCGCCAGGGTCCACTCCGTGTCGTGCGCCCATCCCACCACGGCTACGCCGTCCTCCTAAGGCCTAAGAAATGCACACGGTCTCGCGCGCGGCCCGCCTCAGACGAGCAGCACCGCGTTTATGCAGCCGTCGTTCTCAGGATGGTTGGTCACCTGCGCGTACTTGCCCCAGACGACCTTGCCGCTGGGTGTGACGAGGCCGAGGTCAGAGCAGTTAACCTCGATGATGGTGCCTTTGGTGATCACACCGAGTGACGTGTACAGTGGCGACTGTGGGTTCTTCTTGATGCCGATCAAATCGAGGTTGAATGTGGCTTTGAGCTCCGGGTGCGTCACGTGGGCCTTCTTGAATCGCAGCGCGGCGGGGCGAATGAAGCGCTCTAGTTTGGGCGGCTTGCGCGTGAACGACTCGCCCACAAAGGTCACCTTGTTCACTTGCCGCTTCCACTGCTTCTTCTGCCGCTTGCCCGACTTGACGATCTTGAAGACCTCGTCTTCGCCCATGGGCTTCACTTTGGGAATCGGCACGTTCCACTTGCCGGCCTTCTCCTTGCGCTTCTGCTTGATCGAGTTGGATAGCACTTTGGCGTGCGACATGCCCTCGCGGTCGAGCAGGTACGCGGGCACCGCCTCGCTGTCGTCGCGCTGCTCGGCGACCTGGTGCTTGTTGAGCCGCTCGCCATGCATCTTGATCTTTTTCTTCATGACCGCCTTCTCGGCGTAGCGCTTCTTGTTGAACTGCTTCGCTTTGAGGCCGCGCACCTTCTTTGCGATCGCCGAGTTCAGGTGGTTGCCACGCGCCTCCTTTTTGCGCGTGCGCTCCTCGTGATCAAACCGGCGGCCCTGCCGCTTGCGGAAGAGCTCGATGTAGTCGCCCTGCGCCATGGTTGCTTGTGAGGAAACGGCAGAGACACGGACGCCGGGGACGGCCAGCAATGTCGAAGGCTGCGGAACGGCGGCCGCTCAGCGTGGAGACGAAGCAGGGCCAAGCAGCACGACTCCGCGCTGCAATCTCCGCACCGACGGACGGCCTCGTGGAGTTCCTCGAGGCGCTCCGACGTCCTCCTAAGTTTGTGTAACCACTCGTCTCGATGAGTGGTTTTGAACATACCTTGGGCAGGTGTTTTGGACATGCTGGGTTTTTGTGGCATTCGGTCTGATCCCATTGAATGTCGCTGGTCTTTGTCGTTGAGGGTGGACGTTGCCAGCTTGCCACGCGGTTTATACGCGGCCTTCGCGGGGCAACTCGGGTACATGTACGCGCGTGTTCGCGTTTTACGTGCTGCGAGTGGCACGTGGTATTGGTAGACACGACGGACCTTGAGACCCCCTTGTTGAGACCATGTTCCAGTTCAAATCCCGTTCAAATTACTGCATAGGAATTCCTAATAACAAGTACAGACAACCTACATTGTAAAGGAAAAAAGGAAGCCTACATGTAGGCTACAAGCACGGTGAGAGTCGACGGATAAACGGAGAACATCATGATCGAGACACAACACGGAAAGAGCACGAGCGGGAAGGAGACCAGGAGGAGATTGGAGACACGCACACTCGCACAGGGTGCTAGCCTGCGTCCCTCAGAGTATGATAGAGTATCGAAAAGTGAACATGAACTTGAAGTTGAACTTTGAGACCAATGATCACCGTCACGGGCTAAATATCATCTGTCGGAAGCACCGCTCTTGAACCATTCTTCATCTTTCTTTTGGAGGATTCGGTTAGGAATCGGAAAGGAATAGTGGGCGTCCCTGATGAGCGACGAAAAGGCCATTGCATCAAGAAGGTCGCCCGCCTTTCGCTCTTACCCATCAAGAGGCCCGTCGGCGCCCCCCCAGCAGCAAAATCGCTGGCTTCTGCGACCCCAGTCCCACTCGCACGACCCATCGTCCTCTGCCTTGGTCCCCAAGCACTCACTCTTTTGCTCCTTTCCTCCATCGGCGCAGGAATCCCGGTCAGTCCATACGTCCATACCCCTCCTGCTGCCTGAAGAGGACCCTGGCCCGCGGAAGCTAGCTCGCGACGTACTGATGCCACATGATCCCAAACGCAAGCGATGGACTGCGTGTGGCGTGTGCACCGCCTGCGTCGCCACAGATTGCGGTGCGCTGGCGCAGCACCCATCCCACCGTCTTGATTGCGGCTTGATGCCTGCAATGTACGGCCCCTTCCGACGGTGCCGCCACGGATTTTCACGCTCCCCTTATCAGGTGACTGCATAAACTGCATGGATAAGGCCAAGTTTGGCGGCCACGGTACGCTCGCCATCTGCTCCTGAGCGTGATCCTTTTACCGCTCTCCCTACGCTGTGCGTGCCTGTTCACGATGCGCTACCTTCTCTTGCGGGCGGTGTCTGGCGCTATGATCGTCGTTTTGCTGATTGCCATGGCTGCACTGACCCCCACAGCCCCCTACGATTGCCGCTGCCAATCTCACTCTTCTTATGCGCATGCTACGTTGTGTGGTCGCAGGCGTGCGCAAGCAGTCGTGCACCATGCGGCGGTGCGTGCGCATGACGAGCAACAGTTCGACGAGCTCGGGCTCGAGCAAAGCGACGAGCAAGCACGGCTCAGATCGCGGCGAGGTCCATCCCTCCGACCCCGCCAAGGGCTCCACCTTCGGCGCTCCTGATGGTCCAAGGACCTCTGAGGAGCAATCCCTGTTCTGGGCCGCCGTCTCTGGCTGCATGGCACTCACTGGGCAGCCAGCGGGCAGTGGCGAGGACGACGAGGACACCGCCATCGTGCCGCCGCACGGCTATGGCGGCTCGCGCGACAGCGGCTCCTCATCGCCGCACTCGCCCGCCCACTCGTCGGACTCGGGAGGAGGCACCGACCAGACCTACTCCGGCCACAAGCGCATGCTCCAGGATATGGTCGGCGGTGGCTACGGCGGCGGCTACAGCGGCTACGGCGGTGGTGGGCATCTCGGCTACGATCTGCCGCGCCAACGTCCTTCGTGGACGGGCGCGGGCGGACTGCCCGGAGGTGCTTTCACCGGTCAGAGCTCCTTCTGTTGCAAGCTCGCAACGCTTCTGGTGCGTGATAGTCCGAGCACAATCGCCCCGCCCTCCTCCTGCGCGGCTTGCCTTGATGCGCCGCCAACCTCATCGCCCCACCCGCTCACGCGCGCTCTCCCATTCCTGATACCTATGGCAGGCGCAAGACAAGCGGCTGGTTGCACAGCCGATCGCCCTGCGCGCATTGCGGCGCGCAGGCGTCATTGAGGCCTCGTCGCCTTCGGGGCTCGCCACCTCCTTGACCGACCCCTCGTTGGTCGGACACCTGACCACCTGCCTTGCCGCCGCCGCCGGCGTGCCCGCCGAGGACTTGAATCAACCCCCTGGCGCGCTCGCGCCTGGCGCGCTCGCGCCTGACGCCCTTTCGTCGACGCTGCATCTCACTCGAGACAGCTCATTTGGAGTTTCGTCGACGCTGCATCTCACTCGGGACAGCTCATTTGGAGTCGGGGGCTCGCCCTCGCTTCTGCTAGGAGGCTCGCAGCTGCCGCGTGCAGAGCCGCGCGTCGTGCACTCGTCGGAGCTGCGCCAGCATGCCTCGCGGATGCTGCTGCCGATGGCACCGGCGCCGGCACCCTTGAATCCGCACGCAGCGGTCGCCGAGCCGGCCAGCGTGAGTGGCGTGCATGCGGCCATTGACGCAGCTGCCGCTCTCGCGAACACACGCGTTGTGGACTGCCGCTTCGAGGGCGTCGTCGGCGACGCCGAGCGCTGCGGAGGCAACGGCCGGGCGGGGACGAGCATCTACAGCAGCATGGGAAGCTCGTCGGGGTCGACCTCGATTCCCCACTTGCTTAGCCTCGTCGCGCAGAATGAGCTGCTCGCGGCGAGCAACGGTGCGTCGGCGGCGAGTGCCATGCGCGCGCTGCCGCCCTACCTGCCGGCCGCGGTACCACGAGTCGTCAAGGGCCATGAGAGCTGAGCGAGGGGAGCTGCCATCAATGGGCGGGGTGCCGTATTGCGGGGCGACCAAGAGCGCTGCCTCATGCACCGCGCGTGTCTCGCTACAACCCAGCTACAGCCCAGCTACTCGCCTCCACGACCATGAGCTCCTGACGGACTGGATGCGCACAATCTGTATATTTCTGAATGATGTGGAGAGATGAGTAGGAGGGCGTTCGGCATGGTGCTGCGACAACTTCTCCTGGATGCAGAAACCTTTGGTCTACGATCTCGAATGTGCAGTGGGAAGTGGGGACCATCGGACATTGGAGACAGACAGAAAGCCTTAGAGTGAGAGAGAGGGTGAGAGAGAGAGCGCGAGGACGTATCGATGGGCACAGAATGTGCCCACACCTCGCGCGTGTTTCGAACGCGAGGCCGAGGAAGCGGTCCTCGCTGGCGGAATCAAACCCGGAGTGCGATCATTTCGTCGAGCTCAGGCTCAGAGTGTTCAATTCTATGTCAACGAAAGTGTGTTCACGGCCAAATAATCGTGCGAAAGCTCAGCTGACCGGGCCCGGGTCCGCGCGGGCGGTGCCGCTACATCCCAAACTAAGGGGTCGCGCGATTTCTGGGAAATGAGCTGAAATCGTCCTCGAGTGTTATCTTTCGTTTTTTTACACCTATTTCGAAGATCTGCGGCTTGTCGCAATTTGCGGAATATGGCCCGTGAATCGCACGCAGCTGCAGATTCGAACGGATTGTGTAAATTACACCGAATACCCCGCGGGTCTAGGAGCATGACTCGAATCACATTATACACTCACGGATTCAAACAAGAGCACGCCTCACCGAGTGGACAGGCTGACGACACCACGGACAGCTGTGCGTGCTCAAGGGGACCCACAGCTTGCGCCCACGCCGCACGCGATTCACACCGTGCACCCCATCTGTATAACCCGTATCGACTGGGTCATTGTGACGTCGGAGCCACTCACCTAGGCAACGCGCACACACTCCCTGTCCGCAGCAACGCATTCGGCGCACGGCAGACGCACCCGACTCATCTGCCTCCTCGCAGTAGTTGGAGCCGATTGAGCATGCTTCACACCCATGCTCGTCCATCAGAAACGCACGCAACCTGATGGCCCTGGGTCCATCAGCAACACAGCCGTCGGAGTCGTTCCGGGCATCGAGATGCCGCTTCAGCTTATACAGCTGCCTCTCCCGCCGCTCCGCTGCGTGGCGCTCAGCTTTAGCCTCAGCCTCTGCAACGGCGAGCGAGGTGGTGGTGAGTGCGGCAAAGGGCTCGGCGGCGGCGGGCTCGGCGGCGGCGTTCTTGGCGGCGGTGGGTTCAGCGGCGGCGGAGACGAGGGCGGCAGAGACGAAGGCAGCGGAGACGGGGGCAGCGGGGGCACACACAAGCAGCGCTAAGGCACCCGCAGCCTTCGGTTGTGCTAGAGCGAGTCGAGCAGCATCACATTTACTCCGGAGGATACGCGTACGACGGGCCGATGCGTGTTTGGGGAGCTTGATGTCCTCGTCGCTGAGCCGCGGCCGCCCATTTATCCCCGCCACGATGTTCAGCAGCTCAGTTGGCGGTTCTATTCCCGCTTCTTGAAGGTCTCTGAGGCGCTTCCTCTGCTTAGAGCGTCTGTTGCGCAACGTCTTGGGCGCGAATTCCGTGCGCTGTTGCGGTGTCGTTGGCGCGACGATCATTGGCGCGACGATCATTGGCGCGTCGAGTGAGCTGGCGGTAAACTCCCCGCCCAGGGTGTTACCGGTAAGATGGAGCTCGAGGGAGGGACACTTTGTGACGCCCTGTCAGTGAACGATAATGATTCGATTCGCGGACCACACAACCACTACACTCAATCTCGGCGAACGACTCCGCTCGGCTATTCTCGCCCTGTTCTCGCCTCAGCTCGGTCTTTTCTCTCGCCTCAGCTCGGTCTTTTCGCAAGAACCACCTAGTGCTCCGCTCCGCTACGCTACGCTATGGGGCCTAATATGCCGTCCGTGCTACACACCTCTTAGTCTCGTCTTGACAGCCTGACCGAGGGCGATGGCGGTGGTGGTGTCGGAGGCGGAGGCGGCGAGGGCGGCGGCGGTGGCAAGTGCGAGGGCGGAGGTGGCGAGGGTGGGGGCGAGGGCGGCGGCGGCGATGGCGATGGATGCGGCGGCAGTGGGGGTGAGGACGGAGGCGATGGCGATGGCGGCGGTGGCGATGGCGGCGGCGACGGCGGCGGCGGCGAGGGTGATGGCGGCGGCGGCGAAGACGGCGAAGGCGGCGTGGGCGAGGGTGGAGGCGGCGGCGGCGGCGGCGAGGGTGGCGGCGGAGGTGGCGAAGGAGGCGGGGGAGGCGGTGGGGAGGGCGATGGCGGAGGCAGTGAGGGCGGCGGCGGTGATGGCGGAGGCGATGGTGATGGCGGATGCTGAAGCGGTGAGGGCGGCGGCGGCGAGGGTGAGGGCGTGGCGAGGGCGTTGGTGGCAAGGGCGGCGGTGGCGAGGGCGGTGGTGGCGAGGGCGGTGGTGGCGAGGGCGGTGGTGGTGAGGGCGGTGGTCATCGCGGCGGTGGCGATGGCGGCGGTGGTGAGGACGGCGGTGGCGATGGCGGAGGCAACGACGGCGACAGCGACGGTGGCGACAGAGGTGTTGGCGAGGGCGGCGGTGGAGAGGGCGGTGGCGGCGAGGGAGGCGGCGGTGGCGAGGGCGGCGGTGGCGAGGGCGGTGGTGGTCATGGCGGCGGTGGTCATGGCGGCA
>Ga0180441_101388_pt1 | contig 14948 bp, 15 predicted proteins | sample ChrtobMetaP5_8mM_FD_120633 | JGI IMG/M metagenome (GOLD analysis project Ga0180441, IMG submission 120633) | Chrysochromulina tobin associated microbial communities from unialgal haptophyte culture, Seattle, Washington, USA - P5_8mM MetaG | ecosystem: Host-associated > Algae > Haptophytes >...
GATGGCCCACTGAGTGCACTTGATTGCCTCTGATGGCCCACTGAGTGCACTTGATTGCCGATTGGATGACCCACTGAGTGCACTTGATTGCCTCTGATGGCCCACTGAGTGCACTTGATTGCCAATTGGATGACCCACTGAGTGCACTTGATTGCCTCTGATGGCCCACTGAGTGCACTTGATTGCCAATTGGATGACCCACGCATCTTCTGCCTTGCATGCTGATTGCCGTCAGGATCCGCGGTTCGTGTGGACGCTTCATCACTGGGGGCCGGTCTTGACGAAACTCGCATCCGTGCCGACGCCGCTGCTCATCCACGTGCGACGCGACCTGTCGGACGTGGCGACGTCCTACCGACGCCGGAACGAGACGTGCTTCCAGGTGCTTGCCCTGATGGCCTCTGATTGCTTCTGATGGCCTCTGATGGCCTCTGATGGCCTCTGTTGGCCTCTGATGGCCTCGGATGGCTTCTGATGGCCCCTGATGGGCTCGAATGACGGCCTTTAATTGCCTTTAATTTCCTCCATTCAATTGAATCTAACGGCCTCTAATTGCCTCCAATTGCCAGGATGGTAGCTCGCCAGAACGAGCCATCGCCGCACGTTCAAGCTGGGCGCTCTGGCAGCTGCGCCAGTGGTGTGGGCCGGCGATCTCGATCGATATCTCGTCGCTGGGGATCGCTCGTCGAGCGAACCACTTAGTCTAGTCCAAACACAAACTCCACACACAGGGACGGGCGTGATGCTCATCTCAGGCGCGATGTTTGAGGCGGAGGAGCCGTTCCTGCGATTGGGGTTTGCAAAGGCCGGCTACGCAGCGAGGCTCGCCGCATGGGAAGCGAGCACCTTCGAGACTGTCGTCCTGCCTGGGCGGGAGGCTACGGCGTGAGGTTAACGTGGGCCTCGAGCGTGGCCAAGGGCTCAGCTTGAGGTCGCTCCGGTGCGCCGCAGTCAGGAAAGGGCCCTCAGCCTGCGTCTGCGGCGGACCGGAACGGGACCGGAATTGGGAATTCGATACGCCCCTCCTGAGGAGTCGGGCGGAGCAGGGACCACGCTCCACTGGAGAGGCCTAGGCTTACCGGTACGTGTGTGTCCCGGCTCCCCCGGTGTTTTTGAACCTACCCCACAGCCGCGCACTGTGCCCTGTGGCGGGCCAGCACCCACCCCCTCGGAGACTCTGACGAGCGAAATGTTGCGCAACGAGCGACGAAGACGCGCGTCCCGGTCCGAAACGGGGAAGTTTGCTCAAGGAAGCACTTACTAATCTCGTGCCAATAATGTGTGAACGTTAACACGACAGACGCGACAGCCGGTGCTACGGCACTGTTACTGCCCGCTCAGAATACACACACCTTACATGACCCCAAACGAGACGCGTAGCATGCGCGCGCTGGTGTGTGTTAGAAGTCACACAGACACACATTCACATTCACATTCACATGTGTGTGCGTGAATGTGAATGGGTGTATGTGTGAACGTTAACACAACAGGACGCGACAAACCGGTGTGCTACTCTATGCTCGCAGCTGTGGTCGTCCGTGTCTAAGTCGCAGATTGGATGTCTAGACAATTTCCGATTGAGTGCACTCAGTCGACGGCAATGGGTGGTTCGAAACGAAGTAGATATGGAGCGGCCACATCGTCTGGATTTGATCAAGACAGTTGGTGGATGCTCGCTTTGCAAGAGGCGGCCCGACGCGCAGAGGGCCCCGATGAAACTGAACGTCGCACCCGTGAGCTGGCCCAAGAGTTGACCGAACGCACGATCGACTTTGCTACGTTTGAGAGTGAGATGAAGCGCGTCAACGCGGACGCGAGCACAAAAGAGTCAGCTGTTCGCGTGCTGCAGATGCATAAGGAGTTACAGGAGGCAGCGCAGAAAGTCAAGGAACTTGAAGATGGATTAGCCTCACTACTTCCTGCATTCATGCCACATGGTGATGCGCCTGCTTTCAAGGAGACAAAGCTTACCCCTAAAGTAGCAAGCCCATCGCATCCCTCCCAGTCAACTCACGGCAGCCTACCGGAAGAAGTCTTTGTCAAGTCTTGTCCATCCGCCGTCCCAGAAAGTTCAAGCGAGCTCCCTTCGGATCATCATCACACGCCTTTGCTTCTCATCCTTGCTTGTGGAAATGGACTAGCGGCCGTCGCATCAGAAGCTAGCGAAGTGGGCAGGCTCGGGATTCGTAGTCGGACACTGCAGAATCCAACTGTAGAGGAGGTATCAAGGGAGTCATACGAGTGCAACTGGGTGCACTTTGCAGGCCATGCCGATCCAAAGATCAATGGGCAACACGTGCTTGTGTTTTGCAAGAGCGGTGGTTTGGAAGCTGTTGACGCAGAGACACTTGTACGTCTGTTTTGCAAGGCGCAGCTCGTTGTGCTGAACGGGTGCAAATCTTCAGAGTTGGGAACTGCCTTGGCAGCAGCTGGGGTACCTAACGTCGTTTGCTGGGAAACCTTGGTATATGATCCAGCAGGTAAGCTCTTTGCATCTGGTTTTTGGCGAGCAATCGAGTCTTCAAGCAGTGCTCACGGGAGTACATGTACGCTTCGTGGGGATGTTCGCAGCGCCTTCGAGAGGGGCAAAGACGCTATCATGACAGCAACCAAAGCCGGTGGAAACCTTCATACCGAATCCGGAGGTGTACCTGCGAGCACCCCTTGCTATGCGCTCATCGACCCGCAGGACTCTGAACGAGTCATACAGGTTGACGAGGGCCGCGGTCGCTGCCTGCCTACTGCTGGCGAGGGCTTGAGCGGTCGACGTGCTGCCGGCGTCCCTCTACTTCTGCAACCGTTGCCCGCATCTGCGTTGCATGACGTACCGTCACTACCCGAGCACTACGTGCCGCGCGTTCAGGCTGAAACGGAGTTGCGCGGCAGAGTGCTGAGTGCAAAGTCCTTGCTTGCGATCACTACACCCACGGCAATAAGTGGAACGGCTGGGCTGGGCAAGTCGACGATTGCAACGTGGCTTGCTCGAGACCTTCGGGTTCAGACGCGCTTTGCTGATGGTATTTACTGGTTGAGATTTGGTCAGGAGGGCTCAGCTATGAGCCGTCTCCGCATCCTCGGACTCGCCTTGGGCATGGCTCGGCAGGAAGTTGAAGAAATGCGGAACGATAGGGACGCAATTCAAAAATTGAAGAAGCGCTTGGAAGGGCAAAGCTGTTTGATAGTTTGTGACGATGTGTGGTATGTGCCAGGCATCGAACCACATGACTGCACATACATGAGATCTCTCTTCAACACCTGTCTGCTGCAGGTACTACGTCGAGCAAGTCCAGCCGTTCAAGCTTCTGTGTTCTCAGAAAGGCGACTTGTGCTTGCTTGTGACGACCCGGCTGCGTGAAATTGCAAGCCAAGCTGGTGACATCCAAGGTCTGGAGCCGCTTCCTGAGGCTTTGGGACTCCAAATGCTGGTGACATATATGCGCACGTCGATTGAAGCACTGCAAGAAGAAGGCCAGCTTGTCGGCGCTGCGCAGCTCGTGAAGAAATGTAACGGTCTGCCCATCATGCTACGTTCGCTCGCTGTCATGTGCCGCGGGAGAGGTGTCGATTTCGTACTTGCTTATCTTGAGGAACACCGGCTCGAGCTAGAAGTGCCGCAGGTAGACGCTGTGGGTGACTACGACTACACCAATTTGTTTGTTGCACTCGAGTACAGCCTCAAGCTCCTGCAGGAGAAGGACCCGGACACGGTCAAACGGTTGGAGATGCTATCAATCTTCCCTGAGGATGAGGAAATCCCGCAGATGGTTGCCAACCGACTCTGGGGCGTAAGCGCGGCGATTGGGGCGCAAACCATTCGGACGCTAGCAGATTCGTATCTTGTGGATCATCGCGCAGGTCGCATTTCGCTCCTTGATCTTCATCGAGATTATCTCCGTTGCCGAAGTAAGTATTCACTTGCTCTTTGGCACAGCTGCATGCTACAACGGAGCGGGGTGCAAGAGATTGGCCCAGATGCAGAGGAAGAGTGGGCGTCAGAACAGTTTCTCTTTTATCACGCACGGGGTGCAATGGCCGGTGGAAAGGCGCACAATTCGCACAATTCGCCTCTGCTGCCGGAGCTGAGGAGCTTCGAAATGGGACAACCCATGAAAGAAGACATTGCCGTGATTGCGGCGTTACTCAGAAATGGCGAGCTGCCACGATTGGCGACAATTGGCATGCGAGATTGCGGGATCGGCGATCAAGGATTTCTGCAGCTGGCAGCTGCGTTCCCAACCGACACAGTTTTGTCCAATCTACAGAAGCTTGACCTGACAAGTAATGAGCTCACCGATGCTTCGTTAAGTGCGCTGGGTGATGTCCTCACAGGTTGTGCACACTTGCTCAATGGTCTCTCTGAGCTCTCTTTGACTGATAATCAGATTCGAGATCAAGGGCTTGCCGCGCTTGTCGCACCATGCAAAGGAGGACGCGCACTCGGTGCTCTGTCGGTACTGCACCTGGGCACAAATCTTATTGGTTCAGCAGGGCTGGCATCACTCTCCGCAGCACTTGCAGAATCAGCCTTTCCTAACCTCACAGAGCTCTTCTTGTACGAGAATAAGATAGACTCCCTGGCTGCGTTGCTTGGAGCTGTCCGTCGATCGGGATGCGTTTTGCGCAATTGTACTATCCTGGACCTCTCCTCGAACCAGCTTGCCGACGAGTCTCTTGGAGCCGAGTTCACTGATACGCTTAGAGAGGGTGCATTTGCAAGCCTGAGGACGTTTAGAGTCGGCTACAATGAAACAACCGAGACTTGCAAGCAGGCTCTCAAGAAAGCATGCGAGGCCCGCTCCATTCGGCTCGAGGGAGTGACACCACATTCGCACTCGTTTGAATCTGCAATGATATCGAGCTTTGGTGCCTGAGACGAGTTCGGCCGCCATGGTACAGAAGCACAAGAACTCGAGTTTCGAGTAATAGCTTTGGGTCACTGCAAAAACGCGCAAACGGAAAATCCTTCAGGCGGCTTCTCATACTACTCGAGTAGAGCACTGCTAGTGTGGCACTTGACTCCGGTCCGACGGCACACTCAAAACGACAATGAGTTAAGCCGGTTCACGGGCGAACGTTCACGGGCAAAGGGAAACTGGGTAAGAAATCGACACCAAGGACACCGGTTCGGCGTACGCGTTTACTGTTATACACTGCTATAGGCGTACAAAAGGCGTACATGTATAGGCGTACAAAAGGCGTACACGTCTACGTGCTGCGGCCCACGGTAAGCCCACCGCACGGTGCCCATGCCGAGTTGTGCCGAGCGTCTCTTCTTGGACGCCCGCCCCGCCCAGGGCCCCGCAACGAGCTCCCCTTCACAGGGAAGCTCACACTCGCGTGGGGGTCTTCAGACTTTTCAGATTCCACAGTAGGTCCCTCGTCACACCTCGCCCTTCGAGCCAATGTGGGGTTCAAGAAGTGAACGAAACGCGTGCTTTTGAGCAAGACAGTTGATCGTGGTGGGTGGCCGGCTCAGGCCCGCCAGCCGCGGCTCCGATGGCGCCTAAGAAGGACAAGAAGGACGCCAAGAAGGGCGGCGATGGCCCGTCGGCGGAGCTCACCGACAAAGATCTGCTGGAGCAGGCGCGGCTGCGGATCGAGTCGCTAGAGCAACAGCTCGTGTGGCGGGAGGAGAAGGTGCAAAAGGCGCTGGCGGCGCAGAAGGAGCTGCAGGACCGCGTGGCGCACTATCACAAGGACTTTGAGCGTGAGAAGGAGGAGGTCTTTGACATCTCGGCCGACATGACGCGGCAGTACAAGGGCATGCAGGAGGAGCTGCTCGATCGCATCAACAAGCTGGAGGCGACCATCCAGCTGCAGAAGGACCAGCTCGAAGAGGCGCAGCAGCAGCTCGAGCAGGTGAAGCGCGAAAAGGCGCAGGAGCTCGCCCTCAAGGACGCGGAGATCCAGGAGCAGAAGGAGAAGATGGAGGACATGGCGGTGGAGTTTGGCGAGATGCTCAAGGAGACCTTGGACAAGATGAGCGAGAAGATCGAAATCACGAATCAGGGGTGGGACTCGGGCCCGGGAGACTCCATCTCGAGGAGGCTCGAGCAGCATAAATTGGGCGTCGCGGCCGATCCGCGGTAGGCCAGACGCGCTCCGTACTTGGATTGCGAGCCCCATCAACGCCAAGAGAGTAGACACCGAGCCGCAGTGGGCACGAGCGCGGGTGACGTGCGCGCGGCGCACACGCGGCAGGTGCCAGGTCGCGCGCATGTACAGTCGCACGCCCGGGTTCTCATTAGTTTATAATGGACTCTATCTCTTCGGAATCAGCGCAAAGCTGCCATGGGCGGACGCACACACGAATCGTTTCCGGACCGTGTCAAGTTGTCCTAAGCCTGGCGCTGAGCCTGAGCGTGCGCGTGCGGGACCGGACCCGCGTGCGTGGACGCTCGGCCAGCTGCGGGCGGGATCGCGGGACCGACGCCCCGACACACACCCAATATCTAGTACAGGCACGAGACCGCGGACGATCCCGACGGAAGATCACAGTAGGCCTGGCAGCCTCCACGGCCCACCATTCACAGCCCGATAATCGAGCGGCCGTGCTTGACGGCGATGATGATCCTAGGCACCACGATGGGGTAGAGCACGATCAGGTTCCACATGGGCACGGCGCCAAAGAGGAAGCGTACGTAGGGTGAGGCGGCGGCGAGGCGCGGCGAGGTGACGAGCTCGTACGCCGCGGGCACCATCTCCATCGGGCACTCGTACATCGCCAGCACCGATTTGTACGCGATGAACGCGACGAAGGGCCATGCGATCGCGCGCTTGCTGCCGCCGAGCAGGTTGTACACCTGCCACGCCCACGGCGTGGCCAGGTAGTCGATGGCGTCGATCGACATTTTGAGCGTCAGATCCTCGAGCGATGGATCGAGCTGGCGCACGCTGCGGTCGGCGAACAGCATAAAGAATGCGGCGATCGTGTACAGCAGCGGCACTGTTGCGCCGAACCAGTTCTTCGGCCCCATCAGCATTGCTGAGAGAGTGCAAATCGAAACGTGGAACGAGGCGTGCAGCAGCATGCGCGTGTGCGGGTTGAGCACGATGGTGCCGTCTGCGGTGAGCATCGTGAGCACCGTGTTCGCTACGTCCACAAAGATGGTTGGGTCGGACTGCCGCCCATCGAAGAGCAGCCAGGTGCCGAAGATGACGAGGCTCCAGCCGGCGAGGAAAATGCCGAGCTCTAGCTCAGACTGGAAGGCAGCCGCGAGCAATCCTACGGCGATGGCAAAATAGTACATCGGAAGCCCTTCGCCGCCGCCGAAGACGAACTTGGCCATTGCGGGGGAGAGGGGTCCACAGTTCGCGAGATCTCAAACGTCGAGATCGACGTCAAAGTCGACGTGCGAATTTCCATTTGGAGACGCTCCAAACTCCGAACCCGTTTGCTGTACGCGAGAAACCGCAAGGCGATTTCCAGCGACGGGGAGGGGGCGTTCAAGGGCACAAAAGGCTCTTGCGATCGTGCTGCCATTTGTGCAACGCGTGCGTGCCAACATGAAAACATGGCGATCCGATGACGGCGAGGCGTCGGATTTTTCCTCGATCGACCCGCCGCCACCGCCACCAGAGATTGACCCGGCGATTGACACTGTGGGCTCAAGTTGCGCTGAGTCGACGTGGTTGGGGGAGAAGCAGGCGGAGAGGGATGCGCGAGCAGCACGTGAGGCGGCCGCGGCTCCTTCTGCGGTCGAACCCGGGCCTCGATTCAAGCCGGGGCCCAATTCAATCCCACCTCTTGAAGCCGAAATCGGGCAGCAACCATTCAAACCGACCATCAAGGGAACTCGTAGGAACGGAAGTCTGAGATCGAAGGCTGCCTCGCCATTAAGGCCGCAGGCTCGGCCCCTGCCAGGCATGCCCGTTCCTGCGGCACTCACCTCCTCGCGCTACGACAGGGGGCCTCCTCCCGACGCTCACTTTCTTGAGCTGGCGCGCGACAAGCTCCTCTTTGCAATGGCGGGCAAGAAGGCGCGGCTCGTCTTCATGTCCCTTAGCATCGCCGTTGTCATCATTGTCCTGATCTGGGGCCTCATCGTCTTTTGGGCCTTTCTCGGCCTCTTCCTCGGCTTCACCACCAACGGCTGGGGCGAGGAATTGCCGGAGTGCCTTGCGCAGGCGACCCGCGACAACAAGACGCTCTATCCCCTCTACGTGCCCACGTGCGACTATGAGCGCGGCCTGACTTACTGCAATCTCAACCAATACTATTTCAACGCGTCCATCAAGGCTTTCGTCATCATATTCTCGTACATCAACTTTTTGCCCATCCCATGGCGGCTGAGCATCCTCTGGCACGTCTTCTGCTCTCGACGAAAGGCGACCCCCGGAAGCGACCTGTACGGCCGGCCCACGATGGCGCTCTGGTTCAACATTGGACTCCAGCAACGGCGCGTCATCGCGGTGCTCCTCAACTTGGCGTACGCCCTCCACTTTTTGACGCTGGCCAATCACTGCATCTTCTGGGAATTCTGTGAGGGGCAACAGGTGGTGGGTGCGCTCTCCCAAAACGTGCCCTTCATCCTGTCGTTGATATGCGCGATCGGCGGCGGCGTTCTGCAAGGCAAGGCCGAGGACAGGCTCATCAAGGAGCACCCCGAGATCTACCCGCCGCGCCCCCACACCTTCGTGTATGGGGCTCTGAAGCGCTGGGTGCGAGGCGAGGAGAAGCGGAGCCTGAGGCACTCCATCTCCGGTGGGCTACGCGAATTCCGGACCCAGGCGACGCTTCTCAACTTCAACGGGTTCGGCGCGTCGCTGACGGGCATCGAGATTACCGAGAGCATGGAGATCGCGGCCAGTGTCGTTCAACACTGGCAGTCGACTGCCGCCGCCTCCGCCGCGTCACCGACCGCCGCCTCCGCCGCGTCGCCGACCGCCGCCTCCGCCGCGTCGCCGACCGCCGCCTCTGCCATGTCGTCATCCGCCGCCAAAGCCATGTCGCCATCCGCCGCCCCTGCCATGTCGCCATCCGCCGCCTCTGCCACGGTCACCTCTGACATCTTCGTGAACATCGAGTTGAGCTCCCCCAAGAAAGAACCCTCGTTCACACGCACGCTCAGCCCCGCCATCTCGATTTGGCGTAACAACAGCGGCAGTCGGGCTCGGTGCGGGGACGTCGGAGGCACGCCCACTACTGCGCCCGAGCTCTCGCCGACGGTACCGACTTGAACTCGCCAAGTTTCGAGCCAAGTTCTGCCCGTGCGTGAGGTCGGCGTGTCCGGACGGCCGCGGAGTTGGCCAACTCGGAGTTCAGAGTCGAACTCGCTCGGGAGCGTTGAAACATGAAGCTTGAAGGTTCATTAGAAAGAAAACCGTGTGTAATCGGAACATACATTAAATGTGTTCAACTTCAAGACCAGCTACATGCGCCAGCTAACACGCTGCAGCGCACGATCGACACGGCGCGCTTCTGAACGTCAACCTCCTCTTGCACGTATATAGGGCTCGGTCGTTTGAAGTACAAGATGCATCGTGTAAACTCGACTGAGCCTCGGCGTCGGGCCGTAAAAACGCGTACCAGCGGTGGCGCGCGCGGTCCCTAAACCACCGTGAGGCCCGAGCACATGCCGAATAGGAAGATGAAGAAGAGGGCGTTCTCGAAGACCATGAAACCCAGCTCGAGGAGCCACACGAACGCGGCAAAGCTCAACAGCGGCTTCGGTCGCGCAAAGCAGCGCACATACACCCTCTGAGCCTCATAATCATCTTCAGCACGCAGAAACTGGCACACGCCGCATAGGAAGGTGGCGGACGCAAAGCTTGCGCCGTAAGCGCTCGTGAGGGGTACGCCAAGCAGGAGCTCATTGGCCAGCACGTGATCAGCGACGTATAGCATCGCAGCGTAGCAGTGCAACGCGTCCGTGCTGCCGAGCGCCACGTCAGGGCCGCGCATGGGAGTGAGGACCACGGTGATGAACCCGGCCGCGAACATTTGTAAGACGAAAGCAGCCTTGAGCCAGTCGCCAAATGCCATCGAGGCAAGCGCACGGTCGACTGTTGCAAGCATCATGAACGCCCAGCCCGTATTCCAGAGTACCAAGATGGCATATCGTGGTGCTCCCTTGCGAGTCATCCAGGAGATGGAGCACGGAAACTTGCCCACGGCATCGCCACCGAAGCGTCCGCGAAGGCCAGGCAGGTAGTAGAGAGGGAAGATTATGCACTGCGAGGTGATAAAAAGCAATTGTGCGGTCCGGAGCAGCAGCGCTTGGCTCGCACTGAATGGCGCTATTATGTCCATCTTTCTGCTGTCCCGGAAATTCAAATTGACCGGGACCCGGAGCGATACAGGACACACGGTCACGACCGCGTTTCACAGTTTCGCGCGTGAAACCCGCCGCGGCGTTCGGATGCGGTTTCCCCTCAACATCCTTCGCGGCATGCGCAACAAGGCTACCCCGTCGGCTGCCAAGGTCAAGGCCGACCGCCTGCGCAACGCAATTTCAACCAAGTTTGTGAAGCTCATACGCGTGGCGCACAGGGATGGTGATGAAACCCGTCTCGAGACGTTTGTCAAGGAGGCGCACAAGGCAGGCGTCTCGAAGGCTGTAACCGACCGCGCGCTGGACCGAATGCGTAACAGCGCTGGCCTGTTTGAGGAAATGCTCTACGAAGGCACACTGCCAGGCGGCATCTGCTGCATCATCGAGGCTCTGACGGACAAGAAGTCGCGCACGGCGCAAGATTTACGGCACGTCCTTAGCGAGGGTGGAGGCGCTCTCGGCGCGTCGGGCGTCGCCATGTGGGCTTTTGAGAGGAAGGCGTTCCTGGAGTACGAGGAGCTAGACGCGGCACGGCGAGACGCGCTCATCGAACATGCGATGGACCTTGAGGTGGACGACGTCGAGGTGAAGGACATGAAGGAGGAGGGAGCTGCAGACGGCGCGGAGAGCGTGCGCGTCTGGGCAGCCGCCTCGAAGCTGACGTCGCTTCGGGCGGCGCTCAGCGGCTACACACTCATCAATGAGCAGCGCTGCTTCGTGCCCACGAGCGCCGTCGAGCTCGATGCGGAGGCGCGTGAGGCGCACGATCAGGTCGTCGAGTCGCTCCTGGCTCTCGATGACGTCGAGGAGGTGTGGACAAATGTTGCGGTGTCCACTTCCTAACCGGGCCGCCCGGCAACGCCTCAGTGTCTAACTCCGAGTCTATTGCAGCTAATCGAAATGCCCGCGAATTTTTCTCACATGATGTGGGGTTTGCACGCCCACCAGTGGAGTGCTGTGGACTGTAATTGGAAATTGCGGGTTGCCGCCGTGCAGCAGACCCGCTTGTTCAAACCACGTGCGATAAATCTTGTGTTCACGATGGCGGCGGCGGCGACGGGCTAGCCGGTGGCGCAAAGGCGTCCTCCGCGCCACCTCCCCAGATCCAGCCACGGAAGACGAATAGGAAGATCGCGAGGCCGACGCCCCCGATGATGAGTTTCGTACGCATCTCCTGGCACTGCATCGTGCGGCGCGTGGTGCGTGCCCCCCGGTAGAACCCACGCGAGGCATTCGCGATGTCATCCGTCTTGCTCTGCAGGGAGGTGAGCTGCTCCTGATTCGCGAGCAGCCCGTTGATGTTGCCTTCCATGATCCCTCGCGCGTCGTCCACCTCGCGCTGCACCCGTGAGATCTTGTCGTGTGCGCCCGGATCCTCAAAACTCGCACAAGCACGCTCCAGCAGCTGCGCCATCCGTGGCGCGAGCTGCACCTTGCGCACGGTGCCTCCCATGCCAGCGCCCGTCGTGAAGATCTCCGCACCGAGCTCGTCCGTGGCGACCGCTCCGAGCTCGGCGAGCAGGCCCTTTGCAGGCGAGAAGACGACCCGGGTGGGGTAGTCCTGCTTTGTGCAGGCCACGACGCAAAGGCCATCGGTGAGCATGCAGTGGATCGAGAAGGCGATTCCAGTGCTTGAGTCATCGACGGTCATGCGCGTCTTCGCTATGAGGTCGCGCTGGAACTTGGCGCTGGCAAGCAGCTGCTGCAGCAGCACGCCAAGCCGCGCGCCCTCCGACCCTGGAAGTCGCAGGTGAAAGGCAGCGGAAACGGCAGCAGCCAGGTCGGGCTCACGCTGCGATGCAAAGTGGGCAACTAAGCAGCCGTATACATTCAGCGCGGTGTCGCTGCGGGCGCCTCCCTTCGGAAGAAGCGACATTCTCTCTTCACAAGGAAATTGCGCTTGTTGCGTGCCTGGAAACTCGGGCTAGGCGTGAAAACTACCGTGACCTCTACGTATCCTATCGACCATGACTATGATTGCCAAAAGCGTCGTTCCGGTGAAAAGAACAGTAATAATGGTTAGGCTCGTCCCTCCTCTGTCGAGGGGCGACAAGCCGTCAGCGCTTCGTGCTCGCCACAGAGTGTCATGGACTTGGACACCCAAGCCTCGCCCCCTTGGGCATGGTTCCTTTCTCTGGATGTGCAGCGGCAGCAGCAGGTGCTCGCGCTGGATCGGCCGCTGGCACACCTGCTTGTGTATCTGCTCGACAAGGCCGCCGAGGCTGGCCAGCGGGTGGCGCTCTTTGAGTGGGCATTCATCGAGCACAGCCACTGCGCCGTGGCTCGCAGCAGCAGCAGCAGCAGCACTTCGACAAAAGCGCGTCGGTCCTCATCATCGGCCGCTGCCACCACGGTTGCCGAAGAGACGCAAGAGGCGGCAGACGAGGATAGCGACATGGACGCGTCCGTGACCGCGGGTCTCGCGCTCCTAGATCAGGCGCGGTGCTGCTTCGTCGATCGAGGCGGCTGCGAGCCTACGCACTGGGACACCGTCACCCTGGACAGCGACTGGCTTGTGACTCCATCGCAGCTGCTCGTACTCGCTCAGGCGCTCACCGACGGCCGCTTCCTTGGCGCGCCGCCACGCCTCGCACCGGCGAGCGACAAGAGCGTGCGCTCGCGCTGCGTGCCGTGGCTCGCCGACATGGAGCTCGTGCATTCGGGCGCGTTGCTGCTCGGCGGACTCGAGGCAGGGCTGTGGAACGCATACGCTCGGGACAGCGCCCGTAGCAGCAGCAGCAGCAGCAGCAGCAGCGCGCATGCGGCTGCGGCCGCCGTGCGAGCCGTTCAGGAGCGCCATGCGTCCCTTGAGCGCTTTGTGAAGGCACGGGGCGCGATGGGCGCCACCACGGCGCGTGGGACGCATGACAAGTCAAGTGGGAGGCTCGCGATCGATACGCCTTTGATCGAGGCGACTTCTTGGGTGCAGTCGCTGTGCTTCAGCCCCCTCTCCCTACGCCTGCGGCTGGGTCTGCCCGAACTATGCCGCGCCCGTCGGGTCCTCGAGGCGAGCATGGCGGAGGACGCGGCAGACGCCCTACTGCGTGATGAGATCCCTCATCACGACGGCGCTGCGCGCGGAGGCGCCGTCGTGAGCGCTGGCCGCGGAGGCGGCGGAGGCGGTGGAGGCGGTGGAGGCGGTGGAGGCGGTGGAGGCGGTGTTGGCGGTGGAGGCGGCGGCAAGGAGGGCGGTGGAGGCGGTGGAGGCAACACCAAGGTGGAAGGCGACGGAGCCGAAGGCGGCGGCAGCGGCGCCAAAAGCGCTTCCAAAAAGGAGAGGCAGCTGCAGCGCAAGCGCGAGGAGAAGGCGAGAACGGCGCAGCAACTGACGGATCGTACCGGTACGGAGGACTCGGCGTCGTCGTGGGCGGCGGCGCAAGCAGCGTCGCCTGATGAGGGAGGCAATCAGCGGTCATCAGCGGTCATCAGCGGTCATCAGCGGTCATCAGCGGAGCAATCATCGTCTCCAAAGACGAGCACCGCCCCACTGATTGAGAAGCTCATCGAGGAGCTCATCGACCTGGCGGTGCGCTGATGACTGCTGATGACCTTTGATGACCTTTGATGACCTTTAATGACCTTTGATGACCGCTGACGACCGCTGATTGCCTCCCTCATCAGGTGCGCCTGGGCGATGAGCGGCGGCGCGTGCGCACGGCCGCCGAGCAACGCCGACGACAGCAGGCAACACAACGCTCAGATGACCTCTGATGACCTCTGATGACCGCTGATGACCGCTGATGACCACTGATGACCACTGATGATAGCTGATGACCATTGATGATCGCTGATGACCGCTGATGACCGCTGATGACCACTGATTGTCTCCCTCATCAGGCGACGCGCGAGGCTCGCGCAGTCATCGAGCAGCTGCTCACGAACACTGTGCGCGAGGCCGCGCGCCGCGCCAAGAAGCGAGCCAAGGTGGAGAGGCGCCTCGAGGAGCGCCGTGACGAGCGCCTGGGTGACGAACCCCGTGATGAGCGTCGGGACGAGCAGCGCCGTGGGGCGGAGGCAGAGGGCGGCGCCCATCACGGCGCTCAGCACGGCGCTCGTCACGGCGCGAACGATCCAAAAGGGAGCGACCTGAAGAGGAGCGCCGTGACGAGCGAGTCGCCTACCGTGTCGGCTGCGGAATCGGTCGGACGAGGCGGGGGTGGCGCGCGCGGCGGCGGCGGGGGCGGCGGCCGGGGCGGCGGGGGCGGCGGCGGCGGCGGCGGCGTTGGCGTGGAAAGCTGGATGAGCTATGCGGTGCGCGGCGCGCGTGCACTCCTCGCCGCGATGAACGCCCTGCATGCAAGTGCTCACGACGGCGCCCTCTCCCCTCTCCCCACAGGTGCGCGCACTCCTCGCGGAGATGGAGCAGCAGGTGAGCCCAGTGCATGCATGTGCTCACCACGGCGCCGCGCGCATGCCCGTGCTCACCACGACGCAACCACCCTCTTCCCCACAGGTGACCCATGCGGAGGAGGACGAGCTGCAGCGGCGCCGGCTGCAGGCGATCTCGGCGTCCGAGACCGAGCGTAACCGTCGGCTCGAGGAGATGCACCAAACGGCCGCCGAGGAAGAGGCGCGCTGATGACCGCTGATGACCTCTGATGAGCGCTGATGGGCCTCTGATGGGCCTCTGATGTCCGCTGATGACCGCTGATGACCGCTGATGACCTCTGATGA
>Ga0180441_101422_pt1 | contig 14717 bp, 8 predicted proteins | sample ChrtobMetaP5_8mM_FD_120633 | JGI IMG/M metagenome (GOLD analysis project Ga0180441, IMG submission 120633) | Chrysochromulina tobin associated microbial communities from unialgal haptophyte culture, Seattle, Washington, USA - P5_8mM MetaG | ecosystem: Host-associated > Algae > Haptophytes >...
AGACCGCGCCGAGCAGCGCCCGCCCGTCGCTCATCTCGAGCCTCACGCTCCGCCCGCCGTCGCCGAGCGTGGCGCTCGCGACCTTGAGCTCCGGCGCAAACAGCAGCGCGAGCCGCTGCAGCGTGGCTGTCTCCATCACTTCGATCGCCTGCGCCGAGCAGTCGACCTCACGCAGCGACAGACCGCACGCGCCGCTCATCAGGGCCGCCTGCCGCTCCAGGACCGCCTCAAAAGGCATCCGACCAAAGCTGAAGCTGCCGCTGAAGCTCCCGCCGCCGGCTGATGCCGGCGTGGCATTGCCGAAGAAAACAAACTGGGCCGCCCCGCCGACGCCGGCGTCCACGCTGATGGCGATGCACTGCTGCAGTGCGTCGAGCCGCTTGCCCGTGAGTGCGTCGGTAATGTGCCCATGGTTCGCGCGGAGCGAGCGCGCCCACCACGCGCGCATCGCCTCGTAGGCGGCGTGCGGCAGCTCGCGGGGCGCGTGGTTCCACGGGTGCAGCGTGAGCGTGGCTGGTGGCTCGCCGCAGCCCTCCAAGAAGGTGAGGTGGTGGCAGAGGCCGTCGGCGCCCGCCGTTGCCACGTCGGCATCGCGCCAGCCGCCGGCCGTACGCACGGAGAGCGGCTGGCCGTCGGCGTAGCGCCGGGCGCCGAGCGCGCCGCTGGAAACCAGCGCCGAAGTAAGCGCGGCCTCGAGCGCGACGGGCTGCAGCCTCTCGACCGCCGCGCGCACCATGCCGAGCGCGGCTTGGAGCTGCGTGGGATCGCCGTTACTGAAGAGCTTCGCCGCCGCGTCCACGCACGACTGCACGGCGCCGCCCGCCTCGCGCGCCGCGTGCGCGATCGTTTGGCATCGCGCCGCGTTGTCGGCGATCTCGCGCGACCGCTCGCCGACGGCGCGCACAGCCGACACCGATTTCATCCGCCCAGCATCGTCCGCCAGGTGGCGTGCGGGCTCGACGAGGTCTCGAAGCGCACGCGCATCGCCGACGAACGCGGCGTCCCAGCCGGCAGCGGGTGGCCGCCACGGCAGCACCGCCTGGCTGCATCGGTCGTAGGCGAGCTCGGCGTCGTCGCCGCCCGTGACGGCGGCGGCGACGCCCCCCCCGGTCGCATCGACGACGCCAAAGCGCGGCCCGCCGCCCGCGCCGCTGCCCTGCCAAGAGAGTAGGAGCAGCGGCTGTCCCTCGGCGAGGCGCAGCGCCGCGGCGGCGGGCGCATCAACCGGTGGCGGCAGCTCCGATGGCTCGACCGTCGCGCTGTCGGACGCGAGCATCTTGGGCAACACTCGTTGCAGTGCGCCCGCAATTCGATCCACGTACTTCATGTAAAGGCCGACCACGATGGCCTTGTCGCCCTTGCCGGTGAAGGTGGCGCGCTCGATGCGGGCGACCACCTCGTCGACGCGCGTCTCGAGCCGGCCGGCGCTCAAGTCGACGGTCCCGAGGGGGCACCCGCTTCGGAGCTGGAGCATCTTGGGCGGTAGCTTATCCAGCTCCGCCTTCACCCGTGGGACGACGGACAGCCGCAGGATGAGCTCGCCGCTCACTGCCGACTCGAAGACGCACCAGCCGCGGCCCTCGTCGTCGTCGAGGCCGGCCTCGCCGTGGCGTCCGTCGTACGAGCGCTCGTTGAAGAGCGTGTCGACGCCGCCGGAAATGTGCGCAAGCTGCGCCGCCGCTCGCTTGGCCGCTTGCGCCGCCGCGTGCGTTGTGAAGCACACGGTCGCAGGTGGAAACCTGCCGAGCGTGCAGCTGACGATGTCACCGTAGGCCACAAGCGCCGCTTTGATCGCCGCCCCGTCAACGCCCGGGGCGAGATCGAAGAGGCAGAGCTTGCCGTCGTACTCTGGCGGTCGCAGCGGTAGCTCCTTGAGCTGCAGCACGGTCGTGCCGATGGCGGAGGCATAGATGTGGCCCATGACGCCAAGGCCTCTCTTGAAGGCGCGTTCCTGCTCCTCGGTGCGCGGGCTCTGGTCGCTGTTCTGGTACAGCGACGGGAAATCCCAGAAAAGGGCCTCAATGTCGGACCGCTCTTGAAGGGCACGCCACAAGGCTTCGATGCGATGGCCGGTGGGGTCCGGGTTGCCCGAGATGGGCCAGCCGAAGGAGAACGCGCCGATGGCGCGCTCGCCCTTGAGAAGAAGACGCTTCGCTTCCTCGGGTTCCAGATGCGGCGAGATCCCGCCCACAGGCTTGAGGTCCTGCCGGCGGACGATGCGGTAGTCCGGCTGCAGGGCGAGCTGGGCGAGCAGCCAGGACGAGCGCACGAGGGCAATATCGCCACTTTCGAGCACCTCAGCCAGATCGTTGTCGAGCGCACTCAACTCGCGCTTCACCTCGGGGTCGAGCTCGACGAGCCGGTGACGGTGTCGGGGGTGGCGGCGGAGCTGGAGGTTGCGGCGGAGGTGGAACCGGAGCCTGAGCCGGTCGATGAGCCGGTCGGCCGCGGCCACATCGAGCTCAGACATCGCGGAGCTCTTCGCAGCGGCGGCGGCGTCAGCGTCGGGCGCAGCGGCCTGCATGCCGCCACGGAGACGCACCACGGAGACGCGAGGATGGCGCACGCGCAGATCGACGGAGATGCAAGGAGAACCACGGAGATGCACGCGCAGATCGACTGCCGCGCGCCATTGGCGGAGCGCGTGCGCGGTGCGAGCGAGCCTAGCTCGCAGTTCAAGGGCGGCGAGCGCGGTGGCGCTTTGCTTCTTCAGCTCGGGCGTCACCACAGCAGGTCGGGTCGTGATTCCGGCGAGCGCCGGAGATGGAGGAGAGTGTGAGACAGCCGCCTGAGCCTTGCGGAGAATCATCTTGCGGTGGCGGCGCCGCAGGTAGCTGCGCAGGCAGCAGCCTGGCTGCCTCATGCGCTGGCGCTCGCGGCCGAGAGCGCGTAGCCACTCGACGTAGTGGCTCAGCAGCGCGGCGCGGCGAGCGCTCGGTGAGCACGGTGAGCACGGCACGCTAGGGGAGCCTCCGAGGCGAGAGAATGCGGAAGCGGCGAGGGCCTCGTCAACCTGCGCCCACTCGGCAGCCGCCGCCGCTCGCTTCGCGGCGCGAGACGCACGCCGCCGCGCGAGCCGCTTCGCAAACGCACCGCGCCGCGTTGCCGGCGGTATCGAGGCGGGCAGCTCGCTCGCGCGGCCCATCCACTGGATGCACCACCGGGCCGAGATCGCGAGCACTGCGATGCACAAGATTCGCAAGATGAACCAGATGCACAAAATGTGGATGGCGATCTCCGCGGCACGATGGACCACGTGTGCGACAGCGGGAGCCTTGCTCGCCTCTCCGCCTGCCGCTGCCTCCTTCTCGTCCTCCCCCTCGTCGTCGAGCTTGAGGGCGTTGGCCTTGCCCATCGCCTTGAGAGCCTCGCGCACCGGCTCGAGCCCCTCGTTAAGGTCCTTTTGACGCAGCATTGCACTTGTCTCGGTCGGCTTTTTTGCGCGGCACAAGTTCACCCGCCGGGGGCACTCAAATTCAGCATCCAAAGCAGCCGTCATTTGTCTGTTGCCGCGCACGTTGCCGCGCGCGAGCACCGACGAAGTCGAGGTACTCCAGCCAGAGGCGAAGCGGTCTCGACTCGCCCAAGTTCTCGCTGCGAACGCTGACATGAGGCTGGAAGTCCCAATTTGGAAAGCTTTCATGTTAATACACACAACACGTAAGCAGCACACAGACACACCAAGCTGTGAAAACGTGCAGAAGATAGAAATATTTTCCCCATCTACAGTACTCACTACTCGGAGCGACTCGATTGCGCTGCGGCGGGCTCCAAAGCAATTCCGTTGTCAGCAGCAAGGAGTCGCGGTGTCCGTGTGCTTTCGGACATTTTGGCTTGCGAAATTCCTGTTGCGATGGAGGACCGTCGGGAGCCACTGAAAGACCTGGATGCTTGAACAGCGCACGTACTAAGTGCCAGTTTGATCCTCAGACGAGCATCTTTGGCACCCACCCCCCGACGAAACGCAGGGTCCGCGGACCGATCGATGAGGTGGTGGCGTTGCGCTGCGTCAGGTGGACTGACGAGCGGAAAGGCGAGCGGACCACTGACTTGCTGATGTTGTCAAAGAGGAGGCAGTTGCGCACGACGCCGACCCCCGATTTGATGTTCTCAGGGGAGTTGTCCTCCGCGAAGCCACCCCAGGACGCACACTCCATGCCATACGCCAAGCCCGTCCACGTGTTGACCCCGACGCAGCCGTAGCGCAGCCCAGCGAGGGCGTCCAAGACTGCAGGCTGGTGGTCCTTCTCGGTCTGCGGGTGGAGGAGCACGGTGACGCTCAGATTGCCAAAGATGTGCTCGTTGGCAAAGGGCACGGCGTGGCGCAGAAAGGCCTCCGGCTCGGCGGTGCCCTCGATCCTCACGATGGCGAGCACGGGCGCGAAGGCCTCGCGCGTGAGGGCATATTCGTCGGCGGCGCACGTGGCGCTGTCGAGCTCGATGAGGAGAAAGCCCGTCGGCGCTCCGAAGCGCGAGGCCGCATCCGCCGCGATGGCGGAGCTGTGAGGAGCTTCAATCTTTTCGGCCGTCGGGTAGGCCTGCTCGAATCGGGCGAATCGCTCGTGCAAGCCGGGGTAGTACGGGGGAGGCGCGTGGATCTGGCGCAGCGCCTCCTTGAGGCTCGTGACGAATTTCTCGGTTTGGGCCCACTCCTTGGGCAGGAGGAGGGCCGTGGGCGAGAGGCAGTTGCACGACGCGTTGGCGACCACGCTGTTGGCGAGCTGCCACGCGTGGTGCTCCAAGTCCGCAGTCGTCCACGCGTCGTCGGGCACCAGAATCCACGGCGTGACACAGCCGAGCTCGGAGCTGAAGGGCTTGGGAAGGAGAGGCTGCTTGGACGCCTTTCGAGTCGCCGTCTCCGGATCGGACGGCAGGCCCCACACCAGCGCGTCGTACGTGGCGCCACCTCCAGTCAGGTGCAGGCCGTCGACGTGAGGATGGTGGGCGAGGAGACGGCCGAGGTCACCGCCGCCCGTGATGGACGCGAAGGCGCCGTACTCCATCACGTCGGCGAAGAGCGTCTCGAGGAATGCGAGCTGGTGCTCGCGGAGCGGATGGTGCTTGAGCAGCACGGCCTCGCCGTGCACGAAGAGCTTGTCCATCACGTCGACCACTGTGAGGAACTCTTGGTTGCCCGCGCCGAGCACGAGGCAGAGCTTGGGAGACGACAATGGATCACAGAGCGTCCGGCCCTGAGTGGGCTCGCCCTTGGTCCATACCTCCGCCGTCCAACCCAGAGCCCCAAGCGGGTTGAGGTACTTGTCTCTCCACGTGCGTGGGAACGCTACCGATGCCGTGTGCCCCTGAGGCATCTGCTTGCTCACACAGGTCGGTGGCGTACCACTACTCACCACGGCAGATAGGCTTTCGATGAGGCGTGTGATCTCGCTACCAATGTTTGCGGCGATGATCATCGTCTCAGCCAGAATCTGCGCGCGTGCGACGCCTGCGCTCGGGTCAAAGCCCTGCACTTTGGAAGACTCCGTTGCCCATGCCAGGAAGTCGATAGACTTGGCGCGCTTGCGGAGACGCTGGAGGCACTTCAGGCGACCAGGGACTCCCAGTTCTTGCCACGTGCGCTTGCCTTCGTTGAGGCGCTCGAGTTTGGCCTCCACCTCGGGAGGCAGGGCAGTGGCGTTGGCGGGCATGACCAGCAGCGAGGTCAGGTCCACAAAGGCACCTTTCCAAGAATCTCGTGCTGAACTTTCCGAGAAATGACGAAATCGCACTTTCACTTTCGTGACGAGAAAAAGGATATCATCGTCCGAATCGCTCGAATCTTACTAAGCGCAGCGCGCGCGCTTCACGGCAGCTCCGCGAGGCGCAAAACTTGTGCCGCGCAAACATGTCGCTTCGAGGCTGTCGGCACGTGCGCGAGCCGTCGGCCGAGGCGCTGCGCGTCCTGCGATCGCAAGAGGCATGGTCGTGCCTCACGTGCGGCTCCACCGATGGCGTTTGGGTTTGCCTCACGTGCGGGCACGTTGGCTGTGGCCGCCGTGCCCAGCACCCCCTGCTTGGCGGCGGCCACGCTCTTCACCATCACTTCGCGTCGGGTGCGAGGCATGCTGTGTGCATGGATGCGTCCAGCCGCGCGGTGCACTGCCACGCGTGCGATGACTGGGTCATCGCCGAGCCGCCATGGCTCGCGCAGCTGCGGGCCGAGCCTCTTCCCGAGCCTCTTCCCGAGCCTCTCCCCGCGCCCGAGCCCGATCCACCGTCCTCGTCGTCAACGGTAGGCGTCCAGACGGTCGGCGTCGAGACGGTCGGCAAGCGTCCGACGCCGCGCGCGGCTGCTGGCCTCAAGAATCTCGGCAACACCTGCTACCTCAACGCGACCCTGCAGGCTCTCTCCCACCTCGAGGGCTTCCGTGCGTTCTTCCACGACTTCGTCAAGGGAGAGACGCGCACCGGCTCGATGACGCTCGGCGCGGTGGTCGTGGCGCGCCAATCGACGCCCGCGTGGAAGATGCAGGCCGAGTCGCAATCCCCGGAGCAGACTCTCGCCTCCGCCTTGCACGGCCTGCTGCGAGCATGCTGGAGTGGCCGCTATGCCGTCATCTCGCCGCACGCGCTCGTGCACGCCGTCTGGCGGCACACCGACCTCTTCGAGTCTCCGCAGCAGCACGATGCCCAGGAGTTCCTGGGCTACCTCCTCGGCCGCCTCTCTGACGAGCTCGCCATCCCAGCCTCGAGCGTCACGCCATTCGTCCTCCCGAGCGCCTTCAACATCGCCCCCCCTGGCCCCAGCAGCCCCAGCTGCTGGTCTGTGAACGTTCACAGCAGCCCCAGCTACTGGTCACTCATCTTTGGCGCGGCGGCCACCGAATCCACCGCCGCCACCCCCGCCACCGCCGCAGCCGCCGCGCCCGTCACGACGCCCGCGAAGGTTCCATCGCCCGTCACCTCGGATGGAACCTTCCCATCGCCCGTCGCCATCGCTCGTCTGGCTTCGGACGCGTCGCCTCGCTCGATCGTGAACGAGCTGTTTGGAGTGACCGTGCACCAGTGCGTGCGCTGCGACGGCTGCGGGCGCACGTTTCGTCAATCGCAGACCTCCGACGGCCTCGTCCTCTCGATGCCCGACACGGCGCCCGACACGGCGCCCGACACGGCGCCCGATCGGGCGAGATCGGGCGAGATGGGATCTGACGAGACGAGATCCGGCGAGATGCACGCGGGTGTGGCCTCAGTCTCGCTCCAGGACTGCTTTGCCGAGCTGCTCGCAGAGGAGAGGCTCGAGGGCGCCGAACAGTACCAGTGCGATGACTGCGGCGTCAAGCGTGACGCGACGCTGACTCGCTCGCTCGGCGCTCTGCCCTTCGCGCTCGTGCTCATGCTCTCCCGCACGCGCTTCTCGATGGCACGGGGACAGTACAAGGACGCACGACACGTGGCCTTTCCGGCGGTGCTGGAGCCGGACGCGATGATCGCTGCAATCGAGGACGAGCGCGCCATGAGGGCGCATGAGAGGCGTATCCAGGCGGCTACGGACGAATCGGACGCGAGGGCCGCTGCGGCACGCAAGGCGGAAGCCGCCATTCTCTCGGCCTCTATGTCCACGGCCGCCGCTTCAGCAACCAGCGCGGCTGGCGGCACCGGCGGCGCCAGCTGTTCTGGAGGGCCGCGGCTACTCGAGGCCACGTTGCATGTGAGCAGGAGGGGGAGGGTGGTGCTGCATCTGGTGCCACCGACTCCCGCCGCCGCCGCCGCAGCCGCAGCCGCAGCCGCCGCCGCCGCAGCCACCGCCGCCGCCGCCGCCGCCGCCGCGCCTCGGCCGCTCACAGGCGTGGTGCAGCGGTTGTCAGTGAATCTGACGCCTCCAGATCCAGATCCAGATCTGGATCTGGATCTGGCGCCTCCGCCGCCACTCAACAGTGGAGTGACCCACGAGCCACCAGGTGCCTCGATGGTGTTGCGCGCGGCATCGGATCTCGTTGGCTCCGTACCCGCCGCCGCCTCCGCCGCCGCAGCCGCCTCCGCCTCCGCCTCTGCCTCCGCCTCCGCCTCCCCCTCCCCCTCCGCCTCCGCCTCAGCCTCTGGCCGCCGGTACCGCCTCCGCTCGGTGGTCGTGCATTCGGGCCAATCGACGCACGTGGGCCATTACTATTGCTACGGCCACTACGCGCCCGGCACGGCGCCAGGCTCGGAGCAGCCTAGTCGAGAGCAGCGCGGCGCTCGATACGGCGCTTGGCGGCTGTACAATGACGCGCGCGTGTACACCGCGACCGAGCGCTCGGTGCTCGATGCGGAGGCGTTCGTGCTGTGCTATGAGCTCTGCGAGACAGGCGACGGCGGCAGGGCCGTCAAGCCGGAGGAGGAGGAGAGAGAGGAGGAGGAGGAGGAGGAGGAGGGGATCGAGGTGTGGCCGAGGGAGCTCGAGACGGCGCTCAGCTCCGGCGGCCTCGGCCGACGTGTCACAGCCGCGCTCGAGACGGCGCTCAGCTTCGGCGGCCTCGGCCGACGTGTCACAGCCGCGCTCGAGACGGCGCTCAGCTTCGGCGGCCTCGGCCGACGTGTCACGGCCGCGCTCGAGACGGCGCTCAGCTTCGGCGGCCTCGGCCGACGTGTCACGGCCGGCGACTGGGGCTACCGGCTCATCATCGGCGCCCTCGTCGCCGCCATCGCGGCCCTGGTGGCGCGCAAGGTCCTTGGCCTCACCTCCCTCTCCGATGCTGACGCTCTCATCATCGCAGGGCTCGAAGCGGTGCGCAGCGCGGCGAGCCGCGGTGCTCCACCGGCACCTGCAGCACCTGCGCCAATATTGTGAAGTAGTGAAGATCTGAACATACAATATTCCCTGGAACAGACGTGTAGCTGTAGGGATGGGCCCTTATACTACATGAAAAATAGTAGCCTTCCCTGTCACGGTCCAGAGAAATTGTTTGTCCTGTGAACAGAACGGCTACTCTTTCGCCTCTACTATACGCGCCTCGGGACCCGCGGCCTCGATGCACCGCACAAGCAGCTTGATGTTGCCCACGCTCCAAGGCACAAACACATTCAGCCCGTGGTTGGGCTCAAGGTCGACGAATCGTAGGCCCGGATGGCGCCAAAAGTCGTGCCCATTTGAGACGACGATGAGTTGTTCGGAGCCGACCGCGCGCGCGCAGTCGTGCACGTACTCCACCATGGACCTGCCGAGCCCCTTGTGCTCCTCGTTGCGGTCGACGGCGAGAAGCAGGAGCTCTGTGAAGTTGCGTTGGCTGGCGCTCGCACGCCGTGGCCGCTCAACGTGCCGGAAGCACGCTGCGACCACCACGCGGCAACCCGCTACCGTGCCGATGGCACAGCAGTAAGCCTCGCGCTCCTTGTGCGCGAGCGGCCGCCCCGAAAGGTGACAGTGCATCTCGCCCTTCGAGAAGCCGAGCAGCTTCGCGATGAGCTGCAGGTTGTCCTTCGTGAGCCTACTCGAGGCGAGGCGCGAAGCGAGCAAATCGCACGCCTTGCGCTTCGAGGTGTCGTCCAAGATGATCGTGAACTCGAGAGGTGCCAGCATCACACCGATGAGGTTCGGGTTTGAGGCGGGAATCCGCTGTGCGTGAACGAACCGTGACAAGCATGACAAGCAGCGAACGTAAACACGACGCATGTAAAAAGAGAAGAGAGAACTGTGATGAATGGCTGTGAACAGTCTTCACGTCTTCTTCGCGCCGGAAATCCATGTCAAAAAACCGTTCGCATACTCGTCGGCAAGATGCCGCCAGCGACGCTGCCAACGAACGCTTCGATCGACGCATCGCTCCGCTACATCTTCGTCTCCTACTGCTCGATCGGCGACGTAACCAACGTCGAGCATCTGGGCTCCGCCCGATTCTCGAAGCTCGTACGCGACGCCGGCCTGCTCGGGCCGCTGCTGACATCGACGGACGTGGACATCGTCTTCGTGCGCGCGAGCCAGTCAGTCGCCGGCCGGCAGCGCACCTCTCGCGTCGGAGGTGGTGCGCCAAGCACCAAGAAGACGCTCACGTACGGCCTGTTCCTCGCAGCGCTCTCCGACCTCGCCAACAAGCGCGCCACAGCTCGGAGCGGCAACAGCTCGGAGCACGCGCTGGTTTTGCTGCTGCTCGAGCACATGCTGCCCCTCGCGGCGCGCGGGCCGCCCGGTGGCTCCAGCGCGCACGGTGCGGCGCCGACCGACCGCGCGGACGGCGGCGCGATCGGCGAGGAGGAACTGCTCTCGCGCGCTGCGGTGCTCGAGGCTATCTTCGCGCACTACAGCAGCTCGGTGCGCCTCGCGCCCGCGGAGGCCGAGACCGAGGCCGCGCCCTTTTGGCAAACGCTCGGCCGCGAGCGCGCCTCGCTCGTGGCGCAGGGTGTCCGCGCCGCGCCGGACGATGAGCCAGCGCTGGCGGCGATGCGACCCAATGAGCCTCAGGCGCGCGGAAGCGCCGCCGTGATGGACTTGGCGGCGTGGCAGCGCTTCGGCGCGCACTTCGACATCTGCCCGACGCTCCTGTCCAAGGCAGAGCTCATGCGCCTCTTCCAGGCCGAGGCGGCCCGCGCGCCGCCCCAGGCGCTTCTGACCTTCCCCCAGTTCGCGCATGCCCTCGGCGCGACAGCAGCAGCTGCCTTCCCACCGCCTCTTGGCGTCAAGTCGTTTGACGACGGCGGCGCGAAGAGCGTGCGCGACCTGCTCGTGACGATGAAGGTCGACCAGGCCAAGGCCCTCGCCGAGCGGCTCGCCCTCACGGGGCGCAAGGTGTGCGGCTGTCAGATGGCCTCTGATGAGCTCTAACTGCCTCCCTTTCTGATGGCTTCTGATGAGCTCTGATGGCCCCTGATGGCCTCTGATGGCCTCTGATGAGCTCGAATTGCCTCCATGCTCATCAGGTGTGCGGCATCATCGACGCGCTTGCGAAAGATAAGACGCGCCCGCCGCTGCAGCCGCTACCGCCCTCGTACATAAAGGAGAACACTGCAGCGTCCTCGGCGCCGTCGCCGTCGGCGGCCGAGGCCGCCCGAGTGGAGGCTGTCCGCGCTGTACGCGGTCTCCAGCCGGTGCTCGCGGCTGCGGCAACCGAGGCGGCCGCAGCGGCGGCATCAAGCGCGGCGCATCAAGCGCAGCTGGCGGCGGATAGCGCGATAGCGAGCGTGCAGGCGGTCATGGAGGCTGCCTTAGAGAGCGGCGGCTGCATGAGTGCCACGGGGATCAGCCTCGCGGTCGAGGCGGCCGTTGACGCTGCCATGGAGCGGGCGGCGAAAGATATGGAGAGGGCGGCGAGAGCCGTGGCCAGCCAATCGCCCTCTACCCCCCACGAGGGCCGTTGCTCCACGTCGGCGGGGCTTCACACCTCTACCCCCCACGAGAGCCGTTGCTCCACGTCGGCGGGGCTTCACAAGGCGTCGAGCGCTGGCGTGCTCGTGAGCGGTGGAGCTGCAGCAGCCTCGCCCGCTGCCGTGGTGACCTCGCCGACGGCGCCCATGCCGTCCATGGGCCGCTCCTCCTCCGCCGCCTCGCTGCTCACCGACGGCGGCTCCAAAGAGCATATCCACCTTCTCGGAGTGCCGCCGCTCCGTCCCGTCACCGCCCTGTCGCCGCCCCGCTTTGCGCCGTCGCCGCCCAATGAGGCAAGGGCCGCCTCCTTCCCTTACCCGGGCGCTCCGCTCCACGGCGCCGCTAGCACGCCAGCACTGGTGCCCGCGGCAGCGCTCCACGGCGCCGCTAGCACGCCAGCGCTGGTGCCCGCGGCAGCGCTCCACGGCGCCGCTAGCACGCCAGCGCTGGTGCCCGCGACGGACGGCCGCGCTCCGGCGGGGCGCGCGTACGTGTTCAGCGGCTCGCCTCCTTCCGCAGGCCGCTCGCGCACCACGTACGCATCCCAGACGCACTACGCGGGCGGCGGCGGGAGCTCCCCGTTCCACAGAAGCATGGTCGCCTCCGCCTCCGCCCGCCTGCCCAGCTCCACCCAACCCAACTGCTCCCATCGCTCAACGGCTCTCGTCTCCCCACCGATGATCGGGAACACAGAGGACGTGATTGCCGCCAGCTCGGCCGCGGCCGACATTGCGAGCGCCGCGGCGGCGGCGGCCGAAGCGGCGGCCGCGGCGGCGAGTGCGGCGGTGGCCGATGTGGAAGCGATGCTGCGCGAGGGTCGAAAGTCCATTGAAGTGGAGACGCAGCTTCGGATGGAGGTGCTGCTGCAGCAGGCGCGCACCGCCGTGGAGGCATGTACAGCGCCGTCACCGCCAAAGCCGCCGCCGCCGCAGCAGCCGCAGCCGCAGCAGCAGCCGCAGACCGTCGAGGAGGACGCGCTCATCACAGCGCCCAACCTCGAAGCGCTCAGCCGAGCCAAATCGCAAGCGCGCGCGCGGGCAGAGGCACTCCAGAGGGAGACAGCGCTCGTCGAGGAGCGTGCACGTCTGCTCGCACTCCAGATGCGTTCCTCGAGCTCGGCCGCCTTGGATCAGGTGAGGGCCACTGATGACCCCTGATGACCCCTGATGACCACTGATGACCCCCGATGACCCCTGATGACCCCTGATGACCTCTGATGACTCCTCCTTGCTCCTCCTTGGATCAGGAGAGAGAGCTGCGCATCGTCGAGGCACGCTGTGCCGACGCAGCCAAGCGACGCGAGCACGCGGAGGCGGAGGCATTGGAGGCCGAGCAGCACGCTGCCGCCGCGCGCCTGCGTCGCGAGCGCACCGTGTACGCGGAGGCAGAGGCGGCTCAGGCGAATGTGGCCGCGCTCGCGGAGATGCGACGGCGCTCGGCCACAGCCGTGGCGGCCAAGGAGGCCTTGGAGGCGGAGACGAGGCGTTCGGAGGCTGAGGCTGCCCTCGCGGCGGCCGAGGCGCGCCACGCGGCCGCCGAGGCGGCGGCTGTCTCTGCGGAGCGGGATGAGGAGGTGATGAAGCTGCGGACGGCCGAGGAGGCGGCGGCGGCCGAGACGGCGGCGGCTGCGCACCGACTTCTCGAGGCCGAGGCGCATCTGCATGCGGCACTCGCCGCCGCAGAGCTGGCCCAGCGAGAGAGGGAGGCGGCTGACGTGGCGGCGGAGCGGCACGCTGCCCTCGCCGCCCTTACCGCCCAGCACACGCAGCTCTCGGCGGCCCTAGCAGAGCGACGTGAGAACAAGCACGCGCAGCGCGAGGCGATCGTTCAGATGGAGTCACGCCTGCGCTCCACGGCCTCCAAGATTGACGAAACCAGCCACTTGATCTTCCAGCTGGATGCGATCAACGCAACGGAGCAGGCGCGCCTAACCCTAACCCGACCCTTACCTAACCCTCACCCTCACCCTCACCCTCACCCTCACCCTCACCCTAACGCGATCAACACTACGGAGCAGGCACGCCTCGAGGCGCTGCGTGAGCAGCTGCAGGCCGCCGCCGCGCAGAACAAGCGGCAGCTCGCCACGACGCTCCGTGGCGTGCAGCTGCTGCGAGGGCCGAGTGGCCCCGATCCGAAGCTGCTCGCGATGAGCCAGCTGCACGTGCTCGGCGAGGTGCTCAGCTCGGCGCGCCATTGATGACCCCTGATGACCTCCGATGGCCCCTGATGGCACAACTTATGACCCCTGAGCTCGGAAAGGTGCTCAGCGCCACTGATGGCCTCCGAGCACCACTGATTTCCATCGAGCGTCATTGAGTGCCGATCGCCATCGAATGCCTCCCTCGAGTCCACTGAGTGCCACCGATCGGCATCGAATGCCATCGAGTCCGCTGAGTGCCACCGATTGCCTCCCTCATCAGGTGCTCACCGCCCTCTTCGAGCGGTTGCATACGCGCGACGCGGAGGCTGCCGCCCGCGAGGACGCGCTCATCGAGCTGCTGCGCGAGCACGGCGCATCGCTGCCCGCGGTGCTCGGAGCCGCGCCGCCCGCGCGCGCCGACTACCCGCAGCAATTCCCTCAGCCCGAAGCCGAGCCTGCCTTTGCTGCTGACTGAGAACCCACGCGGCGCAGCGCGCGCGCAGCTGTCTCTCGCAACGTGCCTTGAGGGGCGACACAGCGCCAGGCGAACTTCAAACACGCTGACGGCTTTAGACAAAGTTTGGGCTCGACGTGTATTGCCCTGCAGCCGTTGGTTATATGCAGCCGTTGCGTTGGGTGTATGGTGCAGCTGAGTTACGTTGGTTGGGGGGTGCATCTCTCCTGCATCGTGCGCAAGTGAAACTAAAGAAACTAAATTCCCGCGTGTGACTAATTCCCACGTCCCAGTGGACTCAGACATTATACTCTATCTTCTTCGAGATTTCCTTAAATTTACGCCGTGAATGTGTTGCCTGCGCCGCGTTGACACCCTTCTTGCGGTCATCGAAATCGTCACTATCAGCCGCCAATCGTAACTGTTGTGTGGACAGCTCAGGTGCGTTGCCCTTCACCTTCGCCCTTTCAGCCAGAACGCGTTCATAATTGACTTTGGATATGTCACGCACGATCTTGTTGAACGGATTGAAGGTGCCGAACGCCGCCTCGATCACCGCCAACAGCCTCTCCTGGTCGTTCGGGTCGAAGGTCTCCGCCTTGCCCGCGTCAAACTTCAGAAGCCCTAGCTCGAAGTCCTTAGAGACCTCCTCAGCCTTGTCCTTAGAGGTCAGCGACATCACTCGCATTCTATCGTGCACTATCGGTGTCAATTGCACGAAGACAAAGAGCTCAATCACGCACCACAGCCGAGACGCGTACGTGGGCCCCGCGAGCACGAGGAGCTGCTTGCAGCCCGAGATGAAGACGGGTAGCCCCGCGAGGCTCGCTTGGATGTCTCTCTGGTCC
>Ga0180441_101443_pt1 | contig 14592 bp, 6 predicted proteins | sample ChrtobMetaP5_8mM_FD_120633 | JGI IMG/M metagenome (GOLD analysis project Ga0180441, IMG submission 120633) | Chrysochromulina tobin associated microbial communities from unialgal haptophyte culture, Seattle, Washington, USA - P5_8mM MetaG | ecosystem: Host-associated > Algae > Haptophytes >...
GATAGGTCGGCCACGCTCAGGCTGTCGGCCGCGCGCTGCGAGGTCGCCGATATGAACGAGTTCATGGAAGGCGACGCGCCGGCTTTTTCGCTCGCAAGCCGTGACAATCGGCCACGCTCAGGCGTGTCGGCCCTGCGCAGAGCGACGGGCGCGGACATTTTTCACAACGCGTTCACAGCGGATCCCTTCAACAGGTAGACCTCACAACCTTTTTTGTCACCCATAGTGAAGACGGGCGGGAGAGCCTGCCTCACTCGTAGAACAGCATGCGGCGCACCGAACGCCCCGCAAGAGGCGGCGGCGGCTCGCTTAGGAACGGGACCACCGTGCTCCGCGCCGCCGGGGCGCTCGTGCGCGCGGTCGCGCCGGGCGGCACGGCCATGGCTGCGGGCGGCGTACACTGGGAGGAGTCGGCGCTGCTGCTGGCCGCCCACGCCTCGAACTGCTCGTCGAGGCGCGCCGTCTCGGGCGCACCGCCATCGTCCGTATTTGGATCTGTCTCGGACGAGAATGACGAACCCGCCGCCACCGAGGACGTTTGGCTCCTCGAGGCGCGGCGCACGCTCGCGCTCATCTCGGCGCTTGCCATCTCCAGACCACTCGAGCTGCGCCCTGCGCTCATCTCGGCGCTTGCCCAGAGGACGAACTGGTCGTCGAGCGCCGAGATGAGCGCGGTGGCTGGCGGCTCGAGCTCCGCCAACGGCGCGTCGTCGTGAGCGTCGTCGTCGTCGTTGGTGACGGGCGCCACCGACGCGCGCCCTGTGTCGAGCCACGTGGTCGCACTGCTGCGCTGCCGGGCGGAGGGGGCGGTGAAGGCGGCGGGGGCGAGTGCGGCGGGGGCGAGTGCGGCGGCGCGGGGTGGGGTGGCGGCGGCGACGCGCGGGGATGGGCGAGTCGGCTCTTCACAGCTCGTGTACACCACGGCCGTATAGCCCACGGCCGCGTCGCAACTTCGCACCACGCGCGTTGGGGCCTCGCCGTAGAAGCCGCCGCCCGAGAAGCTTCCACGTGACGCCGAGAGCGGCGCCGAGAGCGGCGCTGGGAGCGGCGTTGGCGGCAACGGTGCCATCGAAGGTGTGAACGGTGCCATCGAAGGCGTGAGAGCAAAAGGCCGTAAGGGAAGTGGGAGCGGCGGCGGCGGCGCGTGCGCACGTGCAAACGCACGCGCGACCCATGAGGGCCGCAGCACGGCAGCGGGCGCGTCGGCGGTTGGAGGGGCGACGGTGGAGGGCGGGTAGCTTGCTCGCGAGGAGGCGTCGGCGGTCGCAGAGGTGGCCGCGGCGGTGGAGGGCGGGTAGCGTGCCGGCCGCAGCGCCGTCGTGAGCACCGGCATCGAGGTGGCGGCAGCTGTGGGGAGCTGTGGAGGACGACTCGGGAAGGTCGTCAATGGTGAGTGTGTCGCCCTCGCCGCCGGCGCAGGGGGCAGGGGCGGAGGCAAGGGAGGTGTGGCGGAACGGCCGGGCGTCAGCGCTGGAGGCGCGCCCGACACGGCGCTGACGCGAGCGGCCGCCGACGCTGCCAGGGCGAGCTCAATTTCGTCAGTATCGAGTTCGTCGGTCTCTGCCTCGGGGGCCTCGGGGGCAACCGACTCGTCTTCTGTGGAAGACCAGACACTCGGATGCCGCCACGGCCGATCCCCATCCGCCTCCATCGCCGTCGCCGCTGCCACCACCTCCTCTGCCGCAGCTGCCGCCTCCCGCTCCTCCTCCTCCTCGCCCTCGTCCTCGTCGTCGTCCTCACCCTCGCCCTCGCCCTCGCCCTCGCCCTCGTCGTCCTCGTCCTCGTCCTCGTCCTCGTCCTCTTCCACGTCGTCCGTGGGCTCCTCCGCGCTCGGCTCGGCGCTCCGAAACAGGCAGGTGGCGCTCGGCACGGCGCCCAACGGCCGCCCGGATTGCGACCAGACGGCTGCCGCCGCCTCCGTGGCCGCCGCCTGCAGCCTCCCCCGCACCGCAGCGCTTTCCCGCGCCGCACACGCCGCGGCCGACGGCACGCCCCCCACCCTCATCCATCGGCGGCTGGCCGCCGCGCGCCGCATCGCTACCAGAGCTGTTGAGAGGACGTGATCGACGAATGCCTGACGGCCACGCACTAGCAAACTCCTGTGGTAGGCACGCTCGCGACAGCGCTCGCGCCAGACGGGCCACGCGGCGCGCCGTTGGCGGCGCGCGCCCTCGGCCACCGCCATCGAGAGCACCGTCAGCGCGCGCACGTGGCGCTGCCACGCATGCATCGCTTGCCGTTTCGCGCGTGCTGCCCAGTGCGCCACCGCCGGCACCGTCCGCAGCCGGGACTGCATCAGACGCTCAACCGTCGCCCGAAGCAGCGCCCGAAGCACCTCCCGTGCGGCGTGCCGCCGCCAGCGCACCGTCACGGCGCGAGCAGCGCATACGCGCCCGGTGTGCGCGAGGGCGCCGTCGAGGAGCCGGCTGAAGCCACACCGCTTCCGGGTGGACGCATAGAGGGCTTCCCCTCGTCGCCCCATCGTCGCCTCCGCCCCGGCAGCTGAAAGCGCCCGGATCGCACGCGCCATTCGCCCCTCGAGGCTGTGGGAAAGTGCAAGCCGCAACGCCTGCCGCTGCCGGCCCTCGAGTGTCGCCGCGAGCTGCCACTGCGCCAGTGTTTCGATCACGACGCGCCTCGCACGTCGGCCCTCGAGCGCCGTCCCGGCAGCCAACGCGCCGTTGCCCACGGCAAGCACACGCCAACGGCGCAAGGCTTCGGTGCGTTGGTGTGAATGGCGCTGCATAAGGGCGGCGAGGGCGCGCTGACGGAGGGCGTGCACGGTTGCATTCTCAGCCGCCGCCAGGGTGGCCTTGTCGAAGAAGGCTCGCAGAAGCCGTGCGCGCCACCGACGATGCCCGGCGGCGGCGGCGGAACAGCTCTGGCACGCCTCGGTGGAGGCCGTGAGGAGGGCCCGCCAAGCGCCGTGCAAGGCGCCTCGCACGGCGTCCCTCCATAGCTGCGTGCGGCGCGAGGACGTGGCCGCCCGCCGCAGCGCCTGCCGCCGCCATGCATGCAATTCGAGAGAAGCTCGGAGTACCCTCGCCGCCGCGCCGCGCGCTGTCGCGAGCACCACCCCTCGGAGCCAGCGCCGCACTCCGTCGCGCATGCAAATGGCGATGGCGAGCGACCGAAGCCGCGTCGAGCGCCGCCAACGCTGCACTCGCTGTCGCCAGCATCGGAGTGCTTGCTTCTGGAGCGCGCGTGTGTCGGCGGCGCGGGCGCTCACCTCGGCGCGTGCCCAACCGTGCCAGGCCCGCAGCAGCACCCGCGTGTGCGCGCGCGCATGGCAACGGTCGGCGAGGCGCGAAGCACGGCGTACGTGCTCGAGCACGCAGCCGCTGCTCAGCGCACCACGATGGGCCCCACACGCCCCCTCGGCGTCGGCATCGTACGCGGCGCCACTTGCCGAAACCGCCGCCGCCGCGGCGCCGGCGGCGGCGGCGCCTTCCCATGGGGGAGGCGCAGCGACCATAGCCCAGGCGCAGCCGCCAGCGCTCATACTGACGCTGCCCGGTACAGCGCTCGAACTGACGCTGCCCGGTACAGCGCTCATACTGACATTGCCCGGTACAGCGCTCGAACTGACGCTGCCTGGCACAGCGCTCGAACTGACGCTGCCCGGCACAGCGCTTGAACGGCCACGGCTGCGGCGCCACTGCCGAAGCTCGCGCTGCATGCGCCATAGGGACACACGCTGCACGACCGTCCGCCACACCGAAAGGGCGACGCCGAGCGCGCGCCGCCCTTCACAGCGAACCGCGAGGGCTCGATGCCACCGCACCAGCTTCAAGGTGCATGTGCGCGCTCGCCATTGGGAGAGCGCGTGAGCGAGTCGGGGCCGGCGCAGCGGGTGCTGAAGCAGTCGACAAAAGGAGCGTGGGCGGCGAGGCGAGGTGAAGGCGCCGTCGTGGGCGGCGGCGGCAGCGCGCGCGCGCCATGCGCCGAAAGCGAGCGCCACCTTGGCGGCCATCGCAACGTGCCGAGGTGCCCATTGCAGCGCGTGCGGGTCGCGAAGCACGCGCAGAGGCGTGAAGCGTGCGACGGCTGCGAGGCGATCGGCATGGATGGCATCCTCGTGCCAGCGCCTTGCCACCCTCTGCCAGCGCCACCAGCGCGTCGCGAGGACGTACCGCCGACTCCCGGCAAGGTGGCATTCGAGGCGCAGCGCGAGGACATATGCTGCCACCGCTCCCTCGTGCAGCCGAGTCCACGCGGGCCACAGCCGCAGGCGCCGCGAGGCCGCTGCCAGGGCCGCCGCTCGCGCGACCGCCGAGGGGCGGCCTACTGCGGCAAGAGACGAGCCGAGGCGTGCGTCAGCAGGGGCGCCGCCGCCGCCGCCGCCGCCGCCACGACGACATAGGCAGGAGCGCCATCGTGAGCGCCAGCGTGAGAGCGCCGCACGCGCCGCCAGCCGCCCTCTCTGTGCGAGCGCCACGCCCGCCATGCGCTTCTGCGACGCACTCTCAGCCGCCCACTTGCCCAGCCGAGCCGCGAGCTGACGAGACCTTCGCGCGCTGCAGTGGAGCGATGCATGCGCTGAAAGCAGGCGACGCTCGCGACGGCGCGTGCCTCCCGCATCGAGCACCGCCCATCCGCGCCCGACGCGCCGCCTCTGCGCATGCACCTGCCCCAGCTGCAGTTGCAATCCCTCCGCCTGCGACTCCGCCGCCGCGCGCTCGAGAGCAACCATCACCGCCCGGCCTTCCAGTAGCCAGCGCCGCTCGGCAAGGATGGCGGCGGCGGCGCGCATATAGGAGCGCGTCCAGCAGGCGCTCGTGAGCGCAATCAGCGCGGCGCGCACGCGGAACCGATTCGCCAGCGCCCACTGCCACTGCTTGGACGCCCCCCAGCTGGCCGCCGCCCGCCAGCGCGCCAGCGCCTCGGCCAGGGCGGGCAGCATCGCCAGTGGAGGCGGCGGTGGCATCGGCGCCGAGGGCAGTACGAGTGGCTGAGCCAGCCAGCGGCGCTGGCGCCTCCTCTGACGGCGGGCGGCCGCTTGAGCCGCGCAGCCGAGCCGCAGGCGGGCAAAGGAGGAGCGCAGGTGCGCGAGGCTCGCCTCACGCCGGGCGTCGGCGGCGAGAGTTCGGCGATGGGTGGCGTCACGAAGCCGACGCAAGCTAGTTAATACCGTGGCACGGCATGCGTCGCGCGTCGCACGACGCGCGTCGCGAGCCACCCGCTTCCACACACGCAGCGCTGCCTCGGCACCGCCGTGCCTCCAGTGGGCGAGGATGCGCCGCAGCCTGCGCTCGAGCGCGGGACGGCTCGTCTCGAGGCCCGTGCGCTGGCGGAGGAGCAAGGACTTTGTGAGCGAGATCGACCAACTCACCGCGTCGAGCGAGCGATTCACCTCGAGCGAGGTGGGCGCCTCCGAGCGCCTCTGAAGAGTGAGCATGCGATGCGCCCCGCTATTCGCGCCTTTGTCAAGTCACGTCAGTAGTCTTGGCGGCGGGGGACGAACTCGAAGTTGATGAGGCGACGCCACCGAATCCTAGTCTTGTTTGAACTACATGTAACACACGGTGTGAAATGAATTGACTCAGTGTGTGATTTCTAACACTTCACATGCAAGCCCGGCCGCGAGCCTCAACCGGGTTCTCCACTTTGCACCCGTCGTGCTCTCGTGAGCTGCAGCCCAGTGCAGCCCAGTGCACAGCCCAGGGCGATGCATCGTTCGATGCGTGCTCTACTACTGGCCTTTGCCGCAATCAATGATTGCACGGCAATACGGCTGCATAACGTGCCTCTCGATGGAAACTGCCTCTTCTCCGCCGTGGCACTCTCGGCAGCACTCGTTGACTACCAGCCGGCCCAAGCACGGGCGAGGGCTGTTCGCACGGCGGCGGCACGGCTGCGGGCCGAGGCGCTGGATCTCTTGTGTCCTAGAGGAGAGCCAGATCCAGATTTGATGTTCGGGGAGCTTCCGGCTGAGCTCGTTATTGAGCCCATCGGCCATGAGAGCACCGCTGAATACTGCCAGAGGATGCGACGAGATGGCGAGTGGGGCTCGGTGGCCGAGGTGCTCGCATTGACACGGGTCTTGAATCGACCGATACACGTCTTTAAGTCGTTTGGACCGATGGGCGAGGCGGAAATCTACGGTGAGCACGAGCGCCTGCGACCGCTCAGCATCTTCTACGACAGTGGTGCCAACCACTATCAAGCAGTGACAGTCGACGACCTCGACAAGTCAAAGGTGGAGTTATAGGACTCAGGGCGACACAATTCATGATCTTCGTTTCGAGGGTGACTGTGACGGGCGCCGATGATGGTTCGTCGGAATCCGGAACTAACGCATGTTATACGTTCGGTTCACACAGTAGTACACACACACAAACCGGTGCCACACACACCCGCGACACGCTTGACGGCCGACGGGGATGCGGGCCGCCGGCGACGCGAGAGCGCGCACCGATCGGCCATCGGGCCACGCGCATTTGAAGTTCGACGTCCTGGGGCTGGGGGGGGGCTCTCATGCGTGTTGCCACGAATCAAACCCGGTGAGCGGGCGGGCGGCTTGCAAAGTGGATCCCATCGCCGATGGGTCGACGCGGCACGGGGAGCAGCTGGCTCAACAACGTGGATCGCCCCACGCCAAAGACCTCCCTCATGTTTTGGATCCAGCCCAGATCGAAGTCCGTCTCAGGCGGCGTCCGACAACTCTCGATGTGCGTGAGGCCACGACACAGGTTGCCCCAGTGTGCGACGAGAAGTGCCGTCGTAAGCGCCAGGGTGAGCGCGCTCGTCACGAAGAGGAAATTGATCTCGGAGGTGCCGTTCGGCAGGGCGACGAGAACAGGGTAGAGGTAGGTAAAGATAGGACTCGCCTGGTTCCACGGCGCGGAGGCCATCGGCGCCAGGCCGTGCGGCATGGGGCCGCCGTTGATGGCAACGGCGGCGGCCGTTAGCGAACGGGTCGCATTATTGGCGCTGGCACTGGCAGCGGCAGCGGCGGTGGCGGCGGCGGCGGTGGAGATCCTGGCGGCCCTCTCAGCCATCGTCGCACGCACGTTGGCGATGAGCACCCAGCCGGCGCCGAGGGCGACGTAGAGCGTCGCGGCAAAGAGGTAGACGAGCAGTCGGAGGAAGTAGTGATGGTTCGCGTGCCCGACGCAAGTGTTGAGGAATGCGCAATGATGGTCCATCCGTTTGACGACTCGCTGGCAGGTTCTGCAGTAGTGAGCGCGTGGAGGCATCGAGAGTCCGGTCACCGCGCACTGCCGCCAGCCGCGCAGCGGGAGGCTGCCCCGCTCAGCGACAAGCGCCGCCAGTCCGCCGGAGATGACCGAAGGCCCAAGCTCGAGCCGGCTACCATATTTGGAAGGCGACTCAGGGCCTGTAACTCCTCCGCCGCCGCCGCCTTCACGGCCGCCGCCTTCACCGCCACCGCCGCCGCCGCCGCCGCCACCACCTTGCATGCGCAGCGGGCAGCACTCGCTCAGCACAAAGTTGGCAGGGCTACTCCCCGCCAGCACCGCCGCGCAATAGTTAAAGACGACCCCCGAGGACAGGATGATCGTCAGGCCCACATGGAACGCAGTCGTCCAAGGGCCAGCTGCATCGATGAGCCGTGGCAACAGATGGCCCACGCCCACGACGATGATGGCGCCGATGAGCGCGGCCGCAACCGTAGCGGTCTTGCGGCCGTGATTCTTGGAGAGCCGTCGGCACGCTCCGCGGAACACGCAGCCGGAGAAGGCGCGGTCAGGGATCGGCTCCTTGCCATTGAGAGCCCCGCAAGCGCCACACGAGAAAAAGGCGGCGCCCGGATCGCGCAATGAAGTGCCGCACGCCCAACAGCGCGTCAGCCCCTCGTGGTACTGCGAACGGCCGCATGCCTGCCCGGGCGTCGATCGCTGCTGTACGGACGCCGCACTGGTTCGCTGGCGTGGGGAGCACGGCGTGAACACGTCGGGGATATCGCCGCCGTCGTACTTGCGGCGCAGCTCGGTCTGCGTCAAGGCGCTATCGTTCGTCTGCGAAAGCAGCTGCGCCATCTTCTCCTTCATGCGGTCATCGAGGCCCATTGTGATTCGGCGACGACGCGGAGTTGCAGCGTGGGCGAGATTTCGAAAAAGCCGTGAGAAAACTGAGAAAACTGCACAAGTCCGCGCGAAATACATGCACTTCGCCGCATCCTTAAGATTGACCTCTGAGCCAATTAGTCGGACTTTTTTTGCAAGGTTTCGTCACAAAGTTAGGTTTCTAAAACGGCGCAGCAAACCGTGCCATGTCCGCGGCGGCGCTTGGCGAAAGCGCCCCTGGCGAAGGCACGCCGGTGCTCGAGCCTTCTGCCGAGCCGGCTTTAGCGGTGCGCATCGGCGACGGTGACCAAGCCATCCTGCAAGCGGAAACCATCTTGGTCGGCCGCAATGACTTCAAGGACTTCAACAGACGCTGCAGCAGGGAGCAACTTGAAATTACTGGGCTGCTGGATCCACCTGGACAAGTGAAGACTGTCGGCAAGAAAACGTCGTGGATCACAGGGCCCGGATGCTCCGAGGATGAGGCAAAGCCACTGCCCCCGGGTGCCACGAGTACGATCTGTATCGGTACCAGGTTGTGGTGCATCAAGGACAAGGCGACGGGCCGGCTGTGCATGCCAGTGAGCATCGTGGGCGCCCCTGTGCCCGTGCCTATGACGATCGATACTGCTCCTCTCAATGCGACGATGGGCTGTAACACTCGGGCCACAATGGCAGCATCATCGCCATTTCCGATTGCAACAGTCTCGCCGTTTCCGATGGCAGCTACCTCGCCGTTTTCGATGGCAAGCGAGCACGCGCGGCTCTTCTCACGCCCCTGCCGTCCAACGTGGATCACACCCGTGGCATGCGGCCTGGGTAACCCTCAGCTCGAGCAGCTCAAGCAAGCATCATCTACCCTGGCTCCTCAGCTCGAGCAGCTCGAGCAGCTCAAGCAAGCATCATCTACCCTGGCTCCTCAGCTCGAGCAGCTCAAGCAAGCATCATCTACCCTTGCCCCTCAGCTCGAGCAGCTCAAGCAAGCATCATCTACCCTTGACCCTCAGCTCGAGCAGCTCGAGCAAGCATCATCTACCCTTGCTCCTCAGCTCGAGCAGCTCAAGCAAGCATCATCTACCCTTGCTCCTCAGCTCGAGCAGCTCGAGCAAGCATCATCTACCCTTGCTCCTCCCTTCCAGAGGGCCAACGGAGAGGAGGAAAACGAGGAGTTGGACGACATCGAGGACGAGGATGAGTTGGATGAGGAGGAGGACGAGGGGGTAGAGGTGAAGATCGAGGATGGCGAGGAGGACGAGATGGAGGTGGAGGAGGTCGATGAGGACGAAGACGACGATTCTCCGGCTGATTCTTCGGCCGATCCGATCGGATCTGACGCGGCGCATGGACGGCGGGCGATCATCACACAGCCTGCCAAGAGGCAAAAAGTGGAAGAGGCGGCGCAAGCACCGATGCAAGCGACGGAGACAGGCGGGGCGCCATTCATCACCTTGGCTGGAGGGTACATGCTCATTCTGAGCTCGCAGAGCAATACGGGCTACAAGGGCGTCTGCTATTCCCCCAAGAGTTGTCGCAGCAGGCCATTCCAGATGCGCTATTACAAGAATGGCAAGTCTTATTTCGAATTTCACAAGACGGCCGTCGAAGCCGCGATCGCCTACGCTCGCCATGTGAGAGGCGAAGGTGCGCAGCACGAGCAGGACGGGGAGGACGAGGAGGACGAGGAGGACGAGGAGGCGGAGGGGGCGGAGGGGGCGGAGGAGGCGGCTGGGGGAGATGAGGAAGGGCCATTCATCACTGAGGCGGGAGGGTACAAGCTCATTCTGAGCTCGCAAAGCAATACGGGCTACAAAGGCGTCTGCTATACCCCAAAGCGCCGCACCAAGCCATTCCAGATGGGCTATTACAAGAAAGGCAAGTCTTATTTCGGACGCTACCAGACGGCTGTTGAAGCCGCCATTGCCTACGCCCGCCATGTGGGAGATGGAGGTGCGCAGGAGGAGGAGGAGGCGGAGGAGGAGGAGGAGGCGGAGGAGGCGGAGGAGGAGGTGATGGTGGGCGAAGGAGATGAGGACGGGCCGTTTATCACTGAGGAGGGAGGGTACAAGCTCATTCTGAGCTCGCAGAGCAATACGGGCTACAAGGGCGTCTGCTATTCCCCCAAGATTTGTCGCAGCAGGCCTTTCAGGTTGACCTATTTCAAGAATGGCAAGTCTTATATGGAACTCCACATGACGGCCGTCGAAGCCGCCATCGCCTACGCTCGCCATGTGGAAGCCAAAAGCGCGCAGCGCGAGCAGGACGAGGGCGAAGAGGAGGAGGAGGCGGACAACAACGAGTTGGAGGGAGATGAGGAAGGGCCGTTTATCACCGAGGCGGGAGGATACACGCTCATTCTGAGCTCGCGGAGCAATACGGGCTATATGGGAGTGTGCTATCGACCGAAGCGCCGCACCAAGCCCTTCCAGATGCGAATTTCTAAGAATGGCCAGTCTTATTTCGAATACTACAAGACGGCCGTCGAAGCCGCCATCGCCTACGCTCGCCATGTGGGAGATGGAGGTGCGCAGGAGGAGGAGGAGGCGGAGGAGGCGGAGGAGGCGGAGGAGGCGGAGGAGGAGGTGATGGTGGGCGAAGGAGATGAGGACGGGCCGTTTATCACTGAGGCGGGAGGGTACAAGCTTATTCTGAGCTCGCAGAGCAATACGGGCTACAAGGGCGTCAGCTTTGTCCGTAAGGCGAATGCCAGCAAGCCATTCCAGATGAACCATACCAAGAATGGCAAGTCTTATTTCGAATTCCACAAGACGGCCGTCGAAGCCGCGATCGCCTACGCTCGTCATGTGAGAGGCGAAGGTGAGCAGTGCGAGCAGGAGGAGGAGGAGGAGGAGGAGGAGGCGGAGGAGGAGGAGGAGGCGGTGGAGGGGGAGGAAGGGGGAGATGAGGAAGGGCCATTCATCACTGAGGCTGGAGGGTACAAGCTCATTCTGAGCTCGCGGAGCAATACGGACTACAGGAACGTCTGCTATAACCCCAAGGGGGGCCGCACCAAGCCCTTCCAGATGAGCTATTTCAAGAATGGCAAGTCTTATTTTAGTTTCTACCAGACGGCCGTCGAAGCCGCCATCGCCTACGCTCGTCATGTGGGAGATGAACGTGCGCATCGTGAGCAGGAGGAGGACGACGAGGTGGAGGTGGAGGAGGAGGAGGAGGCGGTGGAGGGGGAGGAGGGGGTGGGAGATGAGGACGGGCCACTTATCACCGAGGCCGGAGGGTATAGGCTCATTCTGAGCTCGCGGAGCAATACGGGCTACAAGGGCGTCTCCTATTCCCCAAAGAGTTGTCGCAGCAGGCCATTCCGGATGACCTATTTCACGAATGGCAAGTCTCGTATTCGCGAACTCTACCAGACGGCCGTCGAAGCCGCCATCGCCTATGCTCGCCATGTGGGAGGCAAAGGTGCGGATTGCGAGCAGCAGGAGGAGGCGGCGGAGGACGACGACGAGGAGGACGACAACGAGGCGGAGGAGGAGGAGGACGACGAGGTGGAGGAGGCGGAGGTGGAGGAGGTTGAGGAGGAGGCCAAGGGAGATGAGGACGGGCCGTTTATCACCGAGGCTGGAGGGTACAAGCTCATTCTGAGCTCGCAGAGCAATACGGGCTACAAGGGCGTCTCCTATTCCCCCAAGAGTTGTCGCAGCAGGCCATTCCATATGCGCTATTACAAGAATGGCAAACGTTCCTCCGAATACCACAAGACGGCTGTCGAAGCCGCCATCGCCTACGCTCGCCGTGTGGGAGATGGAGGTGCGCAGGAGGAGGAGGAGGCGGAGGAGGCGGAGGAGGCGGAGGAGGCGGAGGAGGCGGAGGAGGAGGTGATGGTGGGCGAAGGAGATGAGGACGGGCCGTTTATCCCAGTGGCGGGAGGGTACAAGCTCACTCTGAGCTCGCGGAGCAATACGGGCTACAAGGGCGTCAGCTATACCCCAAAGTGTTCCGTAGCCGGCTACAAGGGAGTCCGCACCAAGCCATTCCAGATGTTTTACTTCAAGAATGGCAAGCAACGTTCCGAATACCACAAGACGGCCGTCGAAGCCGCCATCGCCTACGCTCGCCAGACGGGAGCCATTCGGGCCAGGGAAGTGCCCCCCGCAGCAGTACATCCTCCAGCGGCACCGACGCCATCTGGGCCATCGGGGGCAGCACCGCCTGAGAGAGCACCTTCCACAGCGTCCATGATCCGCACCCCGCCACCACCGCCTCTGCCGCCGCCACCACCTCCGCCGCCGCCGCCGCCGCCTCCGCCGCCTCGGCCAGCATCAGCCGCAGCGTTGCTGGAGGAGGGGATGGAGGGCGTGCGTGCCTTTTTGGGCGGGGTCAGGCTGGGCGAGTACGCGGAGGCGTTTGAGGAGCAGGGGTACGACGACCTGCCCTGGCTGAGCAGGCTGGGGGACGATCTCCTCAGGGAGATCTGCGACTCGTTGGGCATGAAGCCGGGCCATGCGATGAAGTTTGTGATGAAATTGCGCGAGCCCCCGTTGTAATAACGTAGTGAAGCGTTTGAGGCGCGTAAAAGGTTGGCGGCGTACCCGATCCCGAACATGGGTTGTATTCTATACTATGAACTATCGTAGTATATACAATTTGGTAGTACCATCCTATATACCCTCGCTGGGGAGCTGTAGCAGCTCGTACTGGGGCCGTGGGGCCGTATTGTAGTATATCTTCTGTGTGTCGCGGTGCGTGATCCCTTTTTATATTTTTTTAGATCTCAGCTGTGTGCGCTAGTTAGAAGTTTTTCGGTTTCATCTCGAGCAACTACTCTTTTCCGCGACGCGAACTACAACTCTCTCGCTTCGACCATCATCGATCCCTCGGATCGCGTCGCGACGCAACATGGTCTATGTCCCGCTCGGGTCCGCGACGGGTAGCATGTACCATGGAGTGGCCATGGGCGACCACGAGGCATTGTCATACGCGACGTATGACAGGCCCACGTATGACCGGCTCGTGGCACCCGTGCAACGTTTGCCACGCATTTCATCATGGATTGGTAACGACTCCTCAAACTACCCATGGATTGGCACTGAGGAATTTGAGTGGCGATCGCGCAAATTTGAGGTGCAGTCGAAACGACTCCCGCCTTCGCCAGAGAAGGCGGTCACAGCGACACGGACCCTTCCCGCCTCGTTGTCGCTGCCAAAGCTGGAGCCTGCTCGAGGCCGACCGGCCCGCGCCATGGTTGAGAGGGCGATCACCGGCAAGCTCGTGCCTTTGGAAACCCCTCCCGCGGGGCAGCCTGCAGTCCCCGAGCCGCTCGTCGCTCATGGGTCGCATGCCTATACATCCTTGGCTGAGTATGATCGGGCTGCCAGCATGGGCATAGATGCCGTCACCATGTACGTGTACCGGAAGCAGCGGGGCAAGTCGGCTCTTGCTCCGCACAATCTGCACCACCACGCGAATGAATTTGCGCCGCGGCGCACGCGCATGAAGCCCGCCGATGCCGAATGAACGGAACGGAACGGTGGTTCTGGTTGTGTTGTCTTTGTACAATAGAACATGTATACTTAATCTTACCCGAGGACCTAAAAAAACGACGAGCAGGAAACCCCAAGGCGGCGTGGGAGGGCGGGTCGAAATGCGGGTCGTCTGTACCACGTTTTCCTTAAAGAGCAGGTGTGAACGAACACTAAAAGGTCTGTTTCGGTGCACGCACGTCTCCTTCGCGTCCTCGCCTCGCAGGACAGGAACACCGATGAGCAGCCGCTACAGGCTATTCTACGACACCGTCGTGCGGCAGGACCTGCTGTCCAAGATGGCGTACAAGAATGTGCACGAGATCCCAAAGGTGACGCAGATCGCGATCAGCGGAGCGACGCGTGCGCAGCTTGGCAAAGGGCTCGACAACCCCGTTGCTTCCGCCTTCTTCCTTGAGCTCATCACCGGCCAGCAGGCCAAGTTTACGCGTATCAAGCGAGGCAACGCGCGCTACAAGGCGCGCGAGGGGTTCCTCGAGGGCTCCAAGGTAACGCTCCACGGCAGCCAGATGTACGACTTCATGGACCGGCTGATCACGATCGTGCTGCCGCGGACCACCGACTTTGGCGGGCTGAAGACCTCGTCCTTTGACGGCAAGGGAAACTACGCTCTGGGGATCAAAGACGTCAACACTTTCCTCGAGGTCGAGGCGCAGCACGGCAACATGCTCAACTTCCAGCTCAACTCGGCGCGCGGCATCGGCATCTACGTCTCCACGTCATGCGCAACGGACGAGGAGGCGAAGGTGCTGCTCTCCGCGCTGCGCTTCCCCTTCGAGCCGCCAAAGGCGCGAAAACCGGCCGCCGTCGCCGTCGTCCCCGCAGGCGGCACACCCGAGGCGACCAGCTGACACGCGCGGAACACAGACGGACTGCCTAAAGGTTTCAGTACAGTACCGAGTACGCGCGATTTATACATCTCGAGTCACGTGTTACGTTGCCCTGTGTAGCGCCATATCGGTGCCTACCCGTCTCCTGAGAGACAGTTGCATGCAAGCCGACACATTAACCAATTAGGGAACACCTAGAATTGTGTGACCCGATTTAGGTTGGATCGAACTGAGACC